>JAAUXY010027029.1_pt1 | contig 23456 bp, 20 predicted proteins | sample 7278121 | NCBI WGS metagenome assembly JAAUXY01 (sample SAMN14350117, study PRJNA611818) | marine sediment metagenome | isolation source: surface marine sediment (1.8m) | place: French Polynesia: Moorea | collected 2018-08 | reverse complement strand
TTCTTGATTTATTTTGGTTGCTATTCCACTTTATCGGCCCAGCCCCTTTCACGGATTGAGATCCCGTCATCCTTTAATCCCGTGGGCTCAGGAGCCAGAGCCCTTGGAATGGGCGGTGCCTTTATCGCCGTGGCTGATGACGCGACCGCCGCTTCATGGAATCCGGCCGGTCTCGTCCAGCTCGAAAGACCGGAAGTTTCTGTTGTGGGTGCCTATTTCCATCGTGAGGAAGATCTGGACTTCGGCACCAATCCGGAGGGCAACGGGGATCAATCCGTTTCTCAAACCAGGCTTAATTATTTGAGTGCAGTCTATCCGTTCTCACTCCGAGGCATAAATATGGTAGTCTCGGCCAACTACCAGAATCTCTATGATCTCAGCCGTGAATGGAATTTCAATCTGAGACAGTCATCAGATACCCTGAATTTCACCGAAGATGTCGATTACAATCAGGATGGGACCTTATCAGCGTGGGGGCTTGCCTACAGCGTCCAAATAATACCGCAGCTTTCCTTTGGTGTCACGTTCAATTTTTGGGAAGATGGGATTTACAGCAATGAGTGGGACAAGGAGGTTGTGCAGACCGGCTCCGGAACGTTTTCCGGCAACAGTTTCACCTTTAAATCTCGCAGCAAAGACAAGTTTTCATTTAGCGGATTCAACATGAATCTGGGCATCCTGTGGAATGTCGCCGGCGGTTTGAATCTGGGCGCTGTCTTAAAAACCCCCTTTACGGCCGATATCAGCCGTAAAAGATCATTTCGCTCTGAAATTAGATTTCCCGATTTTCCGGCTAACGACTCAAGCTCTTCAGACAGCAGCACGCTAAGCGAAGACCTTGATCTGCCGATGTCCTATGGTATTGGTCTGGCCTATCGCTTTTCTGACAGCTTTACGGCCTCTTTTGATGTTTATCGAACAGAATGGGACGATTTTGAATTCAAAGATTCCAAGGGCAACAAAACATCTCCTATCAGCGGTTTACCATCGAGTGAATCCGATGTTGATGCTACCTACCAGGTGCGTTTGGGGGCTGAATATCTTATTATCCAACCCGAATATGTGATTCCGATTCGCGGAGGTGTCTTTTATGATCCTGCGCCTGCGGAGCGGAGCCCGGACGATTTTTACGGTTTCAGTGTGGGAACAGGTGTCGGTATCGGACAATTTATTTTCGATATTGCCTACCAGTACCGGTTTGGCGACGACGTCGGATCTTCGATACTGAGAGACCTTGATTTTTCAGAAGATGTCAAAGAGCACACGGTGTATGCGTCGATTATTGTTCATTTTTAGCTCGAGTGCATCCGTATCCGCCATAAGATTTATTTCTGAAAAATTTGATACCTGCACATTTATAGGAGTTTGATAATATATTCGTTTTGTAAGCGGTATAAAAATGGCGTCCCCAAGGGGATTTGAACCCCTGTTGCCGGCGTGAAAGGCCGGTGTCCTGGACCAGACTAGACGATGGGGACGCAGCTAAACATATGTTTTTAATTCTGGTGGGCCGTGCTGGGCTCGAACCAGCGACTCTCTGCTTAAAAGGCAGATACTCTACCGACTGAGTTAACGGCCCAATTAAAACCAATTTATCTAACCATCTCGGATTAAATTGTCAACAAAAAATTTAAATCGGTTATCCAGTTGAGCCGGTTAGACCGGTAGAACAGGAATACTGTTTACTTTATTTCTACAGGTAAACGGGCTAACGGGCAACGGGCTCAACCATAAAGAAAAACATTCCCTTTTGCCCTACTTTCGCCAGAATTCAGGTACGACGAGTATGATCACGGTGAATATTTCCAGTCTGCCCAACAACATACACCAGATGAGCAGCCATTTTCCCAGATCAGGGATCTGGGCATAGTTTTCGACCGGGCCCACCATTCCAAATCCCGGACCGATGTTGCCAATGCTCGCAGCAATCGCCGCAAATGAGGTCGTAAAATCAACTCCCAATCCTGCCAAGGCCACCGAACTCAGGGCAAATAGGCCCATGTACAACGTCAGGAATCCGACCACACTGCGCATGACATCATCCGGCACGGTTTTACCGCCGATTTTTATGGGCGTAACCGCTCGCGGGTGAAGCAAGTTAAATAGTTCCCGATAGCAATACTTAAAACACAGCATGATCCGCAGGCACTTCATGCCGCCGCCGGTGGAGCCGGCAGATGCGCCGATAAACATGCACAGCAGGAGTGTCAGCTGAGACATGGCCGGCCATTGCTCATAATCGGCCGTGGCAAAACCAGTGGTGGTGATGATGGATACCACTTGAAAAGTGCCATAACGTATGGCGTTACCAACACTTTTATAAACCGAGCCATACAAATTAACGCTGACGATAAGGGTCAAAACCAGAACCATACCCAGAAAAAAACGACATTCTGAGTCTTGCCAAAACGCCAGCGGTTTACCTCTTAAAAATTGATAATGCAGCGCAAAGTTAATGCCGGCCATCAGCATAAAAAATATAAACACACAATCGAAATAAATACTGTCAAAATGGGCAATGGATGCATTTTTGGTTGAAAATCCGCCGGTGGGCATGGTGGTAAAGGTATGGCATACGGCATCAAACAGGCTCATGCCCCCCAGTAGAAGTAAAACAGCCTGCATGAGTGAAATTAAGGCATATACTTTCCACAGAATCGTGGCTGTGTCCCGAATCCGAGGCTTTAATTTATCAGGAACCGGACTGGGAACTTCAGCTTTGTATAGCTGCATGCCGCCAACGCCCAAAAATGGAAGAATGGCCACCGACAGCACAATAATTCCCATTCCTCCGAGCCATTGGATAAAGCTGCGCCAGAATAAAAGGCCTTTTGAAACCGCTTGGATATCGGTTAAAATCGATGCACCCGTGGTGGTAAAACCGGAAACCGATTCAAAGGCTGCATCAACGAAATTTTCGAATCCACTGTCAAAATAAAACGGCAAAGCCCCGAAAAGACCCACAGCCGTCCAGCCGATGGCAACGATAGCCATGCCTTCCCGCTGGCTGATCACTTCGGCTTTGCCGCTTCTGAAGATAAGGTGAAGTGCCAGACCGCTGAAAACGGTTATCCCCAGGGCCTTTAGCATCGAGACCACGCTCTGGTCGCGGTAATACCAACCGACAAGAAGGGGAATCAACATGGTTAGCCCGAAGAAAAAGGACATGACCCCGATGGTGTGAAGGATATAGCGCCAGCGCATTTAGAAATACTCCAGCTTTACGGATAGAATTTTTTCGATTTTGGGGATCGCTTCTTTTTGGGCAAAAATGATGACCCGGTCATTGGGTTGAATGACGCTTTCACCGGTCGGAATAATAATGGTCTCTTCGCGAATAATGCCTGCCACCATAGCGCCCTTTGGAAAGGAAATGTCACGCAGCGGTTTCTCAACGATGTCGGATGTCTCCAGCGCTACGGCTTCTATGACCTCGGCTTGTTCACCTTTTATGGAAATGGCAGATAACACCTTTCCTTTGCGGATGTGCTGGAGGATGGTGTTAATGGCAGACAACCGCGGACTGACGACCTGTTCAATGCCAATGGCATTGGTGAGTGGGAAATAACTGAATTTACTGATGCGAGTGATGGTTTTGCGGGCGCCCATGCGTTTGGCTAAAAGAGAAGCCAAAATGTTGGTCTCCTCATCTTGGGTTAGCGTAATGACAACATCCATATCCTGGATATTTTCCTCTGAGAGCAGCTCCTGATCCGAACCATCTCCGCTGAGTACGATTGTTTTGTTTAGGCGTTCGGCCAGATAGGTGCAGCGCTCTGGATCACGCTCGATGATCTTGCAATTAATCGAATGTTCTTCCAACAAACGCGCCAAACGGTATCCGATGCGTCCGCCGCCGATGACCAGGGCCCGCTTTAGGGGCTGGGCCACCTTATTAAAAAGCGAAAGCGTATCCAGCAATTTGTCTTCTTCACTGATGAAATAGACCAGGTCTCCTGACTCGAGACGGTCATCGCCTCCGGGAATAATAAGCTCATCTTCACGTACGACGGCAGCAATCAGGGGTCTGGCCTCACCAATGATCTTCGGCAGGTCTGAAAGTCGTGCGCCGGCCAGCCGGGAGTCATCATCTAAATTCACCCCGACAAACTTTAGACGACCATCGACAAACTCACTGATATCGACGGCCCCCGGCACGCTCATCATACGGTGGATGGTCTTGACAACTTCGATATCCGGATTGATGATGGTATCAATATGTGGTGCCTGCTCCCGAAAATTTGCATGATAATCGTCAAAAGCAGCATTGCGAACGCGAGCCAGTTTCTTGGTCGAAGGTGAAATGAGATTGGCCACCAGGCAAGCCACCAGATTGGTTTCGTCACTGTTGGTCACCGCCAATATGATTTCGGCGTTTTGAATTCCGGCTTCTTCCAGAACGACCGGGCTGCTCCCTGAGCCATTGACAACCTGTACATCCAGATTGTCGGAAACCCGTCGCAACGCACCCGGGTGTTTGTCGACGACGACAACATCCTTGTTTTCAAGGGCCAAATGACTGGCAATATGAAACCCGACCTGTCCTGCTCCAACAATAATAATTTTCAAATAGTCCCCCTTTGACGAAGATCCAACAGGTGTGAATGTCCTAACCAGGCCATCTGTTTATTGAAGCCTGTCTCTTTTGCGAAACGCCATGATTTGGCCAACGCCTTACGATAGTGTCCGGCATGTGTCAATTATGTGCTGGTTTGACTCGGCTTGTCAAACCGTTTGCCATAAAAACAAACGGCGCCCTTCCAGACTGTTTTCAATAAATAATAATTATATCAAATGGTTATTTTAGAATCAGGGCAACGGGATCTACAGAAATGATAGAAGATGGGCCGTTAACCATTTGATCCGATAGTGGAGACTTCATGAGTTGTCGACAGAAGAACTTAGATGAACAAAACCCAACCGCTGATGACGATCAGGATCAAAAGGGCCATCCAGTCTTTGCGGGTCGCACATAGAACCGGCTCGGTGCGATTTTCAGAATAACATCTGGCCTCCATGGCAATGCTTAACCTGTCAGCCTGCTCGAAAGTTCTGCGGATCAGCGGTATACCCAGACGCACCAGACGATATAAGGGGTTTTTGCGGTTTTCCAGGCAGCGGGCCCGCTGCGCTTCAGCGGTCTCCTTGGTTTGATTTAGAATAACGGGAATAAACCGCACAATCAATCCCATCATGATGGCAACACGTTGGGCAGGCAAGAATCCAAACGGTCTCAAAAACCATTCCACTGCTGCTTTGACCTCTGAGGACCGGGTCGTAAAGACAAAGAGAAATCCCAGCAGTGCGATGATGATCAGCCGCCAGCAAATTTGAATGCCGGACAACAGGCCTGGGAGACTGATCTCTATGGAATCAAATTCTATTAAAGGCGCTCCCGGTGTGGTCAACATGCGGGACACCAGAATCAAGATCAGCAAAATGAAAAAAAAACGAAACTCCTTGAGGCTGGATTTAAGCGGCAGGCGCAAATGCCACATCAGCACAGTTATTAGCGCGCTGAGAATGCCAAGCCCCATGAATCCGCCATTGAGACTGATTAGGCTGATGAGAATCACAAAAAGAATCTTAAAACGAACATCCAACTTATGCAAGACAGAGGTCCCGGGTTGGAAGCTAAAGGTCGTCAGTTCAGCCATGAACAAACCTCCACTCCAAGCTGAGATGCGTATGGTGCCTTGACGCCATAGGTTTCAAGTTCACCAACAATGTCTGCGGGTATGCCATCGCGAACGATTTTGCCTTTCTGCATAATCAGCAGGCGATCGGCATGGGCAAGTATTTTTTCCAGATCATGGGTAATTACAAGAAGGGTGTGCCCGGCTTGATGGAGCGCAAGCATCTGTTTGAGAACCTGCTTGACGGCCGGATAGTCGAGGCTGGTGAATGGTTCGTCGCAAACGATGACTTTGGGCACCATCGCCAAAATCCCAGCAATCGCTAATCGACGCTTTTCGCCACCGGACAATAAATGGGGAGGTTGATCGGCAAAGTCTTTCAAGCCAACGACTGCCAACGCACGTGCCACACGTTCATTGATTTGTTGATGCTCGAGCTTCAGGTTTTCAGGCCCAAATGCCACATCAGCATAGACCGTCTCACCGACGATTTGACTATCGGCATCCTGGAACATCATGCCCACCAGACGCCTGGCCCGCAGCAGATCCTTTTGTACCGGAACGCCGTCTACCTTGACGCATCCGGCAGTCGGCCGCAGCAGTCCGTTTAAGTGCCGAATGAGAGTTGTTTTCCCGGAACCATTGGGACCGGCGACAACCACAAAAGCCCCGGCCTTGATCCTTAGGTTCACCTGATCAAGCCCCAGGGTGCCGTTTGAAAAACGATGCGTTAGATTTTCGATTTCGATAATGTCCATTGTTATTCCATGTTGCGGGTTACTGGTAGCGGGTTTCGCGTTGCGGGTCACGGGTTACGGGTTGCGGGATGCATGATTGCGTTTTTAACGATATCAGAATTCGATTTGATCTGAACCTGCAACACGAGACGTTAAACCCGTAGCGCGGACGACCGGCCGCAGGGCTTTGGCAATGGCAGCGGCAGCTGTTATTTTTACGGCATCGCCGATAAGAAAGGGATACATGCCTAAGGCCAGTGTTTTGCCCAGTGGCATACCGCTGACAATTTTCAACCACGAAACACCAAAGGCATAAAGCACCAATGTTCCCAAAATCATCGCCAACATGTCGGTGATCATCCGTGGCTGGTTTCGATGCGCCATTTTGCCGATCAGATAAACCGTCGGCAAATAACCGATTAGATAACCACCCGTCGGCCCGACAAAACGCCCAATGCCGCCGAGCCCACCGGCAAAAACCGGCAATCCGAGGGCACCGGCCAGAAGGTACACACCGACGCTGGCCAATCCCCAACGTTTACCCAGCAGTAAGCCGGCTAGATAAACAAACATATTCTGCAGCACAATGGGCACCGGACCGATTGGAATCGCAATAAAGGCCCCCACTGCCGTTAACGCTGCAAATAAAGATGCATAAACCATCATGCGCAATTGATTCGATGAATCCATATTCATCTATTCCTTATTCAAAGAAACCCACTTAGAAGACTTTCAAATAGCTTACGATGGGTATCCCGGAGTCGACCTGTTTCGTGTTGCGCGTTGCGGATTATGATATCCAATATAAAGGGCTGCAGCCCACAACGCGTAACCCGTAACACGCAACGCGTGACCATGTTAGCGGCTTTGATGAAAACAATCCCCGTAGTGGATGGTTTTGAGGGATCCATCAGAGCACTGCAAAATCAACGCTCCGGTATCGTCAACATCGATTGCTTTTCCCGTGAAGACGTCACGCGTAGTTACTACACGAACAAAACGATTTAAGGTCACCGTGAACTGTTTCCACTGTTTAATCACATCGTCATATGCGGCGGATTGCATTTGTGCCTCAAATAAATCCAGGTAGCGAGATAGAATCTCTTTTTTGGATACCTTGTGCCCCAATATCATTTTAAGTGATGTTGCCGTTGGTTCGATCGCCGATGGATCATTGTTGATGTTCAGGCCGATGCCCAAATTGATAAATTTCACCTGATCTGCCTCGGCTTCAAGCTCTGACAGCATGCCGCAAAGCTTTTGCTCATTGACCAACAGATCGTTGGGCCATTTGACGCTGACATCAATTTCAAACATCTCATTCAACAGTCTGGCAAGCGTCAGCGATGCTAAAAACCCAACCCTGAAGCTTAAGACCGGCGGCAAATCGGGCCGCAATACCATGGTGAAATACAGGCCGCCCTTATCGGAAAGCCATTGCCGGCTAAGGCGCCCACGACCGCTTGTCTGACTCCCGGCAATAACGGTTGTGAAATCCGAACAGCCCTTGCGTGCCAGCTGTTTGGCCGCATCCATGGTAGACGACAATACTTCATGATAAACGATTTTGTCTTCTCGGCCGGCAAATTCCCATGGATACGGCACATCCGGAGAATGATTCAAACGGTACCCTTTGGCAGATGACGTGATGTCATAACCAAACGCTTGGAGCTGCTGGATATGCTTCCAAATGGATACCCGCGATATGCCCAGCTGTGCGCTCAACGCTTGCCCCGAAAAAGGGCCCTCATTTTTTCTCAAGTTATCAAGAATCCGGCTTTTCATGTTTAATAAGAGATTTCGTTAACTATTGTGGCACGAGAGGTTAACGAAATTTAGCAGGTGTGTCAATTGGAATATCAACACAGAAAGCATGGGCGGCAATCAGGTGGCAGTCTTAGAGATATAAAGTGTGATTGTTAATAGTCTTTGGCCGCTGGCTTCTCACTTCTGGCTGCTGGCAAGCTGCCCTTGCAATGGTATCAGTAACGAGCGGCCAGCCTTCGGCAAGTCCATATGGGAAGGTGTTTCGGCATGCGCGTGCTATGGGTTTGAACCTCTAAATTGATGACCAGCAAGTCGCTCACTATTTCTGAGCCAGTGACCAGAAGTAAGCGGCCAGAAGCCGGACGTTAGGCAGAATGGGTTCGAACCGCAACGCCCCAGGAAGTTAAATTTTCAGCGATAAATTCAACCACGCTGTGATGGGCGGCCTGTCCGTTGCCTTCAATCGGGATGGGGTTGCCGAATTTAAAAAAAATCGGCCGCTCGGGATAAATCGGACCGATATCTTTGAGCCAGCGGCCGCTACCGTGAAAGTCTGTTTTGAGGGCAATGGGTACCACCGGTACCCCTGATTTGCGGGCCAACTTTACACCCAAGGTGTTAAAATTTCTGGCATCGAAAGCCACACTGCGGGTCGCCTGGGGAAAAACAACGACCGAGCACCCCTTTTGAATGCGACGCTGCCCTTCATTTAAAACAACTTTTAGATCTTCGCGGGGGTTTTTACGATGGACGGCGATAAAATCTAGGGCTTGCATCACCCAACCGATGACCGGATAGTGTCGCAATTCGTCTTTGATGATAAACGTGACGTCGTTATAAGGCAACGTTAACGAAGGCAGAATAATGGTTTCAAGAATGCTCATATGATTGGCGATGAAGACCAGCGGGCCCTTATGGGTACTAAGGCCTTCAAGGCCCGATACGGTCAACCTTCCACCGGCGGACTCGACGGCTTGCATACAACTCAACGATGCACGCAGCCATCTTTCATTGTTTAAAGTCCCGCGTCGGCCCGCCAGGCCCTCTTTAAGAAAAGCCAGGGCAATGCGGGCATAAAAAATAAAGCCCGGCCACCCCGGAACGTGTTGTGCCAGCAAACGTCGTCGAGCCGGAGTTCGATATTCGTGTTGGGTTGCAATTATTTGCTTAAACTGAGTGTTATCCATCGTTGTTTTAATAAAGCTTGTCACATATGAGAAGCCGTATTGGAAACCAAGATCGAGGACGAGAACGAGGACGAGGACGAGTGCTATAAGACATTTCTTCGCTTCGTACTCGTCGTCGTCCTCGTCCTCGTTATGTAATGCTCATAGTTGTTCGGGCATATACGGTGAGTATTATCGAAACACGACACACGCAAAAGTTGTGTAAACGTAATAGATCCAAGGTGGACTGTCAATTGAATAATGCAGCGGGATTACAGTTGGTCAAGCAGTTTTTGATGAATATTGTCGAAGCCACCGTTGGACATCACCAAAATCAGGTCGCCGGGGGTGGCTTGCCGGACAAGAAATTCAACAATGCCTTCGCTATCAACGAAAAAATGGGCATCCTTGCCGCGCTGCTTTAAATCTGCAACAAGCAGTTCAGAGGAAAATCGTTCTGCAACTGGGATCTTCTCCAACAAAGGGGGTTGGCGAATACAGATCACATCGGCATCATCAAAGGCGAGTGGATATACATTTTGGAAAATATCACGCATGCTCGAGTTGGTGCGGGGCTCGAAAACGGCAATCAAGCGTTGGGGAGAATGAAATAATTTAATCGCGGTGACCGTTTCCTGCACTGCGGTGGGGTGATGGGCAAAATCATCCATTACCGTAATTTGATTCTTACAGCCGCGAATTTGCTGGCGGCGTTTAATCCCTTTGAAGGTAGCCAGGGCTTCACTAATCACTGCAGGCGATATGCCCAAATCATCTGCGATGGCAACAACCGCCAGTGCATTGGTTAAATTGTGACGCCCGACCATTTGAGTTTTAAAGCGCCCGTAGCGTTGACCGGATTTGAGCACCTCAAATACGCTCCAAGGCGCATCAATCTGGATATCCCCTAAACGCCAGTTGGAATGATCATTACTTCCATAAAATTCAACCCGACAATGGGCTTTGGAAATGATTCGGCGGATATTTTCATCCCCATCAAATGCGAGCAGAAGACTCGAAGGCTTGAGTTGCTCAAGAAAACGGCTAAATACCGTTCGAACATGATTGAGATCACTGAAAATATCGGCATGGTCAAATTCCACACTGGTCAGCACGGTGGCAGAGGGATGAAAATGCATGAATTTGGGCCCTTTGTCGAAAAAGGCCGTGTCATATTCGTCGCCTTCGATGACAAAGGCGTCGCCATCACCCAACCGGTAGTTACTGTCAAAATTCTGCAAAATACCACCGATCATAAACGATGGATCCAATCCGCCTTTAAATAGCATCCAGGCTAAAATAGAAGCGGTGGTTGTTTTGCCATGAGTACCAGCAATCAACAGGGTTTGTTTATCTTTGGCAAAAAAATGGTTCAGTGCCTGGGGCATGGAGTAATAAGGGATCTCCATTTGCTGCATTTTCTTCACTTCCGGGTTTTCGCGGGTGACAGCGTTGCCGACGATCACCAGATCCGGGCCGTAGGAAATGTGCGCAGCGTCGAAACCGTCCATGATGTGGATCCCCTGATCTCTTAAAAAATCGCTCATCGGCGGATAGACTTTTTGATCTGACCCGGATATGGCAAAGCCACGGCTTTTGAGCATACATGCCAGGGCGCCCATCCCCGTTCCGCAGACGGCGATCAGATGAATTTTTTGCACGTGCGTGGGCATGGCATTGTGGTTTTCAGACATCGATAAACGCTCCATCAAAGGAAGATTAAACAGCGTCTCACCGTAATTTTTACTCTGGTACCTGGATTTTGCACAAGACGGAGGCTTTCATATGCAAGGCATTTCAGGGTGAAGCTATAGTCATCTATGCTTCGCCCTGAATAACGCAGGCGCTATAGGCGCGGCCCGTAGGGCATGAAAATCTCCGGCTTGCCTGATGGGTGAAAATAGATGATATATAAAAAGATGATAATTCAATTTAACCATTAAAAAAATTTCTCATCTATTTTCATGCAAGATTCAGGTAGTGGTTGGTGCAAAGATACTGGCAGGTCAAACGGTACGCACAATAAGCGTCTATTCTCCTTCCAATATAGCCCTGATATTTTGTGACAGATTTTGTAAATTGAAGGGCTTCTGAATAAAGCCGTTACACCCCCGATTCAATATCTCAGAAGCCTGACCGTTAATGCTGAACCCACTTGACAACAGCACTTTTACGTCGGATTTGATTATTTTAATTCGATCATAGGTTTCACCGCCCCCCATCTGGGGCATAATCATATCCAGAACAATGAGATCAATTTTTTCCTGGTGTTTCTTAAAAATCTCGATGGCTTCTTTGCCGTTACTGGCGGTAAAAACTTGATAGCCCAGCTTTTTGAGCATGCGTGTACCAACATCAATAATCATATCCTCATCATCCACCAGCAGGACTGTCTCTTGGCCCTCGACAAATTTCTCACTTACTTTTTTCGGGATTGGTACGGTTTTACCCGAAGCCGGCAAATAAATTTCAAATTTTGTCCCCTGCCCCTTTTTACTGAATACGTTTATAAAACCTTCATGGTTTTTAACGATACCATAGACCGAAGCCAGTCCCAGACCGGTTCCCCGACCCATTTCCTTGGTGGTAAAAAATGGATCGAAGATACGTTGCTGTATATCTTCATCCATTCCGATACCCGTATCGGCAATGGTGATTTTGATGTAATTGCCGGCCTTGACATAATAGGGGTTGTATTGATCCTTATCGATGGTCACATTTCCGGTTCGCGTTGTCAGAGTTCCGCTGCTCGGCATTGCCTGCAGCGCATTCAAATAAAGATTCATCAAGACCTGTTCGATCTGGCCCCGATCCGCCTCAACGCTCCAAAGATTCGGCTTGGCTTCATTTTTAAAAATAATATCCTTGTTGGTTCGACTGAACATCAGATTCTGCTCTTCGATCAATGCATTTAAATTGAGCAAACTGATTTCATATTTACCCCCTCTGGCAAAGCCCAGCAGTTGTTTGGTCAGATCGACACCATTTTGCACGTATTGCTCAATTTTTTTTAGATTCTTGACCAGCGGTGAATTGGGCTCGATATCCAACAGAGATAACGAGATATTGCCCTGGATGCCCATGAGAAGATTATTAAAATCATGCGCAATACCGCCGGCTAGAGTGCCAATAGCCTCCATTTTCTGTGCTTGGCGCAGCTGCCTTTCCAGACGAACTTCATGCGAAACATCGCGTTGGACGCTGACATAATTGGTAATTGATCCGGCTTTATTTTTGATCGGGGAAACCGTGACCTCGGTTTCATATAAAGAATGATCTCTGCGTTTGTTAACCATTCGGCCTTGCCAGATTTCTCCTTGTTGTAACGTATCGATGATGGTGCTGAAAAAGGCCTTGGAATGTTGCCCGCTGTCCAGCAGTTCGATATTGCCACCGATGACTTCATGACGCGAATATCCGGTAATTTTTTCAAAAGCCGGATTGACATATTCGATAACACCGGCAGGATCGGTCACGATAATGGACTCGGCTGCGTGTTCAACTGCCGTGACCAGTTGGGATTGTTCTTCAATAGCGTGTTTGAGCCCGGAAACATCGATTGCAAAAATAGCCAGCCCGCTGTCTTCTGATGCTGAATCAAGCACAGAAACATTAAGCTGCACCGTAAGGCTTGGGCCCGTTTGGCTCCGAGTGGTTGTTTCAAAAGTCAGCACTGTTTTGCGCCTTGGGCATTGCGCTATCGATGTTTGCTGGTCCGGCGTCAAATCAAATAAAACGTCAAGGGAGCGCCCCATTAGTTCTGCTTGGCTCAAACCGCTTGCCTGGATTGCCGCCCGGTTTGCAAACACAATTCGGCCGTGACGGTCGGTGGTAATGGCGAAACCATGAAAATGATCGATCAGGGATGATGACACAGCATTGGGACGGGTATGCAGGAAATGCGGGTGCTGGGGTACAGATTTATTTCCGGGGGTTAATTTGGCCATCGGTTCATCGGCTCCATTTCTCCCTCCTGGCGTCCGACCGGCCCGAACCTATTCAATACGATCCACATAAACCATTATTCTTGACCGGCAACCCCTTCAGGCCCAAACCTCTGAACACTACACGTAAAAACCGTACTTGATGGTGCAGGTTTGCACCCGCGCATCAACCCCCCTCTTGACCGATTGCTTTCTGATTATTATGGCAAATATTTGCATATAAATCAATACATTTCATACCTATCCAAAGGTCTTAATTCTGTCAATCAAAGCGTCGTCAAGCGGCTCATCCCATTTGACGTTGATAAAGTACTCATTGAACAGCTGTCCGTGAACACCGACGATGTGGCCTTCATGATCTATGCTGATTTCAGGAAAAGCACCATGCAGCGTAAATTTTAAATTCAGACGGCAGCCCAATAAGGCATCGGCTGCCGTTGGTGATGTGTTCATAATAAAAGACACGCCGCTGGCGGAAATGTCTGATAAATCGCCTTTAAATATCTTACTGCCTTGGATGTCCAAAATTTTAATCGCAGCGCTGCCGGAGATGGTATATCGCGGCTGTGCGCGGCGTTCGAGCTCCTTTTTTTGAAGCAAATCTTTAATAGGTTCTAGTGCGGTGCAATAATCCTGCAGCTTATTGGCCAAGTTGGGTTCTTCAGCCTGCCATTTCTGTAAAATAGCTTTTTCTATCATATTTAATTTAACCGTTGAATGGGCCATGGCGGATATGGTGTAGGTTGAATTGGTAAAAAACGTATCCTCGCCAACAAGGTCGCCGGGTCCTAGCGTATTCAGCAGGATGGCATGGTTATCCTTATGATAAAATAATTTAACTTGCCCGGCATTTATTAGATACAGGCTCGCATTCATCTCACCCTGCCGAAAAATAACCTGTTCGGGCTCAAAGACCTCAGATTGCATACCGTAATAAAGCGCTATCGATTCCTCTTTTGTCAATTGTTTATACAGATGAGACCAGGTTTCCGTGTGCGCCGGATCCATGGCTGAAAGTTTGGCATTCTCAATAATGTCCGCCGATTTAACAATCTCATTAAGCGCCATTGAATCGATTTCAAAAAGCCGTTCCCGCAATGCTTCTGCTTTACCAAAATGTCGGGCTTCTGCGTATTGAGCGATCAAATCAAAAAGCAGCTCAACGGCCTGCTCCTTTTTATTCTGCTTTAAATAGGTCTCAACTATTTTTTCCTGAGAACTAAAATCTTCCATTTAGGCGTGCTCCTCATTAGTCAATTCATTGTAAAATTAAGGCAACAAGTCCAGCATACCAGGTCATTTTCTGGTATCAAAAGGGTGGCGGCTGTCATATCCGCAAATCCGCTATTATTTGAGTTGAGCCAAAACCCGCTCGGCAGCTTCAAGGGTTGTATCAATGTGCTCGGTTTGATGCGCAGCAGAAATAAACAGGGCTTCAAACTGAGAAGGTGCAATGTATATGCCCGCTTGGCGCATCCCAGCGTAAAATGTCGCAAATTTATCTAAATCACTGTTTTTGGCATCAGCAAAATTGTTAACCGCCCGGTCGTTGAAAAAGAAACCCAGCATGGAGCCGACGCGCTGTGTCTGCACCGGTATGGCGGCTTTTTGAGCAGCCTCTTCCAGCCCCGACAGGAGGCGCTCCGCCTTTTGATCCAGGGCGTCATAGAATCCCTCTTTTTGAATTTGTTCAAGGGTCGCAATTCCGGCTGCCATGGCCACCGGATTGCCAGATAACGTCCCGGCCTGATAAACTGAACCTTGCGGTGCCACCTGGGACATCAAGGCGCGCTTACCGCCGTAAGCACCCACCGGCAGTCCGCCACCAATAATTTTGCCGAAGCAGCTCAGATCCGGATAAACGCCATACAGGGCCTGAGCCCCTCCATAGGCCACCCGAAAACCGGTCATAACCTCATCATAAATCAGAATAGATCCGTAGCGGTCACACAGCTCTCTGAGCGTCTCCAAAAAACCTTTTTGCGGCGCCACTAGCCCCATATTGCCTGCCACAGGTTCGACAATGATACCGGCAACCAATTCACCTTTTTCCGCCATGACCCTATTTAAAGCATCCACATCATTATAGGGAATAGACAGCGTATGCTGGGCGATGGATTCAGGAATTCCCGGACTACCCGGAATACCTAAAGTGGCAACGCCAGAGCCTGCTGCAACAAGCAGGGTATCCGCATGCCCGTGGTAACAGCCATCAAATTTTATAATCAGTTCCCGTTGAGTGGCGCCCCGTGCCAATCGTACCGCACTCATGCTGGCTTCAGTACCTGAGTTTACCATGCGTACGATTTCCACCGATGGAACGGCATCAATCACCATTTGCGCCAGCTGAACTTCAAGATCCGTCGGCGCTCCAAAGCTGGTGCCGCGTTCCAGCACCTTTGCAAGGGCCTCAATCACCGCTGGGTGGCGGTGACCCAGTATCATGGGCCCCCAAGAGCCAATGTAATCAATGTAATGATGGCCATCGGCATCAAAAATCAGACAACCATCGGCGCGCTCAATGAAAAGCGGCTCAGCCCCCACCGATTGGCATGCCCGCACAGGGCTATTGACACCTCCGGGGATTAACTTTACGGCACGATCAAACAATCTTTGAGAATTGGACAAATCCATTCGACTGGTATCCTTTCGGTTAATGCAGCGCTCTGCGCTTGATCTAAGCACTATGGCTATCAGTTATGGTCCTGGTAAAAAAACACCCCGCCCAGCTTGATGCTGAACAAAACACATATATGCCAACAAAAAAGTTGACATTTCTAATGGTTATGAAAAATATCAGATAGAGCATAGCAGGTCAAGAATGCATATGATAACCTCGGTTGGGCTGTTGCTTAGGAAATAAATCAACCGCTGCCGAGTAATCCCGACGGATTTGGTCCCCCTGTCTCCGAATAGCGCACAAAGCAATAGAGTTCAAACCCGGTGCCCAAAATGGCAAAAACTAAAAATCCACAGCGCCTCGCTAAATTCCTTGTTTACATTCTTGAACGTCGGCCCGATGAATTCGGGTTGGTTCTGGACAAGGAGGGCTTTGTTAAAATTAAGGAGCTGTTAAAAGCCCTCAACGAGGAAAGCGGATGGAAGCATGTACGCCGGTTCCATATAAATGAAGTTATGTACAGCATCCCCAATCCACCTTTTGAGATTTTGGACAACCGCATGCGTGCCAAAAAACGGGCGCAATTGCCCCGGCCCGATGCAGCACCGCAATTGCCCAAGCTCTTATATACGTGCATCCGCCGAAAAGCCTATCCATTTGCCGCCCGAAAAGGTATTTATCCCAGCGGGCATCAGCAAGTTGTTTTATCCGATAACCGGGATCTGGCGGAACGCATGGGAAAGCGTTCCGATTCACAGCCGATCATGCTCACCGTTCACGTGCAGAACTCAATTGAACAGGGCGTTTTGTTCCAGCAATTGGGTGAATTGCTTTTTTTAGCACCTTTTATACCAACGGGCTGCTTCAACGGCCCCCCGCTGCCAAAGGAAATGCCCCGGACCTCTAAACAGCAAGAACTATCTGAAGCCGCAGCGCCCCAGCTGAAGGGCAGTTTTCCCATCCATTTGGATAAAATTGCCACCTCCAACGGTACTGTCGCCAAATCGCCTAAGAAACAAAAGGGGTGGAAAGGCAAAAAAGAGCACCGTAAAAAACAAAAACGCAAAAGAGAGCGGCCGCCATGGAGGCGATAAAAGACGCCTGCGGCGTCATTTGTTATCTGTTATTAGTTATTCGTGATTTGAGTTTCGCCGAAGAGATGATGAATATTCGATTGGTTCGCACCGGATCCAATGAGGTCAAGATAAGGCACCCATTGATGATATAAAAAAAAATTGACATTCGGCGGCGAACTTGTTACCAAGCTTTCCGTTCATGTTTATCCGCATTTTTCGGGCCACTAGCTCAACTAGGCAGAGCACCTGACTCTTAATCAGTAGGTTATAGGTTCGATTCCTATGTGGCCCACCACCACTACCATTCCAGCGATTCTTCGCTTTTCCAATCCCCTGGGAAACTGGCCTGGGGGTTTTCTTATGGCGGAGATCCAAATCCTGGCAATTTCTAGCGATAGGGATTGATAGAATTGATCTGGATAATTCGTTAAATCGCAACACTCTAAAATTCTTGTAATTTTTCGTTCCCAATTGTAAAAGGAGCGAGATGTTGTCACTTATGTAACCCATATAGAAGTAGCTATTCACAGAGACGTAAACTCAACATACGCAAGGACTTGAAAATGCAAAAATTAGGCGAACAATACATACAAGACATCCATCACTTTGTGATTTTGATGATCGCCTTGTGCCTGTTCTTTTCTCAGCAAGTTCATGCAGAAGAACTGAATGGCCCTTTGGTAAAGTATTTTGATTTTAAACAAACAACCCCTCCAATTTCAGAAGAACAAAGGAGAGAAATTGAAAAACTGTTGGAAGAAAATACAATGAAATTGGAACAGCAGGGCATTCAAATCATACAGGAAGCAGCACCACCTGTTAGTTTGCATTGGCCGCTTAAATCGGCAAGTGGCTTTAAGGATCCCGGCTACCATGGGATGAGCGCTTTTGTGGATCACAACTCAAATTACCCCAATCAGCTCCGGGACTATAATTGCGGAACACGATCATATGATCTGGCTTCAGGATATAATCACAGTGGTACTGATTTTTTTACATATCCCTTTTCATGGCACAAGATGGACAATAACGAAGTGTTGGTTGTTGCCGCGGCACCGGGAACAATTGTCCTCAAAACGGATGGAAACTTCGATCGCAATTGTGGATTCGGAGAAGATTCTTGGAACGCCGTCTATGTTAAACATTCGGACGGTTCAACTGCCTGGTATGGTCATTTGAAAAAAAATTCGGTTACCTCCAAAAAGGTGGGAGAGTCAGTATCTGCGGGTGAAGTTTTGGGTGTTGTCGGCAGTTCCGGTTCTTCAACCGGACCCCATCTTCATTTTGAACTGCGAGATGCCCAAAATAATCTCATTGATCCGTATGCCGGTTCCTGCAACCTGATTGATTCGTGGTGGGCAGATCAGCGACCCTATTATGATTCAGCCATAAATGCACTCAAAACCCATTTTGCACAGCCTGTATACCATGCATGTCCGCAACCGGCCACCCAAAATGAGCAAAACCGATTTGAACCTGGGGATACAATTTATTTTTATGCCTATTACCGCGATCTATTGAAGGATCAAGAAAGCCAAATTACTGTTTTTAAGCCCAACGGAAGCGTCTTCCAACAGTGGAACTTTACTGCCACTGAATCTTATCGGTCCGCAGCAAGTTATGGGTGGTATATTCATTTTGCTCAAGATGCCAAGCGGGGGAGATGGAAGTTTCAGGTCATTTATGAAGGCATTACCTATACGCATTACTTTTTTATCGGAAGTTTTCAGGACATCACGCCGGCTCGTTCGCTTTTATTGAATGATAACTAAACACCGCAGCTTTGCAAAATGAGGCTTTGAGACAATAAAAATGGCAAATCCATAAGCTCGGATTCACCCCTACAAATTGTGATTATAATCGAATATCCGGTCAATTTTCAGATCGGTGAGCTACCGATTTGATAATGCCGGATCAAAGGTTCTAATTCCTTGAAGGCGCCTGAAGGCTACAGCAAATATTGGTATTTTACCGGAGGATCTGAAGTTTATTCGTCTAAAAGCAGCGGAATCCAGGGCGTAACCGTTACTTGAGGGGAGAGCGCAAAGGTTACCCTTATCGTGTGATTGGCTGGCACATTGGTAAAAGTATAGCTGGTATTGCTTCCAACAGATGAACCATCCACTGTAACATCTGAGACTTCGTAGCCAGAGTCTGGAATAAATTGAAAGGTTTTGTCTGAGCCAGCATTAACCGAAACCGCCCCTGAAGGTGTAATGATTCCGCCGGTTCCAGCGCTGGCTGTGATAATGTTGACTGCTCTGGTTAACGAATAACTGCCGCTATCCCAAAATATACCGTCCGAATAAATAGAATACTCTCCCTCAATAGAATTACCATTTAAAGTTCCGTTTATAAAACGTAGTACATTGTCTGAATCGTCATCTGGGCAGTAGGCCGATGCCTCAACCGAAATAATATTATTACCGGTTACAGTGCCACTCATATCTAAATTAGCAAATGTGCCGCAGTCCGTGTTTGTTATTGTCATTTTGCCACTTAGGGTCGTTCCTGATTGCGTGATATTGACAGTGAGACCTCCACTGCCTGAGAATCACTCGTCCAGCTGCCTTGCCAATTACCGGTAAAATCATTAGCATCTGCAACCGCCAAATTCAAAAAGCCAGATGCAAGAAAAAAGACAAGAACAAAGCGTAAACCCTTTATCTTAGGCAATTCTTAACCTCCCAGCGGTTGGTGATGTCACTGGAGTCGACGCCTACTGGTCGGTCGAAACGACCATTACAAAGGAAGCGCTACGGATAACTTTTTAAACCAGGCAAAATCCAAGCAGTGTGCCCACCAATCCCACAACCACATCCGCTACATCCGGCGTTCGACCCGGCATGAAAAACTGAACGCCTTCAATAACAAACGGGTGGATGAATATCAGGACTAAATACGGATATTTGAAGCGTTTGAAAGTCGGGTATGACAATGCCATCATCATACCTAAAATGAAATGCTGCATTGTGGCTTCGTCAATCATAGCAATCGTTTCCTAGGTTTGAACTTGGCCTCAGGCATTCAAATAGTATAAAAACAGTTCAAATGACAAGCATTAATTGGATTATTGTGAAAAATATTTATTTGTGCTGAAATTCGGCTTGACACCTTAATTTTATTAATGTTAATAAAGGTGCTTTTAATTTCAATGTCAAACAAAGGCATCGCTTTCCTTGCTCTGGATGATACCAGGGCTTTATTAGCCACAAGGAGGTTTTATGCGACGATACGAAACCATAATCATCACGGATCCGGAACTGTCGGCTGAACAGCGCGAACCCATCTTAAAAAGAGTCCAGGACGTTATCAGCCAGGAGAACGGTTACCTGGCATTGACAGATGATTGGGGTGCGCGAAAGCTGGCATACGAAATAAAAAAGAAACAACGCGGTTATTACACCCGCTTCGACTTCTGCGGAACTGCGGCTGCGGTAGATGAGATGGAGCGCTTTTTTCGCATCGATGATCGCGTGCTCAAATATATGACCGTTTTACTTGATAAAGCCGCAGATATCGAAAAAATCAAAGAAGAAATTGCCAGCACCCAAAAAGCCGTTGAGGCGCCTGCGCAACCAAAGCCGCTCAGCGAATCTCAGACCCCACAAGATGATGCTGAAACTGCCGAATCAACAACACCTGACACTCAAATAGCATCGGTCAACGACCAGACACAACCTGTTGAAGAAACGGATGATGCTAAATCATCGCAAACGCTTGAGCCGCAGGCGGATGAGAGCGGAACCACTCCAAGCGAGGATACAGAGGAGATCAAATAAAATGGTTGCCAACACCAGCAGAACTGGGCGAAGACCAAAGAGAAAAAAACGCATCTACCACCGACGCAAAGTATGCCGCTTTTGTGCAGACACAAGTCTGGTCATCAATTATAAGGATCCCAAATCGCTAAAGCATTTTATAACCGAGCGCGGAAAGATTATTCCCAGGCGAATATCCGGTTGTTGTGCAAAACATCAAAGATCCTTGACCCATGCGATCAAACGTGCGCGTACCATTGCACTGTTGCCCTATGTCGGATCAGTAGATTTGCATTGAAACGATCATTTTTGCTAGGGGAAGGATATTCCTTAACCTTCTGGGGTGTACCACAGACATGTTAAAGGATATCGCAAATGGTGTCTTGATCACTTGCCTGGTTTTGGCGACTTCTATCTTGGTCCCGATTGTCGGAATTTTCTGCAGCCTTCTGCTCCCTTTGCCGACACTATACTATCGTGTCAAACTGGGCAGGACCTTCAGCGCGCTAATCCCCATCATCGCTCTGTTTGTGTTGATGATCGCATTGAAAGCGTTCCCGTTTGACATTGTGTTTGTTGCCGCGCTGCTCACTATGGGATATTGTCTAGGGGAGCTGTTTGGAACTCAATTTTCGATCGAAAAAACCATGTTGCTAACGTGCAGCCTGGTTCTTGTCGGCGGAACGTTCAGTCTTATTTTATTCAGCGCTGCAACGGGTCACGGCCTGTTCGCTGACTTTTCCCATTCAGTGGCTCAAAATCGAGAATTCCTGTTACAGTTGTACCAAAGCATGGGCATGCCTACAGAGAGCATTTCGGACTTCACGCGTTTCCTGGATGAGATTCAAAACATAGTGATCCGAATTCTACCGGCCCTGACGATCACAACGACGCTATTTGTCACATGGATTAATATATTGTTGGGTAGGCATCTGCTGAAAAGCAGGCAAATGGTATATCCGGCGTACGGCAGGTTGAATTTATGGCAAGCGCCTGATGTTTTGGTTTGGGGAATTATTGGCTGCGGTTTGTTAATGCTTGTTCCCGATGACTTTGGCAAAACCATCGGATTGAATGGCTTGCTGACATTAATGATGATTTATTTTTTCCAAGGCGTTGCCATTGTTTCTTTTTTCTTTGAAAAGAAGCAAGTTCCGCGTTTTGCAAAAGTCTTGCTGTATGCCTTACTCGTTTTGCAGGAAGTATTGCTGGTCGTTATTGTCATCGGTTTTATCGATGTATGGGCCAACTTCCGAAAAGTGGAAAAGACAACATCTTAGTGTAACGCCTGAATAATTTGCGGCTATGCGTCCGCTTATTGATAAAACCAAATTAGCCGAATGGATGCTTGACATGGAGGTTAAGAATGAAGGTCATATTAAAAGAAACGATTGATTCTTTAGGTATTATCGGCAGCGAAGTTCGCGTGGCTGATGGCTATGCCCGCAACTATCTTTTACCCCAGAATAAAGCTGTTCCAGCAACACCCCAGAATCGTAAATTGCTGGAACGTGATCGCACCAAATTCGAATTGCAAATCGCCAAGGAACGCAAAGTAGCCGAAGAAATGGCCCAGCGCTTAGAGGGCGTGGAGGTCACCATTGCCGCCAAAGTTAGCGAAGAGGATCGATTGTACGGATCGATATCGGTGCGTGATATCATCGATGCCCTGGCCAAACAGGATATCGTTTTAGAAAAACGGATGGTTTTACTCAAAGAACCCATCAAAGCAGTTGGCTCGTATAAAGTCCCTATTCGGGTATACAAAGAGGTTGAACCCGAAATAAGCGTTGAAATTGTTCCGGAATAATTTGACATTTACAATTGATTCAAGAGTGTGTATTGATGGGGCAGTGAACAGTTCACCGAGCCCCGCAGTGCAACTTTATTCGGCTGTGGCGCCTGTATCCGTTGCATCCGGTCTTACTTGAATCATGCAGGTTAGAACCTATGGCGGAACAACAATCGCAAAGCCAAAAAGATCCATCGCTGTATCACCTACCGCCGCAAAGCATTGAGGCGGAGGAATCCCTGCTAAGCGCCATCCTGGTCGACAACAATACATTGCTGGATGTTGTCGAAATTCTCTCAGCCCCAGATTTTTATCGCAGCGCCCACCAAAAAATATTTGCAGCCATCATGGATTTATTCGACCGCGGGGAGCCTGTGGATCTGGTGACGTTGGCCAATAACTTAAAAGAAAAGGGCCATTTAGATGCAATCGGGGGCGCCAGCTATCTGGCACGATTGGTCGACGCGGTGCCGGTAGCCGTTAATGCTCAACATTACGCTAAAATCGTGGCCGATAAGGCCTCTTTAAGGCGTCTGATTGAAAAAGCCAATGCCATCAGCAAGCGCTGTTTTGAGGATCGTGGCGATGTCGATGATATTATTGATTTTGCTGAGACGTCTATCTTTGAGATCTCAGAAAGAAAGACGCGTCAGGGATTTTATCCGCTCAGCCGGTTAATCCTCGGTAACATCGAAACGCTGGAAGAAAAACAGGGCAACAAAAGCCTGGTGACCGGAGTCCCCATGGGCTTTGGACATTTGGATAACTTGACTTCAGGCTTACAGAACTCCGATCTCATCATTTTAGCCGCCCGCCCCAGCATGGGTAAAACGGCGTTGGCTTTAAATATCGCCAGAAATGCTGCGGTGGATGCCAATATCCCGGTGGCTTTTTTTTCACTGGAAATGTCAAAAGAACAATTATCCTTGAGAATGTTATGCGCAGAGGCTCGCCTGG
>JAAUXY010077706.1_pt1 | contig 23477 bp, 17 predicted proteins | sample 7278121 | NCBI WGS metagenome assembly JAAUXY01 (sample SAMN14350117, study PRJNA611818) | marine sediment metagenome | isolation source: surface marine sediment (1.8m) | place: French Polynesia: Moorea | collected 2018-08 | reverse complement strand
CGTCGATATCGCCGTGCTCCGTCACCGCCACGCCATGCCGCGCCAGCCTGGTGCGCAGCCCGGCCAGATCATCGACCTGCCAGGTCACATGTAACGTACCGGTGGCCGGCGGTTTTGCCAGCGCATACCGGTCGGTTCCCTGCGTTCGCTGGTATTCGACGAGCTCGATGCGGCCCATCGGATCGCTCTCGGCGCCGAGCACATGGAAGACGAGGGCCGCGCCGGGTGGCAGACCGATCATCTTTTCGGTTTCCGGTCCGGCCAGCGCGAACTGCATGAGTTCCTCGAGCCCAAGTACCTGCGTGTAGAACCGGTTTTCGGTGTCCGCGTCTGCGACAACCGTGATCAGCGGGCCGATTCCCGCGTAACCGGTCGGGCTGAAAGGATATTCCTGACCGACGAGTTCCAGTAACACGATATTCGTGTCGTCGTGGCCCGGCATCTGCACTTCGCGAAACGTAATGCCGCCCGGCCCCGGCATCTCGGCCCAGTGCGAGCGAAACTCGAAGCCCCTGGCCAGCAAGTCGTCGTATTTCGCCGGGAGATCGGCAGTGTAGATGTCGAGGTTCTTCGGCACCCGATCGAACACCTCGGCGCCGGCACGGACCGGCGGGTCCGGATCGCGAAACTCGATGAAATGCACGGCGCCGGTATCGAGCCCCGGCGTGCGCAGCAAGGCCTGCCGGGCGATGCGGTCCGGCGCCAGGTTCCACAGCCCGCCCAGCGAGGCATCCGGACCGTCCCGCGTGGCGACGACTTCGAGGCCGAAGACGTCGCGCCACAGGCCCAGCACTTCATCCAGGTTGGCGACGCCAACGGTGACATGGGCGAACGCGCCAAGACCGTTGGTCTGCAGGGCCGGATCATTCCGGGTGGCAGCCAAAGATTCAGCAGGTTCGTCCGGCATCCCGCAAGCGGCGAGCGCCAGCGCCGCGAGGCTCAACAGGCCGCTGTGGGTCGACCTGACGGCCCGACGCATTCAGACGCTTTCCAAAATGGCGTTGAACGTCGCGCTCGGCCGCATTGCCTGGCTGGCGAGTTCGGGATCCGGGTGATAGTAGCCGCCGATGTCCACGGGTGCGCCCTGGGCGGCATTCAGTTCTGCGGTGATTTGTGCTTCGTGCTCCGCCAGCTGCGCGGCCAGATTCGCGAATCGCGCCTGCAATTCCGGATCCTGATTCTGTGCGGCCAGCGCCTGGGCCCAGAACATCGCGAGATAGAAGTGACTGCCGCGATTGTCCAGTTCGTTCACTTTGCGGGACGGCGACTTGTTTTGATCCAGGTACTCGCCGTTCGCCCGATCCAGCGCCTGGGCGAGCACCAATGCCTTGGCGTTGCCCGTCTTCTCACCGAGTTCCTCGATCGATACCGCGAGCGCCAGGAATTCACCGAGCGAATCCCAGCGCAGATGTCCTTCGGCGAGGAATTGCTGCACATGTTTCGGGGCCGAGCCCCCGGCGCCCGTTTCGTACATGCCCCCACCGGCAAGCATTGGCACGATCGACAGCATCTTCGCGCTGGTGCCGAGTTCCAGTATGGGAAACAGGTCCGTCAGATAGTCGCGCAGCACGTTGCCGGTCACGGAGATCGTGTCCTCGCCAACTAGCACCCGTTCCAGCGTTGCTCGCATCGCCTCGATCGGCGCCAGGATGCGAATGTCCAGTCCGCTGGTATCGTGGTCCCGCAAATAGCGCTCGACTTTCCCGATCAGGTTCGCATCATGGGCGCGATTTTTGTCCAGCCAGAAAATCGCGGCGGATCCAGTCGCGCGTGCCCGGGCGACGCCTAGTTTTACCCAATCCTGAATCGGCAGATCCTTGGTCTGACACATACGCCAGATGTCGCCGGTCTCGACGGCGTGTTCCATCAGCACGTGGCCGGCAGCATCGGTCACGCGGACGGTGCCGTCGGCCGGGATTTCAAAGGTCTTGTCGTGCGAGCCGTACTCTTCCGCTTTCTGAGCCATCAAACCGACATTGCTAACATTGCCCATCGTCGGCACGTCGAACGCACCATGCGCCTTGCAGAAGTCGACGACTTCCTGGTAGATGCCGGCGTAGCAACGGTCCGGAATCATGAATTTGGCGTCGTGCAACTGGCCGTCAGGTCCCCACATCTGACCCGAGGACCGGATCGCCGCGGGCATCGACGCATCGATGATCACGTCGCTGGGGACGTGCAGATTCGTGATCCCGCGATCCGAATTGACCATCGCGAGCTCGGGGCGCTTTTCGTAGACGGCGTCGATGTCAGCCTTGATCGCGGCCTGCTGGTCGGCTGGCAATTCGGCGATCTTTGCATAGACGTCGCCAATGCCGTTGTTGGGTTCCACACCAAGTTCTTCGAACAGCGCGGCATGGTTTTCGAACACGTCGCCGTAATATACGGTCACGCAGTGGCCGAACATGATCGGGTCGGACACTTTCATCATTGTCGCTTTCAGATGCAGCGATGCGAGCACGCCCTCGCTCTTGGCGGCATCGATTTCATGCGTGAAGAACTCCCGCAGGGCCTTGCGGTTCATCGCCGATGCGTCGATTACCTCGCCGGCGGTGACGGGCGTTGCATCTTTCAAGATTGTCGTCCGGCCGTCCGTCGTCGTCAGTTCAATGCGCACGTTGCCGGCCTGTTCGATCACACGGGATTGCTCGCTGGAAAAAAAGTCGCCGTCGCTCATGTGCGCCACATGGGACTTCGAGTCTGCGGACCATGCCCCCATCGAGTGCGGGTTCTTTTTCGCATACGCCTTGACCGCCGGTGCCACGCGGCGGTCGGAATTGCCCTGGCGGAGTACCGGGTTGACGGCACTGCCTAGGACTTTCGCGTACCGCCCCTGAATGTCGCGCGTCGTATCGTCCTCCGCTTCCTCCGGATAGTCCGGCACATCGTAGTCCTGTGACTGCAGCTCCTTGATGGCGGCGGTCAACTGCGGAATCGACGCACTGATGTTGGGTAACTTGATGATGTTCGCTTCCGGCTGCAACGTGACCTCGCCGAGTTCCGCGAGTGCATCATGTTGTTGCTGGTCCGGCCGCAGATTGTCCGGGAAGTTGGCAATGATGCGACCGGACAGGGAAATGTCGCGCGTTTCCACGTCCACGCCGGCGGCCGCTGTGAAAGCGCGAATGATTGGCAGGAAGGAATACGTCGCCAGGGCCGGGGCTTCGTCCGTGTGGGTATAGATGATCTTGGATTTATTCATGGGGGCGCGATTCTACAGGCGGTGCTGTCCGCGTCCAAGCGCGCGGATCCCTCTGTTCGAATAGCAGCATTGTCAGGCCAGTCGCGCTTCCGTACTATTCGCGGCGTCGAGACAATCAGCCCGCCGGGATTCACCACGTGCCCACTTCTTGTAACAGGCCGGCCGTAATAAGGCACAAGTGGCTGGTGGCAGGCGGATCACTGGCGCTGTACCTCAGCGCCCTGTTAACACCCTGTTATGCCGACCCCTGGATCGATCCCGGTGACAGTTCGCTGCGTCACGATATCGTGCTGCTCGCGGATGCCGGAATAATTGGCTCACCCGTGACGCAGTGGCCAATGTCCTGGGGAGATATCGAGCCGGACGAGTCATTATCCGAGCGGCCGCTCACCGCAGCGGAAATGGCGGCGTTGACGCGCGTGCGCCAGCGATTACGGGACGCGCGACGGATTGGTGAGTGGCGACTGAATTACAAAGTGGCCGGCGGTAGCGAGCCGTGGGCGGTACGGGGATTCGAAGACACACCACGGGCAGAAGCCGAGGCAGGCGTCGGACTGAAGTGGACCGGCGAGCGATTCGCCGTTCGGCTTAGCGGCGAGTACGCCCATGATGCGGCCGACGGGAAAGACTGGCGCCTGGACGGTTCCTACGCTGGGGTCGCCCTCGGAAACTGGATGCTGGCTGCCGCGATCACTGATCGCTGGTGGGGACCCAGCTGGCAGAGCAACGTCATTCTTACGAATAACGCCCGACCAATTCCAGCTTTTACCATTGATCGCAATTCCACGCGCCCGTTCGAGAGCAAGTGGTTGTCGTGGATCGGTCATTGGGACCTCGTGACGTTGTTCGGTTTCCTGGAAAGTCAGCGCGCGGTACCGAACGCCTGGTTCTTTGGCATGCGTTTCACGGCCCGACCCACTCGCTGGCTGGAAATCGGCCTGTCCAGGTCGGCCATGTGGTGCGGTGATGGTCGGCCCTGCGGGTTCGATACCTTTATCGACCTCCTGCTCGGCAAGGATAATGTCGGCGACAACATCTCGTCTGATGATGAGCCTGGCAATCAATTAGGTGGCTACGACATCCGTTTGACCGGCGCGGGCCTGGGCTGGCCTGTTGCATTGTATTTTCAGCGCATAGGAGAGGATGAGCAGGATTTCCAGCCGACATTGTTCCTGAACGTGCTTGGCGCTGAGTTTTGGGGTGGTTTCGCGAACGGTGCTTCGTACCGGCTGTTTGCCGAGTTGTCTGATACCTTGTGCGGCGGAAATCTCTTCGGCGGTGGTAAGCCCGATATCTGCTACAACCACGGCCTCTATCAAACCGGGATGCGCTACCGCGGCCGTTCCATCGGACACGCCGCCGACAACGATGCGAAGTTGCTCACGGTGGGGTCGGTGTTGAACGAGTCGGGCGAAGGTCGCTGGACCCTGACCGTGACGGGGGGTGAACTGAATCGCGCAGGCGACCGGGACGAACGGAATACCGTCACGCAAGACGCGGCCGATTACTTCAGCCTCAATCTCGTGCATCGACGCAGCCTTTTTTCCGGGGATCTGTATGCGGGGATAGGCTACGAGTCCATCGATGGTCTGCCGGAGGACAGTGCCGACGATCTGCGCGTGTTCGTCCGCTGGGCCGCCGGTTGGTAAGGGCCCAGCATCGGTCCGGGGTTGCGCGTTGCAGGCACCGAAATTAACATCCTCTCGAGAGTCATTGTTGCTCGCCTGGATGCATATCCAATCCGGAAAACGGCGCGGTTTTTCGGCTCCGGGGGTGAGCGGCGCATGCTTATCCGGGAGGCCAGAACGAATGCTCCGAACGACCGGTCGGCGGCTTACGATTGCGCTGACGGTCGCGGGCGCGCTGCTCACAGCGAGTGCACCCACCAGTCACGCCCAGCAAACCATGAGCAATGCTCAGCTGGAGGCCTTCCAGCAGTTGAGCGAGGAGGAACAGCGGGCACTGCTTGAGGGTCTCGGCAGTACCCCGCGATCGTTGCCGCCGTCTGCAGCGGAACCCGAAGTCGACACACTGCCTTTGCCGGCGGTCGAGCCGGAGCAAGAGATAGCAAAGGAGCTGCGGCTCGCAGCTCGCGGAACCCTAGTAATCGAAGCCCGGCTTCCCGTGGATGAACTGCCGGATGAAATTGTCGAGGAATTCGACGAGGACATCTATCGAGCACGGCTTTTGGGTGCGCGCACGTTTGAGCTGGATGACGACGGAATCCTGAATCTACCGGGCATCGCTTCAGTGCCGCTGGCCGGACTCACCGCCGAGGAGGCTGCCAAACGCTTGCTCGCGGAACCGCAGCTGCAGCAACTGGAGATTACAGTCACCATCCTGCCGCTGACGCCATTTGGCGACGACGCATTGGAGCCGTTTGGCTACAAGCTGTTCGCGGAACGGCCCGAAATGTTCGGTAGGCGGCCGGCGCGTGCGACACCGGTACCCCGGGATTATGTGCTTGGACCCGGTGACACACTGCGCATCCAGCTCTACGGCGAAGACAATTACGAAGTGGAGCTCGAGGTCTCGCCGGAGGGTACGATCAATTTCCCGAAGATCGGGCCGCAATCGGTTGCTGGGATGACCTTCGGTGAGATCAAAGAGCGCATCGAGCAGCGCACGGCGGAGCAAATCATCGGCACGCAGGCGGCAGTCAGCATGGGGCGCCTGAAAAACATCCGGGTGTTTGTCGTCGGCGATGTGAAGCGCCCGGGCGCCTATGACGTCAGCAGTCTGTCGCGGATTACCAATGCGCTCTATGCGTCGGGTGGTATCACCGAAGTCGGATCTTTGCGACGCGTGAAGCTCATGCGCGCCGGTAAGGCCGTCGCCACGCTGGATCTCTATGAATTGCTGCTGTCCGGGGACACGCGCAACGACCGGCAGCTGCAGGCCGACGACGTTATCCTGATTCCGCCGATCGGGCCCGCGGTGGCTGTCGCCGGTGAGATTTACCGCCCAGCCATCTACGAGATGGGCCGTGATCGGAGTCTGGAGGCAATCATTGATCGCGCTGGTGGCCTGCGTCCCACGGCCGACCGACGGCGACTGCAGCTGGAACGCATCAATGACGCCGGCGTGCGCGTGGTCGACACCATCGACCTGACTACCGGTGGTGGCAGCACCGTGCTGCGGGCGGGCGACACGCTGCGCGTCTTCCCCGTACTGGACGAGATCGACGACGCGGTCCTTGTGGCAGGGCACGTGACGCGCCCGGGTCGCTACGAATGGTCTCCCGGCATGCGGATTGCGGACCTGCTACCGACCGAGCAGTTCCTCAAACCCAAGGCCGATCGCGGCTATGTACTGATCCGGCGTGAATCTGGCCCGGACCGACGCACCGTGGTGCTATCCGCGGATCTCGACAAGGCACAGGCCATGCCCGGCAGCCCGGCCGACGTAATGCTCGAACCGCGTGACCAGATTTCCGTGTTTGAGCTGGGCGTCGCCCGCAGCGCGACGATTGCCGCAATCCTCGATGATCTCAATGCCCAGGCCAGCCAGGCCGAACCATTCCAAGTAGTGAGCGTCGGCGGGCAAGTCGCCGCGCCCGGCGAGTACCCGCTCGAACAAGACATGCGGGTCAGTGACCTGCTGCGAGCCGGCGGTGGTTTGCAACCCTCCGCGTACGTTGCGACCGCCGAACTGACGCGTTTCCGAATCGGTGCCGCAGGCGCGCGCGAGACGGAACTCATTCAGGTCGACCTGACCGCGGCGCTCAGCGGGGATCCGTTCGCAAATGTGTCACTGATGCCCTACGACATCTTGATCATCAAGCAGATTCCCGATTGGGATGACCCCATAGAGATCGAACTGGTTGGTGAATTTCGGTTTCCCGGCGTATTTCCGGTGCGGCGTGGCGAGACTCTTAGTTCGGTTATCGAGCGTGCCGGAGGCCTCACCGAACTTGCATTTGTCGAGGGGTCCATATTCACTCGCGAGTTTCTGCGGGAGCGGGAAATCGAACAGCTGGCATCCTTGCGCACGCGCTTGCGGTCAGATCTCTCCGCGCTGGCGCTGCAGCGGGCTCAGACACCCGACGGCAACTCGGCTGATGCCTACAGCATCGGTCAGAGCCTGTTACGGGAGATGGAAACCGTCGAAGCCCAGGGGCGTCTGGTCATCAATTTGGCCCGTGTGCTCGCGAAACCCGGCGACCCGCTGGTCGATGTACTGTTGCGCGATGGTGATCGACTGGTCGTGCCACCGTTCAGTCAGGAAGTGACAGTGCTCGGCGAAGTGCAGTACTCGACGTCGCACCTCTATCAAAGTGGTTTGAGTCGCAAGGACTACATTGACATGAGTGGCGGTCTGACGGTGCGCGCTGACAAGAAGCGGATCTATATCGTGCGAGCCAACGGCGCAGTGATGACTGGCAGCGGATCCGCCTGGTTCCGCCAGGGCCAGACAGTTCAACCAGGCGACACCGTCGTGGTGCCACTGGATACGGATCGGCTGCCGACGATCACGCAATGGGCATCGATCACGCAGATTCTGTTCAATCTTGCGATCGCGGCAGCCGCCGTGAACTCATTCTAGCGCCGGCTGCTGGACCAGCGAGGATCAATTCGAGGGCTCGATCCCAAGCGGCGTTGACGGCCCGCGCCGGGTCAGCTGTCAGAACGCCGATTCAGCGGATCCCATCGATCCGGCCCGCATCTAAAACGACATTGGCAGGCGGACAGGATCCTGCTGGTGCTTGTGTTGCCGGCGCCGGTAGCCTAAATTGGAGTGGTCTGGCCGCAACGCGCCGCAATATAGCTTCAGAGTTGTGCGGCCCAGGGCCACGCCAGAGTCGCGCTGACGGGCAAAACGGACCCTAGGGAGGTCGAGCGGACATGCAGCGAATGCGCAGGCGGCTGATTGCGTTGCCCCGTCCGTTAAAACAACTGATTCTTATCGTGGCCGATACCGGCGTTTTGCTGCCGGCATTGGCACTATCCATGTGGATTGCAGCCGACAACCCGGCGTCGGCGTTCATCCACGGCTACCTGCAATTCCCCCTGGCAGTTCTGGTAGCGCTGCCGTTGTTCGCTCAGGCCGGAATCTATCGGACGATCATTCGGTTCCCGGACAGCCAGTTGTTGTTGACTGGTTCGGCGGTGTTGGTCGGAACCGCAATCGTCATGGCCATCGCGAATAAGTGGGTGACTGCTCCCGGATTCCAGCTGCCTCACAACACCTTGCCGCCATTCGTCGCCTTGTCATTGATGGGCATCGCAGGCAGCCGCCTGCTGATGCGCGCCCTGTTGCTTGGTCACTCGCAAGAATCGACTCGCCCGCGTACACCGGTAATCATCTACGGCGCCGGCGATGCGGGTATGCGGCTGTTGTCGCTGTTGGGGGAGGGCGCGCGCTTCCGCGTCGTCGCAGTGATCGACGACAATTCGGACTTGCATGGCCGGCTGCTGAACGGTGTGCGTATCTGGTCGCCGGCAACGCTCCCGCGCCTCGCGCGGGAGCTACGGGTGCGGAGAGTACTGCTGGCCATGCCGTCGGTGTCCCGGGCGCGCCGGCAGGCCATAATCGACCAGCTGGTCGATCTGAACGTGCGCGTCCAGACGGTGCCTGACATTGCCGATATCATCAGCGGTACGGCCCGTGTGGACGATCTGCGCGAAGTCGATGCGCTCGATCTGCTCGGGCGGGATTCGGTGCCGCCCGATGCTGAGCTGCTGGAGGCCTGTATCACCCGCAAGTCAGTGTTGGTCACTGGTGCCGGTGGCTCGATTGGTTCCGAGCTATGCCGCCAGATTATACAACTCAGGCCGGAACGTCTTGTCGTCCTGGACATGTGCGAATTGGCGCTTTACGAGATCGACCGCGAGCTGCGCTCGATCATCGACGCGCGCGACTTCGACGTTGAACTCGTCACCTTGCTGGGCTCGGTGCATCATCGCCCGCGGATGCTTGGCGTCATGCAGGCCTATGCCGTAAGCACCGTCTATCACGCCGCCGCATACAAACATGTACCGATCGTGGAACAGAACATGGTCGAAGGCGTGCACAACAATGTAATAGGAACATGGCATGCGGCCGAGGCCGCGGCGGCCGCGGGCGTGGATACTTTTGTCCTGGTGTCGACCGATAAGGCGGTCATGCCGACCAGTGTGATGGGCGCGACAAAGCGGGTCGCCGAACTGGTTCTGCAAGGCATGAATCGAAGGCAGACCAATACGCGCTTTTGCATCGTCCGTTTCGGCAATGTGCTGGATTCATCCGGTTCCGTCGTACCATTGTTTCGTGATCAGATCCTGCGTGGCGGGCCGGTGACCATTACGCACCCGGATGTTACGCGCTACTTCATGACCATCCCGGAGGCTGCCCAGTTGGTCATTCAAGCGAGTGCTCTTGGTGAGGGCGGCGACGTTTTCGTGCTGGACATGGGCGAGCCTGTCAGTATTCAGGAATTGGCTCGGCGCATGATCCGATTGATGGGTCTGTCAGTTCGCGACGAAACCAATCCATCCGGCGACATCGCGCTGGAATACACTGGTCTGCGACCGGGCGAAAAACTCCATGAGGAGTTGCTTATCGGGAACAACGTTTCCCGAACGACACATCCCATGATTCTGCGCGCGATCGAAGAATCGCTACCTTGGGATGACACGCTGAGTTTCCTGCAGGCGCTGCTCGCAGCTGCGAATGCTCTGGACTGTGAACGAGTCACGGCTCTATTGCGTGACGCGGGCACCGGTTACCAGCCGCAGGAGGGCGAAGTCTTCGATTTAACGTGGTCCGCCGTACGCGCCGGAACGGGTGCCGTAGAATATGCGGCCAACTTGCAGGCAATGACCGAAATATCGGATCGTAACACTCCGACGCTTGGTAACTCAGAAGAACTAACAAAACTTACCGGTTAGCTGTCGACTCGGCAGCTGTTGCCAAAAGAAAATTGCTGGATCCAAGAACTTCCAAGTTCCGGAATGCAGACCGGCGTAGCCGCGCCATGACCGTGCCGGATTTCAGTTGCCGTTTGTGCGGTGGCCGGCGCTTGTATTACTACTACGCTTTGGGTCATCGGCAGGAATACATCTATTACAAATGTCCCGATTGCCAACTTGTCAATTATGATTTGTCAGCAGGCTTCAGTCAGGAGCAGTACACGGCAGAATTCGTCGACCCGAAGGATGACACCGCACGATTCAACGCGGACAAAGACCAGACATTCGATTTCATTCGCAAGAACCTGCCCGGTATCCGCTCAATGATCGACATCGGCTGCGGCTTTGGACGCTTGTTATACCGCGCGCAGCAGGTCGGCTGGCGCGTTAAAGGCATGGATTTGTCCGAATCTGTCGCGCGTGCAGTCTCGCAACGACTGGGTGTCGAAGTTCAGGCTGGTGACTTCCTCGAGATACGACCCTTCCCGAATGAGCGTTTTGATCTTGTCTGTTTGAGACACGTGCTCGAGCATTTGCCTGATTCGGTCGGTGCGATGGAGAGAATCAGTGATCTGCTCAAAACCGACGGGTACGTCCTGCTGGAAATGCCGAATATTGAAGCCCTCGACAAGCGGTGGAAAAGGTGGCTGGTTGACCTGGGACTGCACCAGCGCAGATTCCAACCCGACTTCGAGCCCGGCCATTGCAACGAGTTCTGTCGGGACTCGATTGAGTTCTTGCTGGAGCGGACGGGATTCCAGATGCTGCACTGGGAGACCTATGCGCTATCGCCGCTAAAGAATTTCTTCTATAACAGGGTGAAAGTTGGCAACAAGGCTCGGGTGCTGGCGCAAAAGAACCTGTCCGTTTGAACCGCCGCGAGGTGAGTTAATTGGCAGCAGTCAACGCAGCCGGGCACATCGCAACGGATGACTTTGTCAGCCGGCCTTTCTGGGAGTCGCGGTTCGAGTCGCTGGCGGATTTTGGATGGCGCCGGTACTGCACAAGCTTCAGGAGATGGTCCCAATGGCTCAGAGTGAACCAGCCACGGTGATCCCGCCCGAGACGTCGCTGCGCATCCGCCGCGTATTCAACGCAACCCGTGAGCGGATCTTTCGTGCGCTAATCGATCCTGCTGAATTGAGCCAGTGGTTCGGGCCGCAGGAAGTCGAAACCCGCGACGTCAAAGTCGACCTGCGCCCCGGTGGTCTGTACAGCCTGGTGATGCATGAAGCCGACGGCACCGTCTATCCACTGGCGGGCGAGTACCGACTCGTCGAGCCGCCAGGCCGGCTCATGATGACGTGGGTCTGGGGGCACGGCGTGCTAGAAGGCGTTGAAACGCTGGTGACTTTCGAGCTGCGCGAAGTCCGTGACGGCACTGAATTGACGCTGACCCACGAGCAGCTGCCGACGATCACAGCGCGTGAGAAGCACGGGGACGGCTGGAGCAGCTGCTACGACAAGCTCGCGGAGTTTCTGCGCGACTAGGCCCCGACTCGCGCATCTGGTTCAAGCCCATGCAAATCTATGGCTTCGGCTTCAGTATCCCGACCGCGATAACATTTTGACCGTCGTCCACCTGGAACAGGAACGTGTCATTTACGTTACTGGTATCCAACGCGCCTAACCCACTGTATTGCCCGTTCGACGGCCCGCAGTTGCTCACCGTCAGCGTTACTTCATACACGTTGAAATCTGCATCGACAATCGTGACCGTGCCGGTGAACGTGCAGCCAAGCACGTCGGAACCGGTAATGTCGCCATTGGCATCGATCGTATAGGTGCCAAACGGATTGTCGTTTTCGTCGAAACTGGTCCACGTTCCTTCGAGCAACGCCAGAGATGAGCTGCGCTCATACAGTGGCAGGTAGGTGAGGGTGAAGTCACCCATCTCGCCCGTTGATGCCGTCCATGTCCCATTGAGCGTGGTGCGCTCGTCCACGGTGCCGTCAACGGTGCCCATGGCCGTCGCCATGCCGTTGCTGAACTGAAGTCCCGGTGCCGCCCAGATTTGCACATCCCCCGACACATCATCGCCACTGGTCGTCAGGGTGCCGGTCAATTGGCTGGCGGCCTGATTGATGATCAACGCCGGATCGGCCGGGATCAGACGAATGCGGCCGTCTTCCGTGACGAAGGCCAGCACGGTGAAGACCATGCCGGGTTCCAGTTCGTTGGTTGCTGTACCTTCCCAGATACCGGCAACTGACGCATCGACGACGAACGTGCCGCCGCCACCGCCGCCACCGCCGCCGCCGCCGCCACCGCAGGCAGCGAGCATCAATGCGGTGAGGATCGCGAGCGTCCGCAGAAAATGAGAAATACGGGTCCTTCCGACTCTAGTGAGATCCATCGTCGCCTCCGATTATCTGGCGATCTTTTTGTTCTGTGTTGTGCCAGGCGCGATCGCGAGATTCAGGCGTCACGCGAGCCGGCCTGTCCTAAATATGAATGATACAGGCTAACAGCTGGAAAAATCGAAACGCATCGAATCTTACAGAATCTCTGGAGTAGGGCTGGAAGTGTGTGGTGGGCCCGGTAGGACTCGAACCTACGACCAAGGGATTATGAGTCCCCGGCTCTAACCAACTGAGCTACAGGCCCCCGGTGGGGCACCTAGTCTAGCGCAACGCCGCGCTGCTGGTTTCTGTTAACCCGGCAGGATAGGCGGGCAGGGCATGACGACGTCGGCGGACGCGAAATACCCGTAGGTGCGTTCGCCGACCGTCAAGCTGATGGCATATCCGCAGGGCCTAGCGCCTTCCGGGCAGGCCGGCTCGCATCCCGGCAGGTCGCCGCCCGGTTGCCAGGCGGTAATCCCGACCACTGTCACCGCAGCAGGATCGAGAGCCAGTTTCTGCGCCAGATCCTCCCGGGCCCGGCTCAGAACCTCCGGGACCCGCGCTTGATCATTGCCGTCGCCGGCTGGTTTGCGGCGGTGACAGATGCGCCCGCGACTGCCGGCCACGCGGACGTCGAAGCGGCGACCGTCGGCCTCGACCAGCACTCGGTGACCCGGCGTTATGACCTGCAGATACGACATGCCGGGCTGTGGGCAACCGAGACTCGAATCCGGGAAATCCTGCGCTTCGGACGAGACGACCGTCACCCTGCCGGGTTCGATGGACAGGAACTCGGCGACGGTTGCGATAGCGATTCCCTCGGGCCCGTTGGCGGCCGCTGCGGGACGCGGTGTCGGGTCCGGCGCAGCGATGTTGCCACGACCGTTTTGACCGCAGCCCGACAGGACCATGGCCGCCAGGATAATCAACGCGCTGCAGCGAGCAACCGGCATGACGGCACTTTACCGGACCGTCTGTCCAGTGAATAGTCGGCAGGCCGCGTCGGGTCCGCCCCCGCGTGTGCAACAATACGACCGTTTTCAGCATTCCCGAATCAGATGCTGCCGACCACTGAGTCTTACGAGCGCGACCGTTCCGAACGGCGATTCAGCCGGGTGCTGATGTGGCTCGTCTGCGCCGGCGCGACACTCGGCACGCTGATTGCGCTGTTCAGCCGCGAGTCCTGGATCGCCGAGCTGTTTTCACACTACCGCTTTCACTATTTCCTGGCGCAGGCGATGTTGCTGCTCGTGTTTCTGAACACGCGCCGGTACGTGTGGCTGGTCGCGACCGTCATCCTGGCACTGCCCAATGCGTGGTACGTCGGACCCTATCTGTTGCCCGTGATCCGAGATGCCGTGGCGGGCGCGGCCACCGCGGCCGAACCCCAACTGCTACTCGTCAACCTGAGTTATCGCAATACCGAGCACGACACGCTGCTCGACTACGTGCGCGATCGTCAGCCCGATTTGCTGGTGCTGTCGGAATACAGTCCCGAATGGCATGCAGTGCTCCAGACCCGGCTCGATGAGTATCCTCACCGGCTCCTGCATCCCCGGGAAAACGCCTGGGGCATGGCGATTTATTCGCGCAACCCGCTGCAGGATCAGGCCTGGCTGGATCTGGGCGTGCCGGAGACCGACAATCTACGCGTCCGCGTGGAACTCGCCGGCCAGACGCTGGAGCTGTTTGCATTGCACCTGTATTCGCCGACGACACCGCGACGCGCCGCGTGGCGCAATACCCAGCTCGAGCGAGTCGCCTCTATTCTGCGCGACACACCCTATCCGCGGATCGTCGTGGGCGATTTGAACCTGACGCCATTCTCGCCGCATTTTGGTGATCTGCTGAACGACACGGGTCTGCTGGACGCGCGCCGGCGGCACGGCTTGCACGTGACCTGGCCCAGTGCGCCGGTGCCGCTGTGGATCCCTATCGATCATTGCCTGGCCGACGTGTCTGCGGGCGTTACCTGGGTACGCACCGGTCCCAACCTGGGCTCGGACCACTATCCGCTCGAAATTACTCTTGCCGAGGTCGGCTGAGCCGGTCTCGCCAATCCGGAGATCCTCAATATGGGATTCGTGAGCGAAGTACTGAGCCTGATGACCTACCTGTTCGTGTTCGCCGTCGGGCTCGGCGTGCTGGCAATCATCGTCATGTACTTCGTGGACATTACACAGACCGAACACGCCATTCGTCGCAACTATCCCGTGATTGGCCGATTTCGCTACCGCTTTGAAGAGATGGGTGAGTTCTTCCGCCAGTACTTCTTCGCGATGGATCGCGAGGAAATGCCGTTCAACCGGGCCGAACGATCCTGGGCCTACCGGGCGGCCAAGAACGTCGACAACACGGTCGCGTTTGGATCGACCCGGGATCTGCGGCGCATCGGCACTGCGATCTTTGTCAATACGCCCTGGCCGACGCTGGATCGGGATGCCGCGCCGACCGCGCCGGTGACCATCGGTGCAAACACGCCGATGCCGTACACGACGGATCGTTTCTTTCACATTTCCGGGATGAGCTTCGGGGCGTTGTCCAAACCCGCCATACTGGCGTTGTCGCGCGGCGCAGCGATGGCGGGCTGCTGGCTGAATACCGGCGAGGGCGGGTTGTCGCCGCATCATCTGGAAGGCGGCGGGGACCTGGTCTTCCAGCTCGGCACGGCCAAGTACGGCGTGCGTTCAGCGGATGGCAAGCTCGATGACCAGAAGTTACGCGATGTCGCAGCGCACGAAAAAGTGCGCATGTTTGAACTCAAGCTCAGCCAGGGCGCGAAACCGGGCAAGGGCGGGATGCTTCCAGGCGAGAAAGTCACGCCCGAAATCGCAGAGATTCGCGGCATACCGGTCGGCGAGGATTCCATCAGTCCGAATCGTCACCCCGAAATCAAGACCCCCGAACAACTATTGGCAATGATCGCTCATGTGCACGAGGTCACTGGTAAACCGGTTGGTTTCAAGACCGTGATCGGCGCATTCGGCTGGCTGGAAGACCTGCTGTGGGAAGCTCACTCCCGCGGCAGTCTGTACACGCCGGACTTCATTACAGTCGATTCCGGCGATGGCGGCACCGGGGCGGCGCCAATGGCGCTGATGGACAATGTCGGCCTGCCGGTACGCGAAGCCCTGCCAATAGTCGTGGACGTGTTGATGAAGACCGGCATGCGCGACCGAATCAAGGTGATTGCCAGCGGCAAGCTGATCAATCCGGAGGGTGTGGCCTGGGCGTTGTGCGCCGGTGCGGATTTTGTGGTGTCGGCGCGCGGCTTCATGTTCGCGCTGGGCTGCATCCAGGCCATGAAGTGCAACAAGAACACGTGTCCGACCGGCATCACGACGCACGACAAGCGACTGCAGCGCGGCCTGGATCCAGCCGACAAAGCGGTTCGGGTGATGCACTACCAACAGAACATGGAAAAGGAAGTCTGCACGATCGCCCATTCGTGCGGTGCGGCCGAACCGCGCCAGCTGCGTCGCTTCAATTGCCGGATCGTGCAGGATGACGGGCGTACCGAACCCCTCGATGCGCTATTCCCGTACCGCGAAATCCCCACCGCGCGGGACGCGCGGCCGGTCCCCTAACGCCCGGGCTTCAGTCCTCGGTCAGGAAACTTCGCAGCTGGTCGCTGCGCGACGGGTGCCGCAGTTTGCGCAGGGCCTTGGCTTCGATCTGCCGAATCCTTTCCCGGGTGACGTCGAACTGCTTGCCGACTTCCTCCAGCGTGTGATCGGTGTTCATGTCGATGCCGAAGCGCATGCGCAGCACCTTGGCTTCGCGCGGCGTCAGGCCGGCGAGCACGTTATGGGTGGTTTCTTTCAGCCCTTCGGTGGTAGCCGAGTCGACTGGTGACAGCGCGGCAGCGTCCTCGATGAAATCGCCCAGGTGCGAATCCTCGTCGTCGCCGATTGGCGTCTCCATGGAAATCGGTTCTTTGGCAATCTTCAGAACCTTGCGAACCTTGTCCTCGGGCATGTCCATGCGCGCCGCCAGTTCTTCCGGCAGCGGTTCGCGTCCCATTTCCTGCAACATCTGCCGGGAAATTCGATTCAGTTTGTTGATCGTCTCGATCATGTGCACCGGGATGCGGATGGTCCGTGCCTGGTCCGCGATCGACCGCGTAATGGCCTGGCGGATCCACCAGGTCGCATAGGTCGAAAACTTGTAGCCACGCCGGTACTCGAACTTGTCCACGGCTTTCATCAAACCGATGTTGCCTTCCTGGATCAGATCGAGGAACTGCAGGCCGCGGTTTGTGTATTTCTTCGCGATGGAAATTACGAGTCGCAGATTCGCCTCGACCATCTCCTTCTTCGCCCGGCGCGCCTTGGCTTCGCCCAGCGACATCTGCCGGTTGATTTCCTTGATCTCGGCGATCGACAGGCAGGTACGTTCTTCCACGGCGATCAGCTTGCGCTGACTGCGCAGGATCTCGTCCTTCATGCGCCCCAGCGTCGCCGAGTACTTGCGCTTGGCCCGAATGTGCTTGTCGGCCCATTTCAGATTGGTTTCGTTGCGCGGGAAACTGCCCAGGAAATCCTTGCGTGGCATGCCAGCTTCGCGCACGCAGATCTGCATGATGCGGCGTTCGCAGGACCGAATCTCCGCAATGGAGTCGCGCAGGTTCAGCACCAGCAGGTCGAACAACTTCGGTGCCAGTTTGATCTCCATGATTTCCGCGGTCAGGCGGTCACGCGCGCGCTGCACTTTCGGATCCGCCGTGCCTAATTTGGCCATCTGGGTCATCAGCCGCTTGTGCCGGCGGAAGATCGACGCGAACCGCTGCGCGGCTTCTTCAGGATCCGGGCCGGTGTCTTCCTCGACCCGGTCTTCCTCGGTTTTGGCGCTGGCCGGAATGACCTCTTCAGGTTCGTTCGGGTCCACAAAGCCGATCAGTATGTCCTGCAGCCGGCCTTCACCCGCCTTGACCGGGGCCCAGGCCAGGGCCAGCAGCTCCAGGGTCGGCGGGAAGTACGACAGCGCGTTCTTGACCTGATCGAGGCCTTCCTCGATGCGTTTCGCGATCCGGATTTCACCTTCCCGCGTCAGCAATTCCACAGTGCCCATCTCGCGCATATACATGCGCACCGGATCCGTCGTGCGACCGAACTCACTGTCGACAGTCGCAAGTGCCGCCGCGGCTTCCTCCACGGCCTCTTCGTCATGGGTCACGGCATTGTCGGACAGGCTCGAAACCTCGACGTCCGACGCCTTCTCGTAGACCGTAATGCCCATGTCATTAATCATGTTCACGATGTCCTCGATCTGTTCCGGATCGACGATATCGTTGGGCAGGTGGTCGTTAACCTCGCCGTAGGTCAGGTAACCTTGCTCCTTGCCGCGGGCGATCAGCAGCTTCAGCTGGGACTGCTGATCACTCTTGTTCGGGAGGGGCTTGTCGGCTTTTTCGCTCACCCGGGCTACCTCGCAAAATAGGCGTAAAAAAACGCGTTATTGTACATTATTCGGCCAAACCCCATCCCGGATTTAACTGTCCGGGGCTGGGTCATATAAGGTCCTGATTCAAAAAGAAAAGAAATCAGCCCGCCGGGCTATTTCCGGCCCCGTCGGGCCCACTGGCGGACCGCCTCAGGCCGCGCAGCTCCTCGCGCTCCTGGCTGGTCAATTCCTGCACGGCCGCCTTGGCCACCAGGGCTTCCAGCCGTGCTTCTTCCTCGCTCGCAACGATACGGGCAAGGCAATCAGCCAGTTCACGTGCCGCGGCTGCCTCATCGACGAGCATTTCCTCGGCCAGCAGCGCTTCCAAATGCGGCCCTTCGCGGCGTTCGCGAAACCGCTCCAGCAGCGCTGCAGAAGAGACATTGGGGCGCTGCGCCGTCATTTCAAGCAGTTCCCGCAGCAGGTCGCTGCCTTTCTGGTGCGCGTTTTCCAGCCCGGCAATCGGCGCCGCATCACCGAGCATTGGATAATTCAGTAATAACTGGATGGCGCGGCGAACCAGGCCAGACCGCGCCGGCCGCGACACGATGCGAGTCCGCGTTGCGGGTTTCGCCGGCCGTTCTGCCGGACCCACCAGTCCGGCCATCTTTTGCGGCGACAGGCCGACTTCCTCGGCGAGCCGTTGGGTCAACAATTCGCGATAGACACCTTGTGGCACAGCGTTGAGCAACGGCTTCGCGAGTTCGGCAAGACGCGCGCGCCCTTCCATGCTGCCGAGATCCGCCTGGGACCGTAAATGGTCGAGCAAATAGTCGGATAACGCGACTGCATCGCGCAGGCGCCCGGTCAATTCCGCGGCGCCGTGTTGACGCACGAGACTGTCGGGATCCTCGCCTTCCGGCAAGAACAGGAACCGCACCTGATGCCCCTCGCGCATCTCCGGCAAGGCATTCTGCAGCGCGCGCCACGCGGCATCTCGACCGGCGCGATCACCGTCAAAACAGAACACGACTTCCGGTGTTGCCCGGAACAGCCGTCGCAGTTGCTCAGCCGTGGTGGCAGTGCCGAGGGTTGCCACGACATTGCGAATGCCATGACGCGCGAGGCTGACGACGTCCATGTAGCCTTCCACCACCAGCACGCGCTCCAGGCGGCGGCTTGCACGACGTGCCTCATAAAGACCATATAGTTCACGGCCTTTGTGGAAGACCGCCGTTTCCGGCGAGTTCAGATACTTCGGTTCTCCGGTGCCCAGCACGCGCCCGCCGAAGGCGACGACGCGGCCACGGCTGTCGCGAATCGGGAATATGATGCGATCGCGGAAACGATCGTAATGACCGCCACCATCCCGCGGCACAATCAGGCCCGCGGATTGCAGCAGTCGTTCCCGCTCCGGCGTGTCGCCCAGACGGCGCAGCAGGAAATCCCAAGCGGCCGGCGCATACCCGATGCCAAATTCCCTGGCTGTCTCGCCATCGAGCCCGCGACTCCGCAGATAGTCGACAGCGGTCGCCGCGTCCTTCAGGCTTTGTTGATAAAGCCGCGTGGCCTCCGCGAGCGTGTCGTAGACCGGCGCCACCGGGCTGCGCGGCCCGCTCGCGCTTTCCTCCCGCGGCACCTCGACGCCGAGCATGTGGGCAAGCTCTTCGACCGCGTCGACGAATTCGAGCCGGTCGAATTCCATCAGGAAACCGATCGCTGTGCCGTGCGCGCCGCAACCGAAGCAGTGGTAGAAACCCTTCTCAGGACTGACGGTGAAGGACGGGGTTTTTTCGCCGTGGAATGGGCAGCAAGCCTTGTATTCGCGGCCGGCCTTCTTGAGCGGCACCCGCGCGCCGACGACCTCGACAATGTCCGCACGGGCAACGAGGTCGTCAATAAAATCCTGCGGTATTCGGCCGGCCACGACTTTAAAGCGTCTTTGTTTTTTGCGCGCTCCAGAGAACGCGGCTTTGCCGGATCAGTCTAGCAGACGGCACCGGGGCCGCCGGCCTGCCGGTCAGCCGCCGAGCCTGGCCTTGACCAGTTTGCTTACCGCGCCCATATCGGCGCGCCCCTGAGCCGCGGCGCGAATTGCATTCATGACCTTGCCCATGTCTTTCATCGACGCGGCGCCGGTCTTGCTGATGGTCGCATCGATCAGCGCGGTCAGTTCCTCGTCACTCAGTCCTTCGGGGAGGTAAGCCTCCAGCACGGCGGCCTCGGACAATTCCTTTTCCGCCAGTTCGGCGCGACCCGCGTCGGTGAATTGCGCCGCCGCTTCGCGACGCTGTTTGATCTGTTTCTCGACGATCTGCAGCAGGGCGGGTTCGTCCAGCTCGCTCCGATCGTCGATTTCGCGCTGCTTGATTGCGGCCAGCAGCATGCGAATGGTCGACAGGCGTGCCTTGTCGCCCGACCGCATGGCGGCCTTCATATCGGTCTGGAGTTGTTCCTTGAGAGCCAAGTCGGCTCCGACGGTCTGTTAGTAGAGGCGGCGACGGCGATTGACCTCGCGCGCCGTCCTTTTCATCTGGCGCTTCACGGCAGCCGCTTTTTTCCGCTTGCGTTCCTGGGTCGGCTTCTCGTAGAACTCTCTACGGCGGACTTCGGTCAGAATGCCGGCTTTTTCGCAGGCACGCTTGAAACGCCGCAGGGCGGCGTCAAAATTCTCGTTTTCGCGGACGCGGACGCTCGGCAAGACTGTGTTCCTCGGGACGAAAAAAACCGGCGTAATGCCGGGTTGACCAATAAATATAGACGCTGCCAGATGGAAATGCAAAATCCCGCGCCCGACGGCCCGGTGCTCGGCATCGAGACCAGCTGCGACGAGACCGCCGTGGCCATCTATTGTCCCCGGCATGGACTACTCGCGCACGAGCTCTTCAGCCAGGCAGACCTGCATGCGGCCTTTGGCGGCGTGGTGCCGGAGCTGGCGTCGCGAGACCATCTGCGCCGGCTGTTGCCGCTGTTGACCCAAACGCTGACCGCGGCCGGGTTGGCCGGGCGAGACCTGGCGGCAGTGGCCTATACGGCCGGCCCAGGCCTGATTGGCGCACTGCTGGTTGGCGCTACTGCGGGCGTGGGCCTCGCGTTCGCCTGGAGCGTGCCGGCGATGCCGGTCCACCATATGGAAGCGCACCTGCTGGCCCCCCTGCTGGAGGACGAGCCGCCCGAGTTTCCGTTTCTGGCGCTGCTGGTATCGGGCGGTCACAGCATGCTCGTCGATGTCAGGCGCTTTGGCGACTACAGCATCCTCGGCGAGACGGTCGACGACGCGGCGGGCGAGGCCTTCGACAAGGCGGCCAAGCTGCTCGGTTTGCCTTATCCTGGCGGCCCGGCGCTCGCGAAACTGGCGGAGCATGGTGATGCGACGCGGTTCGACTTGCCGCGGCCAATGCTGCGACGTCCCGGCCTCGACTTCAGTTTCAGCGGCTTGAAGACTGCGGTCATGCTGGCCGTCCGGGAACAGGAACGCCTGGGCGGGCCCGGCGAGCAGGACCGCGCCGATCTGGCCGCGAGCTTCCAACTTGCCGTCGTCGACACCCTCGTGGCCAAGGCCGAGCGGGCGTTGACGGCGTCGGGCCGCGAGCGACTGGTGATCGCCGGCGGCGTCGGCGCGAATCGCCTGTTGCGGGAGCGACTTCGCGAGAGCATGGCCGCGCGGGGGGGCAGGGTCTACTATCCTCGCATCGACTTCTGTACCGACAATGCTGCCATGGTCGCGCTGGCCGGCAGCCTGCGGCTGCGGGCCGGCAAGCCACCATCGCTACTGGTAGAGGCGAGGCCGCGCTGGCCGTTGACCGACGCTTGAACCGTGCCATGAACGAACCGCGGCGTGACACCGTTTTCATCAATGACCTGCGCGTCAAGACCATCGTCGGTGTGTGGGCCTGGGAGCGGGTCGTGCCACAGATCGTGCACATCGACCTGGAGTTGGCGGCCGATGCGGCCGTGGCCGCCGCGACGGATAACCTCGAGCACACCATCGATTATCATGCCGTTGCGAGCCGCGTCACGGCATTCGTCGAGGCGTCGACATTCCAGCTCATCGAGACCATGGCGGAGCAAATTGCCGGCATTCTGACCGGCGAGTTCGATCTGCCATGGGTCCGCGTCACCATCCATAAGACCTGGGCGGTGGCCGGCTATCGCGATGTTGGTATAGCGGTGGAGCGGGGCGAGCGATGAACGCGGTTGCGCAGCCGGTCAGCGTGTTCTTGAGTGCCGGCAGCAACATTGATCCTGTGCGCCACCTGCGGCAGGCCATTGCCGCGCTGGATGAGCGCTATGGTCCGCTGCAACTCTCGCCGGTGTACCGCAGTGCGCCGGTCGGTTCCGCCGGGGAGGATTTCCTGAACCTGGTGATCGGCTTTCGCACGAGTGAGACACCGGACCAGGTCGTCGCCGTGCTCGAGGACTTGCATCGACAGGCCGGGCGCGAGCGCGCGGTCGACGGCACCGCGTCGCACACGCTGGATCTCGATCTGTTGTTACACGGTGATACGGTGCGCGACGATGAAATCAGGTTGCCGCGGCCGGACATCCTGAAGTTTGCCTTCGTGCTGGCGCCACTCACGGATCTCGCGCCGGACTTGCGTCACCCGGTGACGGGCCAGAGCATGCAGGAGCTGTGGAACGCGTTTGATCGTGACAGCCAGCCGCTCGCACGGGAACCGGTGCAGCTGCGCTGACGGCGCGAAGAATTACCAGCCGATGCTGCGGCCGCCGTCGACGGCGATGATTTGCCCGGTGACGTACTTTGCGTCGCGCACCAGGTAGAGCACGCACTCGGCAATATCCTCCGGTTCACCCATTCGGCTCAGCGGTATCTGTTTCATGATGCTGCGCTTGGTGCTGTCGGGGAGCCCCGCTTCGTCCCACAGAATGGCACCGGGTGACACGCCGTTCACGCGAATCTCCGGCGCCAGATCTTTCGCCAGGCTACGGGTCAGCATCGCCAGGCCGGCTTTGGCGGGGCCGTAAACCGGATGATTACGCAGTGGCCGCGTCGCATGCACGTCGACGATGTTGACGATGCTGCCCCCCCGGTTGCGCAGCTCCGGCGCGGCTGCCTGACTGAGGAACAGCGGTGCCTGCAGATTCGTGCCGATCAGATCGTCCCACTCCCGCATGGTGATCTCGCCGACCGGCGTCGGGTAGAAACTCGAGGCATTGTTGACCAAGACATCCAGGCGGCCCGCGCGGCCGATCACGCCGTCGATCAGCGCGGGTAGCGCGGCCGTTTCCAGCAGGTCAGCCTGAACCGTGAACGCGGAATCCGCCCGGACCGCATTCAGTTCGTCCACCAGCGTTTCGGCGGGTTTGGCCGAACCGCGATAATGCACGGCCACGCCGGCTCCTGCCGCGTGCAGCGTGCGTGCGATGCAGGCGCCGATGCGGATGGCGGCGCCGGTGACCAGCGCCCATCGGCCACCCAGTGTTCGCGAATCAAGACTCATGCTGACCGGTTGCTGCGTGGCGCAGCTCTGCGACGGTGGCCGTGTAAGATACCTGTCCCGACCATGGACGCCAATGCCGATTTGCCGGCGCCGCCGCCGGAACTTGCCGCACATAGCCAAAAGCTGGTCGATCTGATTGCCGCGCGAGTGGTCGCGGCCGGCGGCTGGCTGGACTTCGCCGATTTCATGCAGGCCG
>JAAUXY010140181.1_pt1 | contig 23503 bp, 16 predicted proteins | sample 7278121 | NCBI WGS metagenome assembly JAAUXY01 (sample SAMN14350117, study PRJNA611818) | marine sediment metagenome | isolation source: surface marine sediment (1.8m) | place: French Polynesia: Moorea | collected 2018-08 | reverse complement strand
GTCCTGGTCATGCTGACGGTCATCGGCCTGTCTCTGGCCCTGGTCACCGAGACTGAAATGTTGATCGGCGGCAACGAGCAGGTGATCAACGAGACGTTCTTCGCTGCCGAGACCGGCCTGGCGGTGGCGGTGACTCAGTTAATGACCGCCAACTCCCTGGAAAACAAGTGCATAGCACAGCTCGCCCGAAACGCCGACGATTCGGCCCGCATGGTCGGCGTTCTGAATCTGGGGTACTCAGTCGACTACACCAACCTCTACCCGGTCGCGTTTCATGTCGCCCCCTACACCCGCGCCAACGAGGGCCGGGACGAGCAGTTGTTCGCCGGCTTCTTTCGTGGCCAGGCCCGAGCGATTCGGGGAACCTGGTTGGTGTCCGAAGATTCTGACGTCCCCGAGGCCGTAACCGTACCGCGGGAGGCTGGAGAAGAACTCGACGATATCGACTTCAACGTCCAGGCGGAAAAGGTCATCGACCTGGCGTTCTTCAGCGCGCCGCTCCAGGCACTCGAGGCCGGGACCCTGGTCGGCGCTTTCAATTTCCCCGAGACTTTGGGTTGCGACCCGCGTCCCGAACGCAGCGAGATCGAGGTGGTGCCACCGCCGTGAGGATGCGGGAGTAGGTCGCAAAGGCGAGGGGGTGGACCCGTTGCCCGAAAGAGCACAAGCGTAGGAAATCGAGGAAAGAATCATGTTGAGAGCATCCAGATTGAGCGCGCTTCTGAAGCGGATTTTGAGCGCGAGACAGATGACGCCTCTCGCCGCCGCCTTGGCGGCTTGGGGCCTGGTGGCCGCGAGCGCTCAGGGAGACGATCGCGACCTCCTGCGCTTGAGCGAGTCGGGCGCGGCCGACCCATACGTTTTTGTCATCTTCGACACCTCGGCGTCGATGACCCATTCACCGGTGTGCACCCCATCCGACACCATCAACGACATCGATCCTTTCGATTCGATGTGTACCCAGGAATGCACCCTCGACGACGCGACCTGCGAGCGGATCTGCCCGAGTAAGGTTCCGGCGCTGGAGGTCTCCGGCGGCAAGGGCTGCCGGGAGTACGCGATCGCCGATCCCGACAATCCGATCACCGAGCTCGAAGAGATCATCCTCGACAACGACGCCACCTCGGGCGTGACGATTTCGGGCACCTGGACCTCGTCCTCGCTCCGGCCGTTCTTCAAGGGCAGCGATTACCTGTTCGACCGCAACACCGGAGAGGACGGTCCCCCGGGCAATCAGAAGAGCGTCACCTACAGCCCGAATATTACGAACGCCGGGACCTACATGATCTACATGACGTGGGTCGACCGTCCCGTTCTGGGCACCAACGTGATGGTCGACGTCACCCACATCGTCGACGGCTCGGTCGTGACCGAAACCGTCGTCGTCGATCAGACCTTCACCGTCGACACGGGGACGGACACGGAATTCGACGGCTGGAATCTGATCGGTACCTTCGAGCTCAACGCCAGCAGCGGCACCGTCAAGATCCGCAATGAGATGGCGGACAATTTCGTGCTCGCGGACGCGGTGCGCTGGGTACGCATCTCCGTGCCGCCTTGCCTCGACGCGACCGATCTCATCTACCGCTGCCAGCAGCCCATCTGCCCCGAGGGCGGCTGTTATACCCCCCTCAACGGCGACGATCCGAACTCCAAGTTCTACCAGGCGAAGCAGGCGCTTTACGAGGCGCTCGATTCGGTCAGCGACGTGCATTTCGGTTTCGGTTCCTACGAGCAGGACAACGCCCGGCTGCATGCCAAGCACTGGCTTTACCGGGTGCGTGAGACGATTCCGGGCACCACGACCCAGCAGACTCTGCCGCTCCTCGGCGGGGCCGGCGGGACTGCTTTTCTCGAGGTCGGCGACGACGAGGTCTTCGGCAACTACAGCACCAGCTCGAGTGCCTCGCCGCAGCTGCGTAAGGGTGACGGTTGGGATTGCTACACCTCCGAGGATGACGTCGTCGACTCATTGTTTCCGGAGTTCGATTCGTCCAGGAAAGATCAGCAGGTGGCCTGCAACCGCGACAATCCCGCGGATCTCTCCGACGTCTGGGAAATGTTTCGCGCTCACCGGATCCCCAAGCTGGGTTACAAGGGAACGTTCAGGACGACGGTCTGGTACCGCGACAACTACGACAACGACGAAATCTATGCGCTGCGCTACAGCGACAACGGGGACATGTTGGGGGCTGATCCTTTTTCGGCGAATTACGAGATCTTCGACTGTGAGGAAGACGCAGATTCTGATATAATTTGCGACCTGGTCAATACCACCACAGGGACTCTCTACTACGATCGGGTGAGCGACTACGCGGCCTGGGACGGCATTACCTTCCGCCATCCGATCGCCAACGGCGGCCTCTTTTATCTCCAGGGCAATATCAACGCCCTCGACGGTTTCCTGCAGCCGAACCAACACGCGGATCGCAGCACGTGTTTCGGGCTCGAGCCCAACGCGGACAGCAACTTCGAGCAGAATACAGACTGGGAAGAAGGAGCTGGTTGGCCAGAGGACTCGAGCGACATCCAGACCGACGATATCCGGGACGATCTCTGGTACGACTACAACATCAAGTGGCCCACGACCCAGGATTCCCGGGGTGATGACCTGAATCTTGACGGTACTGCCGACAGCCCGAGGATCGGCACGTTGGACAGCACCAACCCCGCCTCGACGCTGGACAACCCTTTTGACTCCGGCGACCGTATCCCGCTCGACTGGTTGACCAACAACGTCGATGAGATAAAGCGGCGCCTGGCACCCAACGTCGTCGACGGTACCGATCCGCTGGACTTCCGCATCGCCGTCTATTTCGAAGACGCGGTCGGCCCGGCGGTCATTGGTAACGCCGGCACGGAAGAGGATGAGCCTCTGACCCGCCGGCTGCGGCTGCTCAACGACGACAGCGACGGTGACACCACCGACGACGAGCGACCGCTGATCCCCCAAGGCCGGACGCCCCTGGGCGAAGCGCTGGCGGACTTCAAGGTTTGGTACGCCGGTTCGGAGGACATTCCGGACGGTGCGGATCCCGACGATCCGCAGTACCAGGGCTGGGCGGACGTCGCGTCGATCCTCGACACCGACTTCCCTTGCCGCCAGAAGTTCATCTTGCTTTTGACCGACGGCGTCGACACGTGCTTCGGAGAGTGCAAGGATCCGTTCGAAAACCCCTGCACCGATTCATTTGACAACGACCCCTGCGTGGTCCCCGGTGACCTGCTCGATCAGGAGCAGGTGAAGACTTACGTCGTGGGTTTCGGCGTCTCCGCGGGTAGTAGCCTCGATTGCATCGCCGAGAACGGCGGCACCGACGAGCCTCTCCTACCCAGGAATAAGGAGGAGCTGGTCTCGGCGCTCGAGAGCATCCTGGCAGACGTCCAGGCAGAGCAGCGGACCTTCGCTTCGGCGTCGATCCCGGCGGTTCAGAGCACCGCGGCGGACAAAATCTTCCTGTCGAGCTTCACCCCTCTGCCCTTCGACCCCCTGGCGACGCCGCCGGCGAATCCCGCCCCTGGCTTCTGGCCGGGCAGAATCGACGCCTTCCGGGCTCCGCTGCCGTTGACCTCGGACAACCGTCCCGACGTTGACCGAACCTGTGAGAACGTCGAGTCGGCCTCTGATGACCTGCAGGCGGCTTGTCATCTGTGGGAAGCCGGCAAGGTGCTCTGCGAGCAGATCCAGAACAACGAGCGGACGGTGCTCTACGGTATGGAGCACACCGCGGGCACGGAAATCCCAGGCGCCGCCCGCCCGGGCACGCTGCGCGAGTTCAAGCTGCCCCAAGTCCTGATCGATGATCCGACCGGCGGCTACGATGCTTCTCACCCGGACTTTCCGTTGGTCTACGATTTGGCGAAGGAGTTCCTGACGTTCTTCGAGCAGGTGCTTTACTTCCTCGGTTTCTTTGACAATCAGGACATCGCCGATCGTTTCTCCGAGATCATCGACCCGGTCACCGGTCTCAAGGACTTGCCCCTCGATTTCGTCGGCCAGGTCGACGCCTGCGACACCGACAACGACGACGAGGCCGACGCCTTCGCCCTGGGCGACATCTTCCATGCCAGCCCGGTAGCGATCTCGGGTCCCAGCAACTTCACCTACTTTGCCAACGATCAGTGTGGCCCCGCCCAGCGCACCGATATCCCCAACAACTGTGTGTCTCCGACAGCGTTGGCCGTCGACCAGGATCGGGGCTATCGCCAGTTCGCCGCCGATCACGTCTGGCGTCGCCGGATGTTGGCGGCACCGACCAATGACGGGCAGCTGCACTTCTTCGATACCGGCATTCGCCAGCTGGTTCCCAACGATTTCACCACCCAAGTCGGCGATACGATCGAGCTGTTCAACGACGGAAGCGGCAAGGAGATCTTCTCCTACATTCCGCGTATGCTGTTACCGGTCCTCCAAGAGCAAGTCGAGGGTGAAGACCATGTCTTTTCGATGGACGGTACTGTCACCGTCGCCGACGTCTACATCGATCCCGGCGATACGGTTGGCGGGCAGGCGACCGAGCTCGACCGAGCCTGGCGGACGGTGATCGTCGGCGGCATGCGTGAGGCGGGCGACATCTTTCCTGATGCCGACGACGTCGAGGGCTTCCGGAGCGGCTATTTCGCCCTCGATGTGACTCAGCCGGACGCTTTGTCGGAGCGTACGGGCAATACCGATCCGACGCTCGTACCCTGCGAGAATGCCGGCTGCAGCGAATCCACTACCCCCAACGACGAGTTCCCGCCGTCCTGCATGGTGCTCGATGCCCAGGGCATCCTGACCGAGACCTCGGACTGTCCTTACCGAATCGATCCGGCTCCTGCCGAGGATCCGCAGTTCCCGGCCGAGCTTTGGACATTCAGGGACTCCTGGTTGATCGAGGATCCGTCTGCGACCGGTGAGTACCTCGAGTTCTACCTCGACGAGGACGATGGCGGCGATCTGCTGGATCCGACCGACGACGAGAACGGCTACGGCGTGCCGGACTTGGCGGACACCTGGTCGCGGCCGGTGGTTACCCAGATTGCGGTCTGTCCGGAAGGCGCGACCAACTGCGTGTTTGGCAGGTCACCCACCGAGCCGGCGCCCAACGGTTCGGATCTCATCACCAAGCACGTCGCGGTCTTCGGCGGCGGCATGGATCCCGCCAACAAGGATCCATCGAACCCGAGATATCTGGAAGGTGCCTACCTCTACATGGTGGATGTCGAGACCGGCTTTCCGATCTACAAACGCAAGCTTTGCCCGGACGCGGCCAACGATGTCTGCGGTACCGGCGCGGCGCCGGCCGATCCGACGGTGCTCGACGTCGATCGCGACGGCATCGCCGACGCCATCTACATCGGGACCACCGACGGCTTCTTCTACAAGGTCAAGCTCTCGACCGAGGTCGGGGACGTAGTGCCGAATCTCGCCGACATCGACATCAAGAATGGCCAGCTGATCCGAGATCCGGACGGTGACGGGATCTACGAGACCTGGGCTGATACACCTTCGACTCCTCTCGATCCGGCCACCAGCGCGATGTCTACCCTATGCGGCGCGGCGGATCCCTGTGCCCAGCGAGTCACCGACTCGGCCTGGGACCCGTTCCCGATCCTCGATACCGGTGGCTCCCCGATTCACTACGCCGCGTCGGCTTTCCTGGTGCCCGAGCGCGACCAGTTCGCCTTCACCGTAGGCACCGGCGACCGCGAGGACCTGTGGAGCTCGCCGTCCGAGGGCGGCATCCAGGCCGAGTTCTATGTCATCGTCGATGAAGACTTCACCCAGGCCGACCTCAACTCGACCGGTGCCTGTGTCGCCGACGGCACCGATCCGGGCCAGGTGCCGATCGATCGAGACTGCCTGGTGAGTTTCTCGTTTACTGCCGAACCGTTCGATGGAGACGTCAATCTTCTGACCGACGTGATCGACGACACGTCGGTCCTGCCGACCGGTGTCGATTCGGTCAGCGAGGAGATGCGGCCGGGTTGGGCGATGCGGTTCCCGACCTCCGATCCGTTGCAGAACCGGGTGACATCAGAGGCTTTCGCGGTCAGTGGCGTCCTGGTGTTCTCAGTGTTCGATCCGAATATCGTCGCGATCTCGTCCAGCGGGGACGACGATGACGACGACGACGATCTCGATTGCGGGCGTAGCGGGACCACCCGGGCGTTCGTCGTTCGCGCCAGCAACGGCGCTCCGCTGGTCAACCTCTCCGCCCTTGGCGATACCGGGGAAGGCTCGACCGGTGACGACGACGACGACAGCAGCGGCGGTGACGACGGCGATGAGCTGACCGCCAGAGACCGATTCCAGGAGATCGCCGAGTTCACCACCGCGCCGCAGATCGTTAGGCGCCAGACGCCGAACAAGCCTGGCGAGGACGGTGGCAAGACGATCCAAGACGCCATCGATACCCAGCTGAGAGACTCGTTCCGCCAAGCGGTCCTCGACCATCTGCCTCGAGGTAGCCGTTTCAACGAGGCCTTCGAGATGGTCATCGTCGCCCTGAGGAACTCCACTGGAGTCAACGTCTATGCGTCGATTCCGATCGCGATGTACCCGGCGGACTGGAGAGACCAGTGATCTTGAGGCACGCCGGCGGCTGGAAAGCGGCGATCGCGGCGCCGACATGGATGTTGGCGCTGCTGTTCGCCGCTCCCGCGGCCGGCGACTGGCTGGTGCTGCGCGACGGCTCACGTCTCGAGACCGCTGGACCGTGGGAGGTGAAGGGCCGGCAGATCGTCTTCACCCGACCCGGCGGAGCGCTTTCAGCGGTGCGTCTGGCCGACGTCGATCTCGATGCGAGCAACGAGGCGACCCGGGCGGCCAACGCCGAACCGGCTGCCGCCTCCGAGCAGCCAGCCGAAACCGAGAGTCGGCGCCGTCGTCCGGTCCTGGTTTTGACCGATGAGACTCTAGGTGGCGCAGGTTCCGGAGTGCTGGACGACAGCGAGATCGTCCCGGAAGTTGACGAAACGCCGGAAGGTGACGAGACCGAAGACGATGCGTCTCTAGACGGCGAGGAGGCCGAGGACGACGCGTCGGAGACATCTGATTCGGCCACCGACCCGGTGTATATCGTCTCTTGGAGTGAACAGGAGAGCACCGCGATCGACGGGTTGGAGATCGTCGGTAAAGTGCGCAATCGTGGCCGCGACGTGGCCGCCGATATCAGGGTGCAGGTCAAGGCGTCAGACGAAGACGGTTCTCCATTTGTCGACACCCGAGCCTTCCTCCAGAAGTCGAGCCTGGCGCCGGGGCACACCACCACATTCCGTGCGCTGTTGCCAGGCATCTACGCCCTGCTCGAAGATCCGACCTTCGACGTGACCAGCGAGGGCTTCACCATGCAGCTGGTCACCGAGTCTGAAGATGAGGAAGGCGAAGAAGCAGACGGCGGCGAAGCAGGCGGAGTCCTCGGCGTCGACGGCTATGACGATTTCCCCGCACCGAACAGGCTGGTAGGCGACGATGAGCTAGGTGACTATGACGAGGTTGGTGACGATGACGAGTTCGGTGACGATGACGATGACGAAACAGAAGAGCTCGCCGACGAAACAGAGGGTTCGGGTTAATCAAGGATCTCGTCCCGGATCGTCCGTATAGCCAGTGGAGCTCGTTCTGGGCCTCAGCTCCGATACGCGGGAAAGCCCTCGAGATCGAGCTCGCGGACCTTGCGCTGCAGCGTGCGGTAGCTGATACCCAGCTCCTCCGCCGCCCGGCGTTTGTCGCCTTCGGTCGCAGACAGTGCCTGGCGGATGCGCTGACGCTCGCTCGGTACCGGATCGGTTTCCAGCAGCGGGCTCAAGTCGTTGGCTAGTAGCTGACGATCTTCGCTCAGGATGATCGCCCTTTCCAGCACGTTGGCGAGTTGCCGCACGTTGCCCGGCCAGCCCTGAGACTGCAGCAGATCCATGGCCCCAGCGGTGATCTCGAGCGCCGGTCGTCCCAGGCGATCGGCGATCTGTTGCGATAAATGACGGGCCAGGTGAGGGACGTCACTGAGTCTCTCGCGTAACGGGGGGAGCGAGATCGGGAAGACGTCGAGACGGTAATAGAGGTCCTGCCGAAACTCGCTGCTCGCGACCATCGAAGTCAGCTCACGATTGGTTGCCGCCACGATGCGAGCATCGGCGCGGATCGGCGAAGTCCCACCGATGCGTTCGAATGTCCGCTCCTCGAGCACGCGCAGCACCTTCCCCTGAACTTGCAACTCCAGCTCACCGACCTCGTCGAGAAAGATCGTCCCGCCGGTGGCGGCCTCGAAGCGCCCTTTCTGGCGCGTCGAGGCTCCTGTGAAAGCCCCTTTCTCATGTCCGAAGAGCTCGTTTTCCATCAACGACTCTGGGATAGCGGCGCAGTTGACCGCGACAAACGGCCCGGCAGATCTCGGTGAGAGGGCGTGAACGGCTCGCGCGAAGAGCTCTTTGCCGGTGCCGCTCTCGCCGGTCAAGAGCACCGTACTCTCGGTGACGGCGACCTTCTTGAGCAATCTCAGGGCCGCCCCGAACTTGGGATGCCTCCCGACGATCGGCGGCGCTCCAGGAGCTTCGAAGCGTTCGGTGCCACCGCTCCCTCCCAGATAGGCTCGGGCGAGCTCGAAGAGCTCATCGATCTCGAGGGGCTTCTCCAGGAAATCGACGGCACCGAGCTTCATCGCTTCTACCGCGGTTTGCACCGTGCCGAACGCGGTGAGCACAACTACCGGCGCCTCGGGTTGATGCTGCCGACAATCGGCGAGGACCTCGAGACCGGAACCGTCGCCCAGCTTAAGGTCGGTCAGCACCAGGTCGAATCGGTGTTCGGCCACACAGCGGCGGCCTGCCGCCGCGCTGTCCGCCACGATCACGCTGTAGCCTTCCTGCTCGAGCGCCCTGCGCATTAATCGGCGCAGCGAAGCGCGATCCTCGACGATCAAGATCTGGTCTGGCATCTCAGCGGCCTCAGAGCTGGAATCTTCGCCGGTGCTTGGACCCGGTCGGCAGCGTGTCCGTATAATCCGTTGGTGGCGTATCGACAGGCCCACGGAAGCCTTGCGACAGCCTTGCAACCACGGCGGCATGAATGCCGCACGGCATCTCGTTCATGACAAGATTGTAGACCCATGAAGAACGGCTTGAACCCGCCAGCAGCGGATTTAGCAGCCAATAAACAGCTCGAGCAGGAGATCAACCGGCTGGCAGCGTCGATCCGCAAGTTCCGGATCGATAGCCAGCGCTTCTTTGCTGGTGATCTCAAGCTGCCGCCGAATGAGTTGCGGGAGAAGATCGGCTCCGAGCTCAGGCGGCTGCGGGGTGCCAGCCTCAAGGGAGCCGCGGCGAATTTCCGACTCAACACGCTGGAAGCCAAGTTTCAGAGTCACCTGGATCTTTTTGGCCGCCGGCTCCGGAGCCGCGAGAAGGGCGAGATGCGAGCACCCGCGAGCGTTGAGCAACCAGCGCCGGATCCCAAGAAAGGAGTGGTCCTGGGTCCGAGGGCCGACGCACAGGCGGTCGCGGCGCTCTACCAAGGGCTATATAAGCGCAATCCGAAGATGGACCTGGACCGGTTTCGCACTTACATTCAGCGCCAGGCCGACGTGATTCGCTCCAAGACCGGGTGCCGAGATATCCAATTCCGCATCGCTGTCCAAGACGGCAAAGTCAAGCTCAAAGCCAGGCCGATTCACCATGGCTGATCAACTTAGGCCGCACCAAGGCACGAGCGCATATAGTGCGTGGCTCAGGCGCGACGTGAACCCATCTGAGCGCCTCAGGCGCGACCTGACAAGGAGAACGTTTTGGTCGAAGAAAAGACCATGATCCACAAGTTTGCCGGAACTCTCGGCTCGATGCCGCTAGGTGCGTTGATACTGAGTGCACTCAGCGTGGGCTTGCTGTTGCTCGGTACTCCATCGTTCGTCGCCCTGGCAGCTTCCGCTTCGCCGTTGAACCTGGATCGAGCCCTAGCCGCGCAGCAGGAGACTGTCGCCGAGCGGCCTTACGACGCCGAGGTTCACAACGATCACGGAAATCTGCTGGTGTTGGCCGGCCGCCACGAGGAGGCTGGCGACGCCTACCGGCGGGCGATCGAGCTCGCTCCGGGCGAGACGCTGGCGCGGTATAACCTCGGGATCCTCTTGCAACAGACCGGTTCGATCAAGCAGGCCCTGGCGGCGTTTCAAGACCTACTCGCGATCGACGCCAGGCACGCTCGGGCTCATTACCAGTTGGGCATGCTGTTCGAGGCCCGCAGGCAACGATCCAAAGCTGTAGATCACTACGCGCAGGCTTTCGCCTACGATCCCGAGCTGACCTTCGCCCGCAACAACCCGCACATCATCGACAACAACCTGGCGACCGAGGCGCTCCTGGTTTCACGGCGTTATGGAGAAGCGCCGAGTTCCGAGATGCCGAGGCTTTATGGCGAGCCCGAGAGAATCGTCGACCTGATGCTGGAAGAGAGCCAGGAATCGGGGGTCGAGGCCGCGGGCGTCGAATCCGCGGGCAAGGGTGAGAAGAACATGGGCATGCGGAGCACTTTTGTCGATGAGGGCGAGGATGAGGTGGTAGACGAAGAAGATGATGACGGCGGCGAAGACGCTGAAGGGCGCGGACGCCGATCGCTGACGCGCAAGGATCTCGATACAGGAACAAGCGTCGGGCGAGTCCAGAGCCAGCCGTCGCGTCAGCCGTCGCGCCGATCGTCCGCCGGTCGCGACAGCAGCCGGTCGAGGCAAGGGCGCGGTGGTTTTCCGGTCGTCCGGCCACCCAGTCGGGATAGCTCTGAACGCGATCAAGGGCGCGTCGATGGCAGGAGCAATCGGCGTTATCGGCCGACTTCCCGCTTCAGTACGGGGCGACTGGATCTTGAGCTCTTGACGCCGGGTACTGCGACTCAGCGCAACGCCGCGACCGCGACGCGATGATCTGCACCCTGGGCCTTGAGCCCTGGGCCATCCATGCTGCCTTCGGGCTCCGGAGCCCGAAGGGGCTGTCTCTGTTTCCGCGTGAACGGATAGACTGCGGAGTCTTATGGGCACCGATGTGCGGGACTCACTCGATCGTCCGATGACTGATCTGCGGATTTCGGTCACGGATCGCTGCAACTTCCGTTGCACGTTCTGTATGCCGTCGGATCGCGCTTATCATTTCCTACCCCGGCCCCAGATTCTGACTTTCGAGGAACTGACTCGCCTGGCACGGCTGTTTGTCGGTTTCGGGGTCGAGAAAATTCGGCTGACCGGGGGCGAGCCGTTATTGCGCGCGGAGATCGAGCGGTTGATCGCCTCGTTGGCGGCCATAGACGGTCTGCGTGATCTCGCACTGACAACCAACGCCTATCTGCTGCCGCAGAAAGCCGCGGGTCTCAGGCAGGCAGGATTGGACCGCGTGACGGTGAGCCTGCACTCGCTGAATGCTGAGACCTTCGGCCGCATCAACGGTCTCGATCTCGAGCTCGACCGGGTGCTCGAAGGCATCGAGGCGGCGGTTGCGGCTGGTCTCGAGCCGGTAAAGCTCAACATCGTGGTGATTCAAGGGGTCAATGACCACGAGATCGTCGATCTCGCTCGTTATGGGCGAGACCATGGCTGCGTGGTGCGATTTATCGAATACATGGACGTTGGAACGGTCAACGCCTGGGATCCGGAAAGGGTATTCTCTGCCGCTCAGATCGTCGAGCGGGTCGATGAGGCCTTTCCGCTGGAGCCGATTCGGCGTTTGCGACCCGGAGATGTGGCGGATCGCTATAGATACCGCGATGGGAACGGAGAGATCGGTGTCATTACCTCGGTCACTCAGCCATTCTGTGGCGACTGCTCGCGAGTGCGCTTGTCGGCGGAGGGCAAGCTCTACACTTGCTTGTTTGCCGCTGTCGGGCACGACCTCAAAACGCTATTGCGGGATGGTGCGAGCGACGACGAATTGCGCGAGCGCATTCACTCAATCTGGCGTCAGCGGGCTGACCGCTACTCTGAAGAGCGTACCGAGGCCCTTCGCGCCGGTCGCTTCGTTCCGGCGGAGAAGGTCGAGATGTTCCGTATCGGGGGTTGAGGTGACGATCAGTGATCGTCATCGATGGGCAGGCTCAGACCTTTGGCCGCCAGGGTCCGTGTGACCATGCTTGTGATGATCTTCTCGTAGATCCTGCAGGTCTGTTCCGCCGTGGCATCGAGGCTGCGGCCGTGGCATAGCATTTCTTCGATCATCTTCTGGTCCTCAGGACTGAGATGATCACGGTGATGACTGTAGAGCTTCGCGGCTCGGAATAGCCATTGCGAGGTGAGGCGATCGTCAGGATATGCCACCGTGACGCGCCGCTCGAGAAATTTTGAAAGCACAAGGCACATGATCTCGCCAAATGCCTTTTGGGTGAGCTGCGCTTCTTGGACCAGGATTGTCTCTTGCTCGCGATTGGGCAGCTGTTTCTGCTCTTTCTTCTCCCAACGCCAGACGACCTGGGGTTGCCGGTCGATGGCCCTGGCAACGTCCTCCTGACTGAGGCCGCCGTATTCGCGAATCAAGCGATAAACCTCGGACGCGATCTGGTGAATCATGAGGGAACTATATGAAGATCTTTCGATCCGTGGATTGAGCTTTTTCTGATGGTTTTTGCACAAGAATGGATCTTTGGACCTGGTTCGTGTTTATTGTATCCGCGCGGGTGCAATTGACCGTGTCAGTTTGCGTAAACAGCGCATTCTGTGCACAAAGGAACATAGTCAGAATTTTCTGTAGGTTCTCTGGATCGGCAGAGGGATGGGCTCGAGAACTGCCCGAGCCGTCGGAGGCTGCTAAGGGCGTTACTTGCTGTCGAGCATCGAGACGACAGCCCGCAGTTTGCCGCCGGCGCCGCGGGGTAGCCGATCGACCTCTTCGACGCGGACCTCCATCGTCGGCCCGAGGCGCTGCTTCAGGCGAGCTGTGAGATCGGCCGAGATCGCGGAGTTCCAGCTCGGCGCCGGCACGACTTTGAGGAGGATGTGTGCTGGCTCGGTCTGCACGATCTGCGCCTCGCGGATCGGGAGGTTCGCTTTGAAGACCGGATCGAGACGGCCCACTCGCCGGCCGTCCGGGGTGACGACGACGTCGTCGAGGCGGCCTTCGAGGGCCTCGAGAATCGGCAGGCTCCGGCCGCAGGGACAACCGCTGTCTGGCGCCATGATGCCCCGGTCGCCGATCTCGTAGCGGATCAGGGGCATGTCTCGGTTGAGCAGGCTGGTCGCGATCAGGCGGCCCGCATTGCCCGGTTCGACCGGTCGGTCGTCGTCGTCGGCCACGACTTCGAGCAAACCTGCGTCGGGCCATAGGTGTAGACGGCCGTGGCTGCATTCGCTGGCGCCGCAGACCAGCTCGGCGGTGCCATAGGTGTCGCGGGTTGAACAGCCGAAAGCGTCTTCGATCGAACGGCGTTGATGGTCGAAGAGTGGCTCGGCGTTGCTGACGGCGACCTCCAGGCGGGGTGTCGGGAGCCCGTGGTCTTCGGCGAAGGCTGCCAGGTCGGCCATCGCCGAGGCATAGCCGAAGAGGTAGCGCACTCGATGTTTGGTCATCGCCTCGAGGTAGGCGCGAGCGTTTCCAGGCTCGAGATGGTAGCTCGACAGGTAGAGCTGCCTGAGAGGCGCGTTCCAGACCCAGAAAGGCGGTCGCTGCTGCTCGACGGCGGCTACCAGCTGGCCGCCGAGGATCGCCCAGCGGTCTTCCCGGCTGAGCCCGTGCCAGCTGCGCACCCGGGCCTCGACCAGCGCATACCAAGCGATTGCGGTGGTCCGGCTCCACCAGACGGTCAGAGGTGTGCCGGTGGAACCGCTGGTATGTTCGGCAAACATTCGGCGCGGATCGCAGTCGTCGGCAAGGAAGGCCCGTGGATCACGACGGACGGTCTCTTTTTGCAGGATCGGCCAGTTAGCAAGATCCTGCCATTCGGCCTTCGGCTGTCCACGCCAGAAGCGTCGGTAGTAGGGGACCCGAGTAACCGCCCGCTGGAGCAGGGCATGGGTTGCCTGGCGGTGGAAGTCTTGCCAGGCTTGAGTGTCCCAATGGTCGCGCTCCAATGCCTCCGCCTGCAGTCTCGGCGTGTCTTTACTGTAGCGCCAGTGCTTCAGGTAGAAGCCGCGCAGGCCAGCCGCCAGGCAGCGCCCGCGGTATGGCAACCGGTGGTAGAGGTCGAGCAGCGTCATGGTTTCGGGACCGGTCGAGCGCTTTGCCGGAGTAGTTGCTGCCACCGCGGTAGGACACGGGACCAGTCACGGGTCTCGGTGTGCTGTCGTCCCCGTGATGACAATTGCCTCGCCAGCTCCGGATCGTTCAGTAGCCGCTCGACCGCCGACGCCATGGCTGCCGGGTCGTCGCGCCCCACGAGCAGAGCGTCCTCACCGTCGGTGAGCAGGTCGCGCAGCCCGCCGACGTCGGTGGAGACGACGCATAGACCGCAGGCCATGGCTTCGGTAACCGAGACAGGTGCGTTGTCGGCATCGGCTGTGTTGAGAAAGATGTCGGCGTCGGCCAGGTATGTCGGGACTCTGCTCTTGGCGATTCCACCGGTGAAGGTGACGCGATCGGCCAATCCCAGCTCGCGAACGAGGTCGCGGGTGCTCTCCAGGCTGCTGTCTCCCTTGTCGGGGCCGATCATGGTTAGGGTTGCCTCGGGGTAGGCCGCGATCAGCCGGGCCAGGACTCGGGGCGCCAGCTCCGGGTTGTAGATGCGGTGAAAGGCGCGCAGCCAGATCAGGCGCGGTTTGAGCTGGTGGCGCGGGGTGAAGGAGTAAGCCTTCAGGTCGAGAGGGTTGGGCAGCATGCGCAGATCCTGCCGGTAGGCTGCCATCTGCTCGAGCAGGTAAGGCGATGGCGTCGTGACCACCCGGGCACCGCGGAGCAGCCACCGGACCCGACGCGGCCAGCGGGCAGCGAACTCCGGTAGTTTGCCACCGTGCAGAGTCAGGATATAGGGAGTGCGGCGCCACCGCAGGCTCTGGCAGGCCGCCTCGGCCCACAGGAAGGCGGCGCCACTGTAGACGTCGACCTGGGCGACCGCGAACGGCCCGCGACCCCAGATCGTGCGCTGCATGTCGAAGAGGCGCGCCAGGCGTGGCAGCATGCCGGAAGTGGCCGCCACCGACCAGCCGGCAGCGGTGAGGCGGTCGGCGAGCTCCTCGCCGACGGTTCGCGTCGAGACGTGGCGCGACAGGAAGTTGCCTACCAGCAGGACCCGTGGCGGTGCAGCCGAGGCGCGCTCGGCCCGCTCGAAATTCATCGCTATGCGCCGCGGTGCAGCCACCGCTTGAGCTTTTGGGTCGGCCAGCCGGCGATCATGCGTAGATGGTGGCCCTTGATCCGGCGCACGAGCCCCGGCAAGGCCTTGAAGCCGCCCTGTCGCAGCTCCAGCAGGGTCGAGTGGACGGCCAGGCCGGTGGCACGGTCGGCCAGCTGGCGGTGAAAGTTGCGGGCCGCTCCACCGTCCCAGTCGTCGCTGATTCGCCTCAGGCGCTCGAGGATCGTTCGCCCCTCGGATTCCAGGGCCCAGCGGATGGTCCAGTCGTCGTCGACCCGAATCGGTAGCACGGTGGTGCCGCAGACGCCCCGGCGGTCGAGGTCAAAGAGGAAGAGGCCGCCGGAACGTTGTTCTTCTTGCATGATCTCGATGCGGATGTCACCCAGGGTCCAGTCGAGCAGTAAGTTGCCCAGGTTGTAGCAGATCATACCGCCGGCGGTGACCTCGATACCCTGCAGCACGTGGGCGTGATGTATCAACACCAGGTCGGCGCCGGCGTCGAGCAGCTCGAGCGTCTGCAGGCGCTGCTCGGGATGGGGATAGTCGACGTACATGTAGCCCATGTGGAGCGAGGCGATCAGGATGTCGACCGCGGTTCGCGCCTCGCGCACGGCCTTTGAGATCTCGGCTGGGTCGTATTCCCAGAAAACGTCGCCGGTAGGCTCCTGGGCCTGGAGGGTGCGGGCGCAGCCCAGCCAACCGAGCCGCAGGCCGTCGAGGTCGGTGATCTCCAGACGGCGCGCGGCGTTGAAGTCTTCTCCGGCCCCTAGCGTCTGAATGCCATGTGCTGCCAGAGTCTTACGGGTTTCCGCGAGGCCTTCGACGCCGAAATCGAGGATGTGGTTATTGGCCAGGTTGAGCAGCCCGAAGCCGGCGCGGGCGAGCAGCTCGGCAGCTTCTGTCGGTGCCGCGAAGCGGACTTTTTCGAAGCCTTGTGGACCATCACCTTTGGATTCGAGGTCGTGCAGCAGCGGCGTCTCGAGGTTGGCGAAGGCGAGGTCAGCGGCGTGCAGCACCGGGGCGATTTCGCGGAACGGATCTCCGCCGCCGAGCAGGTGTGCGGCGGGGCCGATGTCGCCAGCGGCACAGAGGCGACGGGTTTCGCCTTCGGGTGCTCGGAGTTGGAGGCGCAGGGCTTCGAGCTCGGCCGGCGCCTCCGGAACCAGGTCCCGCGCTGCAACGATCGACATCTCGGCAGATCTCGAGCCCGGCTGTCGGGACGACGGGGCTATCACTCCGTTTCCCTCTTGATCAAGACCGCGACCAGGTGAGTGCGAAGAAAGGGGAGGGTCTCGAGGGTGGTGGCGAGCCAGTGGCTGCGCCCGGCGAGGATTCGGGTGAGCGGCGGTGCCAGGGTCGCGGAGCGGATCTCACCCGTGAGGTTTGGAAATAGCGCCCGCAGCTCTCGGCGGCCGATGCCGCGGACGTTGGGATTGCGCGGGTTGTCGGCTCGGAAGTCGTACCAGAGGAGCGCTCCGCCGGGGCTGATGACGCGTTCGATTTCGGCCGCTAGCTGCTGCTTCAGACTATCGTCCAGCACCGAAGTGAAGACGGTCGAAGTGATCACCAGGCGAAAGGCGCCATCTGCCCACGGCAGGTCGCGGGCGTCGCCTACCCGCAGGTCAGCTGTCGGTAAGCTCTGTTGGGCCTCGGCTGCGCGTGTCGAATCGAGCTCGATGCCGGCCAGTCGCGGTTCGCGGACACCCCAGGAAATCAACTCACCGAGCCAACCGAGACGGCCGTAGCCGACTTCCAGGCACGGCGTCTCGGCCTCCGGAAAGGCGCCGGCATGACGCAGCAGGGTGGCCGCCAGACGACGTCGGCCGGCGAGCATGAAGGCTTCGGCTGGCTGCCAGGGCGCGTAGCGGTCGGCCGGGATCTCGGCCTCCCGGCGGCGATGCTCGCGCCCCAGCCGCTCGCGTTCCTTGTCGGTGCTACGGGTCATGGTTGAGTGCCTTCGGGCCGAGGTGGTGCCTCCCGCGGCCGGCTTCCATAGGCTCGCGCTGATTGTCCGCGGCTTGGATAACGCTGGTGGCGCTGTGCGCTGTCGCGACTTCGAAATCCTCGCTACCCTGATCCGCATCCAGCCGGCCGCGGGAGGCACCACCTCTCTCATCCGCATCTAGTTTCCATAGGCTCGCGCTGACTTTTCGTGGCTTGCTGACTGTCTGCGACTTTGACACCGCCGGTGGCGCTGTGCTCTGTCGGGACTTCGAGACCCTCGCGGCCTGATCCGCATCCACCTTGCAGCGGGGGGCACCGCAACTCTCAAACGAATCGTGTTTCCATAGGCTCGCGCTGACTTTGTGCGGCTTGGATAGCGGCGGTGGCGCTGTGCTCTGTCGGGACTTCGAAACCCTCGCGGCCTGATCCGCATCCAGCTGGCCGCGGGAAGCATCACCTCTCCAGTGTGGAGATGCTTCGGTTCTATCTGACCACCCTGAAGGGGTTGCACCCATCAGCCCAGGGTCAGCGTAGCGCCACCCTGGGTTGGAGGCCGCCCCCGAGCCGAACCCTGAAAGGGTTCTACAACTGACGACTAGGTCGTGCGCCATCGTCCTACGAAGCGTAGCAGGCCGAGGAGGAATCCCAAACCATAGGAGAGGTGGAGGCACGGGAAGACGGCGGGGAGGATCGGCAGGTAGCGCCAACCGTGGCGACTGACCAAGAGGGTGCTGGCGGAGAGGATGGCGATGGAGTACGCGCCGGCGGCGAGCGCCAGACTGACGGCACCCGGTAGGGTCCAGGCACTCAGCGCCGAGGCCAGGAGCCAGGCGACGAAGGCCGGAGGCGCGAATTGCCGCGCCTTCATTTGTCGCGGATGTTTTTGTAGGACCCGGACTTTCCAGTAGCCGTACTGGAAGTACTGTCGCCAGAGGGAACGCAGGGTTCCGCGACTGAAGTAAAGGCATCGGATTTCCGGGACCAGCAGGATGCGGTGGCCAAGTTTGCGCAGGCGGTAACTGTACTCGTCGTCCTGATTGCGGACCAGCTCCTCGTCGAACGGGCCGGCTTCGTCCATCACCCGGCGCGGCCAGGCGGGAAAGGCTACCGAATCGACTTCGCGCACGCGCTCGGAGCCGACCCGGAAAGGTGAGCCGCCGACGCCGAAGCGCGAGCTCATGGCGATCGCGATAGCCTCGCTGACGGTGCCGTCGCCGATGGTGGTCAGTGGTCCGCCAACGCAGCCGGCCTCGTGGTCGGTCAGGGCTTCGACCGATCGAGAGACGTAGTCCGAAGCGATTTCGCAATGGCCGTCGACCCTGACGATCACTTCACCGCGGGCAGCGCCGAGCCCGATGTTGAGGGCGTAGGGCGCGATCTGGCCGGGATTGTCAAGCAGCCGGATCTGCGGTTGCTGGGTAGCGTCACCGATGCGCCGGACCCGCTCGCGGGTATCGTCGACGGACATGCCGTCGACCACCAGAACCTCGAGAAGCTCCGGCGGATAGTCCTGGGCGAGGACCGCGCCCAAGCAGCGGTCGATGAACCTGCTCTCGTTGCGCACCGGCATGATGATGCTGACGAAAGGTCGTTCTGATCCCTGAGGATGAGCCGTCACGCCGGGCCCTCCTGGTCGCTGTCGCTATAGGTCCAGTGGCTCGGATGCTGGTCGAGGCGACGCATCAGATCCGGATTGGCGCTGTGCCAGCAGGAGCGCGCCAGGGTACGGAGGACGAAGCCGGAGGAACGGAAGAACGGGAAGAGGTTGGGCTGGGTGGCGAAGGCGGCGAGCTCGATCGCGTTTCGGTGAGCCGCCTCACGGGCGACGCAGCAAAGAAGGGCGGTGGCGAGCGCCGGATCGTCCAGCTGGCCGAAGAGGTCGAGAATCTTGACTCTCGGGCCGTGATCGGTCGGCCGACTGCGGGTGACCGCGGCGATCCGCGGTGAGGGATCGCCGGCGACGAAGAAGTCGAGCTGGTCGCGGTAGGGCGCCTGAAAATAGCGCCACCTCAGATAGTCGGCGTTGCGGTGGGTGGTGGTGACGCCTCTGTCGTGGTGGTCTTCGAAGATGCCGGCCAGCTGGTCGGCATCCGGACTCTCCAGGCGGCGCGCGGAGGTCGGCCGGTAGCGCAGGGCCCGCCGACGCAGCCGATGGCTGATGGGCCAGGCCAGCCGGGCCGCCGTCCGTAGGGCGAATCCGCGGGCGCCCGTGGCCCTGATCACCGGCCGCAGGCGAGTCGGCTGGAAAGGCAGGAGCAGGACCAGGTGTTCCTCGCTGACGCCCCAGCCGTGCTTGCGGTGAATCTTCGCCGCCAGGGCGTTGGGAAAGCCGAGCAGCACCTCGGCCCCCCGGCGCACCCTTCGGTCCATTTCGGTCTGCAAGCCGCGACCGCGAAATCTGGGGTCGACGACCAGGTCGACCCACCAGTGGGCGGGTAGGACTTCGTCGCCGAGGTGGCAGGGTGCGGGAATCACGGAGCAGTAACCGGCGATGGCGTCACCCACCAGGGCTACATGACGGTGATGCTGGCCACGGTGCCACCAGGCCCCGTGCCGGAGTAAGAAGTCGCAGTGAGCGGGGGAGAAGAAGCGCCGCAGGAAGGTGTCGAGTGCCGCGCCGTCGACGTCGTCAGCGGTGACCACGCGGTCTTCGCGATCACTCATCCCGAGACTCCCTCAGAAGCCCGGCCGAGGGTCTCGGCATAGAGCTTGGCCAGAGCGCGAGCGGCTTCGGCGCAGCCGTGGTCGCGCCGCACGCGTTCGTGACCGTTTCGGCCCATGGCTTCTGCCGTCCGCGGTTCTTCCAGCAGCCGGCGGACGGCGAGGGCGAAGCCTTCGGTGTCACCGGGCTCGATCAGAAAGCCGTTGTCACCGTCGGTGACCAGCTCCGGCACACCGCCGACTCGGGTGGCGACCACCGGCCGCGACGCAACCATGGCTTCGAGAAGGACGTTGGGCATCCCCTCGCTCTTCGACGTCAGGCAGCAGACCTCCATCCGGCGCAGCAGCGCCGGAACGTCGCGACGGAAACCGGTGAGCACGAACCGGCCCCGGTAGCCGTGCTCGGCGATGCGTCGCTCGATGCGTTTCGGGTAGTCGGGCTCACTGGGCAAGGGCTGGCCGACCAGCAACACCCGTAAGTTCGGGTGGTCTGGGAGCACCCTGGCCATGGCGTCGACGAAGAAGAGGTGGTTCTTGACTTCGCGTAGGTTGCCGATCAGCCCCACCAGGCGATGATTCGGCTTGATGCCCAGCGACGAGAGATCGGCCGCAGTCTCTTCGGGGGTGACCTCGGCCACGCAGTTGCGCAGTAGATGGACCCGGTGCGCCGGCAGGCCTTGTTCGCGCAGCTCACGGACGGCGGTCTCGGAGTTGACGACCAATCGGCGGACGCCGTTGAGCACCAGCCAGCGATAGGCTTCGGTCTTGAGGCCGGTCGACGTCGAGCGTGCCGTCTTTCGCGGCGACTGTGTGCGCAGGGAGCCGAGACGCGCCGGTACACCGGCCATCCTGCCGACGATACCGGCGTAAGGGTTATCGTGGGCGGTCCACGAGTGGACGACGTCAGGCTCCAGCCGCCGAAACGTCTGGAACAGGAAGCGAATTCGGGACGGCACGCGCCGACAGGTCGCCGGCAGGGTGATCACCGGTACCCCGAGCTCCTCGAGCTCGCGATGCAACTCACCGTACGGGCTGGGGTTGAATACCACCAGGTGATGCTCGAAGCGATCGGCGTCGAGGTGCTGGAGCAGCAGCAGGAGCTGTCGCTCACTGCCGCCGAGTCCGATCTGGCCGATCAGATGGACGACTCGCAGACGGCTCCCGGGCGCGTCGGATCGCGTCATGGCTCGCCGCCTTGCCCGCGGCGTTGTGACAGTGAGTCGATCAGATGGGGCGTGACGGCTTCGGCCACCACCCGGTGGCCACCGGCAGCAAAGTGATAGTCGACGGTGCCATAGAGAGCTTCGCGGCCGGCGGCCCAGGCGGTGCGCATCGCCGGGGTTATGTCGATCACCTGCAAACCGATCTTCTCGAGCTCGAGCATCATCCGGAGCGAGGGCTGGTCCATGTCGATCTCGCGCGGCTCGAGGCCGACGGCGTGGGCCGTGGTCTCGGCGGTTTGCCGGTCGATCTGCCAGATTCCCGGCAGCAGCACGAAGAGCACCGGCAGGCCCCGCTCGGCGACCTCGTCGGCAAGCAAACCGCAGGTTTCCGCGCTCACCTGCCAGCGCTCGGCCGAGGCTTCTTCCCGCAGCAGGACCGGAGGAAAACGCCGGGCGCTGAGGCCGGCGCGCATCAGCACGAACCACAGTCGATTCTTGAGCAGGAGGAAAAAGTGGGACCTGGTCTCCAGGAAGTCGTTGATCGGATAGAGCCAACCCTTGACGATTTCGTCGCGGGTCGCTGCGCGCGGCCAGCGGAAGTGGTGACGAACCGTCGACTCCCTGGCGGCGAAGCTCTTGATCCTCCGAGGCTCCACGTCGTTACCCAGGTAGAAGAAGACCACCACCTGGTCATAGCTTTGCCGTTCCAGCTCGCTGCGTGCTTTCAGCAGATAGTGACTGGGCCCCCAGCCGCCGACGGCGGCGTTGACGATCTCGACCTGCGCGCCGAGATCGCGGGTTAGCTGCTGTTCGACGAGCGCGATGAAGCTCTCGGCATGGTCCACCTGGAGCGCGGCCTGGTAGGAATCGCCCAGAGCCAGGATTCGAATCGACGGCTCGGGCTCGGATCCGGGGCCGACGCGGTGACCGTGACCATCGGTCAACAGCCGCACGTTTCGTTCGCCGGTGTTGACCACGGTATCGAGGTGCGGCGCCTGTACCCATCCCAGCCCCTCGTGGGGCTGCCAGATGTCGGGACGGATGAGGATCAGCTGCTGGGGCGCCAGGATCCGTATCAGCCCTTCGCCGGCCAACAACGACAGGATCATCGACAAGCCCAAGAGTCCCAGCCTGCCGGCCCAGCGGCCCAGGGCGCTCGAGCCTGACGAAGGCTCGGATTCGCCCTTCTCGGTGTCAGGCATCGCCCGGGTGTCAGGCTTTGTCGGCGGGAGTTTCAACGATTCTCCTCATGGGCAAAGCTCGGCGGTGAAGCCCGCTGAGCTTGGCGGCCAGATAGGGGGATTGGCTGGAATAGAGGCCGATTCGAGGGATCTCGTAGGAAGCCAAGCCGACCTCTCTGGAGTCCTCGGCAAACGCCGCACGGTATCCGGCGGCGCGCACCGCCTGGGCGACCCGTAGGTCATAATCGCCCGCAGGGTAAGCAAAAAGTTCGACGCGGCGGTCGCACCACTCCTCGAGCAGCGCCTTTGAGCGCGCGAGCTCCGTCGCCAGCGAGGTGTCGTCGCAGCCGGTGAGAAACGGGTGATGGACGGTGTGAGAGCCGATGGTCAGCAGCGGGTGCTCGGCACACGCCGCGAGCTGCTTGCGCGACATGCCGTCGTAGAGATCACGGGCGATCGGCTCGGGGACCAGCTCCTCTCGCGACCAGTGGCGGCGCACCGTCTCGCGAGTCGCCGACAACCAGTCGCGCGGCTCGTGGACGTGTTGGGTGGTGACGAAGAAGACGGCGGGGGCGTCGAGATCCTCGAGCACGGGCAGGGCGTTCAAAGGATTGTTGGCGAATCCGTCGTCGAAGGTCAGCAGGACTCCGTTCCGCTCGCCCTGCAGCAGTTCCAGCGGGGTCAAGAAGTTGAAGCGACGCTGGATCCAGCACAACGCGACACGCAGCTCGGCTGCATCGAAAGATGGCTGAACGGCCGCGGGCAAAGCGGCATCACGCCGCGCGGCGACGCCGTGAAACGTCACCACGAAAGAGCCCGCGCGCGTCAGGGTGTGGCGGGCCAGGGCGGCGAGGCCGGTCATCCAGAGACCGTGGGTGGCAAGCTGCCTGATCATGTCTTGGCCGTAGGGCTTGGCGATATGTGGACGGGTGGTGTCGCCAGAGGCCCCCAGGCTTCTTCGAGCCGCCGGTTGACAAACTCGAGCCAGCGCTCCAGTGTATAGCGTTGTGCGATGTGGCGGGCCTGGCGCGCCATCGCTGCCAGCCGATCGGGATCGTCGGTCAAAGCCAGCGCGCCCCGGACGACGGACTCCGGATCCGTGCCGTCGAGAAGCTGGCCGGCGCCCTCCGCCACCAGGTGCGGCAACACCGAGACCGGCGGCACCAGGACCGGCGTGCCGCAGGCCATCGCCTCGAGCACCGCCTTGGGAAAGCCTTCGGCCACCCGGGTCGGAAAGACGAAGAGATGGCTGCGCTCGAGCAGGCGCAAGACCTCCGCATGCGGCAGGTTGCCGGCGAGGGTCACGCAAGACTCGAGAT
>JAAUXY010034865.1_pt1 | contig 23508 bp, 14 predicted proteins | sample 7278121 | NCBI WGS metagenome assembly JAAUXY01 (sample SAMN14350117, study PRJNA611818) | marine sediment metagenome | isolation source: surface marine sediment (1.8m) | place: French Polynesia: Moorea | collected 2018-08 | reverse complement strand
GCGACCGAACGACTGACCCCCTTCTTCCGCTGGCTGACGTCGCGAATGCGCGAATCCTCCAAGGCGGCGAAGAGCGACGATCCGTTCCTGCAAACCTGGCGTTGCGGCCAGTTCATCATTTCGCCGTCCCTGTTCCAGATCGCGAAAGCAGATGGCAGCAGCAACGTCGAGCTCTCCGAGAAACAGGCACGATTCATCGCCCTTCTCCTCGGCGCCTGTGACGAGGACAACAATCCCGAGTACCTGGAGCGCAGTATCACGCGCCAGCGAGTGTTCCGCACGAAGCCGGACGACAAGATTGTCGACAATGACATCGATCAGCTCATCAAGTTCTTCAGGCAGATACTAGGTAGACGCTCGATTGGCACGAAACGAGGCTACGGCCACATCCTGAAGATGAAGCGGCATGTGTGTGAGGGGAAAGAACTGGAGACGGCACTAGAGGTGATGTGACGCGTCTGAAGCGAATAGCGCATCAGCGCTTGGCTGTCCCTCAAGAGCTCTCTGTGGCCATCTCCTGAAGGTCATCGACACGTCCGGTAATCGTCCGAACGTCCGGAAGGGCTATTCGCGTCGGTGTGCCGCGCGCCAGCCTGTCGTCCCATCTCTCCCACCGGCTGATCAGCGCCTCGGGTGACCCCGGAACAGGCAGCTCAAATTATTCGCCGTCCCCGCTTCCATCTTCCTCTGGATTCAGGCCGGGTACTTGATCACATGGAATGGAAATTGAATCGATTTGCCAGGACACCAGGCGCCGTCTTAATAGGATGGCGCGGTCCGTCGTGCTGCAGAAGCACCTGCGCAAGCACTTACGCAGCGGAAATGCCGACCTCAATGTGGGACCGACTCGGGTTTCCGGTTGTGGAGGCGCGAACTACAGGGCGTTACGAGTTCACTGGACGATTTGAACGTCCAATTTCTGCACTATGTTGCTGCCCCACATTATCCAAACAGCTGAGTACGAAACGTCCCGAATGTCTTCTTCATAGGCAACGTCTCTGAAGGCGACGTCAGCGCTACCGATTTCTCCGATAATCGTCAAACGCAGATCTAGCAAGAGGACTCTTGGATTGAAGCCTTGAGGAACTCTTCTCTCCAGCACGGGGACGATGTTTCCCGCGTTTGTTTCTACCTGCGCCCCAACGTGAACTGTCGGCCCGGGTGGGTTCGGAGGTTGACGATCTTCCCATGCGCTCCAGTTTCGATTCGGCGGAATGCCGCCATTCTGACCACGCTCCTCGATTTCCGGGCCGCCAACTTCGCCTTCGTCGATCTCGAAAGCCAGGAGGTCGACCAAACGCAACACCTCCACCGTGTTGTACCAGGATTGGTATTGAAGGATGGCTGACACAGATTCGGCACTTCTATGCTCAGAGGTACGAAAGAGCTGCGTCACCAGAACAAAGTCCGAACAGCCAACGACGCCACACTGAACCTTGATCAGCGTCACAACCGGTTCTCCGTAATCCCGAAATCCCTGTTCGATTAGCGCCTGACCAGCGGCCTGGACCTGATCGTCATTTCTGAAAGCTTCGGTGTACCTGTCAGCGGCCTCGACAGGTAGCGAAAACACCAAGACACATATGATTAATTGGACTGTTTTACTTGCCACGCCTGACTCCCTTTCGGTCAACGAATGTCAGCCTTGCAGCTTCGACGACGGCGACTATACTTTTGATCAAGTCTCTCCATATACGGTAGAACAAATCGATATCTTGTCAAACGAGCAGAGCCATCGACAGCCGAACATGTTGGCATTCCATGCCGTTTAGCTAAAAAGACGTTGATGGTCCGTTTGATACTGAAAGTCAGGACGAAGCAGCGAAGAACTCGAATCAATCTTCACCGCTGCTTGATTCTGGAGATTTCGAGCGGCAGCACAGTCCGCGAGAGTGTCCCGGTGGTCGGGCATTGCGTGCAGCCAGATCTCCTCTTGACCGGTATGAACACGCCAACTTAGAGCAGCGCAACTGAGCAAAACGAAATTGCCTGGCGGGCAATCTCCTCAGGAGTCTCGTCGAAGTCGAAGTCGAAGGAAGTATGCTATTACGCAGGGTATTCGTCGACGAAGTAGGAGACGACCGATATTTGGTGTTCGCGCCAAAGGTCGCTTCGGCAATAGTCGCCAATGGGGCTCTCGTCAACGCGCTCGCCGACGTGCAACGCACTCCGGACGAATCGCAGGTTCCGCGCAGGATTCGTACACTGCTGGATGAGCTTGGACTCACCGACGAAGAGCCTGACATCTCGAATTGCCGCGGCCAACCCGCTGCTCCGACGCTCTCCGTTAGGTTCGACACCGTACCGTCCGTCGCGCCTTCAGCACCCCACCAGACTATTCCGGTTTCGTTCGCGAGCGAGGTTGGCCAGTCGGTAGACTTGGCAATGAGTCGTGCTTCGCAGCTCAATGCTCCGTGTTTGACAATCCGAACTTGTAGCCCTGCTTTTGCACCCGCGGCGAGGACACTTGTCGACTACGTCCTGGACTACGCCAGAGGGCTGGAGAACATAGACGGGCCGCCCGTTCGAACTGAATGCGTCATTGACCAGCCGATAGAGCAGGTTGCCCTTGCCTGGCATCTGGATCGCTTCGACCACATCGTTGTCAGAACGAATACTTTCTTCGAGATTGGCTCCCAGGATAGCAATGAGAATCTTCCCGACGATAGCTGGCTGCAGCTGCTGCGTGCGTTAGATCAGAGCAACCGCTCATACTCGATCCAGCTGGACGTACTTCCGGATTCTGTTCATCTCCTGCAGGCTGCAGTGCAGGTGCTGGCAGGCGACTTCACCCCTCATGAAATCCGGGTGGATGCCTCATTTCTGTGCGAACTGCCTGATCAGCCAATCCTCGACGCGACAGAGAGGTTCATTCGAGCGTTTCGAAAGGCCAGCCAGATTTGTACCCTCTTTGAGGTAGGCATCGGGTTTGTTGGAGCCCAGCTCGGTCGTCCCGCCGATTTCCTGGGTTGCGGGCCGGACGATGCAACCCATGTTTCTCTTGCCGATGGCGTGAGCACAGTCAGTTCGTCGCATCAGCTTCAGCAAACACGTGTCGCGACGGATGATGACAGGTCGAGCGTGCCACGACAGCACTACTGCAGTGGATGCTACGCGCAGGTCGACTGCCTGGGGCCAGATGCAAACAGAGCACGTGACGATGAAGATCACTTTGCGGGCACTCAGCGTTGCCACGTGATTCGGCGATTGCTGAGAGATCAGATCCTCACTCGGATCTCCGAGTCGGGTGGGCTGGCATGGTCCTCCACCCGGCAATTGACTCAGTCAAATCTGCCAGGAATCAGCGGCGCGGCGCATCATCATGAATCGTCCTGACTTCAATCTGCAAAGAATTCCACATAGCGCATCAGGCGCGCCGGGAATCTATCCGGTTCTGGCGAACCCTGTTGAGGCGCGCGTCAATAGACGGACCTTCCTCGGCTCCTGTTTCGCCCTGACCACGGCTCTTGCGACCGCGGACACCCTGACGCTCGGCCCTCACGCTCACGCGCAGCCAAGTCCGACGCCCGGCGGAATTGCAGGAACGTGGATAAATCCCGAACTGCTATCGATGGTCGGAATCGAGGCTGCTGCCGATGAATCCATTGAGGAAGGCTACCATTTACGCTGGTTCGCGAATCTGCAATATCCGCGAGACGCCTTTCCTAATAGCCCGGAGATTCAACCGTACCTGGATAGTGAGGACCGCCCGATCCTTGCTATCGACGACCAACACAGAATAACCGGCGTCGCGAGCAGCGACGGGCTCAACCATGTAATCCCTCCAGCGTTCCATATCTATCGCCGCCCGCACTACGAAACGTGTCCGGAGAATTTCCGGGTAGACCGCAGCCTGCTGACGCGATTGCGTTTCAGCTCCGTTCAGGAGCCTGCCTCTGGTATTCGTATAGCCCGCGAAACCACATCCAGACGAGAGTATTACGAACGGGTACCTCATAACGAATGGGAACGACGCAAGGCGGTGCCGGAGTCCGTGATCTCTGGTGCCGGCAACCGGACTGCCGAGGTTATAACGATCTGGTTTCTCGAGGGAGATTCCGGACTCGATCGCGACAGGCGTCGGGATCCAGGATCTCAGTCGCCAGGATCTATCGACCCGGTGGCGCCAAACCTGCAGGTCCAATGGCCGAATATCGCGTTGGCGCGATCAGTTTTGCCTCTCCAGCGAAATCCCCGCGCAGTGCACTGTCTTCGAGTTACAGCACGCCATAGAGCCGCCTCGTATCCGCCCCCCACGCTCCTGCTCGGATACGCTGACAGCCTGAGTGAACCTGTTCGGGAACACTGGCTGAATTGGCAACGAAGCGCGGGTGGCGGATGGGTCGCCGAAGCCCGGTTCAACGAGGGTCACTACCACTGGATAAAGCTAATCAGCCCCGACCGCCAGGCATTCGACATCGAGTACGGATTCATGGATCAGGACCTTACTGTCGCGGCAGATCCGGAAGACCCGCAGCCAGGTGAATGGGTCCTGGTCAAGTCGATTCCTTTCATAACCCGATTTCAAAACTGGTCGGCAGCCAAGACCGAGCTGTTTCAGCATGCGATGCGGAGTCGATTCCTGGACTTTGCGAAACCTGGTAACAACGGCTGGGAGTCTCGCCTCGACTACAAGTATCGCGATCTGTTTAACGAACTACAGGATATGTTTCTGCGAATGCGACTGTGCTTTGAGCATCCGTATATCCATATTGCTCAGCGCGCCGATCTTCTCGACGCCAAATTCGAAGCCAAACTCTTTCATCAGCTTTGGTCTATGGATCCAATAATCGCGTCGTTGTACAACCAACGCTACGTCGATGCCCCTGGCGCCCATAACGAGCATCCTCCATCGCCCGGCACAACTTACGATTACCTGATCAGTACCGCGTGGCAACCACCGGCACAACGGCTCTGCTATATCGCGCAGAACGTCTCGAAATCGAATACTCCACCAGTACCCAAACCGAGCGGGGTCGTTGCAACCCAAGCTGATGGCATGAGCTTCGGCATGACCTCAGACGGACAGGAGGAGCGCTTATACCGAACTATGGTCAGCTGGCCTGCCCCGCAGGCCCCCCACGCCGAGAGCGACAGCCACTTTGAGCCTGCATCCTATGATGTTGCCCGGGGCGAGACAGAGACCGAACTCAAGAGCCTGACTCTGTATGTCGAGCCCGAGGAGTCACCGGGGCGCCGTGTCGTCGACACGCCGATTCGGCAGGCGGAGTCCGAACCGGAGCCGGACGAGAGTGAGCTGTCGATGGCAGCTTTCCACCGATTGGCTCTTGGACGTCAGGGCCAGGATTCAGACCGTGAATCAGGCGCTAACAACGGCGGCGGCCAGATGTCGGGAATTCAGCGAGACAGCCTACGCATTCAGCGGACGCTTCATGAGGGGAGAAGCACCGCTGAGATCACGGTCGCCCAAGTAGCTGCACAGCGGGAGATGCAGGCTTTCGCTTTCGGCGACATCTTCCCCGGCACGGACCCTCCGGTTGAGTTCACCGACTGGCTGCCATTGCCCGATGACACCCGTCAACGATCACATTGGTATGACGTGCGATCAATTGACATTTTCGGTCGTACAAGTGCGTGGCTGGGACCGCGGCGAGTCACGCTTGTACATAACACCGAACCTCCAGAGCCGACGAATGTATCAGCGTCTATTGAGCTGGACACAGACGGCAACGAGGCGTTGAGGGTGTCGTGGAGATTGGGCCCGGAGCAAATCAAGAGCGGCGCGCCAATAGACCACTTCAATGTCATGTGGCGTGAGTACTCAGCCGAGTTCGCCAAGAACGATCAATCCCGTCGACTGGCAGAGTGGATCTCCAATACTGTTGTACCCGCCGTTGGGTTCCAACAGCCCGTCCCCGCGACACTTATCACAGTGAACGACATTGTCGGCCAAAGCATCAGTGGAAACATTGAGGCAGCGAGCGTCGCAACGGGCGTCGACGCGGTCTCCAGAGAGGTCGAACTCCTCGAACGCGCTGGATACGCTCCTCCATCAGGTGGAACAGCCACACCCAGAATCGTAACTCTGTCAACGAATCAATGCCTGGGCGCTGTCCCGCCGTTTATAGACCTTCCCTCGAGATACCGAGATGGCGATGGTCTGTTTGACGGACTGGCTCTACAAATCGCAGGAAACGACGTGCCTGTTGTCGGCATCAGTGCCGGGCTCCACTTGAAGGTCAAAGCTGTCCTTACAGTCGACGTCAACGCCCCGGATCCGTTTTCATCCCTGATCGGCCAGGAATTCGTACTGGAGTTCTCTGAGTTCAAGCAGGAGATACAGTGGAACCAGACAATGTCGGAATCCGCGCTTCCCGATCTGGAGTACATAGAGATTCCATGGTTTGGGCGCGGGACGAGTGTCGCTGCGGCAGTGGCGAAGCTACAGGCGCGGCGCGAAGTATCCCTGCTCATATCTGACCCGCTCTCGTTGGAAATTACCGGCCGACAGGACTGGCTTACCAATGAGGCCTGGATGGAATACAGCTATCCGAACAACGCTGCGGGACGCAGCCGCGTTCCCATCAACGACTTTGGCTTGATCAGCATCAGCAATGACACGCTGACGTTTGGAGAGATACCGATTCGGCAAAGCGTCATCAAGACGCTATTCGTTACCAATGGTACGAACTCGGCCGTTACGGTCGACGCGATCGAGAAGTCCGGCGACATGTTCCTGGTTTCCCCGACCAGAGACGATCTGACGATTGCTGCGAACAGCACATTGACTATTCGGGTGACGTTCGTGCCGGAAGGTCCCGTCGGAACCAACATTCAGGGGAACATTTCGATCAGGATCGCCGGCCGTACATTCGAGGTCGGACTGGACGGGGTCGTGGTCGCTGAAGACGCGCAACTCCTCCTTGGCCAGAACGACGGGCCGGAACGTCATTTCATTGGGGAACTGCTGCTGGGGACTGTCGTGCTGGATCTTCCGCCCGAAGCCGAATTGGACAATCCGAATCCGGTCTTCCCCGATGCGCTGCTCGAAAGCGTGCTTAATGGCAACAATGATCCACTTCAGCTGAAGATCTTAAAGATGCCGATCCGAAAGATCACGGCATCGGTCGACCCTGGCAACCTCGAATCCATCACGAATTCGTGTTTCGGCGATGTCTATTTCACCGATTCGAACCAACTCCAGTCGAATCTCGTCAGCAGCCGAGCAGTCAGCAGGCCGCGCTCATCCGGCGCCTCGAACTCTGTCGTATCCTTTCTCGCACAGCCGTCTCTGAACCTGCCTTTTGCGCCTGCGTGGCCGCGGGCGGCCGAGGACGTCAGGTACTTCCTGGATTATCGGGTAGAGAAGAGACTATCCGAGATTCCCAACTTAAGTTCTTCTGAGGTACCCGAAAAGATCAGTGTTGCAATATCCTCTCACAAGTATCCTGCCGATGAGGGATATGCCTCTGAGAACGAAAGGCAGGTAACGCCGCCGTTACAGGCTCGGCTCACGCTTCCGAGGCCGGGCCGGCCGCCGGTGCCGCCGATTACCTGCGGGCAGGAGCCGTGGACCGAACTCTTCGAAGTACGTTATCCGACGATGCCGAAGGTATCGGATGTTAAGAAGGTCGTCCGATTCAAGCTAGAGCTTAACGATCCCGCAATTCTCCCCGATCCAGCCAGCGCGCTGGAAGGTGTTGACGAGATCGAGATCCTTAGGGCCCCCGAAGATGCCATCCGGTTGATACTGGTCAATCCGCCGATGAAGTCTGCCGGATCCGTCGGTCCGTCCGGCTGCCCGGATTCAAGAGACCCGTATCCAGACGAGTGGAACCAACTATCGGAGACGGATAGGTATCGTCTTGTCGCCGAGAGGTTAGTCAATACCTGGGATGACCCAATATTCAGTCCACAGTCTGCATTCCGTAGCGTTGGACGCATCTCAGATCTGGCGGCGATTGACTATGTTGACGAAATCGACGGCGTTGCTCCGGGCAACGTCTTCTACGCCATTCGATTCGTACGCGGTCAATCTGGGCCGGGGCCAGCTAGTCTTCTCCCTATCCGGGTGAAGGTTCCGGATTCGGTCAGACCAAGGCCCCCAACAGTTACGCGGATTGTCCGAAAACCGTCGAGTACCCACGTCCAGTGGCTGCCAGCAGCAGGCGCCAATATCGTAGCGTACGAAATATGGCGCACTGACAATCGAACGCAACCCATTGCATACCTATACGCCAAGACCGCCGAAACACCCGCCGGTGGTGAATCAGTAAAGCACGCGCCATTGTATTTGGAGAGCTTGGAACGTGACTTTACTGTCCGGAATAACGCCGTTGATTTGGGTTTTCCGCTAAGCGCGTACGACATTCCTGATTTTGATCGTATTGTCGGCCTATACCTTGCCGATGATGGTGTGCCAGCAACTATCGTCGACCCTGCCTATGATTTCGAAACCGATGAACGGAACTTCTGGCCAAGATTGACTTCCGCGTCTCTGAACGCTGATGAGAAAACGATCACAGGAATTTCACTCGCCGATCCCGGAAGTGGCACGGAGATATTCTCCGATGGCACTCAGATCGTTTTGATTGTAGCCAGGTCAACCGGAAATTCGCGCATCGAAGAATCAACTTTTCGGGTCGAAATACAGGGAGTGCCACGTGACAAGCTGAGCCAGATAGATCGCATTTACCCGCTCAACGTAGCTGATCCAGAGAACCTATGGCCGTCGGACCCAATCCGCATTCGTTGGGGCGAGGAAACAGCTCGGGGCCAGATTCTGCATATTCGACCGAATTCGACCGCACTCGACGCCATTCACGAGTTTCCTGCACCGATCGCGGTTCATTACGGCGAATCGCCGGCCGAAATCAGCCCAGGTCAAGCTGAGTTCCTCTGGGTGGACGACGACGAAGACCTCGACGACTCGAACTACCGCGTTGTTGCGGTCAAAAAGATCGTATACGGGCCAGGCGAACTCGAATCAACTCTAGTCCGTTCAAGGTAATCCGGTGAGTATATTTCTGCACTTCCCGTTTTCGCGCGAGGATCAAGAGCAGATCCACAGCATTGAGAGCACGGAGGTGCCCGACGATTTCAATGACAATATTACGAGAAATCTAACTGGCCTCCGTCATGCACAGGCGTTGCAGCTTCGATTCCGGTTTAGTGGGCCGAATGACGAGCCACCACAACTACTACCGCTATTTCCGGGCGAAATGTGTTTCATCCGGACTGAGGCTATTGCGGCGCCCAGACCAGACCCAGTGAACGGCAACATATCTCGAGGCCAATACTCCAGTTGGGTTACGACCGGGGCGATTGCGATACGTGCTACGAGAGAACTGGGCTCGGAATTGGACTCCTTGAGTCCAGCGCCGGTCGTGATGCCCAATCTGATTTGGTATTCGGAAGTCTGGATACCGCCCGAGTTCCTTTTCGATACTCTGATAAATGACCTAAAGCGAGGACAAGTCGGAAGTGTTTCGTTGGATGATGAAGAAGAGTGGATGCGACATGCAATAGCCGGATTCCTGAACGGTACCTATTGTCCTGAACTACAGACGAGGGACGATGTTGATGCAATCGGGATCCGGCCGATGCCGAGGATCAAAATTGACACAGACGGCTCCTCGTCTTTGAGGATAATCACTGCTAGAACTAAACGGACCCCGTGGGACAGTTCGACCGTCAAATCAACCGCAGATTCTGAGTTTGATACAGGCACATTCACGCGGACGCACAGGTTATTCCCCGGACACCCTCTCAATGCTCGCATCCCGGCCCGGCATGCACTGCAGTCGCTGCGAACTCACATGTTCGAAGTCGATGATTCGCCATCTGCCCAGGTTTCGCCAATTGCGGATGCGGTCGTGGGAGGCGACCCGGGCGAATACGTTCCGTTCCTTTTCACCAGGTCCGTTTTTCAGATCGCCAGTTTCTGCGCTCTGTACCTCAACAAGCAGGTTGTTATCGAAAACAACGAGGGCAATCTGATCAGAACGATTCCACTGCCCGCGCATGGCACAGTGCTGCTCAAGGGCATTCCAAATGAAGGGAAAGTCCGATTGACTGGTGACATCCTATGGTTGGATGGGCGTCGTGAAGACACTTGGGCTACTGAAGCCTCCAATCAGCCAGTGAGTTACCAAGCAACCTCGGGCGCACATATTGTCGTTCGACAGGACTTTTCGTTGGAGGTGCTCGCCGACCCCAAGATTCCAGCCGGTGGCAGTGCCAAGTGCACCTTTTTTAGTTTGCGCCGATTCTTACGTGCCTACTTCGATCATCGTTTGACGGGTGGGCGATTGGCATGGGGCCGTGAGTGGACGACCACAAAGTACCTCATTTCCCTAAACGATGCCCTTAGCAATATTGCCCCTGAACTGAAAGGCGAGTCCCCGAAGCCAGATCTGTCAAAAGAGGAGCTTGGCGAGAAGCTAAGGGAGATAGCTAAAGCGACTTTCGGAGATCACGAAGGATTGGTTGCTTACTTGATTTGGCAATCAGCATGGAAGGCATTTACCGGGGAGACTGAACAGCCGATTCCGGGGGTCCAACTGGCAGACTTCGAAGGTTTCCGAGCGACCGGCGCACCGGGGGCCGCTGTAAAACTGGAACTAGCCGACTGGCACATTCGACCGGACGTCTTGGCGCTCGGCTCGAACCAAAGTGTGTTCGATCAGGCCTCCAGCGCATTGGTGCAAAGGATGAAGGTAGGGTTAAGACCCGGAGCGGCCCTGCAATTCTGGGAGGAGTATCCCCACTTTATCAAGGTGGCAAGCAGGATGTACGAGGAACCTAGTGTCGGAGATAGGATTCGCCAGCGAGACGGCCACTCGATGATCTTCCATAGCTACGAGTACGATAGTGCGGACCCTACGAGGGTCACCGGGATAAACGTAATCGACTATAACGTTGGCACCGAGCGAGAACCCCAAAAATATCTGGCTAAATTTGTTCCGCATCACGGTGGAGAGCGCATCAAATGGCACTCGTATCACCCTGCAGTTTGGGTGTCGGCGAATTGGAAGCCATGATGCACGGCCACTCAATCCGGAGCCCGCTCAGTGAATGAGGCGCTAATAGAAGGTCGCAGAGTAAGTCCTATCGTTGAATTGTTGGACTTCAGTGGCCTGCCATTCGATCTCCCCGCCGCTGAGCTAGCCGACAAGCTCTTCTTTGCCGACGAATGGGGATTTGATGACGGCGACAACTACGTAACGTCATTAGTGCTAGTGGCTCCGCCTGCCGCGTACTTGTCGTTGCCAGGCATCGATGTCTTCGCCATCCGCATAGGCGAGGCAGAAAGTTGGAATGCGGTTGAGGTTGAAGCGGTTCTTGGTCAGGACTTCAGCATCCGATTTGATGGCATTAGCCTCGGCCTGCAACTTAGAACAGAATTCCTAAAGCCGGTTGGCGAATTCCCGTCCAGGGAGCCGACAGAGGGATTCGTTGAGATCGAATTCATAGGCAGCATTGCCGCCAGCTATGAGGATAACCGCTTCGACGTAGAAGCCTCACTCGAGAGGGGTGCGAGTCTTGAAAGAACTTTGATCGGTGACACAGGACTGATCGTCTCTGCGAGCGGGCTCTCCATAGGTCGAGTTGGGGAATCAAGCGGCTTCTCGGCCGAACAGGCGGTTATCGAACTGCCTCCTGATATTGGCGGTCTACCCGATCTCTCGTTAAGAGAGTTTTCGATTTCTTCTTCGGGAATATCCGGCTCACTTACGGCCCAATGGGATGCAGGAACCATCAACGTTGGCGGCAAGGAGATCATCGATGAGAATTCGTCCGAGGCAGTAGGAACTCTATTCGACGACGGGTTCAAGATCGCGCTCCGCTCTGTCTCGATTGCATTGGTAGAGAACTCGCTTGTCGACTTCTCAATTAGCTGCCTCCTGCAATTCCCAGAGGAAGTCTTCGGCAGGACTGTCGAAGCATCAATCCGTGTCGATGGTGACGGTAATTTCGAAGTGGCGATCGACAGTTCAGCCGGCCTTATAACACTCGAGAAGGACGACTTCCTCAGAGTCGAAGTATTGTCGATCCTGTTTCGAAGTACTGCGGAAGAAACAGCAGTGGCAATTGACGGGTCAATTGAACTGTTGGGAGGCGAGATCGCCAAGTATGTGCCGAAGCTTGAAGTGAAGGGATTTACGGTCTTCAAACCCCCAGCGGGAAGTTGGGATTTTCGGATCGAAGAAGCGACGGCTGATGTCAACAAGTCTATAAACTTGTTCGATGTTGCGAGGGTCGATATCGAGGAAATTGGCCTCGCTAGCCGCGACAACTGCAATAGTCTCATCTTCTCCGGCGGCGTCCATATCCTTGAGGGATTGGATGTAGCAGCCTGGGTCGAAGGACTGAGAGTCCCGTTGTGCACAGGCTCATCCCTTAAGATCGACGGAATCGGCCTTCGCGCGGTAGTTCCCGGCAGCTTTGAATTTGAGGGTTATGCCGTACGAAGGGAGGAAGGAGACACAAGCTACTTCGAAGGTGGAATCGACTTGTTGGTCATTCCCGTCAAACTCGGGCTGGCAGCGAGTCTGCGAGTAGGCCGAAACAGAGACTGCCGATTCGCTTTCCTCTCAGCCGAATTGACATTGCCTGCCCCTGGTATACCCCTGCTTTCACTTCCACTTTACATCGGCAAGATCAAAGGTCTGGTCGGCGTCAATATGGCGTTGGATGCCGACTCGCTGTTCGATCTCGTACCGCTTCTCGAGAGAGAGCCAGTCGGACTCTCGGACGTATCGAAGTGGCGAGATGAATGCGGTTCACACGCTGTCGGATTCGGAGTCGGAATCAGTACTGCGGATCGCAAACTCTTCAATGCCGAAGCTCTGCTGGCCTTCACATATCCTGAATTGCTCCTGTTCATCGAAGGCAAGGCGTTTCTGCTTCGAACGCCCAAGCCCGGTAAGAAACCGCCTTTCACTTGCCTGATCGCTCTCGATCTCGATGAACCCGCGACCCTGATCAATATCGGCGCGCAGTTCGAGTTCATAAAGGGGGTTCTGTCCGCTGATGCTGTCGTAGAGGCGTATGTGGGGCCTAATCCGGACCCGAACCGAAACGGCATGTTGGCATACTTCGCGCTGGGCAAGGACGATCCGTTCTTCTCCGTTTCTCGGCGAATCAGCGCGAAGGTGCTGCAGCTCTTCACCGCGAGCTCATTCCTCTATATTGGCACCAATGCGTTCGCGCTCGTTTTCGAGATAGGGTTCCCGAAGAAGACCTACGGATTCTCATTCGCGAGCGTTCACTTTGAGGCCCTGATCAAAGGCGGCGGGATTCTGTATTTCGACCCCGCTCAATTCCAGGGCGACTTCCTGATGACCGGCTCCGTCGGTTTTCGGATCTTCCGCATCGGCTTCAATCTCTCGCTCGGCGCGAGCGTACTTGGCAGAACGCCCGATTGGCTCGTCGACGCGGAGATCTGGTTTGGCGTCAAATTCAAGATCATATTCAAGACGATAAGGATCGGTGCAACGATACCGTTCCGATGGGAAAAGCGAACAGTTCCCCCTATCCCGGAAATCCTCAACGAGTTGCTTCTTAAGGACCCAATCCTGGACAGCACGCAGGCGCCCTTGATTGTCACGTCGAACTGCCAGTTGCCGACGGCAGACATCGTGCCGGAAGCGGAGCCCGGCGCCGCGCCGGTCCTGACATTCCGATATGCAACAGCAGACAGGACCGGGTTGCCCTTTGGACAGGACGTCGGCGTTATTGGCCCCCACGAGAGCGATGACTATCTGTTCCATCCGATGTTGCTCGATATAGAGCTATCTCGCATGACGATCTCGGATTGGAAAGACCGACCGCAGGAGGAGCGGTGGGAGGAATTCGATGTCCAATATGGCGAGGGTGGATTCTTCGCCTACCGTCGATCTGAGAATCCCGGACCAATGCTTTATGGAGCCTGGCAAGCAACAGAGGACGCGGACGGGACGCCTCGGGCAACGGAATTGCACTTATTTGCGCGGTCACCCTTCGACTACGCGCGGAACGTCCATTACGCGATAAGCGATACTGCGCGCTTCCACGACTCGAATGTCGTCGCCGTAGGTGGCCGTCTGGCCGAAACCGTGAGCGCCGCTTCACAGGCCTCGATACTCGCGGAAATCGCGTCGTCGCGGCTGAACGCCGACGGAGTACGTCTGGAAGAAGTTAGTGGACAGGAAGGCGAGCCGGTTCAGGCCGCAGCAGCAATCGACGTACCGTACGTTGCGCCGGTCCTGAAGAACGAAGAAGACCTGTCCAGTCAGGACGGGCCGCTGCCGAATCGGCCATTGCAGCAGCTGGTCAACGAGGGCCGACTCGACCTTGGTTACATGCGGTATCCGCGGAGCGGGGTCCGCGCCTTTGCTGACAGTGGCGAACCGGAGCCACTGGAGATTTCGATTCGCCGAGTGTGCGCCAATTTCCTTGATTCCCAGGCGCGTGGATGGCCTGCGGACGAAATATTCGGATTGGACAGTGAGGCCGTTGCAGACGACGGGGAAACGCCCGGCGAACTGCTGATCGGCGGCGATATCAACGGAATTGTTCAGGGAAGTGTGTCACCGCGAAGGGTCGGAAATCTTGAGATCGTGCGCGATGATACGTCGGCGTATCCGCTTCAGTATCTGGAAGCACATGTTGGCCTGGGGTTTGTTGCCGGCACCGCAAATGGGGTGCCCATAGTCGAGCGAAAGACGATCTCACGGACGAAAGACGGGCGGTTGAAGCTTCTCTTCCGTGAACCTGTATCAAAGCTGACGATTCATTTCGAGACTCTGTCGAATGGTTTGCCTCTGGCAACCCATGAGGAAGCGGTCACTGGCGTGCGTTGCGGGCCGACAACGCGAATGCGCGCAACGTCTGCACAGCCTCTTCCGAATCATGGTTTGACAGTGCGAGGCACGTATCGCCGCGACTACACCAAAGACGATTTCTGGACCAATGGGACGCAGGTCCGTTCAGTGGAGGCTGATTCCACAGCGTATGGAAAGATCACGCTAACGAGCAACGAGGACTACTTCAACGAAGTGGAGTTCGAAGTTCGAACCGGTGTACGTATCTATTCGCTGTGCTACGAGATCGATGGATCTTCCGAACTTGCAGACAAGAATCGAGCGCTCGAGGAATACATCGGAATCGGCTGGCCGGGGTCCGATGCAGATTCGGGCGATGATGATTGGCCGGTCGCTTCGGGACCCTCGCCCAGCTACGGCTTGCGCATGATCACTCCGGAGGGAGGAATAGAGCCGGGCTATCTGTACCGCTTGACAGTAAAGACGAGCAATCGACGAAGCGGCCGAAAAGACGCCGGCCCGATCGAAAACACATATTGTGCGTACTTCAGCGTCCCACGACCGCCCTCAAGGCTTGGACCGTATATTGTCGAAACCCGGCCAGGTCAGAAGTTTCCATCGTACCGCTCTTTGCCGTACTACCTGCGGACGGGCAAGAACTTCGTTCATAAGCTCATGGGTGATCAGAACGATAGCATCACCATGGACCTTGGCGTAGAAGGCGATGTCATCGCATCGCTGCCGTACCGCGATTGGCCGTACCAAAGTCTCAGCGAGTTCTCCGCCGATAAGAGCGATGAACGATTCGGCTGGGGATGGGGTAAAGCCGGTGACGGACATCGGGAAACCACAGACGAGGAGATCTGGAGGGAGGCCTTCAATAGCTCTCTGCCGCAAAGCGCGACGCCCATAGACGCCAACATGGCGCTGCCAGATGACGTCCTTTGGGCATACCCAGTGAATCCCGTCTTGCTACGCACCGAGTTCGACACAAGCACCGAGGGCATTGCCGGCTACCTTGAACCCATAGACGCGGCTGGAACGCCGGTAACTGGTCGGTGGCAAGTCGACGGAGCGCAACTTGCGCACAATGCCGAAACAGATGCGTCGGTCGAACCTTCGTTCCTGCTGTCGAACGAGGTGATCGACGGATCGTTCGTCCTTTCGGTTTGGTTGCGGCCTTCTGAATCAGGTGAAGACCCTGGTGAACCCGCGATAGTCCTGGCGGCGAATAAGGAAGGCGACGGATCCCTGGCAAGATACGTTGCGGTGCGACTATCGCCGGCGACCGGCCGAATCGCACTGATTCAGATGTCGAACACCGCAGAACCAGTCGTGCGCACGATGATCGAGCGTCGATTCGAGCTGCCGCGCTCTCGCTGGACAAAACTGGTGGTGCGCGTAGTGGAACGCGATGGAGGCGTCGCGATCAGCGCGGAAAACTCCGATACCGTTCTGCTGACCGCAGTAGCGGATCTTCCGTCGGCTTCCGGACGGGTTGGATTCATGGTGTCACCACAGTATTCGGGTAGATTCGATAATCTGGAAGTTCTATCGCTTTCTCGACTTGAACAACTACCGAGACCTGGCATGAACCACAAGGTGACTATCAGGTTCCGGGACGCAGCGAAACAGTACGATATGTTCGGGCTCGACTTCAGATCTTCACGGTATCTCGACCTGTTCGATCACATCAATGCATGGGACCGATCGGTGTGGCGCGCAGGCGAGACATCGTCAACCTCGGAATCGACCATGCCGCTCATCGACCAATGGACCACGGCCAATACCGCATATTTGGCAGCACTTGCCGAACTGGCGCGTCGGGAGCGAGAGGCTGCGATGAGACGTGCATCGCTGGAAAACGTCGAAGAAGCACAAAAGCTCCTGCGTGAGGCTCGCTTCAATCTAGATACGGCCTTCGAGGCTATTGCTCAGCACCTCGGCTTCTCATTAGCGCCTCAACCCGATCAATTCGAGTTCTTCGTCGCTGCTAATGGGTTGGGGCTGCTGTTGCAATCGCCTGAGCCCATAGAGTGGACGACGATCGGTGCAGGGCCGATTGAATCTGACGGAAGCTCGACTACGAGTGAATCCGAGTCCACCACTCGATTCGTCTACAGCAGTGACCTTACTCGGGCAATACTATGCATAGAATCAGCCCAGCAGACGTTGGGTACGTTTGAACCTGGTGGCAGATACGTGTGGACGCTGACAGAGTTTCGGAACATTCCGCAGCATCTGTCATGGTTGCGCGGGTGGGTCGAACATCTGCAGCGGGATCATCTAATCACCCTTGAGATTCCCCAAGTTGAATGAGAGACAACAACACGTTCACTTGACGATTCTGGCGGTAGTCGGATTCGCTACGCTGCTTGGTCCTGCCGATTCTTCCGGGCAAGAGCCGGACAACCCGCCAACTGGCTGGGAGTTTCTCGAAACAGATTCTGATTGCGACCAGGATCCCAACCTCGCTCTCAGCATTCATACGGGAACGACGAACTCTCACGGGGCCCTGGCCCAGCTGGCAGATCAGGGCACGACGATAAATTTCGATGTCGTGTTTCCACTGACTTCACGGCTCGGGTGGGACATCCGACTCGGATACTCAGACTTTAGCGGCCTGGGCGGGCAGAGTGACGTTTCGATCAACAATCTGTCGGCCAATCTCTCCTACATTGTTATAGACAGAACTCCGTGGGTATTTGTCAATGCCGGCCCCGGGATCTATCAGATTGACAACAGCGATACTGAATACGGGGCAAATCTCGGCATTGGGGTCGGATACCCCTGGGGTCCCAATCGGGTGCTCGAGTTCACTTACAACTACCATTGGGCATTGTCAGCGTCGCCGCAGTATCGCTTCGATAAGATCCAGATTGGCATTGTTCAGAAGTTCTAGTAGCTGACGTCAAGCCACGGACCGGCCAGCCTGTGCAGTTCAGCAGCCCGATTCCTCGTAGCGTACAAGCCGAGCCGGCGCATTTCGCAAGCTTCTGTGGCTGACCGTTCGGCGACTGTAGCGATCAGGGCGTATCGCAGGCCGTAGTGTCAATCGCTGTCGGCCACGATTGAACGTCAATGAACACTGCCGTGCCGGGCTCCTTGTGGTCGTTTACTATCACGACCACCCTGCCCTCTTCGTACCAATCCAAGCCCTCGAAATTGCTGTCTCTGCCGTCGCGCAATTCATCGGGAAGATAGCCTTGCGCACACAGATTCAATGGTAAGCCCGATCGGGTGCCATCCAGATTGAATTTCTGGAGCCACTTGTACTTGAACGCATCGTTCGCCGCATTTGTAGACGTCAGCAGGACCAATAGAGTATCGGTCCCGTCCCAAACCAAGTCGGCTGCTCGAAACGCCTGCGTGCTGACCGGCGGCGTCGGGACGTCGAGAGCGACAGGGCCATTCTGCTCACAATTGACCTCGGTATCCGTCGCGTCAACCCTGTGTACGCATACCACCGGCTTGAGTGGAGCAGTCGCCGCAAAGCCGGCCACGTTTGGTAACTTGCGCTGTTCATAGAAGCCTCCTTCCCACAGCGCTGCGACCAAGCCATCCTCGGCAACGGCGACTCCCTCTAGCCCTTTACCGCCGATCTCAGACATCGAATCGGGATACTCCGCTACGATGCCGTTACGGCCAACGAGGGCATGCAGTCTCTCAGACAGAACCAGGATTTCTCCGCGTTGAGAAATCTCAAGGGACTCGAGGTCGAGCGCCAAATCACCGCCAATGGTGGTCACGCGACCGGTGTCGATCACCATCGCGTGAATCAACGGCCCGGAGCCAGCGCCCGACGGCATGCCCGTCACGTCGATCGAGATCACCTGCCCGGGTGATGCATCTCCCACGAGGACGAGCCTGTCACCGTCGGAAACCACGCCCGACGCCTCCCTGATCTCTGCCGTCTTGCATCCGGTTAAGACAAGGAACAAGTGGACACTTGCTATTGCGAACCATGCCCTAGCAGACGTGAGATACATGTTCGCCACCTGGTTACGACCAATTCCTAAGCATAGTTGAATGACTGAGGTTTGGCATCGACGAGCAGGTGTCACCAGTTTGTTGCGCGTCTTGCCCACCCGCCCATGAACGATCTAGCTGAGCTGGTCAGTGACAGTAACGATGAAATCGTGACCGGCCGCGAAAAAGCACGGCCCGTCGCTGGGGCCTTATTGGCTTCCGTGAGCGGTCTCGAAACAGAGAATCCGCAGTCCGTACATATGCAACGACTGGATCAACTGCGAATCCAGCAAAATGGTCTGTCACTTGTGTTCCGCCCGGCTGTCAAGTAGACCCAGTTTGACCGATATCCCTGGGTTTGATTCGAAAGAGAACAATGCGATATTTCAGATGGCAGTCGGGTCGTTGGTCGCGTCCGTGCATATCAGGCACAGTTGTCCGCGATGGCTATTCTGGGCGCCCTAAGCGACGCGAGCAAATCGGATCAACGCATCGAGGAACGAGATGACGACGAAGAAGAGACCAGTTGTGTTCACCAACCTTGTATTGATGCTGATTCCGGTTGCCGGCTCCGCGGACGATTCGATGCCACTCTTCGAGATCATGCAGGGACTGAGGGATGACACAGTTCAGATTTCCGATGGCTTGCTGACTGATAGCTTCGAACAGATCGCGCAGGCTACCGATGCGATTGCGAACCACCCGAAGGTCTCTGCCGATGACGCGCAGCGTGTCGCAGCGGAGCTGGGCGAAGAGATGCCGACCTTCAAGGCACTCGACACGCTCGTTCATGATCTCGCCCTTCAGATTAGCGCCGCCGCGAGAGCGCAGGATCGAGCGGCTGTACTAGCGGACTACCAGCAGATGTTCGAAGGGTGCATTGCATGCCATGACGCGTACAAAGACCGAGTCGCCGCTGCTCTCGCACAGGGAGCCGAGAGCGCCAGCGACCAGGAATTCCAATACCGACTCGAGAGTCGGGGTTTCGATCATGAAGATACTCAACAAGAATGACTGATTTTGTTGACACCGAATTGCGCAAAAAGCTGCTCAAGCTTCGAGCCGAGCTCGAGTCCGTTGCTACCACCGGCGACCCGTCGTCTCAGGTCGTTGAACTCGATCAGACTCGACTGGCTATTACGGCTGCCCCGATAGTTTCTCGTTCGTCGAGCCGTTCGCAACGGATATTCCGAGACGCGATCTCGTCAAAGTAAGGGGCACCTGCGACCTCTTCGCCAGCTCGTCTGCACACGATCTCATAAGAGTCCCGATGCGGACGATCTGCCGCCCGCTCACCGCACCGCCGGATTTCGACGAAGTGGTCAGGCTCATAGAACGCATCGATGTACTGCCGAACGACAACAGGCTGAAGACCATCGTTTGCGATCACGTGAGCCTGAGGACAACTCGCTTGTTGTGCAATAGATCGTGAAGGCCGGGGCCGGGCCGCGACTCCCTAGTCGCGGTTCGGCCTCTGTTTCCAAGTCCAGATTGTCGACAATGATATCGATCAGTCGATTAGGTTTCTTGGCAGATACTCGGGCGGCGTGAGACAGGGACGAATCGAGGCTACGGTCACATCCTCAAGATGCGGCGGCATAAGTGTGACGGGGAAGAACTCGTACGTGCACTAAGAGTGCTCTTGCTCCGGCATTCAACGGCGCCGAATTCGTGGTACGCACGTCGAAAAACTATCCGACGATTCGGCTTGACATCATGTGTGCGCTTACTAGGCTCATGGTGCGCGTCGAATTTTCTCTAGTCGAGAAACGCTCCACCGTGCTCGTGTAGCGGTCCGATAACGAGTGATGTTGATTTGGAGGCAATTTCTGATGTCAAACCGGAATATCACGTTCGTGCGAAATCAATTGAAGAACTATCACGCATCGCAAAAATGGATGTGGACTGTGTTGATGGTCTTTTCGCTTTTTCAATCCACAAGGATCATGGCTGGAAAGGTTGGAGAATATCTGCAAGGTGACCCACCTGAGCTGTTTGGATTCACGGCAATCTTCTATGTGTTGTTTCTGATCACGGTCTACCGGTTCTACGTTGGCGACAATCGAATCGTCGATCTCTACTATGACACTTTACCCGAGACATTTTCAGACGATCTCGGTGACTTCCAGACGTATATGGGCACCTTAAAGCCCCACGTCCTTGTATTGGATGGAATAGTTCGTGTAGGCCAGTATGTATTGTTCGTCGCCGCCGCTACAAACTTACATGACCTCAGACTGTTCGTTGGGATTATGGCCTTTTTGCTGCTTGTGAATGCAATCTTCTCATTATTCATAAAAAGGGTCGTGAGGGGCCTGGGGACGACCGTAACGGACCTCATGAAGGATCTCGGTGAATCAGACTCACTAACAGAACTTAGCTTTTCGACCCCAAGAATAATCTGGATTGCGAATAACCTCGCAACAAGCGCTGTTATTCTCGTGTCCGTCGCCTGCGGGCTTGAAACCGCTCTGTTGATCGCGATGGTGGCGCTATTCATTAACTCGTTGGTCGACATTTGGGCTTGCCGCGCCGTCTACGCGCCAGACTTCCGCGCGTACTTGCCAGATTGAAAGGATGCTTGACGGAAAGGCGGCTATAAGCGCTGGTCGATTCTCGCGAGGTGCCTGGGTTGAGCAAGCATCCGCCAAGGGTGTCTTGGAGGCAATGCCAACTCGCCGCAGGCGGTCAATGCCTCGGGTATTTGCACTAGCTCAGACGGTCCGTTAACGAAATCTTCAATGGGGAAAGGCACATGGCTCGGTCAACGCTCGGATTCATCTTTCTCTTCTTCGTCCTCGGAAGTTCAATCGCTGACGACCGCCCGCGTAGCCGCGACATTGGGCTTGAGGTTGGCATATTCCCAACTGGCGAGCTCAATGCCATCACGGACGTGGAAGGCGTCCTCGTCGGCCACTCCACGATCATCAAAGGCGATGACATCAGAACCGGCGTGACGGCAATCATCCCTGGCCCTGGCAACCTCTACACGCACCCGATACCCGCATGGATTCATGTCGGCAATGGCTACGGCAAGCTAGTTGGTGAAACGCAGGTTCGTGAGTTCGGCGAGATCGAAACGCCGATCCTGCTGACTTGCACGCTCTGCGTCTGGAGTGCCGCGGATGCGCTGAAGGAATGGACCTACGAGCAGCCGGGAATGGGCGAACATACCGTCAACCCCGTCGTCGGCGAAACCAACGATGCACGCGTCAACAACATGTGGGCGAATCCTGTTCAGCGTGAGCATGTCTTTGAAGCACTTGCAAACGCCTCTGGAGGCCCGGTCGAAGAAGGCAGCGTTGGTGCCGGCACTGGCACGCAGGCATTCGCGTGGAAAGGCGGGATTGGTACGAGCTCACGCGTGATGCCGGATTCGCTGGGCGGGTACACGATTGGAGTATTGGTCCAGACCAACTACGGCGGCGTTCTGACGATGAACGGCGCGCCGGTGGGGCGCGAACTGGGTAACTACGCGTATCGCAACGAGTTGGAAACAGCGAATGACGACGATCACCCGGAAGATGGATCGATCATGATCGTCGTTGCGACGGATGCGCCGCTCAATGCCCGCAGCCTCGATCGTCTGGCGATGCGCGCGATGATGGGTCTCGCCCGAACCGGCTCATACGCCAGTAACGGCTCGGGTGACTACGTCATTGCGTTCTCGACGCATCCCGATGTTCGGCGACCACGTGAAAGCGACTCGCCGGTTGATGCGCCATCTCTGGTTAGTGCCGCAATGTCTCCCTTATTCGCTGCAACAGCAGAGGCAACGGAAGAAGCCGTCTACAATGCAATACTGAAGGCGACGACAGTTTCGAGTGAGCGTGGAACCCTCGAAGCGATACCCATTGACGACGTGCGTCAGATTCTTGAGGAGTACAACGCGCTGAACTGGGGCTCAACAGTCGCACTAGACGGCGGCTGAACCGACGACAGGCAGAACGATGGCCAAACCCTTCGAGTCTGATTTGCGTGAACGGCTCCTCGCGCTTCGCGAGGAACTGGAGTCCGTCGCTGCCACCGCCGATCAGTCTTCACAGGTCGTGGAACTCGATCAGACCCGCCAGGGGCGACTGTCCCGTATGGATGCCATGCAGGCGCAGGCGATGTCACAAGAGTCAGTACGTCGCCGCGAAATGATGCTCAAGAACATCGCGGCCGCGATTAAGCGTATAGATGACGGTACCTTCGGCCTGTGTCAGACCTGCGAGGAGCCAATTCATCAGAAGCGGCTCGAGTTCGATCCGACAGCACGACTATGCATTGAATGCGCGAAGGCGGCCGAGCAGTGAGTTTGCTCAGGTAGCCAACTTAGCGGATTGAATTTCTAATGCTGCGGAATCGGGACCGTGCGAACGGAGTGCTTTCTTGGGCGAGAGTTTCCGACGAGTCTCGGAAGTCGGCCAGGACCAAACATGGAATTGCATCGAATCCCGGGAAACAGCGGAGTAACATCACAGCACATCCCGCTTCTCACGCACACGCTCCGTTGAATCAATGACACGCGAGAACCGCACAGACACAGATTCGCTCTCCTCGGTCTATCGCATCGGCGAGTACGAGCTGGATGTCCCACGCGTCGAACTGCGACACAACGGGGAATCGCTTCCTATTCAACCGCTGGTCTTCGACCTGCTCCGATATCTCATCAAACATCGGCAGCGCGTCGTGACCAAGGACGAACTCTTCGACGCGCTGTGGGGCAAGTGCGTCGTCACCGAAGCGAGCCTCACTGGGCGGATCAAGACCGCCCGCAAACTGCTCG
>JAAUXY010023853.1_pt1 | contig 23527 bp, 19 predicted proteins | sample 7278121 | NCBI WGS metagenome assembly JAAUXY01 (sample SAMN14350117, study PRJNA611818) | marine sediment metagenome | isolation source: surface marine sediment (1.8m) | place: French Polynesia: Moorea | collected 2018-08 | reverse complement strand
GTTTTCAGGGTGCTTATTAGAACTATTATATTTAATTACAAACTGTTAGCTTGGTACGACCCAATTTTATGAAGCTCCTCAGTTTTGCAGCTGTTTTTCTGGTGACCCTTTGGGAGCAAATTGATTTTCAGGAGGCGGACGCCCATTAAATTATAAGTTTCTTTAAGAATTTATATGAAAAAATGAACATTGCATTTGGTTTTCCTTGTTCGTCAATTTGAAAGCATTAAAACGCCTATTTGACCTCTAAAACGGCGCTTTCGAGCCCCAAAAAACTAGCCTATTTTTTAATTTTATACAATTTATCAAGTACTTATCGAGATACAGCCCTTAGCTTTCTATTAAGCGAGAAACTTATAATTTAATGGGCGTCCCCCTTATAAAAAAGATAAAATTGATCTTTGGGGGTAATCGTGACTACAATAATACGGTTATCATAATCCTCAACGTCGATACAATCCCACATTCGAATTATATTTCAGACTGTTTAAGCGCATATGAAAAAAAACATCAAATGGCTATTTGCTGAAATCGATCAGTGGACCAACGCGGGCATCATCACGGCACGGCAGCGGCAGGCCATTAAGCAGCGGTATCCGGCCCCGGAGCAGGGACCGGCCTGGGGCCGCATCATTTTTTTCAGCATTGGGGCCATCTTATTTGGGCTGGGCGTTATCCTGATTTTTGCCTATAACTGGCAGCGCATGCATAAGTTTGTCAAACTGGCTGTCATTTTTACGGCGTTAATCAGTGCCCACGGGGCCGGGTTCTGGCTCAGAAGGCCGCAGAGCTCGCATCAGACCGCCGGCGAGGGATTGCACCTGCTGGGCACCATGATTTTTGGCGCCGGCATCTGGTTAGTCGCTCAAATATATCACATTGACGAGCACTACCCCACGGCCTTTTTAATCTGGGGCATAGGCGCTCTGATCATGGCCTGGGGCTTGCCGTCCATTGCTCACGGCATCGGGGCAACCCTGCTGTTTGTGCTCTGGAACTGCTTTGAGGCCTTTGATTTTAAAGATCCCCATCTGATCTCACCATTTCTAATTTTATTCTGCATCATGCCGCTGGCCTGGATCAAACGCTCTCGTGTGCTGCTTACCATCGGCGTCATCGGTTTTCTGGTGACTTTATTTCCATCGGTTTCGATGCTTGAAGGCGATCTAGCCGCCCTAGTGATTTTCTTTTGCGGCTGTATGTTGATTGCCGGCGCCATAGTGATTAAGCAGCGGGATCTTTTTGCGGAAATGAGCCCGATTTTTTCATTCATCGGCTTTTTTATTTACTTTGGCATCCTGTTCATCTTAAGCTTTTACCATCGGGGCTCAGGCATCTGGTCGGTCAAGTTCGACCAATTCCTGCAAAGTTTATTTTTCTTTTCCTTTGCACTGGCAGCCATCGGCGCTTGGATGTGGGCCTTGTGGCCGACGCCCAAAAATCAAAGGCAACCCAACCAGGCGTTGAGCGCCGAATATATCGGCGTATTGGCTACCCTGGGCCTTATGATTCTCAATACCCTGGGGCTGATTCCTCTAAAGGGATGGCTGGGAATGGCGGTTTTTAATGTGATCTTTATTTATCAATGCATAATCCTGATCATGACAGGCTGCAAAACCCTTAATCTTAAAATCACAGTCACCGGATGTCTGCTGTTTGCAGCTATTGCAATGGCACGCTATACGGATTTGTTTGTCAGTCTGGTGACCCGGTCCCTGGTCTTTTTTATTGCCGGGGCAGCCCTATTTTCAGTGGGGATTTATTATTCCAGAACCAAAAAGTTAATTGAGCAAAAAACCCGATGAAAAGATCCATCGTCATACTTGCCGTCATTTTGCAGCTTATCGTGCTGGCATACATGGCCGCTGAACGCGAATTTATTTTGCACCGCGGAAGCATTATCCACCTGCGAACTGCACCAATCGATCCACGCGATTTATTCAGGGGCGATTATGTGCGTCTCAATTACGAGCTATCACGTATACCAACAGATACTATCAAAAATGCCGAAGGTGTTGAGGAATTAAAAAAGGGGCAAAAAATATATGTGACGTTAAAAGAAGGACCCAATGGTCTGTATGAGCGGGTCGAGGCACATCTTCACAAACCCAAAACAGGTCTCTTTCTTACCGGCCGCAGCGTTTATCCGCACCGACTGTCATCGACCACCAGCCCCTTGTGGATCAATTACGGTATCGAAGCGTATTTTGTCGAACAGGGCAAGGGCCGCGAAATTGAAAAACAACAGGGCAGCCGGACCGATGTTCAAATTCCGCTGGAAATGGAAATTGCAGTGAGCCCCACCGGCAAAGCCGTCATCAAAGGGTTTCGCTGGAGTCCGCTGGGAATCGGCTTGCAGGTTTTACGAAATCCACAAGGAAATCAGCCCGGCCAACAACCTCCCCGCAGTGCCACGGTTCAGCTGACACTGGCCAATACCACCGACAAACCCCTGGCGATCGTCAATCTACCCGACTATTGCTCATTTGCATTAGAGCCGGTGCCGTGGGCCAAAAAACGCTGGGTGCTGGCCCATGATGCTTGTGGCGAAATTGTGCCTTCGGATTTTGATGTTTTGACCCTGGCGCCTCAGCAGCAAAGACGCTTTGTTTTGGATTTTTCCACCGACCGATGGTTGGTTGAAGCCGATGGTAAAATTCAGCAGATCGGCAGCTTGGATTGGTCCGAGCAGTTTCGGCTGGTCTATCGCCCACCGGATGAGGCTAGTTCAGAGCACCTGCGTCAGAAAAACATCATCTGGCATGGGTATCTACCAACTCGCGTATTCCATGGTCGAGGCAACATCGACTAAAATTGGTTTCAGAACACTTGTCTTTTTCCCGAGAGCTGTGTTATTCGCCGTCTAAATTTACTCGAGCACTAAATGTGCACTCCGTCATTTAGACGCCTCACGCCTTGCTCTCAGAAAAAACTCAAAGATTCTGATACCAATTTAGCTTTCCAAAAGTTTTTCAATAATTCCTCGGACAAGATCTAACAGTTTACGAAACAGTTTACTCCATAAATCAAAACGTTTTTAAACCCATTTGTCTCACCCAAAAATTCTTCAGACAGGATCCGGCGTTTAGATTTTTTATCCAGGCACTCGCCTGCCATCACCAGATATATAATAGCGCGCGGCAACCCATACGCGTCTTTTAGTTGGCCTTATTTGGCTTTGATCGTAATTTCTATGCGTCGATTCTGTTTTCTTCCTTCAGAAGTATTATTGCTGGCTATTGGATTGATGGGTCCCATTCCAAATGTCTTTATTTTTGTTTCAGGTATACCGACTTTAACCAAATACTTTTTAATAACATCCGCTCTCGATTTGGAAAGATTTTGGTTATAGCGGTAGTCACCGTAAGAATCCGTATAACCTTTAACAATAATTTCTGATACGGGTTTAGAAGTGCTTAATTTAACGACCTGATCAAGTAAGCCGTAGGCTTCATCAGGAAGCTGCATCGAATCATGCTCAAATTGTATAATCGTTTTCCGGCGTACAAGGGAGATGTTATTCTCTGAGGATGTGACGGTTGCTGCCTGTTTATCGCCCGAGTCTGTTGACAATACTGTTTCTTTTTTCGCTAGATTTGTTTTGCTCCTGGAGACTGTATCCTCCATCTGAAGGTTTAGCGCTACTTTTCCTTTATCAAAATCACCTTCTTTAACATGCTTTGCGTTTTGGCTTTCTTTTTGTGAAAAACTGTTATTCAGGGACTGTTGACGTTCTGCGATATTAATAGAAAACAAATCTTTCCACATAAAATTAAGCAGCGTATACCCGATAAGAAGAAAAGCCAGGGCAACACTCGCATACACCCAATTTCTTTTTCTACCCGGCCCCTTGTCTGAAGGTTCGCCAAATTCATAACCTATTTCAATCTGCTCAAAATCGTTACCCTCCTCAGGGAGTTTATTCGGTTCACTTAATATATGCAGGTCTTGCTTACATACTGCAATCACACTGTCTTCGATCAGTTTTATCCCTTTTGCATAACCAATCAAGAGGGCATGATCACAGATGATATTGATTAAACGCGGGCAGCCCATGGAAAAGGTGAAAATTTCACGTACAGCTTCGGGATTGAATATCTCTTGGTCAGCACCGGCGACATTAAGGCGATGATGTATATATTTGGCTGTTTCAATTTCGTCCAGAGGATCCAGGTGGTAGCTAACGGCAATCCGTTTGCGAAATGCGATGTTGCGCTCCTCTCTTAATATTTGGTTGAGTTCACTTTGCCCGGCAATAAAAATGTTGATTAATTTTTTATAATCGTCCTCAAGATTGGACAAAATTCGGACCTGTTCGAGCAGATCATGATTGAGTCTCTGGGCCTCGTCGATGATCAGCAATACTTTCCCATCTGCTTTGTAAACTTCACTTAGAAAATGCTTAAATTCGATCAGGAAAGCACCTTTGGTCTCAAAATTTTTATTGATCTGAAATTCTTCCGAAAGAAAATTAAAAAAATCTAATATATACAGATCCGGATCCGGAATAGTGGCAATAATGGGCTGGACTTTAGCTGATTTTGCAAGGGCATTTAATAGCAAGGTCTTTCCTGCACCCGTGTCGCCGGTAAGCAGCAAAATTCCTTTGCTCTCAAGTACGCCGTATTCCAACGTGGCCAGAGCTTCTTTATGCTTTTCGCCCAGCCATAGAAACTGAGGATCCGGACTCATCTCAAAGGGCTTCAGATTTAAATGATAATGATTTAGATACATGACCAATAGAAAGATTTTGAAACAAAATGCCTCGGTTTAACAAAAATAGGCAAAAATTGAAGGTAAATTTCAAAACATTTTCAACTGATAAAGAGGGGCATTAACAGGATCTAGCAGATATGCAATTGTGAATTCAATCAGATCAAAATAAATTTGATTTCTGATTAAATCATAGAGATGCTGACGGCATTGTTCAGTTTCTATTCCAATTTGGAAAATTCAATGTCCTTGATTAATAATACGCATTTTGGGGCGCTGTCAATACAAAATTATATGAAATTTCAATTATTTATTCAAAATCAGGTAAAAACTCTAATCTATATTTATTTGATGAATCACTTTTTTGTATTATTTATCCTATTCAATCTCAATATACATTGGATAAATTAAGAATCTGCATATTGATGATACACACCTGTAAACATAGTTGACAGTATTAAGACCCATCCGCTGCAGACGCGATGGCACCATTTTTTATTGGATAAAAAAATTAGATCAATATCAATAGCTTATGCTACCCATTAAATTCCTGCCCTATTTTTGCACTTTGGCACTTATTTTGCGATGGTTGAGGTAGAGGCTTTCTCGATTTCTATTTCCTAAAAAGATGAGGCGCTATACGTCCACAAATTTCAGTGCCATTTCTGAATACGAACTTACCGCTGCTCACAGATTGATTCTGCTGAATCATCCCCACAGACATGGAGCCTTTGAATTAAAATATGCAAGCAAAGGAGGGCAACATGTATATCAAAATATTGATCATCGGGTTGATGCTCGCTTTCGGAACTTTAATCGGGGTGATGCATTCACTCGAAAATACCCCAGAAATAGACAACTTGGCTAAATTATACGAATACGGCCTTGTCAAAAAGATTGAAAAGTGTGAATCTCAGGCGGATTTGCTGCATACCTCCGCGTCTGAAACGCTGCGCAATCAGGCCGACCTGCACGATAAAAAGGCAGAATTTCTTGATTCTGAAAGAGAAATTCTAGTGAATACAATGATTGAAAGACGTCTTGAACCCAAGCAGTATAAGATAGAACACTTTTTAGAAGTGCAATTTTACCGCTCACTTGCAAGATGATGGCCCCTATTTCGGAAATCCTTAGCTGCGTGCATCGCGCTTACCGGTGGGGAACAGAAGCGCCTCAGCGCTGGTGCCCCCACCGGTGCTTAGCCAGCAACACAATCTCCTCTGCAATCCGTTGAACCGCATTTAACGCTCTTCATAGGCCCCGACGAACAGGCATGTAATTAACTGCAATTTCTTGAAATTGTTGACTTTACACTAAATCTTGTTATTTTATCTTCGGAATATATCGTTTGATGTGTAAATTATGTTTCTTTGCTTTACGCTTTGAGCTACGACCTAATGATTTATGATCGTATCTTTTCATCCTTTATTTGAAGCCGACCAAAACATCATCTGCGCCGGACGCGAACCCGATGCAGATGACCTGGCGGCCATAAAAACAGCCGAGGCGGTTATATTGCCCCAGGGATGCCGTCAGTCATTATACAAAATGGCCATCGATAACTGCCGCCATGTTTTCCCCAATTATGATGTGCGTTTTGCGTATCCCGGAAAAATCGGTCAAATACAGCTGTTTCAAGGAAACGGTACGGCCCATCCCCACACTGAAACATATGCTGCGTTAGAAGCTTTTCGTCAGCAATATAATGATAATCCCAAAAATATTGCCTTTGAGCTTCCGTGTGTATCTAAGTTTGATTGGGGAGGTGAAGGCGCAACCGTTTATCTGATTAATTCCCAGGATGATCTCAAAGAGTTCATGCACAAAGCAGCTGAATTTGAACGCTCGGGCCAGAAGGGCTTTTTGCTGCAGGAATATGTCCCTACACTAGGCAAAACCCTGCGGGTAGTTGTTATCGGTCAGAGCTTGATTTCATACTGGCGGATACAGGAAAATGCCGACACGTTTAAATCCAATCTATCGCACGGGGCAAAAATTGATGCCACATTAGCTCCCGAGCGGCAAGAAGTCGCAAAGGTGTTTGTAAAAAATTTTTGCAACAAAACCGGCATCAACCTGGCAGGCTTTGACGTTATATTCGCACCGGTCGAAGAATATATCAAACCCCTGATGCTTGAAATTAACTATTTTTTTGGCCGTCGGGGCTTGGGCGGCTCGGATGCTTATTATGAAATTATAAAAGGCGAGATTAATAACTGGCTTTCAAAAACTCTAAACAAACAGAGTGGGTGACATCGCAAGAAGGCAAATTCAGCAGGTGTTTCGTGTTTGGTGTTTAGTTCCAAATTAAGGAAGGTATACCAATACTTAGTAGTGCTAAACACCAAATACTAAATACTAAACACTTTCATTTAAAAATAATATGAAAAAGAAGAAATCTGTGAAACCCTTTGCCTATGATCTGGAAGAATCGGATCTGAAGCGCGAACGCCGCAAAGCCCGGGAGCTAAGGGAATCCCAGTGGTGGAAACGCCGGGTGGCCAAAGGTGAATGTTATTATTGCGGAAGCCCAACACCCGCTAAAGACCTGACCATGGATCACATTGTGCCTATTGCACGCGGCGGCCAGAGCATCCGCGGCAATGTAGTCCCCTGCTGTAAAAACTGCAACACCGCCAAAAAGCAGCTCCTGCCGATGGAGTGGGATGCATACCTAAAAAAACTCACCTCACAATCTTCTTAAATACTGCTATTCGTTGTTCGTTGGATTGGAATCGTTAGCATTTACTCCGAATCGAATGTTAAAAAGTGTAGTTGGGAAAAAACGAATAGGTTATTAAGATTCATGCAAAAAATGAAATCCCTGGCAGGTTAAATCGTTTGTTTTGCGAGGTTCAGAGCCAAAAAATTTGCGAAGTTGCCATTTATATGAGATAATTTTAACAGTTGTCATAAAATGGTTCTGTTGCCCGTTGGCCCGTTAGCCGGTTAACCACTAACCCTAACAAACAAAAACCATCTTACCCAACCAACGGGCAATCGGGTCCACCGGCTAACGGGTTACCCTTACGCCCTGCAACATTCAGCAACTCAAAAATTCAGAGCACCCGAAGTATCCAAGCCCAATAATCAGGAAATCGACCATGCAAATTACCTGCTCAAAATGCCAAAAAGTCTATAGCGTGAATTCAGGCAAGATACCCCCCAACGTTTCCAGCACGCGCTGCAAGGCCTGTGGAGACGCTATTTCACTTCGTCCGCCTGCCCAGCGGCCAACCGCACAAGGCGATTCGCAGACAGCGCCGAAAGCATCATCAGAGGTTATACAAATTACCTGCCAGTATTGCAGCCAAAAGTTTAACATCAGATCCGAAGCCATACCCAAAAACGTCACCAGCACCCGCTGCAAAGCCTGCGGCCATACGATTTCTTTAAAGCCGCAAGTTACCGAAACACCGTCGGTTCCAAAACCAGCGAAAACCAGCATCCAAAATGCGGAAACCCTGAATATTGCTTGTCTGTATTGCGGTAAAAAATACAATATCAAAACCGCTAAGATTCCACCGGGTATGACGACCACCAAATGCAGGGCTTGCGGCCGTCCGATGTCCCTTAAGGCAACCGCAGCAGCCATTGACACGCCAAGCGAAAATATCAAACCGGCCACTCAAATACGGCCCCAAACAATCCAAGCAACGCAAATGGATGATGCAGAGGCGTCGGTTAGCGCAGATAGCGGCAAACCGGTAAAGCCAATCTGGAAAAGGCGGTGGGCGCTGGCAGCAGCTGCCGGAATCATGATGGTTGCCCTGGTGGGTTATTTTGCAGCAAGCCACTGGCCCCAATTGACCGAAAGCCGTTTTGGTTTGGATAAAATTGTGGGTAAAAAATCTGTCTTTCAAAAAAGTCCATCGACGGCAAAAACCAGCCCGGTTGGAAACATGGCTGCTGACAGACCGTTTGGCGCTGTTAAATTAAATGTGCCCCAGTTGCTGTCGGCTGTCGATCAAAACATGACCGAAGAAAAAAAAGACATGCGCTATAATATGACCACTACCCTTATCAGGTCATTGGGGTTGTCGAACGTCGAGATTTACCTCTATTCGCATCCGGAACATATCGTTTTACCGGTCATTTTCGCCAGCAGTAAGGAGGGCAACAGCCTTGAAAAACTAATCAAGGCCCAAGCCAATTTTGTGCAGTTGCTGGAACCAAATCCGGATGGATCCTATCGCTTCAAAAAAGATGCGATTCCCGCGGATAAACAGAATAGTTTTCCGATCGAACACTATCGTGTTCAGTTTGTTGAGAATACAGCGATTGTAGCGCCTGAAAGTTTTCAGAACGGGCTGGACGGCTTGGGTAAAACCCATGTGGCGCAAATGATGGCCGCCATTGCGCAACCCCGCGATGTGGCCACGCTGTCGGTTCGAATCCCTCAAAATTTTAGCACGGATTGGCAGAAAAAAATCCAGAGCAATCCCGCCGTACAGCAAAACCCCCAGGCGGCGATGATGATCGCAATGGGCGGCGGCGCTCTGGCGCAGTTATCCGAACCACTAAAAGATATCAATTCCCTGGCAATTGGTTTTCGCCTGGACGAGGACAACGGTCGCATGCTCAGCTATGCCCAGCAATTTCGTGAAGGCGTTGACGGTAAGCGCATTTATCGGCAATTAAAAGCAGGTGATCCGGAGGACTTGGATGTGGAGGGTATGGTTTTAAAGCTGATCGAACTGTTTAACGATCCACGCTACCAGCACACCCTCAGGCACCAAAACAATCGCTTGATGATCGCACTCAACTGGGAACAAGAATACGATGACGAAATTTTGGCCGCCCTGTCGGAAGCGACCATCGGCCAGCTTTTCGCCCAAGGTATGGAATTAACACCCTCTGAGGGTCCTGTTGCGGCCCAATATATTGATACGCCGCGCATTTTATCCCTTGTCAACATCGATAGTTTGAAAAAAACCATACCCGCGGCAGTTCAACAAAACCTATTTCCGGGAAATTATTGGAGTTTCGGAGATGAACCCCGCATGACGCTGGATTTCGACACACTGCCAATTCCAAATGCCTCCCTGGCCCAGTTAAAATATGAGGTTGCCGAAGTCATATCCACAGACGGAGCCGATATTAAAGGGGTGGAAGAAAACGCTTTCCAACCCATCATTAACCCGGGCAGCGCTTCACCCGGCATTATCTCCATAAACGTCAAAAAAGACACGCCAGCCGAAAAGCTGGGGACGGCCAGAATTCAGTTTAATATCACGCTACCGGCGCGCCTAAAAATACTGGAATTCGTATCCGGTACGGACGCCCCCGGCGCTGTTAAGAAATCCGACGGGGTTTCGGTAAAACTGCGCCGACTGGAAAAAGATGTGGCCAAAGTTAGCTATCGCGGCGGTGCTTCCGCCCAGCTTTTCGCATTTGACAAAACAGGGCGCTCGCTGGCTTCCAGAGAATCGATGAATTCATCATCAGCCGCCGCCGCCCGATTCCAGGGTGAAATCTATCGTCTGCAGGTGGTGGTGGTGGAAGAAATTTTCGAGCATGTCTTTGAGGTGGCGGCCGATCTCAACCAAGGCAAAGAACTGGTTCTGACCCACAAACCGGAAGATCCACCACGGCGGCGTTATGATCATCGACCCATGCAAACCTATGTGAATTACATCGATAGAGAGCTCTCCAACCTGAATGTGGAGTGGAGAGAGGCCGACGGTATGATGTGGACCGACAGTCTGCGCGTTACGCTGCCTCGGGGACCCTTCAGCGGCGACATCCGTTGGGAGGTTCACTTTTTTGGTGAGCGGGAGCCTGTCTATCTATCTGGAAGTTCATTTCATAGCCCGTCCGGCTTCAGTTACAGCCTATCAAACGGTGAACTAAAAAATGCCAATGCTGCTTTCGGCAAAGTGCAAATGGAGCTGGCATCGACCATTGAACGCATCACATTTGAAAAACAAGCAGATGGTAAAATGAGGGTTCAAAGGCTGCCTTCCGGCAAAGCCATTAAAGTGGCGTTCAATCAGAATGAAATTGCATTGGATGCCGGCAAACTGGAGATCATCCAATCGGTGGCATTCGACGCAGAAGGGCTGCAGTTAAGAAAAGATGGGTATACCGATATGAAGGGAAACCAGAAAAAGCTGTATTTCTGGGGACTACCGACTCGCTTTGTCATCGATGTGGCTACCGCAAAGATCAATAATACCATTGACTTCGATGTTCGGCAGCGCACTGTGGATGAAAAGCGCTACTCCCAATATAAAGAAGACATTGCCAACCACAGGGAGATTGTCAAAACACTCAAGCAAATCGCCAAAGCGCGGCGCAAGGATCGGACACAATACGGCGATGATCTGGCTGGATTGTTTTACCTGTACGATCGTAAAAAGAAAAAACCGATGGCGTTGGTCAATCAAAAAGTAGCCCACTCCGATCCAGCCGGCCAGAAACGTTTTGGTTACACCCTCAAGCCATATAGAGGATATCATTTTACCGTGTTATCCGGAATCGAATCCGGTGGCACCCAAAATGACTATATGCGCTTGCCCAAGCAGCGCACCTACGTCTGGAAAAAAGGCTCCTTTAAATCCGCACCCTTTTTACAACCGCCGGACCTCGTCGCTATCCCCACCGACAAAACACAGCCGACATTTTTCATGCAATTTGACCAAATCTTCATGAAGACGCTCAACGGCGACAAGTTGACCTATTTGCCCGAAAACTTTTACAGCACCGGCTGGGTGGAAGCCAAATTCGTTGAAAGCTAGCCGAGCTGCTGTGCTGTCGGGGGTGGGGCGACGCTAAGCCATGTGAATCATTTTAGCCATTGTAAGCAGCGAGGTGCCCTCGTCGGTTGGTCGTCAGAAGCAAATTGCCACAAACCAAATGGATGCTGGCATACCTTGCAGTTTCGTTCTAGCGTCGTCTTGCCAATGTTGGAAATTTTCTAGCGGTGCCGAATGGGCCTGATTGCCAAGAACCCTATTGAATGCACAAATCCGGCCCTTTTTGAGCACCATCCTTCGCCTCATATTCCATTGCTCACCAGCGTTAAATTATCAACTAATTCATAAAGAATTTCAATGAATGGCCGATACTTACAATAGCTTGTAAGGGCGCGCCGTGCAGGCCTTGATTCTGATAGCCGGTTGTTTTTTCAAACAATTTATCGCCTAGAGGATAAGACTGTACAGGTCGGCCAAGGGCTGACCACCAGCTAAACATCACCTATTGGTGATTAAATTCTCATTCACGAAAGACTTAAGCACTTAAATGATTCGCAAATGGATCCATAAGATTGGACCCGTCAAGACAACCGTTGCCATCACAGCGATTGCGATGCTGGCCTCATTTTTGGTCTATGCATTGATCATGATGGTTTCGGGTAAAATTGAACCGCGCGGCGTCATTATGAGTTTAATGATCCCGGTCATTGTCTCTCCGTGTTTTTCGTATGCCTTTATCAACGCCGCTTTCAAACTGGCGCACTCAAAAGCAGCCCTGCAGCAAAGTAAAGAAAAGTACCGCGCCATCCTGGATAATATCGAAGATGGATATTACGAGGTTGACCTGAAGGGCAGTTTCACCTTTTTCAATGGCGCTTTAAGCCGCTTACTGGGTTATACCCCTTCGGCAATGGCGGGTTTAAACTACCGGGACTACATGGATGAAACCAATGCCAAAAAAGTGTATCAGACGTTTAATCAGGTATATGAAACAGGAGAACCCGCCCAGGGATCTGACTGGGAAATTAGCAAGGCTGATGGTTCCAAAAAGCATTTGAACGCCTCCGTCACGTTGATGACAGATGCATCCGGCCACCCTATTGGCTTTCGCGGTATCGCCCGTGATATGACACAGCGCAAGCAGGCCGAAATCGCTCTGCGGGAAAGCGAGACCAAATACCGACAGCTGCTAAATCATGCGCCCAGTGGTATTTACGAAATTGATTTGGCGAGCGGAAAATTTATCCGTGTCAATGATGTCATGTGCGAGTATACCGGCTACAGCCGACATGAGCTGTTGTCCATGAACGCGATTGATATTTTGGCAGAAGAGAGTCAGAAAAAATCGCTTGAGCGAATCAATAGGATTCAGAGAGGCCAACCGGTACCCACATCGATTGAATATAAAATAAAAGCCAAAAACGGCCCTGAAATCTGGGCTCTATTAAACACCAAATTTATACATGACGCCGAAGGAAAACCAAGCGGTGTGCTGGTTGTGGCGCATGATATTACCGAGCAAAAGCTGGCGGAAGAAGAAAAGAAAAAACTAGAACATCAACTACAGCAAGCCCAAAAGATGGAAGCTATCGGAACCTTGGCCGGCGGAATCGCACATGATTTTAACAATATTCTTTCGGTTATCATCGGCTATACCGAGCTGATCCTGATGAACGCCCATGTGGATTCGGAAGTTAGGCAAAATTTAAAAGAAATTTTCAACGCCAGCAAGCACGCCCGGGACATGGTCAAACAGATCCTGGCCTTCAGCCGTCAGAACAAAGAGGAGCGCAAACCAATTCAGGTGGCCCATATTGTAAAAGAGGCGGCAAAAATGCTGCGCGCCTCTTTGCCGACCACGATATCGATTCAGCATAAAATTGAAAAAAATACCGGAATTATCGAGGCAGACCCGACCCAAATCCACCAGGTGTTGATGAATCTATGCACCAATGCAGCGCATGCCATCGATGAAAAAGACGGTGTGCTTGAAATTAGCCTTGCCAATGTCGAACTGGATTCGCACGCGGCCTCAAAGATTCCGGATCTCCGACCGGGTTCATACCTGAAGCTGAGCATCCGAGATACCGGCGACGGTATTTCGCCCGATGCGCTCTCGCAGATTTTTAACCCCTATTTTACAACCAAAGAAAAAGGGGAAGGAACCGGCTTGGGCTTGGCTGTGGTTCAGGGTATAATCAAATCCATGAATGGTGCCATAACCGTTGACAGTCAGGTCGGTAAAGGCTCAACCTTTGATGTCTATATGCCAATCATCACAAGAGAATTGGCACAAGAAGAAGATATTCAAAAGTCTCTGCCCATGGGATATGAACACATTCTGCTGGTCGATGATGAACAGCCCCTCGTCGATATAGGAAAACAAATGCTGGAACGCCTTGGATATACTGTGGATACCCGCACCAGCAGCATCGAAGCCCTGAAGCTTTTCGAAGCCGATCCACATCGCTTCGACCTGGTCATTACCGATATCGTCATGCCGAATATGACCGGTGACAAACTAGCCGACAAAATCATCGACATCCGACCAGACATACGCATCGTTTTGTGCACCGGTTACAGCGAAAAATTTACCCACCGGCACGCCTCTGACATGGGGATACAAGCTTTTCTCATGAAACCGCTGGTAATGCAGGATCTGGCGAATACCGTCCGACAAGCCTTATCTGTTAATTAGTTTCCCCCTGGTCACAACCTATAGCGGATCCTGAAAAGGATTCTCCTCCGTCAGATAGCATATGGCATGGCGCATAGAATATAGCGTTTTGATTGAAGATCGGGATATTCAAATTTTCAACGCTTTGCGCTATGCCCTATGCCTTTTGCCTTTTGCCTTTTGGCACGCCACTAATGAAAACTGTTTGCAATTTATGCCAATCGATTTTCGTTTAACCTACAGCTTAATATCATAACGGGCGATCTTGTTGAGCAGCCCTTGACGGGTGAGACCCAGATCCCGCGCCGCCTGAGACCGGTTGCCGCCTGTTTTGCGTAAGGCATCCAGAACCATTTGGCGCTCGACTTGTGCGGTGGCCTCTTTTAGAGTTGCTGCCGGCGCTTCAGTGGTGCCGATAGTATGGCCTGACTCTTTGATGCGCTCGGAAAGATATTCAGGCGTAATTTCGATGTCGTCTCCGGCCAGGGTTAGGGCACGCTCAATTTCATTTTCAAGTTCGCGCACGTTTCCCGGCCAATCAAATTGCATTAGGATCTCCAGAGCGGCCGGCGTTAAACGCGCAGGCGGCCGGTCCAATCGAACAGCATGCGCTTCTAAAAAATGGGCCACCAGCAAGGGAATATCTTCTTTGCGCTCTCTTAAAGGCGGAATCACGATGGGAAAAACCTGAATGCGGTAGAAAAGATCTTCTCTGAATTTTTTTTCTTTGACCAGTTCGTATAGGTCTCGGTTGGTAGACGAGATCAGCCGGAACTTTACATGCCGATAGCGACTGCCGCCTACCGGTCGAATCTGATTTTCCTGAAGCACCCGCAGCAGTTTGATTTGCATTGAAATAGGCATGTCGGATATTTCATCCAGAAATACAGTACCCCCGTTGGCCAGCTCAAACAGTCCTTTCTTGTCAGCGATCGCACCGGTAAAGGCCCCTTTGACATGGCCGAAAATTTCACTTTCCAGCAGACTTTCAGACAACGCGCCACAGTTTTCAGCCACAAAGGATCTATTCTTCAAAGGGCCATTATAATGAATCACCTTAGCCAGCAGTTCTTTGCCGGTTCCCGTCTCACCCTGGATCAAGACGGCAGTATCGGTATCGATAACTTTATCCAGCAGCGCAAATACACGGTGCATGGCCGCACTGGATCCAATGATCCCTTGAACATTGAAACGGGCTTGGCATTCGGTTTTTAGCCGATAATTTTCCTTTTCAAGTGAGCTGGCATATCGCTGAACCTCACCGTAGAGTCGGGCATTTTCAATGGATACTGCGATTATGACGGATAGAACTTCCAATAGGCGTAAATCATTTAGATCAAATTCAGAGGTCTGTTTGTTGATGGCATACAGGACTCCCATGACCTCTTTGCGGGATTTTAAAGGAACACATATCATCGAACGCGTATCAAGGCTTTGCTGGAGGTCCAGTTTTTTGGTAAACCGACTGTCCTTGGAAACATCGGGGATTAGGACCGACTGCTGCTTTTTTAATACCCAGCCGGCCACGCCATAGTCATCCGGAAACCGCATTTCAGCCATTTTCTGAGTATCGCTGTCTGTGAGCTCTTCGACAGTGCGGATAAAATACAGTTCTTTGCGTTTGCGATCATGGAGAGCAATTGAAGCACCGTCGATCTGAAAAACATCTTTGACCTTTGCCAAAACATTGCGCAGCATTTCATCCAGATCATGGATGGAATGTATGGCAGTTGAAACTTCATACAACAGATCAAGATCCACCTTGTCAAAGTGAACCTCAGGATTGATCTCGGCCATCGGCATGCTCCAGTACAACCTAAAATAAGGATAGGGCACGGGTAGTGTTTTAGAAAGCTCGGAGTTGTCAATCAACTTTACGATTTAATAAATATAATGTCAACTTTCTTTACAGTCAACCTTTATAATTTGATGGGTCACCGGCGGTTAAAATTGCTGAAAAATAAAAAAAATAGGCATAAAATTTAAGAGGATATAACGTTTATTGTCGACCTATGGGGTGGCACGGAAGACAATGGCATTAAAGCTGCTTTAAGGCTTAGTCAATCACCCCGCATCAAAAACCGCAAACCACCAACCATGAACGAGGAGGGCACCATGAAATTAAAAGCAATCATAGTGTTGTCGGCAATGGTCATTGCTGGAATTATGGTAACAAGTCCGGCAATGGGTGGTGAAACCAACCGCGCTGAACTGGAAGCGATTGTGGATGACTATATTTCTGCCTGTGAAGCCAAATCCGCAATGCTGAATTCCAGCAGCGAAAACATTCGGCGGGCCGCCATGATTTCTTGTCTGCGAGCCACTTTTGCCCGCAAGTCAAGATCTGAGCTGATTGACGAAATGGTCGCCAGAAAAATCGAGCCCAAGCCCTACAAGGTTCACCATTTTTTAAATGCCCGCTTCAATGATGTCGTTGATTCCAGTAAGCTGGCGTTGAAGTAGCAAACATTTATCTCCATTTGAGTTTGGCCCGCAACCGGATCAGTTGCGTCCCAATGGCGAACTCAACAGCTCCGGGAATGAAGTTTCAATCAGGGGGGGACTTCATCCGGGCCAAACTCATTCAATGTGCCCGATGTTTTTTGCCCACTAAAAAACGTTTCCTTCAAGCGTTTAAGTCGTCCCAGCAGTTATCCCATCCCCAGCAACACGCCCCACAGGTACATGGCATAGATCGTTTTAAGGCTGAATAAATTTTTTGGCATCTGGTCGTTTTGCGTGTATAATGGGGTATTCCACCCTAGAATATAGAAGACGCTTCATATTCCATTACCTGGAACAAGGACGCAAATAAATGGCCGCTTTATTCAGCCGCAATGAAGCCGAACCCCTTGATGACATGGAGGCACATTACCAGAAATATCTGGTTGACGTCTTCATGCTCATCGGCATCCCGATACTGGGAGTCTTTATTATCTATGATTTTATCATCGGACGCTACCTCGTCGGCTTTGTGCTGACATTAATGCTGTTAATTCTTCTGAGTCTTTTCACGATCACTAAAAAATCAAATCATAAAACAAAAAGCAATCGAATCTATAAATATTTCATCACTGTTTTTTTTATCCTGTTTGGTTTGTTCTTGGTCTACACCATTGGTCTTGAGGGCCATATCAGCCGCACGCCTTGGGCATTTCTGTATGCGGTGATAATATTTTTTGCGTTCGGTGCAACAAAGGGCCTTATTTGGAATTCGGTTTTATTCCTGATTCTTTTACTCTTAACTCTCAATTCATCGCCTGAAACCCTTCCGGCCCAGGGGCTAAAAATTCGTTTTTTTATGGCTTACCTGCTGGTCATCGTGGCCTCCTTTTTTTTCGAGCGCCTAAAGCGAAAATATCAGCTACAGCTGGTTGAAAACCAGCAATCACTGAAAGAGTCTGAGAATCGATATCGCAAGGCATTTGAACAGCTTAACCAAGAAATAAACGGTCGCCAGCGAGCAGAGCAAGAGTTTCAGCAGATTGAAGGTCGTTTTCGTGAAATGGCAGATAACATCCGGGAGGTTTTTTGGATGTTTGACTGGATAGAAAAAAAAGTGATCTATGCCAGCCCCGCTTATGAAGAGATTTGGGGACGCTCGGTCGCCAATCTTTATCGTCGATATGAGGAGTGGGGAGAAAGTATTTACCCGGATGATGCAGAGTATGCCAACGAAAGCTTTCAGGCCATCGCCCAAACCGGCGGCGGTGAAACCAGAGAGTATCGGATCGCGCGGCCGGATGGCTCGGTACGCTGGATATCTGACAAAGGCTTTGCCATCATGGATGAAAACGGAGAGGTCATACGCATTGCCGGCATCGCCGAAGACATTACAGATCGCAAAAAAGCAGAGATGGCCCTGCGGGAAAGCGAGGTCCGATTCAGAGAGTTGGCAGAATTGATGCCGGAAACCATTTTTGAGATGGCTTTAGATGGTACCCTGACCTATGTGAATCGCAACGCGTATAATTATTTTGGATATACTCCCGCCGACCTTAAAAAAGGCTTGAGCAGCTTTGACGTCTTGATCCCCAAAGACCGCCAGCGGGCCGCCGAAAATGTAACAAAAATAGCAGCCGGCCAAGAAACCGGTATCAATGAATACACCGCTCTGCGAAAAGATGGTTCGACCTTCCCGGTAATGATTCATTCGGCGCCTATTTTTAAAGAAGGCCAACCTATCGGCTTAAGAGGTTTTATCATCGATATCAGCGACCGCAAAAAGGCGGAAGAAGAACGCCGCAAACTGGAAGTTCAGTTCCAGCAAGCCCAGCGCTTTGAGGCCCTGGGCACCCTTGCCGGTGGTATTGCCCATGATTTTAACAATCTTCTGATGAATATTCAGGGCAATGCATCTTTGATGCTCTGCGATATCGACCCCGGGCATCCTTATTTTAAACCACTGAAAAATATCGAAAAGCAGGTAAAAAGCGGGGCCCAGCTAACCCGGCAAATGTTGGGATATGCCCGTAAAGGCAAATTCAATGTCAAAGCACTTGATTTAAACCAGGTTTTAGATGAGAGCGCTGAGACCTTCGGCCGAACCCGCAAAGAAATCATCATCGAGCGGGATTTTACAGACAATCTTTCTCCGATTGAAGCCGATCGGGGTCAGATTGAACAGGTGCTGTTAAATTTGTTTGTAAATGCTGCTGATGCAATGCCAGGCGGCGGCAACCTTACTTTAAAAACAAAAAATGTGAGCCATTTAAATATAAGAAAGAACCAATATAATCCTCAGCTTGGCCATTATGTGCAATTAACCATCAGCGATACTGGTATCGGTATGGATAAAGCCACCCTGGAACACATTTTTGATCCGTTTTTTACCACTAAGGAAATGGGCCGGGGCACGGGCCTGGGATTGGCTTCGGTATACGGCATTATCAAAGGTCATGATGGATACATCGATGTTGAGTCTGAAAAAGGTCAGGGAACAACTTTTACCATTTATTTGCCGGCCACCCAAAAGGTCGTTGAGGAACCGGCTGAAGCTGCCTCACAACTCATCCGGGGCAGCGGTACCTTATTGGTAGTGGACGACGAGGATCTGGTATTGGACGTGGCGGCCAACATGCTTGAAAAATTAGGGTATACGGCCTTGAAGGCCCAAAATGGTGCCGAGGCCATTGACATCTTTAAAGCGCATAAGAATGAGATCAAAATGGTTGTTTTGGATATTATCATGCCGGACATCGGCGGCAGCGATGTCTATGATATCATTAAAAAAATAAATCCGGATGTGAAAGTCCTGCTGTCGAGCGGATACAGTGTGGATGGACAAGCTATTGAGCTGTTAGAACGCGGCTGTGACGGATTTATGCAAAAACCCTTCACTATGGAGGAGTTATCAGGCAAGATCGAACAAATTCTTTCTCAATAATGTCACATTACCTAATTTAACATTTTGAAACCCATTGGGACTAATTCTCATTTATCCTGCCTTTGCTTACCCTAATAAAAACACCTAAAATTTCAATCAGAACGCATTTAAGCGGAAAAAAAAGATGGCTGCATCAGGGTTTAAAATTTGAGTCCTGACAACTTAAAAATGCATTGAAATCAAAAATTTATAAAGTTTAATGCCTATTAACCGATATTGGATGTGAAGTTCATTATGAAAAAACCTTTGTTTGTGAATCAATGACAACCATTTTCAGTCGATCATTCAACAAGTTGTTCAAAACCTTTCAAAAATTGATTTAAATTTAATCTGTAACTAGCCAATAATATGAAAGCTATCATTGTTAGTGATCTGCATATCGGCTCACGTTACTGTTTGCGTGAAAACTTAATTCAGTTTTTTGAGAATATTCCCCAAGATTCTGAATTTATATTAAATGGCGATATTATCGATACCCCTTACGCCAAAATGACGTTTGCCGATCAACAACTGGTGGACCACCTGGGGGATATGTCCCTGCGGCAAAAAGTCGTCTGGATACGCGGAAACCATGATAATGGTTATATTCCTGATCAGTTCGGAAAAATAGAAATAAAATCACACTATGCTCTACAGAAAAGGCTGTTTGTTGCCCACGGTGATTATTTTGACGAAGTCATGCCCCGGAGCCAAATGTTTATCAAGGTCTTCAAAATGCTGCATGATCTCAGAGTAAAATTAGGTGCCCGCCCTATTCATGTGGCCCAGTATGCCAAAAAATGGAAACATCTCTACGCCTACCTGCGCAAAAATGTGATGCTAAATGCCGTTAATTATGCGGCTAAAAACGGATTTCAGGCCGTGGTTTGCGGTCATACCCATTTTGCTGAAGAGCGGTTTGTCAATGGTATCAGTTACTTAAATACTGGAGCCTGGACCGAGCAACCGACCTATTATGCAAAGGTGACTACTGACAACATAACGCTAAACAAAGTATCGGATTCCGCCGCGTTATTGACATCACAGGGAAGAAAAGACCGCGATGTTTCTTTTGACCGGCACCAAAATCCCGGCCAGCCGGTTTCCCATCGCCATCAGACGGCCATTAAATAACCGGTTTTTGCCTGCTAGCCCGTTATCTGTTTGCCTCAAAGACCTGGCTTTTTTCGGTTTTAGCGGGCCTATCTCGTTCAACGAGGACCTTCGGCCGGCTAAGCGGGCCCACCGGCCAACATATTATTTGTGTACCTATTTTTACCTTGATCCCCCTGAGCCCATCAGCTAATGATACACCCAAAAATAAAAAATTAATGCAGGAGGCCAACATGGGAGGCTTCAAAGAGTATGATCAATATGATGGACTCGGGCTGGCTGCTTTAGTGAAAAAAAAAGACGTATCTGCGGCTGAGGTCTGCGAGGAGGCCATCTCTCGAATCGAAAGAATCAATCCCACCTTGAATGCTGTTATTACCCCGTTGTATGATCTGGCCCGTCAAACAGTTCAAGAAACGCTTCCCGCTGGCGCGTTTAGCGGCGTACCTTTCCTTTTAAAAGATTTATTAAGCGACCTGGCCGGTGTTCCCCAGACCATGGGATCAAAAGCTTGCCAAAATTATACCCCCTCCCAGGACAGTGAGCTGGTCAAGCGTTACAAGCAGGCCGGTCTGGTGATTCTGGGAAAAACCAATTTACCTGAATTTGGATTGTTGGGCATCACTGAGCCTGAGTTGCACGGCGCAACTCGCAATCCCTGGAATCCGGATCATACGCCGGGAGGATCCAGCGGAGGATCGGCCGCCGCAGTTGCCAGCGGTATGGTACCGATAGCTTCGGCCAGCGATGGTGCCGGATCAATCCGTATTCCGGCGTCCTGTTGCGGCCTGTTTGGCTTGAAAGTTACCCGCGGCCGAACACCCAATGGCCCGATTCACGGCCGCACCTGGCAAGGGGCAGTGGTCGAGCATGTCATAAGCCGGACGGTTCGAGATAGTGCGGCCATTTTGGACGCAACCCATGGTCCCGATATGGGCGCGCCATATGTCATTCCGCCGCCACAGCAAGCCTATATGAACGCGCTCACACAAAGCCCAGGCCGCCTCAGGATTGCCTTTAGCACTCAGTCACCCATCAACACCAATGTTCATCCGGAATGCATCCGTGCGGTGGAACAAACGGTGACGCTTTTGCAAGAATTAGGTCACGAGGTGGAAGAAGCACACCCAAAAGTCAATGGCCATCGCCTGGCCAAAGGGCTGGTGATCATGTACGCCAGTGAAATTGACGCTTTGATGGAGGATCTGAAACTGATTATGGGAAGGACAGTAAAGCCCTCAGATGTTGAGACGGTTACCTGGACCGTGGCCTTACTGGGTCGAACTTTTACCGCCGGCCAGTTTGTAAGGGCCAAGCGAGATTGGGAATTGGCGGGTCGTATTATGGGCCGTTTTCATGAGACCTATGATCTATATTTAACCCCCACAACGGCCTACCCACCGGTTAAAATCGGCGAGTTGGCGCCAAAGCCCATTGAAAAGGTGTTGCTGACCGTCATCAATACCCTGGGGCTAGGCCGCTTGCTGATCGCCTCGGGGATAACGGACAAACTGGCGGTGGAAAACCTCGCCAAAACGCCATTTACCCCGCTGGCCAATTTTACTGGCCAGCCGGCCATGTCTGTACCGCTACACTGGACAGCGGATGGACTGCCCTGCGGTGTACAGTTTATGGGTCGCTATGGTGATGAAACGACATTATTGCGGCTGGCTGGGCAGCTTGAAAATGCGCAGCCTTGGTTTAGTAAACGCCCACCGATCTTTGCAGCATAAAAAAAAGCGGCGAAAAAAATTCAGCCAAAACACAACAGTGATTCTTTTGAACCATAGGATATGTATTAATTGGGGTGGCAGGAAACCCTATTTCCCGGTTGCTATTTAGGAAGACGGTTTGGCAGCCGTCTTGCCAAGTCTTTCAAGTTCCTTATCAATTGCGGCCTGAAATCCCTGTAGGCTGCGATCTCGAAGGCGCCTGCCGTTGACAAAGACCGTGGGCGTACCTCTGACACCTGCCCGGCGACCGTCCGCAAGATCCCGCCTCACCTTGCCTTGAATGCCAGGATCTTTCTTCATCTTTTCATATTCTTCCAGGTTCAGCCCGACGGTTTGTGCAATTTCTTGAATTTTGTCGTCATTGAGCCGGTTATAATTTTCAAACAACAGATCATGAAACTCCCAGAATTTTCCCTGGGTTTCAGCCGCCAGCGCAGCAACAGCCGCCTTCATGGCGTATTTGTGATTTTGCAAAGGAAAGTTTTTAAAAACAACTTTGACATCTTTGGGATATTTCTCGAGCAACTGCTCGAGTACGGGCACCAGCCCGGCACAATACCGTCATTGAAAATCATCGAAAACGGCAATGACAACACGCGCATCAGCTGGTCCTTTGAATGGAGAACCAGAGGTATTGATTTTCTGGATAAAATCAATGCCAATGACCTGTACGGTTTTGTTCTTGCCGCTGCTTAAAATCAGGGTATCGCCCCTGGGGCCCGACTTAATCTGGTCCACATGCTTGCCGACATTTATTCTCGCTTCAGGCTGAGTGTTTCGAGAATAAATTAGAACTTCACCTTTATCGGTTAGAACAAAAATCTTGCGACCATCAGGTGAAAGGGCCACGTCAATCGGTGTTGCGTCCACCTGCAAGGTCTGATAAACGCTCCACTCCACGTTTTCGGAAGCCTGAAGGTTGCTGAAAGCGCCCAGGACGATTACCAAAAACAACGCCATGATCCATTTGCGATTCTTCCAATTCATTTTTCAAACTCCTTGCCGCTGCTGCTCGTATGGACTGTTATTTAAAGTTATAGATTCAGGTCAAAAATGGATTATATCGGCACATATGATTACCCTGATTGCCTTCCTTCAAACCCATTATCGGTTTTAAAGATCAAAACTGAAGAGCTGTGTTAAGCTTATCATTTACATGGGAAAAAGCAACCGTAGGCGATATTAGGAAGGGTCAAAAATTGTCGGCCTTCAGATAGCTTTTATTTTG
>JAAUXY010122084.1_pt1 | contig 23572 bp, 19 predicted proteins | sample 7278121 | NCBI WGS metagenome assembly JAAUXY01 (sample SAMN14350117, study PRJNA611818) | marine sediment metagenome | isolation source: surface marine sediment (1.8m) | place: French Polynesia: Moorea | collected 2018-08 | reverse complement strand
TACCGAGGTGGGCACCGTCCGCGTCTCCAGCGCGCAGGAGAAATTCAGCATCGCCGATACGGTTGCGGTCAATGGGTCGGTCAAGCGGGGCGACAAGGTGATTTCCACCGCGGCGCCGCCGAGCATTGAATATGCTGACAAGTGGAAAAAGCCGAAACGCGGCAAGTTCTAACTTAGCGGACTTTCGTTGCAAATAGAAAAAAACGGGGAGCTTCTGCTCCCCGTTTTGTTTGATTTGACGTAGCGTCGTTCTAGAAGAATTGGCGATAGGTCAGACCAATGGTGCGCGGCATGTTGGTGCGGAAACCAAGGCGCGCGCGGCCACCACGCTCCCTGTCGAAAGACAGGTCCGCGTTCTCATCCGTCACGTTATTGATGTAAAGAACCGCTTCCCAGTTCTCCTTGGCAAAACCGGCGTTCAGGTTCACCAGGGTGTAAGGATCGAGCTCGAGATCGAGCCGCGTCTCCTCGGTGCCGGTGGCGCCGGCAAACGGCAGGCCGCTGACGAAGACGCCCGCGCCGGCGACCTGGTCGCTCGGCTGGGTGATCCGGTCGCCAACGTGCTGCACGGTGGCCTGCACGAAGAAGTCCGCGCCTGAGAACATCTCGGTCGGTATGGTGTAAGTGGCGTTACCGGACATCTGGAATTCAGGCACAGATGCCAGACGGTTGCCGTCTTCCACGCCGCCGAGCACGCCGCCGGCCTCCGCTTCGACGGTGCTGTCGAACTCAGACTCGACGATGCTGCCGGCAATGCCGACTTCCAGGCCGTCCGCGGGGCGGGCGGTCAGCTCGAACTCGAAGCCCGTGGAGTGGGCATCTTCCACGTTGAACGAGATACGTGAAGAGCAGGAACCAGCATCGAGCGTGACCTGCAGGTCTTCGATGTCAGCGTGGAACGCCGCAACCTGCAGCGACACGCCGTTGTCGAACTCAGCCTTGATGCCAACTTCGTAGTTCCACATGGTCTCATCGTCGTAAGACTGGAAGCTGCCGAAGGTGGACAGGTCACCCGGTGTGCACAGTGCCGTGTTGAGCGGGTCGTTGACGCCGCCGAGGCGGAAACCCTGTGCCGCCTGCGCGTTCAGGGTGACGTTCTCGGCGATGTCGTAGCTTGCCAGCACGCGCGGATTGAAACCGTCGGAGTCGGTTTTGTCGACCACGCCGGTATCGCCAGCGGCAAAGATACCGCCGGTGGTGATGGTGCGTTCTTCCTCGAAGTCGTACCAGCGGCCGCCGACCGTCAGGCGTAACGCCTCGGACAGGTCAAAGGAAACTTCGCCGAATACAGCCAGCTGCTCGATGTCGTACGGCAGATCGGAGTTGAAGGGCGAGTCCGCGCCGTAGCCGTTCGCCGCACCGGCGGCGGTGCCTGCGCCGAGCACCGAATCGGTGACGACGTCGTACCCGGGCGTCGGCAGACGCTGAGCGTATTCGCGCTCTGTGTCGGACCAGAAGACGCCAAACAGCCAGTCGAAGCTGCCGTCGCCGGTAGAGCTGATGCGAATCTCCTGCGTGATCTGCTCGACGTCAGTGGTGTCCAGCAGGTTGGAGGGTATCAGCACCGCGGATTCCGGAAAGCCGAGATCCACCGAGACGCTGCCGGTCAATGCGCTGGCGTCACGGCTGACGAGAATGTCGCGCTCCGTGTAGCTGGTGACTGACGTCAGGTCGAAGTGTTCGAAGCTGGCTTCGAAGGTGAGATCAGCCAGCAGCGTCTCGTCCTCGAACGCTTCCTTCAAGCGCAGAAACTGCTCGCGCTCGTCCAGCTGGATGGCGGGACGCGTCGTGGTGAACGGGTTGGCGTAGAGATTGAACACTTCCTGGCGGTTGAAGCCGTCCGTTTCAATCTCCTGATAAATCACCCGCGGCGTGATGGCGATCGTATCGGTCGGCTCGAACCGGAGCGCGGCGCGAAAACCGTTGTTGGTGCCTTCGTTGACGTCGCTGCGCTTACGGCCGTCGGTGATCGCGTCGATGAATCCGGCGTACTGATTGGTGTAGCCGACCAGACGCAGTGCGGCGGTATCACCGAGCGGCAGGTTGATCATGCCTTTTGCGGAGCCACCGAGGTCACCGTCGGTGACGGTGTTGAGGTCGAGCTCCAGAGAGCCCTCGGTTTCGTCCAGATTCGGCTGGTTGGTGATGTAGCGGATGGTGCCGCCCACGGAGCCGGAACCGAACAGGGTTCCCTGCGGACCGCGCAGCGTCTCAACCCGATTCAGATCGTAGAGATCGAAGTCAGGCGTAAAGAGCGACAGCGAGATGACGGATTCGTCGAGGTACACGCCAACCTGTTCTTTGACACCAGGCTGGTCGCGCACGATCTGACCGGCAGATACGCCACGTATGGCAACCTGGCTCTGGCCAGGTCCGAGGTTCTGCACCGTGAGACCGGCGATGTTGCGCGACAGCTCTTCAATGTTGCTGGCGCCGGCACGCTGGATGTCCTGTTCGGTTTGCACGTTGAGGGAAAAAGGAATGTCCTGAGGGGAAGCGGCGCGCTTGGTAGCGGTAACCACAACCTCCTCAATGACGTCCTCGGCTGCCTGCACGCCTGTGGCGACGACGGCAGTGAGGATCAGCAGGGCTGTTCTTCTCATGATTATTTGACTCTCCAATGTTGACCTTTTCAGGTGGGGCGCATCTTAGTGATTTTCGATTGAAAAACCACCGTGTTGCGGTAGTTTTGTCAGACGCTTTGACGCGGCAAAAAGTTTGGATTCATGAGCGATTTTTTACTGCTGGATGGTGGTATGGGCGTGGAGCTGCAGCGGCGCAGCGCCCGGCGTGGCGGGCTCTGGTCCGCCCAGGCGCTCATCGACAATCCGGAATTGGTCGCGGCGGTCCATCAGGACTACGTCGATGCCGGTGCGGATGTCTTGATCACGAACACCTATTCCACCGTGCCGAGCTATCTCGCCAAGGGCGGACTCGAGGAGCGCTACCTCGAGCTTGCCGATCTTGCAGGCCGGATTGCGCGGGAAGTGGCGGATCGGGCGCCGCGCAAGGTGCTGGTTGCCGGGTCGCTGCCGCCGCTCGATGAAAGCTACCGCCCGGATCTGGTGCCGCCGGACGACGAGGCGAGGGCAGTGTATGCCAATCTGGCCGCGACGCTGCTGCCGTATGTGGATGTCTACATCTGCGAAACCATGTCCTCCGTGCGGGAATCGGTGAACGCGCTGACCGCAGCCCGCGAAGTGGTCGGCAACGACAAACCCGTGTGGGTGTCCTGGACACTGTCCGAGACGCCGGGCGGGGGACTGCGCAGCGGTGAGTCCATTGCCGATGCGGTCGCGGCAACGCACGGGCTCGGCGTAGATGCCTACTTCTTAAACTGCTCGACCCCGGAAACGATTACGCCCGCCATCGAAGCGCTGGCCGCGCTGGTTGACGTGCCGATCGGCGCGTATCCGAATCTCTTGCACATCCCCGCAGGCTGGACGCTGGACAACGAGGTTGCGACCGGTGAGCGGGAGCTCGAGGTTGCAGATTATCTGGGCTTTGCCGAAAAGTGGCACGACCTGGGGGCAACCATCATCGGCGGCTGTTGTGGGATCGGACCGCGTTATATTCACGCGCTTGACGAAAAGCGCACGCAGGCACGCTGGTGACGAGCCCTTCCGCCCGCATTCCCGTCATCATCGATACCGACATTGGTCTCGATGTGGACGACGTCTGGGCGCTGGCGTTTGCGCTTCAGTGTCCTGAGCTCGATATCCGCCTCGTGACCACAGCTACGGGTGACACCGCGTATCGCGCCAGGATTGTCGCCAGGCTGCTCGAAATCGCGGAGCGCGAGGACGTTCCCATCGGCGTTGGCATTCCGCTGGATGCTTCGCCGCTGACCCATGCCGCCTGGCTGCAAGACTTCAACCTGGACGGGTATCGGGGCATGGTGCTGCGTGACGGCGTTGGTGCACTGTGTGATGCCATCATGACGAGCCCCGAGCCGGTAACCGTGCTCTGCATTGGACCGCTGCCGAACGTTGCCGCAGCGCTCGCGCGGCAGCCGGAAATCGTCGATCGTGCGCGTTTTGTCGGCATGCACGGCAGCTTGCGCCAGGGTTATCTGGGTGCGCCGAAGCCGATGCGGGAATTCAACGTCAAACAGCATGCGCTCGCCTGTCAGGCTGTATTCAAGGCGAGCTGGCAGAAGACCATTACACCGCTCGACACCTGCGGCACGGTCTGGCTAGAAGATGAGCGTTTCGAGCGCGTTTCGAGCAGCGATAATCCTCTCACCCAAGCGGTCATTGCCAATCACTTCGGCTGGTTCGAGGCGGTGCAGGACTGGCCGGGGATAGCGGAGATGGATCCCGCTCGGCGCTCCTCCGTGCTTTTTGACTGCGTTGCCGTCTATCTTGCTTTCAGCGAAGAGCACCTGGTGATGGAAGATCTGCCGGTTTACGTCACCGACGACGGCAAGACGCTCATCGATGAGCGCGGCGCCGGCGTGCGCTGTGCCACCGGCTGGGATGACAAGTCGGCGTTCCTTGACCTGCTGACTGAGCGACTCGCCTGATCAGCGCCCGCCCACCGGTGCAATGGTGGCGTTCGTCAGGCGCGCTTCGAACTGCCCGGCCATGGCGCGATAGCGGTCCTCCCTGGCAACCCGTCTTTCACCCGTAACTTCATGGCCAAAGGCCATCTCGAAAGGCTCGAGGTCCGCAAACGGGCGCCAGGCGGGCAGGTCGTCTGCGTTCGGATCGCCTGTTGCCGCGAACGTGACCCAGTATGACTGCATTTCGTTCGTGAGCTCATCGTCACGGGCATCACTTGGCCAGAACGGAATGAAGCCGCCGAACACGTGGCTGATTTCGAGCGCGTGGGAGGCGCCGATGGTCTGATTCTCCGACGGCGGGCGGCGCTCGTACATGTAAAGGTAGGCCGGGTGCCCGGCGGCGGCGTGCATCTGCGCCATGAAGAACGCGTGACGGCCGAACCAGGAATCGCCCATGAGTTGCTCGGCCGCTTTGACGACGTCTGCATCGGTATCCACGGTATAGGCAAGATCCACGTTTGCCGCATCGTCACCAAACTGCTCGGCCAGGAGCGCGTCCCACTCCTGCACCGTCTCGGGTTGTCCGTCGGGGCCGCCGTCGATGGGATTCAAGCCCATGTAGTAGAGCACCGAGCCTTCGTCCGCGTTGGAGCCGACGATGAGCGGTACCGCAGCCTGACGGCCGTCATGGAACACCTGCGCGGTCGATACCGGCAGCACGTGGCCGTCGATCTGCGGGTGGAGCGTTGCGCTGATATCGGGGTCGAGCGCAATGTCGCGGAGCTGATCGACGCTCATCCCGCGCAGTGCCGCAATCTCGTCGGCGCCGCTGACGCCGGCCATGGCGGCAACGTTACGGCCGGCATCGAAGCCGCTCATGCGCTCGTAGGCGGCGTCCGTCGCCTGGAACTGATAGAAACCGGTGCCGCTCTGCGCAATGGCGCGGTGAAAGAGGCCCTGGCTCAGCGGGCTGGCCATCAGCTGGCCGACCGAGTGACCGCCCGCGGATTCACCAAAGATGGTCACGTTATCCGGATCGCCACCAAAGGCGGCAATGTTGTCCCTTACCCACTCGAGCGCGGCAATCTGGTCGAGCATGCCGTAGTTGCCGCTCGAGCCGTTGGGATCTTCGGCAGCAAGCTCCGGATGAGCGAGGAATCCGTAAAGGCCGAGGCGGTAGTTGATGGTAACCACCACGGCGCCCTGAGCCGCCAGCTGCGGTGATTCGTAGGTAACACCGCCGCTCCCGAACTGATGCCCGCCACCGTGTATCCAGAACAGCACCGGCACCGGCCCTTCCGGATCGGCGGGAGCAACGATGTTGAGCGTCAGACAGTCTTCAGAAACTTCGGCCGACCCCAGGCTGATCAACGTGTTCAAAAGCCAGCGGGTGAAGCCGCCCATGCCGGCGCCCTCGGTCAGGGTGGTCAGAAACAGCGCGTCGCCGCCGGACAAATCCTGCCAGCACATGGCGCCGAATTCCGTTGCCTGCAACGGCGCCTCCCAGCTTGCGGCCGGCTGCGGCGCGCGCCAGCGCAGATCACCGACGGGCGGTGCGGCGTAGGGGATACCGCGGAATATGTTGATCCCCTCCTGGGAAATGCCCTGGATGGGACCGTTGGCAGTGGCGACGATGCCGCTGGCAGACGGCGCGCAGCCGCTGACGATGAGCGTTGCGGACAAGAGGCACGCGGCAAGGCTGATGATTCGCATTGTTGTTCTCCCCCGAAAGCGCTCAGTGTACTCTTGACCGTTCTCGTCTGCATTGGGGAAGGGAAGCATGGCTCAGCCGGTACTGCGGATATTCTCGTATCTGCCGAATCCGCGTGTGTGGAAAGCGCTGATTGCCGCCGACATTGGCGGTGTCGAGATCGAAGTTGTTGGTGACAAGCCGGCGAGCCTCGGCGCCTGGCTCTGGGATTACGACGCGCGGCCAATGGAAGAAGATGAACGGGTGCCATCGAGCCCACACGCGCGTACGGGTAAGCGCGGCTTCAGCGGGACGCTCTACAAGACCGATGCGTTTCTGCGGACACAGCCGTTCGGTACCGTGCCCGCGGCGTTCAGCCCCGGCGGAGAAACGGGCATATTCGAATCCAACAGCATTCTGCGTGCCGCGGCGCGTTGCGCTGGTGAAGACGCGGGGCTGTATGGAGCGGATGCCTATGAGGCGTCGCGAATTGACAGTTTCCTGGATGCGGGCCTGGTCTTCGCCCGCGAGGCGCAGGTTTATCTGCTTGGCATGGACGAGCCGGAGGCCCACAACCACGAGCGCATGGCCGCAGCGTACGAGTTTTATCTGACGGGTATCGAAAATGCGCTGACACAGACGCGCTTTGTTGCGGGTGACAAGCTGTCTATAGCGGATATATCGTTTGTGTGTGATTTCGCCCAATTTCTGCGGGAGGGACATTATGTCGAGGCGCTCGAAGCCGCGGGACTGCCGCTCATCAGCGCAGACGGTCCTGTGCAGTATCCGCGCGCTTATGGCCACATGCTCGAGCTGAGCGCAACGGATGCCTTTGCCGGGCGTATGGGCACCTATCTGAATTGGTACAGAAAAGAGCTTACGGAGGTCGGGTGAGCGGTAACGAAGAGCAGATCGAATATTGGAACGGCAAAGCCGGTGAAACCTGGGTCAGTGCCCAGGAGCGTGTTGATGCCATGTTGGAACCCTTGTCGGCAAAGGCTGTGGACGCAGCCGCCGTGCAGCCCGGAGAACGGGTCATCGATATTGGCTGTGGCTGCGGCGCTACGTCATTAGCCCTTGCCGAGCGTGGTGCGTATGTTTGGGGCGTTGATATCTCTGCCCCGATGCTGGCGAGAGCGCGCGACCGCGCAGCAGGGCTCGACAACGTCGCCTTTTCCGAGGGTGATGCGGCGACGCAGCGCTATACGCCCGACCACCAGCTGGTGTTCTCCCGGTTTGGCGTCATGTTCTTCGCCGATCCTCACGCGGCATTTGCCAATATCCACACGGCGCTGTCGCCCGGCGGACGACTGGTGTTCATGTGCTGGCAGGCGCCGCGCGAAAATCCGTGGATGGCAGTAGCGGGTCGCGCGATTCAGCCCTATTTGCCGGAACCGGAGACACCGATCGACCCGCAGGCGCCCGGTCCGTTTGCCTTTGCCCGTGAGGAGTACATCCGCGACATCTTGAGCAGCGGCGGATTTGCCGACGTTGAGATCGTGGACACGCGTGCTCAGCTTCACATAGGGGATACGCTCGACGACGCCATGGCTGCGCAAAGTGAAATCGGGCCGGCGGCCCGCGCCCTGGCGGAGCTCGATGGCGATCAGCGTGAGGCTGCGCTTGCAGCCGCGCGTGAAGCGCTGGCGCCTCATGTTGGTGACGACGGCATTAATCTCGGCGCTGCAGCCTGGCTCGTCAGCGCGCGGGCTTGAAAGAAAGGGAGAGAAAGTGATGAGTGAGAATCAGCAGGTACTGATCGACAGCCTGCCGCAGGGCAAACTGGAAGCCAGCCACTACCGGCTGGCGAGTGCACCCATGCCCGAACCGGGTGATGACGAGGTGCTGGTGAAAACGACCGCGTTTGCGATTACCGCCGGCACGCGTGCGGGTCTGCAGGGCAGCGCCAGCTATGCCGGTGCGCCGCAGACCGGGATCGTGATGAACGGCACCGGCGTCGGCGAAGTGGTGGCAAGCAACGTGGCAAGCGTGCCGGTTGGTGCGAACGTGCTCGCGCCGACGGGCTGGCAGGCCTATTCGGTGCAGCAGGCAGGTGTCGTCACCGTCATTCCAGAAGGTCACGACCCGATCCACTATCTCGGCCCGCTCGGGGTAAACGGCCTGACCGCCTACTTTGGTCTCCTCGAAGTGGGTCAGCCGCAGCCCGGCGAAACCGTGATGGTCTCCGCGGCGGCAGGTTCCGTCGGGCACATTGTCGGGCAGATCGCCCGCATCAAAGGGAATCGCGTGGTGGGCGTGTGCGGCAGCGATGCAAAGTGCGCCATGCTGCAATCGGACCTCGGCTTCGATGCCGCGGTCAACTATCACGACGACGGATTCCGCCAGAGTCTGAAAGCAGCGACGCCTGATGGCGTGGATGTTTACTTCGACAATACCGGCGGCATGATTCTGGGTGCGGCGCTTTTTCGCATGAATCTGTATGGGCGCATTGCCTGCTGCGGGGTTGTCTCCCAGTACGATACCGACCGACCGGAACCCGGACCCAAGGGTGTGCCGGGGCTGCTCGTCAACAAGCGGCTCACCATGCGTGGTTTCCTGTTGTTCGACTTTGCCGAGCATTACCCCCGGGCGCGCGAGGAGCTGCATGGCTGGCTCGAAAGCGGCGAGCTCAAGTCGCTCACCGACGAGGTGCAGGGATTGGAAGCGGCACCTGATGCGTTTGTTGATCTGTTAGCCGGCGGTAACGTCGGTACACGGGTGGTGCGACTGTGAACCGGTTGGAGGCTCCCATGGCGTCGCTCCTCGTGGCGGCCCTGATCTCCCTTGTCCCGGCCGCCGCACTCGCTGACGCACGCCAGGCCTGTCGTGATCTCGTGCTCGACTATGCCTTCTACCGTGACCGGCCTGACGCGCATGGCGTGGCGAATCTCTTCACGGAAGACGCGGAGCTATCGATTCTGGGTGAGACCTGGCGCGGCCGACAAGCCATCTACGAGCGCATCGTCGCCGGCGCCGACGGGCCGTTGTTCCGGCACCTCATGTCCACCATCCGGATTTTTCCCGAAAGTGAAACCCGTGCGCGGGGCGTGAGCTACGTTACGGTCTATACGGCGCCGCCGGGCGAGGGACCACGGCCTCTCGATGCACCGGCTGCCGTTGGCGAATACCACGACGTATTCGTCAAAACGAATGCGGGGTGGCAGATTGCCGAGCGCAGGTTTGTACCGGTTTTGATGCCCGGTCAGGAATAGCGAGCGCGCCATTCATCCGATAGACGTCGTTGTCGTCGCCTTCGTCATGCTCGGCGTGACGTGGCTGGGACACAAGCTGAGCGGCACCATTGCGAGCCGCCAATCGTTTTTTCAAGCGGACGGCTCGCTGCCGTGGTGGGCGGTGTCCGCCAGCATTCTGGCGACGCTCGTCAGCGCGGTGACCTTCGTGTCTGTCCCCGCGGCCGTGTTTGCGCCGGGCGGCGATCTCACCTACATCCAGGTTGTGCTGGGCCTCGCGCTCGGCAAAGTGGCCGTAGCCTGGCTCCTGGCCAGGCCATTCTACGAATCGACAGGCGTGGCAACGGCGTATGAATACGTTGGCGCGCGGATCGACCGGCCCACCGGCGAGATCTCCATGTATCTGGGCCTGCTCCTGACCATCATCAATTCCGGCGTGAAGCTCTTGACCGCAAGTCTCGTCCTGGACGTCATCAGCGGCTGGGGTCTGCCGGGGTGTGCGCTCTTTGTCGTCGCGGTGAGCGTCCTGTGGAGCGCGCTTGCCGGTATCAAAACGGTCATCTGGACGGACTTCCTGCTGTTTGTCCTGTTCGGCCTGGGCGCCGTATTTGCGTTGGTGCTGATTGCCCTGTCGGTGGATCAGTCCTTGAGCGAGGCGCTTGTCTACCTCGACGCGCAGGCCAAGCTCGTGTTGTTCGACTTTTCCACGGACGTGGAGAAACGCTATACCATCTGGGCCGGGGTCATCGGCGGCATTGCGCTCAACATTGCGCAGGGCAGCACTCAGGGCACCTGGCAACGTGTGCGCGCCTGCCGCAGTGCGCATGATGCGCAGAAGGCGTACGGCTACGCGGCGCTGTTTTATGTGATGCACCTGGTCATTCTTGCCCTCGGACTCGGGCTGGTGGTGTTCTACGGCGAGCACTCGCTACCGGTGCAGGTACAGGCGCAGCTCGAGGGATCCCCCGACCGGATATTCCCTCACTTCATCGTGACCGAGATACCTCTTGGCCTGTCGGGACTTTTCATCGCAGCCATTTTTGCAGCCGCCATATCGACCCTCGATTCCGCGCTGGCGGAAAGTTCAGATCTCAGCGTGTCACACATCTACGCGCGCTTTATCGCGCGGGCGCGCTCGGAGCGCCATTACGTGCGGGTATCACGCTGGCTGATGGTCTTGTGGGGGCTCGTATTCTTTGGCGTTGCGATGTTCTTCAGCCGCTTCGCCGGTGAGGGTCTGCTCGATCTGACCTTCAAGCTGCCCAATTACGTCTATGCCGCCATTTTCGGCTGCATTGTGCTCGCGCGCTTCGGCATCGGCCGCTGGTCGAGCGTGCTCGTCGGTGCGGTCATCTCGTTTATGCTCGTCCTGTGGCTGGGCGCGCAAGGGGTGGCGTTCTTTTACTGGTGCCCGCTCGCCGGCACCACCATGGTGGCGATTGTCTGGCTCATCGAGCGTCGCGCGCCGGAGTGGCGCGGCGTGGTGGGCACTGCCCCGTCTTAGAAGCGCCTGACGTTGTCGCTGCGGCGACCCATGGTGGCGCGCTGCGGACGCTGACTCTGGCTGGCGCTGCGTTCACTGCGGCGAGCCTGGGGCGCGCGCTGCGCCTGCTGTCTGGCCGGACGTGCGGGCCTTGCTGTCGACTGCTGACGGCGTACTTCGCGCGGCTGTTGTCGTTGGGGTCTTTGTTGCCGCTGTTGTCTTTGTTGCGGAAGACGTTGCGCCCTCTGTTGTTGAAAGCGTTGCGGCTGTGCATTACGACTCTGCGCCTGTCTCTGTTGCTGAGCGATACGCTGCTGGGTCTGGCGCGGTGGGCGGGTAGTTCGCGTCTGCCGCTGTTGTCTGGCTTGTGCCTCGCGCTGTCGTTGCGCCAGCGCCTGGCGTTGACGGCTTTGTTCCGGTGCTGTCGAGCGCTGGCGTCGCTCCGGTTTAGCCCGTTGTTGGGTGCGTTCCTGGGGCCGGGCTGAACGGGATTCGGGCCTGCGCGCCTGCCGCTCGGGACGTTGTTGCCGTCGCTGCTCGGGGCGGACTCGGGCGGTTTCCTGCTCCGCCTGACGGCGCGGTCTACCTTCTCGGCGCGTATCGCGCGCGCGGCGGTTGCTCTCATCACGCCGGCGTTCCTTGTTGGCAGCCTGGCGGTCTTCGCGTCCAAAGTGATCGGCATTCAGCCGTGAGCGACGCGGCTCACGATGCACGTCGCTGCGACCCTGCCGCTCGCGCAGCTCACGCTCGGCGTTGCGATGGACGACGGAGCTCGGCTGCTGAAAACGCTGCCGTTCCACCGCCAGCGCGGCCATCTGTGCGGGATTGTCGTAGTCGCGTTCAATGTGACGACCGCGGCGTTTCAGGTCGCGATGCCGCTCCAACTGGCGCCTGCGGTGCTCGACGGCGCGGTCGTGGCGACGTTCGGGCCGGGCGCCCGCGTAGCGTGTGTTTGGCTGCCAGTTGGGATGTTCGTCGTGACGCCGGTGGTGCCGGCGATGCTTTTTGCGGCGTTCGTGGGCTTTTGGTCCGTGATAGCGGTGGGTACGCCGGAAGTGACGATCGTGATAGCGATCGCTGTAGTAAGGATGGCGGTAGTGGTGGTGATAGTGATGACTGATGTGATGATTTGACCACGACAGCCAGAAGTAGGAGCTGACGCCCCAGAATGCCCAGTCCGTGTAGAAGCGGTGGCGGTAGCTGTAGGGGTAGTAGTACACGGGATATGCGGTCGGGTAGTAGTGATAGACCCGTCGGGGCTGGTGCACGATGACGCGTTCCGGCTCGTAGTAAGGCACGTAGATGACTTCCGGATCCACCGGCTCGATGGTCACCACCTCTTCTTCGACCTCTACCTTCTGATGCTCGTCGGTTTCCAGGTTGCCGGCGGCCACTGCCTCTTGACGGAATGCGGTAACCGCCGCCAGCACATCGTCCTGCTGCTCGAGCACCGCCTGGCCGAGCTCCCAGGTCCAGTCGATGTCGGCGTTCAGAAATTCCAGCGCTTCGGGATAGTTGAGCAGCGCCACAACGGACTCGTCCCAGTCCTCATTCGGCTCGAGGCTCGGATCCTCCTGTGCGGCCAGACGGTAGCGCGCGGCAGCAACAATCTGCAGGGGATAGGTGGAAGCCGGCAGGACGATGGCCAGGAGGTCGTCGGGATAGAGCGCCACGGGTGCGACGAGCTCCTTGAGCTCCTCGGCGGTGAGCAGCGGTACCGGCTCGACGCTGACCACTTCCTCCTCGGCAGCTGCCGCGGACGAGCCGTAGAGCAGGATCAAGAGCAGCAGCAGTGCGCTCGCCCAGTGGCGTCGCTGAATTGCGTGCCGGTCCTCTTCAATCACGTTATTGGACATACCTGCCTCCCGGCCGTACTGCTGGCCATTTAACGGAATTCAGCATACTCGGGGGAACCTGAACCCAAACTTAATACATCGATCAAGTTTGGGCCAGGCTTGGAGGCTGGGGGCCTCCTGGGGAGAACGGTAAGTGGCTACTAACCCCGCGCGATGTAAACGTCGCAGGGCGTGTTGTTGAGCACCCCGTGGGCGGTAGAGCCCAGGAGAATCCGGTCGACGATGTTGCGCTGGCCGGCGCCCATGATGATGAGATCCGCACTCTGGCTTTCTGCAGCGGTGCAGATTTCATGCGCCGGGTCTCCTTCGACGATGCTGACCGCTTCAGCTTGAATCCCGATCTCAGCCGCCGCTGCAATCACGGTTTCTTTCGTAGCGGCCGCCATTTCCGCCTGCATATCCTGCAGCGGCCAGGAAGTGGAGAAGGCAGAAGCGTGCAGGCTGCCCATGGTTGCCGCCAGCGATGGCACGACGCTGATGACGCCAACCTTTTTGGCGCTGTCGACAAACGTCTTCGCGTGACGCAGCACGTCGTTCGCATCTGATGAGGTGTCCACCGCGATCAGCACCGTGTCATAGCTGGTGCTGTGATCGTCGCTCGCGTGGGTGAGCAGGATGGGTTTGTCGGTGGCGTTCAGCACGCCATGGGCGATGGAACCGATGAGCCGTCGCAAACCCCGGCGGTTATGCACACCCATCACAATCAGCGCATCTTCGAGCTCCTCCGCCTGCTCGACGATGTCATGCACGGGATTGCCGCGCGTGACGATGATGTCTTTGCAGATTGCATCCGCCTTGCTTGCCAGGTTTTCCAGCGTTTCGCGGGCGTGCTTGATCAGGTCTTCCTCGAGAGCAACCTGGGCCTCGACGACGGGCGTGAAATTGAGATCGGCGTAGGGTTGCCACATGGGTGGGACCACGTGCAGCAGAGTCATATCGCCATTGCGCTGGCGAGCGAAGTTGGCCGCAATCTGTACCGTGTCGGCAGCCTCGTCATTAGGCTCCACCGCGCACAGGACGTGTGTAGGTTCCTTCGATGCCATGATGTGTTCTCCCCGGTTGGTTATTGTCCAACCATTCTACAGGCGGCTTCGCCCCAGATGAGAAGTATTTTCCGTAGAGCGCGCTCGAGCGGGTATAGGGGATTGCCGCGCCCTGCCGGTCCCGGGGTTAGGGGGAATCCACTATTATGCGGACGGGCCAGCAGGCGCTTGATTCGTCAGCTCTCAGCCCAGTTTTCGAAACGTACCGGTTGCGTGCACGATCACCTGTTCCCCGGCCCGCGCTTCGCCACTGACGAATGCCATGGTTTGCCCGGCCCGGATGAGGGTGCCGCGGCCCTCAACCCAGACGCCGGGTGGACAGGCGCTGACGTATTGCACGTTCAGCGAAACCGTGGCGAGCGGTGCGCCTTCCCAGGCTGAGCTGGCGGTGCCGTACAGAAGATAGTCCATGAACGACGCCATCATGCCGCCGTGCACGCGGTTCATGGAGCTGATGTATTTCGGGTCGCTGTAAAAACCCAGCCGGTTGCGGCCGGGCTCGTTGTCCGTGGCGTAGTACAGCGGTCCGACGAGCTCGTACCAGCTGCTGGCATCGCCAAATCGCAGCTGGCTCTCGTCATTGTGCTCGAATCCCTCAGGCGGGCTGCGCTGCTCCTCCGGCATCGGATGCCATCAGCTCAGGTCAGCATCTGATGCGCGCCGACCATCCTGTCGTGGATCGGTATGTTTTCCGGACAGGCGCCGGCACACGGTGCATCACACGTGAGGCAGGCTGACGCGTTCTGCTCGAGCTTGGCGTAGAGCTGCATGGCCTGTTTCTGGTCGCCGTAGTCCTCGAAGTACATCCGATGGCGCAGCACGTCCGCAATGGGCACGTTGCTGGGGCAGCTGCCGAGACAGCTATCGCAGTGCTGAAAGCAGTGAGTGCCGGCGATGAGGTTGTCGTACTTCTCGAGCACCGCAACGTCCGACCGGGTCAGCGGTTGGCCGGAAGCGAACAGGTACTCGTCGAGATGCTGGTCGTTGTGGAAGGAGATGACGAGGTTCGACACGTTGGGATTGGACAGCACCCATTTGAAGGCTGCCTGGGTGTAGCTGTCGGCCTCGACGCGGAAATCGGCAAGGCCGTTGTGCTTGGCGCCTTTCAGGGTTTTCATGGCGACGATGCCAATGCCTTTCTGTGCCGCGCGCTCGATGATGTCCATCTGAGTGGGCCAGGCGCCGTGGTGGTAGGCGAGCATCATGACGTCGAAGCGGCCGCTGTCGATAGCGGTGTTGGCAACCTCAGCGAGATTGGGCGTGTGGGTGGACACGCCCATGTGTCGGACCTTGCCCTGCTCGCGCAGGCGATCCACGGCTTCGTGCACGTTCTCGTCCATGAGCCGGGCGACGCTGTCGCAGGAGTGAATGTGGGCAACGTCGATGTAGTCGGTGCCGAGACGCTGGATGGCGTTCTCCATGGCGGTCATGTATTCCTTGACGGAGGAGCCGTGACGCAGGTGGCCGTCGCTGGTGCAGAACTTAGTCGCAAGCACCAGCTTGCTGCGGTCACGCCCGGCAATTGCCGCTTTGATGATCCCTTCGCTTTCCGGCGCGTAGTCCGGGGATGCGTCGATGTAGTTGACGCCGCGGTCGAGCATGGCGTTCAGGAAGCCAACGGGATCGGCGTTCTGATGCAGACGCGTGGAACCCGCGGAGACGTCGGAGACCATCAAACCGGTTTTACCGAGCTCACGGTATGACTGGATGGTGGCGCCCCGCCAGGCGGATTTCGGATCCGGTGCGGTCTGCTCGGTCTGCGTGCCTAGGGCGGGTCCCGTGACGCTGGCCCAGCCGGACACGCGGCCGACGGTGGCGCCGGCCGCGCCGATGATGCCGCCGGTGACGGCGGCGCTGCCTGTCAGAAACTTGCGCCGTCCGGAAGCGGGGACTTGATCCGTGCTACTTGTGTCTTCGCTGGCGCCGCTGCTGGTGCGCAGCGTTGCGGCCCACCAGATGGTCAGCGCCAGGCTGTCGAGAACCAGCAGCACAAAAATGACGCTGGGCCAGATCGGGATCTGGGCCGCGTCGATGCCTTCAACGCGCTCCTGTAGATAGCCGCCGAGACCAAAGTAGCCAAAAACCATGGTCAGTAACCAGAGGCCGAACACGAGACGGCCGTTCAGCCACTTGGGTGCTTGCGCTGCCATGATGATCTCCCCTTTTTGTTGAGTTGTGTATAAATCAATCACAGGAGTCGCGCAATGGTCCGGCGGGTTGGCGTCGGACGAAAGCTCGTGGGTAAACTGCAGACATGAACGAGCGTTTTTTGACACTGCTGCTCCTGCTGGTCTCCCTCTGGGCGACGTCGCTGTCAGCTGCGGCAGAGCAGTTTGAGGTGGCGGCGGGGCAGCGTGTGCTGAATCCCGAGGTGGGGGCGTACCTGGCGGGATACGGTCCGGATCGGCAGGCCACCGGCAGGCTGGACGATCTCTTTCTCAAAGCGGCGCTCATTCGAGCTGGCCGGGACCAGCTGGTCATCATGAGTCTGGACAACATCGGGCTCACCTACCCGGACGTCTCCCGCGTACGCGCGGCGGTTGCCGCCGCCCTGCCGGGTGTGCACGTTGTGTTCTCGTCCACCCACACTCATGCCGGTCCGGATGTTGTCGGGATCTGGGGTCCCGCGCTATGGCGCAGCGGTCGTGAAGGCGGCTATGTCGATGAGCTGGTGGAGTCGGCCGCGGCGCTCGTGAGGGAGCTGGCGGGTCGGCTGCAGCCGGCGCGCAGCCGCGTCGCCGGTCGCGAAGCGCCGCTCGCCTGGGTGGAAAACGTCAGCGAGCCGGAGCTCCTGGATCGCCGCCTGGCCGTGTTGCAGTTTGTCAGCGAGGCTGGTGAGTCGCTGCTGACGCTGACCAACTTCGCCTGCCACCCGACGGTACTTGGTCCCGACAATACGCTTACGTCTGCGGACTACGCCGCCGGGTTCTACAGAACCATGGCGGATGGGTTGCCCGGCGAGCATCTCTTTCTGCAGGGTGCCATTGGTGGCTGGGTGCAGCCGCTGCAGGGGGATCGCTCACACGACCTTGCGCTTGCGCACGGAGAATCGCTGGCTGCCGCCGCGCTCGAGACGCTTGCAACGGCCGAGGACAATCCCTACGCGGACCTTGCTTACAGGGAGCAGACCGTCGACGTGCCGCTCGACAACTGGGGCTTCCGGCTCCTGATTTTCCTGGGGGTGCTGGAGCGGGAACTGCATGATGGCGCCATGCGCACCAGCGTTGCGGCGTTCCGCATCGGCAACGCGGCGTTCGTCACGCACCCCGGAGAAACGTCGCCCGCCTATGCGCTGGCTTCGCGCGAGCTGCTCGGCGCCGAGCACACGTTCGTCATGGGTCTGACGCAGGATGCCATGGGTTACATTCTGAAACCGGAGTACTTTGCTGACGACGCGGCCTACCCTCATGCTGACTACCTGACCTCGGTGTCTGCTGGACCCGAGACCGGGCCGCGGCTCATGACCGCTCTGGAAAAGCTGCTTAAAGAACCCTGAGGAGTTGATTTGAACATTCGCGACGTTGCCGAGCCACGCCGCTGGGTATTGCCAAATTCGTCACCAGCCGGTGGTGAGATTACGCTTGCGGGCTGGGACTTTGGCGGGACAGGCGAGCTTGCGCTCCTGCATCACGCCAATGGCATGTGCGCGGCAACCTGGGCGCTGGTTGCCCTGGAGCTTACGCAACGCTTCCGGGTCATAGCCGTCGACGCCCGCGGTCACGGTGATTCGGATCACCTCACGGTGCCGGATGATTACGCCTGGCGTTACTTTGCCGAAGATTTGGCCTCGCTGGCGGTCACATTGCGCGCGGAGATGGGGCTGGAGCGTATTGCGCTTGGCCTCGGCAGCTCGTTCGGCGGCATCATCACCGCAACCGCCGAGGCGAAGCATGGGGGTTTGTTTGAACGCATCGTGATGCTCGATCCCCCCATTCATCCGACCGCTGAGATGGTGCGCACTCTCGAAGTCGACATGCCTGCCGAGAGCGGGCACGTGGAAACTCTGGTTGAGATGACCCGACGGCGGCGCGCGGTCTGGCCGTCACGCCAGCTGGTGCGAGAGAAGTGGGCGGACAAACCGCTTTTTGCCGATTGGACCGATGAGGCTTTTACGCTCTACGTGGAAGAGGGCTTCCGCGATCTCGAGAGCGGTGAAGTAGCGCTCAAGTGTGATCCGGCCGTGGAGGCGCACATCTTCGCGACGACCGACAGCCAGAGCCCGCATGATTATGCGCCTGACGTTGGCGTGCCGGTGAGTCTCGTGCGGGCGGCGGACGGCGAGATGCCCGCACCGATACTGCGCGCCGTTGCGGCGCTCATGCCGCAAGGTGTCTACAGTGAGCTGCCTGGCGGACACCTCCTGCCGCTCGAGAAACCGGATCTGGTGGTTGCTCATGTGCTTTCGTTCTGCGACGTGCGCTGACATGTTTTTGCGCCTGGCACTTCTGCTGGCAGTGCTCATCGTCGCCGGCTGTGCCAGCAAACCTACGCTCGAGGTGCCCGCCTACGACACGTCTGCGGCTTTGCTGCCTGATCTCGCGGTGCTGCCGCTGCCGGGGGCCCAGGCCGTCTGCGCGGAGCGTTCATGCAGCAAAGTGCCTGTTGCTATCGTCCGCGACGCATTGGCGGCTACGGCGCGCTTTGCAAGCGTAGGGGCGAAAATGGACGAGGCTGAGTACGTGCTCGCCGTCGCGGCGGATACAACGCGCCGGGCGGCGCATATTTCTGCACAGCTCTACTGGTTTGACCAGCGCGTCGACGAGACGATCCTGGAGATTCCGTTTTTTGCAGCGCGTGGGCGGCCGGACGAGTCTGCCCTGGCGGCAACGATTGCCGCTCATCTGGTGCGCGGATTTCAGGATGGAGAGACCTTCTCCACCCGGACGTTACACGACACCCTGCAGTCGAGCCGGTATGCGGCCGAGCTGCGCGCGGCGCCGCTCATCGGCGCGTTCGTTTATGAAGGCCTGCAGGTCTCACACAATCCTGTGCATGGCGCATCGCTGCGCTACCTGCACCGCGGCTATGAAAACGCGCATGCGGACGTTTTCGTCTATCCGGTACCCGACCATGACTTCGCCGCGCCCGAGCGGCTGGATGAGGAGATGGCGGTGGTGCAGCGCGATCTCAGGCAGCTCGAAGCGCAGGGCTGGTGGCGCGAATTGACGCTCGCGCCCGTACGCGCGCTGTCCCTTCCTGCGGCGGACGAACGCCTTCTGGCGCTGCATGGTGAGTTCCGCACCGACGACGATCTCATTGTCACATCCGCCCACCTGTTCGTGCGTGGGGACAAGTTCGTCAAGGTGCGGGCGTCCTACCCCAAGTTCACGCCGGTCAGAGACGACGTGGAGACGTTTGTGAAGTTGCTGTCAGAGAGCCTCGAAACCCCTCCGGAGTCGGCCTTCATGGCGGGGCTGCGCAGCGGCTGGCGGCAGGCTGAGCTTCAGCCGAACTGAAACGCCATTGCCCACGCGGCAGCAACGAGAATCAGCGCAGCCGCGCCCGCGCGCTGCTGATCGGCAACCGTGCGCGCGTCGAGGTTGATGTTGGCGACGGCTAGTCCCATCCCGATGCCTGCCAGAAAACCGCAGATGTGCCCGACGGCGTCTACGTTTTCGGCGCCGAAGCCGGTGAATGCGAGCAGCGCAATGGCGCCGAATACCGGCGCAAAGCCGCGCTTGAAGCCGCGCCCGCGGAAAAAGCCGCGCCGCCAGCCGAACGCCGGCACGAGGCCCAGCGCCGCGAAGGTGGCGGTGGAGGCGCCGATGGCGCGGAATATGTCCGGCTGCACGTAGGCGTTGACAAGGTTGGCGACAAATCCGCAGATCAGCACCAGCAGCCAGCCGAGCCCTGAGCCGAGGTGGCGGCCGACAAAGAGACCAAAGAGACAGCCGAAGAGGGAATTTGCGGCAATGTGGCCGAGATCCGCGTGCAGCGTCAGCGCCGTGGCCGCCCGCCACCATTCGCCCTGGGTGACCGCCTCGGCGTGCAGGCGGCCGATGCTGCGAAAGTCTGCCTGCGTGAAATATTCGAGCGCGGGAATGCACCAGATGACGAGCAGGTAGGCGACAATACCGGCGTAGCCGGTATCGACGATCTCTGCTTCCACGGGTTGCTCGGGCGGCTTCGAGTTCTCCGCCCAGTAGAGCTGCAGCTGCTCGTAGGCCCTGGGCACATCCTCCATGGGCACGCGCACGACCCAGCCGTGTGCGGTGTGCTCGAGGCTGTTTTCTATTCCCACCGCCGTAAGCACGAGTGCTGCCTCGGCTGCCGGCGGTCGGGTGTCGGCAAGAAAGAGCTCAACCATGCTCAGCGGTGAATCTCCGCGTTGTCGGGATCGTATAAAGCGCGCAGCGAGGCTCGCGCCCCGACCTCGCGGTCGCCCACCTCGATGGTGTACTCCGCGTCGATGATCGACTGACGGGAAAATCCGGCTTCACCCTGCACGTAGGCGAACGCCAGGCTGCAATCGAACTGGTAGCTGTACGCGCTGGAAACGACGTGACCCACGGGCTTGCCATTCTGCCGCACGGGCTCGTCATGCGTCAGGAGCGTGGTGTCGTCCAGCACCTCGAAGAGCGTCAAGCGGCGCTCGAGCCCGCGGGCTTTCTGCGCAATGAGCGCCTCGCGACCGATGAAGTTGGTATCCCAGTCGGCGGTGAAGGAGAGCCCTGCCTCGAGGAGCGTGTCCTCGTCGCTGATGTCGTGGCCCCAGTGTCGATACGCCTTTTCGAGCCGGAGACTGTCCATCGCGTGGTAACCCGCATGGCGTATCGGATCCGTGGTCAGCGCCTGGTAAACGGCGGGGGCCGCCTCCCAGGGTACGTACAGCTCCCAGCCGAGCGCCCCAACGTAAGTCAGACGCGCCGCATGTACCGGCGTATCGGCGATATCGATCGTCCGCGCGGTGGCGAACTCGAACTGTTCGTGGCCGAGGTTGGCACCGGTGAGCGGCTGCAGGTGATTCCTCGCGTTTGGACCCATCACCCCAAAGACGGCGTAGTCCGCCGTGATGTCGGCGATGTCGACGTCATGCCCCGCCGCGTGCTGGCGCATCCAGTGCAGATCGCGCACGGCCGATGCGGCCGCGGAAACCACCCAGTAGCGGGTCTCTGCAAGCCGGGTGACCGTGACGTCCGCTTCGATGCCGCCGCGTTCATTCAGCCACTGGCAGTAAACGACTTTACCGGGCGCCACATCCATGTTCGCGGTGCACAGGCGATTGAGGTAGCGACAGGCGTCGGTGCCGCTGACCGCGTATTTGGCAAAGCTCGTCTGATCGAATAGCGCAACGTCCTCACGCACCGCACGGTGCTCAGCGCGCGCGTTCTCGAACCAGTTCTGACGGTCATAGCTGTATTCGTATTCCGGTTTCGAGCCCGGTTCCGCGTACCAGTTGGCGCGCTCCCAGCCGGCAAGCTCGCCGAAGCAGGCGCCTGCCGCGGAGAGCGCCTCGTGCACGGGTGAGCGGCGCTGATCCCGCGCGCTCGTATATTGAAAGTACGGCCAGTGCATGGCGTACAGGCGGCCGAGGCTTTCCGCGGTGCGCGTGACGAGATAGCCGTCTTCGTTCTGGAACGGGAAAAAGCGGCGGACGTCGACTTCCCAGAGATCCATTGGCGGGTAGCCGTCGACCATCCACTCGGCCATGACGCGGCCGACGCCGCCGGCGGACTGAATGCCAATCGAATTGAAACCGGCGGCAACGTAGAGGTTCGCGACATCGGGGCTTGCGCCGAGCATGTAGCGGCCGTCCGGGGTGAAGCTCTCCGGACCGTTGAACCACGTGCGGATGCCGACGTTGGCGGCATCGGGTATCCGCGCGAGCCCGGCTTCCAGGTAGGGCGCAAAGTGCTCCAGATCGAACGGCAGCTCGGCAAAGCTGAAGTCATCCGGCAGCAGGTTGGGATCCAGCGGCTTGGCTTCGCGTTCGAAACAGCCGATCAGCAGGCGCCCCGCATCGGGTTTGATGTACACCCCGTCGTCGGGCACGCGCACGATGGGCGCATCCCCGTCTATCTGCACGCTTTCGGTCACGGCATAGAAGTGCTCCGCGGGATACAGGGGGAAGTTGGCACCTACGCCGGCGCCGAGCGCGCGGCTCCAGAGACCGGCACAGACGACAACCTTGTCAGCGGCAATGAAACCGCTGGCAGTCTCGACCCCGCGAATGACCCCGCTGTCGGCAGTAAGCTCGAGCACCGGGCTATCCTCGCGGATCTCTGCGCCGGCTCGTCTGGCCAGGCGCGCCAGCGCCATGGTGGCATCCACCGGGTTGGTCTGGCCGTCGTTGGGCATGTAGACGCCGCCCACCAGATCGTTCGTGTTGAGGTGCGGCCAGCGCTCGGCAACCGCTGCGGCATCCAGCCAGTTGCAGACCACGCCGTTGTAGCGCGCCATGGCCGCCTGCTTCTTGAGCTCGTACGCTCTTGCATCGTTTCTGGCAACCGTCAGCGCGCCGACGCGGTTGAAGCCGAGCGCCTCACCTTCGTTCTGCAGCTTTTCGTAGAGCGCACCTGAGTACTTTGCCAGACGCGTGAGGTTTGGCGAGGCTCTCAGCTCCGCAACGAGTCCGGCGGCATGCCAGGTGGTGCCGCTCGTCAGCTTGCTGCGTTCCAGGAGCACAACGGACAGATCCGTAGTGGTTGCCAGATGATAGGCGATGCTGCAGCCGATGATGCCGCCGCCGACGATCACAATGTCATGTTTCTGGTCCAAACTCAGGCCGCCAGGGTGTGAACGAGGCCACGTTAGTTGTCCTACAGATGACTTGCAAACTTGGCCAGACAGCCCAATATATAGGCCTGTGATTCAAATTCTGGTGTAAATAGGAACATGGAAGAAAGAGCAATTTCCCAGGCCTCTGTAGCGGGCCTTTCAGAGCTCGAAACCAGTAAAGTTCTACGCAATACGTATCTGCTGCTGGGCATGACGCTGGCATTCAGCGCCATCACCGGCGGCGTTGCGGTTGCCATGGGTGCGCAGCCGGTTGCCGGGTTCTGGGGATGGGCCATTGCCATGGCGCTGATCTTCGGTGTGCACTTTACCGCCAACAGCGCGCTTGGCCTCGTGATGGTGTTCGCCTTCACCGGTTATATGGGCTATTACGTCGGGCCCTTCATCGAGATGGTCATGGGCGTGCCCGGCGGCGCGAGCGCGGTGACCTCGGCGTTCGGATTGACCGCATTTGCGTTTGTCGGCCTGAGCGCCTTTGCGCTGGTCACTCGTAAGGACTTCGGCTTCCTGACGGGCTTTCTGACCGTCGGCTTCTGGGTCCTTCTGGGCGCCATCATCCTTGGCTTCATTTTCGACCTTGGCGCGTTCAGATTGATGATCAGCGCGGGATTTGTCGTCTTTGCGAGCGCTTTGATCCTGTGGCAGACGAGCGCCATCATTCATGGCGGCGAGACGAACTACATCCGCGCCACGGTAACGCTCTTCGTATCGATCTATAACCTTTTCATGTCGCTTCTGCACCTCTTCATGGCGTTTGGCGGCGACGACTGATAGCGGACCGATTACTCCGTTGAGGAAAGCACCTTCGGGTGCTTTTCTTTTACCTGCAGATCCGTCAACGCCCTGTCAGGGCCGTATAGACCTTCGACAGCTGATCCGGCAGGTCCTCAATCTCCTCGATGACGAGGTAGCGGGAATCGGGGCACATACGCTTCAGATAGTCCTGGCCTGAGCGATCCACGGTCACGCAGAACGTCTCCACACCCTTCTGCTGCGCCTCGAGCAGCGCCATGGCGGTATCCTGCACGCCGTATTCGTGGTTGCCGCGCTCCGGGCCATAGTCGCTGTC
>JAAUXY010032102.1_pt1 | contig 23621 bp, 19 predicted proteins | sample 7278121 | NCBI WGS metagenome assembly JAAUXY01 (sample SAMN14350117, study PRJNA611818) | marine sediment metagenome | isolation source: surface marine sediment (1.8m) | place: French Polynesia: Moorea | collected 2018-08 | reverse complement strand
CTCCGGCGTCCGCCCGGCCACCAGATCGGCGGTGATCTTCCCCGAGCCGTGCGCCATGGTCCAGCCCATGTGGCCCTGGCCGGTGTTCAGGAACAGGTTCTCGTACAGCGCTTTGCCCAGGAAGGGCGTGCCCTCGGGCGTCATGGGACGGAGCCCCGCCCAATAGCTCGGCTGGTCGTAATCCGCCGCGTCCGGGAACAGATCGCGGGCCGCGGCGAACATGGCGCGGAAGTCCTCCGGCTTGTGGCTGCGGTCATAACCCGAGAACTCGGCCGTCGAGGTCAGCCGAATGCGGTCCCCCATCCGCGCCCAGGCCACCAGGTTCTCCTCGTCGACGCCGCCCATCACCGGGGCCGCGTTGCGTTGCCCGACCGGCAGGGTCACCGAGTAGCCCTTGACCGGATAGATCGGCAGCTTGATGCCGATCGGCCGGGCCAGGAACGGGCTGTCGCAGCCGAGCGACAGGACATAAGCGTCCGCCACCTGGTCGCCCTTGTCCGTGACCACTCGCCGGACCCGATCGCCCTCGACGTCGATGGCTCGTATGGTGGTCTCGAAAGCGAAGGTGACGCCGAGCTTCTCCCGGCAATGGTCGGCGAGCCCATTCGAGAACATGTAGGCGTCGCCGCTCTCGTCCAGCGGCGCGAAGATGGCGCCGGCGATCTTGTGCTTGACCGGATCGAGCGCCGGCTCCTTCTCGACCGCGCCATCGGGGTCGAGTACCTCGAGCGGCATGCCGTTGTCCCGGAGAATCCCCGTATGGGCGACGCCCGCCTCGAAGTTTTCCGGCGTCCGGTAGACATAGATGCAGCCGCCGCCCTGCCCGTCGAACGCCACATCCGTGTCGGCGACGATGTCGTGCAGCCGCTCGCGCGAATACAGACACAGGCGCAGCTTGTTGATGGTGTTGGCGCGGGCACGCTCGGCCGTGCACTGGCGCAGGAACAAGAGGAACCACGCCCACATGCGCGGATCGGCGCGCAGCTTCAGGCGCAGGGCCTGGTCCGGGCTGAACAGCGACTTCCAGAGGATCTTGGGCGCCTTGGGCGAGGCCCAGGCATAGGCGTGCCCGGGCGCCACAAGGCCGGCATTGGCGAAGCTGGTCTCGTTGGCGGCGCGGGGCTGGCGGTCGATGACGGTCACCTCGTGGCCGTCGCGCGCGAGGAAGTAGGCGGCGGTCACGCCGACCACGCCGCTGCCCAGCACCAGGACCTTCATGGGCGGCCTCCCCCGGGGGCCTGGCCTACTTCGCCGCGACCACCATGATCTCGACGGTGTATTCCGGCGCGGCGAGCTTGGCCTCGACGCAGGCGCGGGCCGGCGGGTTTTCCGGGTCGACCCAGGCGTCCCAGACCGCGTTCATCTCGGCGAAGTCGGCCATGTCCGTGATCCAGATATTGGCCGAGAGCAGCTTGGACTTGTCGGACCCGGCCTCGGCCAGGTAACCGTCGATCTTGTCGAGGATCTCGCGGGTCTGATTGGTGACCGACTGACCGGCGTTGTTGGTCGCGACCTGGCCGGCCAGATAGACGGTGTCGCCGCGGACCACGATCTGGCTCATGCGCGGGCCCACATGCATGCGTTGGATGGTCATCGCCCCCTCCCGGTTTGCCGCCGCCCGCGGCCGGGCGACCGCAACCTGCATATCACAGGGCGCGGGAAGAGGTCCACGGACGGTCGCCGGGCAACCGCCTGCCGCTAGTCAAGAGTACGTCGAGCAGTCAGGCCGCCGCGGCCGCCTCGATCATGGCGGCGGCCAGCACGCTGTAGACCGCCGTCCAGGCTTCCCGCACCTCCTCGGTGAAGGCGTCGCCCAGGCCCTGCTCCAGCGTCCAGAGCAGCGCCTTGGCCACGGTCAGATAGTGCTGGTCCTTGACCCCGTAGTCCTTGTGGCGCACGCCGAGCGCCTCCAGCGCGGGCTTCAGCTTGGCGAGATCGTCGAGCCCGGCCACCGCGACCTTCAAGGTCCCCATGAGCTTGCGGCCCTGCTCCTTCAGGTCCGTCTTGAACAGCTTCTTGAGGGACGGGTCGAGTTCGAAGAGACGGTTGTAGAACATCTCCGCCGCCTGCTCGGCGATGGGCTCGACCTTGGCGAAGGTCTCTTGGACCAGCGCCTTCTGTCGCGCGGTGATCGGGCTTTCCGCCTCCGCCGGGGCCGACTCGGCCGGTACGGCCGGCGCGGCCTCCTCTGCTGGGGCAGCGGGAGCGGCAGCCTTCGGCGCTGCCGGTTCGGCGGGTGCCGGCGCGGGCTTGGTCATGTCGGCAGGCCCGGGCGCACTCTCCGCGGCGCGCAGCATGTGCTCCGCGACCAGGCCATAGACCGCGACCCAGGCGTCACGCACTTCGTCGGTGAACGCGTCCGCCAGGCCCTGTTCCAGGGTCCACAGCAGCGCCTCTCCGACCGTGTCGTAGTGTTGCTGGACCACACCATAGGCCTTGTGCTTGGCGCCGAGCGCCTCGAGGACCGGCACCAGCTTGCCCAGATCGTCGAGCCCCGCCACAGCCACCTTCATCGTGGACATGAGCTTCCGCCCCTGTTCCATGATGTCCACCTTGAACAGGTCCCGCAGCGACGGGTCCAGCTCGAACAGGCGCTTGTAGAACAGCTCGGCGGCCTGTTCTGCGATTGGGTCAACCTTGGCGAAGGTTTCCTGCACCAGCGCCTTCTGCTGCGCCGTGATCGGCCCGTCTTCCGCGGCCGGCGCCGCCGGTTTTGGCGCGGGCGGGGCGACCGCCGGTTCCGGTTTGGGTGCGGGCGCGGCGGCTTCCGGTTCCGGCTCGCGAATCGGCACGACAGTCGGCGAGGACTCCGGCTCGCTGGTCTCAGCGGGCGACGCCGCGGCGGCCACGGGTTCGCTGACGGGCGCGCCCGAGACAGCCTTGTCCAGCTGCGTCTGGATCTGCTCGCCGAAGGTGGCCAGCCGCACGGCGCGGTCCGTGAGCTTCTGGAGCGTCTCGGTAATCTCCGTCGTGGCACGGCTGGTCTGGCCGGCAAGCTGCTTGACCTCGCCCGCCACCACGGCGAACCCCTTGCCGGCATCGCCGGCCCGGGCCGCCTCGATCGTGGCGTTCAAGGCGAGGAGATTGGTCTGCTTGGCGATGTGCTCGATCTGGTCGGCGACCGTGCCGACCCTCTCGATCTCTTCCTGCAGGCCCTGGATCTCGGACTGGATATCCGAGCCCTGTTCCGCGGTTGCGTCTGGTTCGGATGAGCCTGCTTGCGCTTCAGTTTGGGGCGACGCCTCTGTGTTCTGCATTTGACTGCCAACCTTTGCTTTCGGTATCTGTGGCCGCGCATGGACGGGGGCACCGAAGCCTAGGTCGGCATGGTAAAAATTCCGTAAAAACAGATATTTAGAGTTGATCTTCGAGGTGGGACGGTAACTCCCCGTCCCACCTCGTTTTTCGCCTTATTGGGGGGCGCCGATGGCCACGGGGCGCACCGGCGAACCGGAGCCGCCTTTCGACCTGAGCGGCAGGATGATCGTGCAGGAGGTCCAGACCTTGTCCTTGGCCAGGGCCGCCAGATTGGCGTTCTGGATGTTGTGGATGCCCGCCTGGGTCAGGTTGTGATGATGGATCGCGAAGGGCAGCGCCGGCGGCGTTCCCTCGGGCGGCCCCGCCTTGCCCGCAAGCTGGCCCGCGTTCACCGGGTCGGTGAAGGGATTGTCCAGGGCCACCAGAACGACGGACTTCTGCTCCAGATACTTGACCGCGTCAAAGGACAGTCCGGGGCCCATGGTGTAGTAGGACTTCTCGGTGTCCGGATCCTTCCAGCCGTCGCCCCAGCCGGTATAGACGTAGAGCACGTCGCCCGGCAGAAGACCCCGCCAGGCCAGGTCCTGGGCCGCCAGCATGTCCTCGATGTCCTTGGCGGTGACGCGCTGGCCGGGCGTCATGGGCTTGCCGCCGCCCAGGTGGCTCTTGGCGTCCAGCAGCACCGCCGTGGTGATGATCGGGGGCACCTGCTCGATGCCTAGCTTCAAGAGCGGCGAGGCCGCGTCCGGCTTCACGTCCTTTTGCGTGTACTTGCCGTAATAGACTGACTTGTCTGCCGGGAAATCGCCCTTGCCGTCCCACGGGTCCTGGAGGAAGGCGAAGTGCCCGAGCGCGTCCATCTGCGTGCCCTGGGCGCCCGGTTCGCCGCTCTCGACCTGCTCGCCGTTGAAGGCGTGCCGGGTGCCCGGGATGCCGACGGTCGGGCGATAGGCGTATTTGAGCGGAACGCCGAACGGCGACAGGGGCATGGTGTTCGATCGCTCGTGCGAGACCTCGTACGCCTTGGCGTTGGGCCGGGTCAGATGGTAGGCGCAGCGGGCCCACGTCCCCGCGCCCAAGGTGTTGGCCATGCCGCGCTGGTCGCCCGAGGGCCAGGGCGGGTTGGGCACCATCTGGCGCGACCGCTCTATGACCGCGGCATGATCGGTCGACTGGGCCAGGGCGGGCCCGGCGACCAATCCCGCGAGAGTCGCAACAAGCATGAAAGAACTGACCCTATTCATCTGATTTTCCTCCCATTTTTCTTCATTGCAGACACTTGGTGATGACCATGTTCCGGCCTAGGGATAAGGCGAGCGCCGCACGTTCTCGAGCACCTTGTGCAGCGTGCGGACCAGCATGTCCCGTTCCTCGCCGTCGAGACCGGCAACCGCCCGATCGAAGTGCTTCATGGCGATGGGCAGGATTTGGACGAACGCCGCCTCGCCGGCCGGCGTCATGAAGACATGGGTCACCCGCGCGTCGGACCGGCTCTGGCGCCGCTCCGCCAAGCCCGCCTCCTCCATGCGATCGACGATCCGGCTGAGGGTCGACTGCTCGATCACCGTGTACACCGAGAGCTCGCCGATCGTGCGGCCATCGCCGACCTTGAGCACGGCGAGGACCCGCCACTGCGCCAGCGTCATGCCGATGCCGCGGAGTTCCTCGGCGAGGTCCGTGTTCAGGCGATTGGCGATGCGGTTCAGCAGGTAGGGCAGGAAGTCGTCGAGCGGAATCCCCTCCGCGAGAAATCCCGATCCGCTGGGTTCCGCGCCGGCCATCACCGGATCCGTTCGGGCAGCCATGTGGCCAGGTCGGGCACCGCGACCAGCAGCGCCAGCACGATCATGGCGAGCAGGATGAAGGGTGCGGCGGCGACGTAGATCTGGCGCAAGGTGATCTCGGGCGGGGCCACCCCTTTCATGACGTAGAGCAGCAGGCCGAAGGGCGGCGTGGTGAAGCTCACCTCCATGACGATCAGCATCAGGACGCCGAGCCAAAGCGAGTTGATGCCGACGGTCTCGGCCAGCGGAATGAAGAAGGGCAGCGTGATCATGATCATGCTGACCTGGTCCATGAACGCCCCGAGGAACAGGAGAATGCCGAGCATCATCACCAGGATGGTGAACTCCGACACGCCAATGCCCTCGATCACCGCGAGCAGGCCGTTGGTCGCGCCCGAGAAGGCCAGGATCTGGGAGAAGGTCACCGAGGCCACGATGATGAACAGGATCATGACCGAGATCTTGGCGGTCTCGCGGCAGGCCTTGAGCAGGCTCTGCCAGGTGAGCGATCGGTAGGCCGCGGCGGCGATCACCGAGGCGACGCAGCCCAGCGCGGCCGACTCGGTCGGCGTGGCCCAGCCCGCGAGGATGCTGCCGACCACCACGACGAAGATGCCGAACAGCGGCAGGACGTAAACGATGAACGGCCGCCAGCGTTCCCAGGGCGCGAGCGCCGCGACATCGTAGCTCGGAGCCAGCGACGGGTTGAGCGCGGCCCGGCCGATCACGTAGCCGAGGAACAAGACGCTCATCATCAGCCCGGGGATAATGCCCGCGATCAAGAGCTTCGAAATCGAGATGCCCGCCAGGCTGCCCAGCAATACGGCGAGCGCGGAGGGCGGGATCAGCATGGCGATGCCGCCGGTCGCCATGATCGGTCCCATGGCCAGGCTCGGATGGTATCCGCGCTTGAGCATCTCGGGCAGCAGCAGGCTGCCCAACACCGCCGTGTTGGCGATGGTCGAGCCGGACAGCGATGAGAACACCGTTCCGCCCAGGACGGACACGATCGACAGCCGACCGGGCACCCGCGCGATCAGGCGGTCCACGGCGTCGACCGCGCGGAACGCCACGCCGGTCTGGAACAAGACCTCGCCCATCAGCAAAAACAGGGGGATGGGCACCAACGTGAAATTTGCGAGCGAAGCGAACGCGCCGCGGGCGAGCTGACTCAAGCCGGCTTCGCCCCCGAGAAAGATGAAGGCGCCCACGATGTTGACGCCGAAGAACGCGAAGGCGACCGGCAGGCCCAAGGCCATCAGCACGCACAAGAGGCCCAGCATGAGCAGCAGGACGAGGCCCCATTCCATGGCTCAGAAACCCTCCTGCCGGGCTGCGGCGCGCGGACCCGGACCGCCCATGGCCCGGCGCAGGCGCAGCAGGAACTCGACGAAGAGCATCGCGGAGGAGACCGGGATGGCCATCAGGAGCCACCATTCCGAGACGATCAGCTCCTTGTCGAACCTCGCGTTGACGGCGAAGGAATCGATTGCCGCCAGCAACCCGTACCAGACCAGCACCAGGCAGATGACGGCGCCCAGCACGTCGACCACCACCTCCATAATCCGGGCCACCCGCTCCGGCACGCTGTTCAGGATCAAGTCGACCCGCACATGCGCGCCCAGACGCAGCACCCAGGGTGCGGCCAGGAAGGTCGACAGGTAGAGCGCGTACTCGGCCACCTCCAGGAGCCAGGGGAAGTTGCCGATCCCGAGGTTGCGAATGAGCACGTCGAGCGAGATCATCGCCGCCATGACCGCGAGCGTGAGGCCGGCCGCCAGACCGCAGAGGTCAAGCAGCTTGGCGTATGCATCCGCTAGGATCGCGCTCACAAGCCTTGCCCCCGTCCGAAGGGCGCGAACGGGCGCCGGTCGCCCGCCCTCGCCAACACACCGACTAGCGGCTCAAGAGCTTCTTGAGCTTCGGCCCTTCGTCCGGATTGGCCTTGATGAAGGCAGCCCAGCCGGTCTCGTAGGACTGCTTGAGATAGGCCTCGCCGTCGGCACCCGTAAACGCGATGGTCTCGATCCCGACCTTCGCCTGGCGATCGCGTTCGGTGCTGTTGACCTGCTTGTCCTCCTCGCAGAGGCTCTCCATCCAGACCGCCGCGGACTGCAGCACGCCCCGCTGCTTGTCGTCGAGCGCGTTCCACTTGTCGAGGTTCATCAGAACCTCCACGGAGGCGCGGTAGAAAGGCGGGTCGACCCGGAACTTGGTCACCTCGTGCCAGCCCAGATCCAAGACCCCCTGGGTCGGCCAGCCATAGCCGTCCACGGTGCCCCGCTCCAGCGCCGTATAGACGTCGCCGGGCTTGGTGCGGATCATGCTGGCGCCCATGGAGGCGAAGAACGCGCGATAGATCGGCGTCACGCGGATCTTCATGCCGCTCAGATCCGGCTTGTCGATCTTCTTGTTGATGTAAAGGTGGAACGGGACACAGTCCTTCTGCCGCGCCAGATGATGCGCGTTCACCTTCTTGTTGTGGATCTTGTTGACATAGGCCCAGGCGCCGTTCTTGCGCTCCTCGGCGATGGTGAACTGGCTCAGCTTGATGGCGTCGGCCTCCGGCATCAGCTTGGTGTAGAACGCCCCGGGCAGATTGCCCATGTCCACCACGCCGGTGCGAATCGCGTCGCCAAGCTGGAAGGGGTTCATCACCTTCTTGCCGCCGCCGCGGTAGTTGATCTGGATGACGCCCTTGCCTTGCTCGTTCACCTTTTCGATGAAGCGCTCGAAATTCTTCGAGAACGTGGTGCCTTCCGCAAAGGCGCTGACTGCGTTGAGCGTGACCTCGGCGGCGGTGGCCGCTCCCGCCCAGACCAACCCCGCAAGCGCGAGGCCGGTGGTGCCGGCAAGGGTAAGCCGTTTGTGCATGGTTCTTCTCCTCCCTGTTTGGGTCTTGTCCGGCCTCAGCATGGCCAGCCAAGCCGTTGTCCCCTCACGATAATCAGACGCCAGTCTCGACAGCTTTTCATTCCGCGGCCGCACGCGCTTCGACGCCCGCTCCGGACGCTGTGCCGGGCTCGGGCATCAATGCGTTGAGCGCGGCGCCCTCCGGGTCCGCCAGCGCCGCCTCCCGCGCCTGCCTGAGCGTCTCGGCCGCGCCCGCTTCCCTGGCGCCCGCCAGCGCGGGCGCGATCCGTGCCTCGAAGATGCGCAGGAAGTTGCCGCGCCCCCGGCGATGGGTCTCGCCATAGCCCTTCAGCAGCTTGGCGCAGGCCGCGATCTCGAGCGCGAGTTCGTAGTCTTCGCGCGCCATCACGATCAGCGCCGCGCGCCAGCGTTCGATCAGCGCCTGTTCCTCCGCGAAGCGATGGCTGAACCGGCGCCACCATTTCATGTGAGCCAGCAGCCAGAGCCTGAGGAACCCGAGCACCGTGTCGCTGCGGATCCGCAGCGGCAGGTGCAACCGGTCCCGGAGCCCCTTGCGGTCGGCCCAGGCCAACAGCCGCCGACCCAGCCCCGGCGGCAGCAGTGCCGCCACCTCCTCGACGCCGGGCTTGAGGAACTCGGTGATCTGCACCGGCTCGTCCGGTTTCGCCGCGACCTCCGTCCGCACCCGGTCGAAACGCGCCCGCCGGGACTTGAGCTCGGCCACCCGGATCACGTCCTCGTAGGACATCCAGAGCGCCAGATGGCGGGCCGTCTCGCGGGTCAGGGCGAAGCCGGACCCGGCGGCGCCCGCCTCCCGGTCGGCCGCCAGCACGTCGCCCAGGCGCTCCAGATAGAGCCTCGCATAGCGCGGGCCCTGATAGTCCGCGAGACGCCGTATGCCCTCCTGCAGAACCGCGTGGGCCTCGGGCGGGAAGGCGCTCTCGACGATGCCCAGGAGCTCCTCGACGGACTGGCGGCGGCGCGCCCAACTCCGCTCCGGCTCGGCGGGCGCCGCAGGCGCCGCCGCCTCGCCCCGCACGCAGGCGGCCCCGGCGGAGAACCCCGCCAGGTTCGACTCGACCGCGATGCCGGTATCGCGAATCGCCTGCTCCAGCGCGGCGGCCGAGATCGGCAGCTGATCCAAGCCGGCGATCGCTCCCAGCAGCACCGCGTTGATGACCGAGCCGGTGTTCCGGGCAAGCGCCTGGAAGTCGAACAGCACCGGCCGCTTGGCCAGTTCCGGCGCGGCCTTGCGGACCCGCGCGCCATCGTAGATGCCGTCCGCCATGGCGCTCTTCTCGGCGATCGAATAGATCCGATGGGTGGAGGCGATCAGGGTGGTGCGCTCGGGACTGACGAAGCCCAGCTCCATGGCCCGGCCCGCTTCGAGCAGTTCGGACGCGACCATGACATCGATATTGCCCGGCGCTGGGTAGAGCGCCAGGACCGGCGTCCGGCCTGCTAGATCGGCAGTCTTCACCGGCAAGATCTCGATGTAGTAGGTGGTGGCGCCGGTCCGTTGGGCGACGCCCGGGATCGAGGTGCTCTGCACCGGGAAGCCCTCGGCCATGGCTGCGCGCACGATCCAGTCGGTCAGCACGCCGCCGCCCTCGCCGCCGAGCGCGGCGATCAGCAGCGTCACCGGACGCAGCGGTCCGCCCGCGCTGTTCCCTGCGGTCATGCCGCGCCCTGCAAGGCGCCGATTACGCGCCGCCGCCAACCGTCGAGGAACAAGTCGAACCGGGTCGGGTTCTGCACGATTTCGGCCTTGTAGAAGGACGGGCACAGGACGGCGGCGTCGGCGACCGCGCCGCACAGCCCGCAGCCGACGCAGCTTTGATCCACATGCGCGATCGGGTCCGTGCGCAAGGGATCCGGGTTCGGCTTGATCGTCAGCGAAGGACAGCCGGACAGCCGGATGCAGGAGTGGTCACCGGTGCAGACCTCGTCGTCGACGCCGAAGCGGGTCCGCACCACCCGCTTGCCGGCCTTCAATTGCTTGCGGACCCAGGGCTTGAGGCGGCGCTGCTTGGCCAGCTGGCACTCGCTCTCGGCGATGATCACCTTGAGCCCCGGCTCCTCCGTGGTCATGGCATCCTTCAAGGTGCGCACCATCTCGCCCACCTTGTAGGTGGTCACGGTCTTCAGCCACTTGACGCCGATGCCTTCGAGCGCCCGACGAATGGTCATGCCGGTCGGCTCCATCCGGAAGTTCTTGCCGGTCGACGGGATGAACTGCTGGCCGGTGGCCGACGTGTAGCCGTTATTCATGATGATCAGCACCGAGTCGGTCTGGTTGAACACGGCCCCCGCGACGCCCGAGGCGAGCCCGTTATGCCAGAGCCCGCCGTCGCCCATGATGCTGATCACCCGCTTGTCCATGGCTGGGCCGACGGCGGCGGCGCTGGCCAGGCCGAGGCCATAGCCCAGCACCGAATTGCCGAGATTGAAGGGCGGCAGCGTCGAAAAGGTGTGGCAGCCGATGTCGGCCGCGATATGCACCTTGCCGATCTCCTTCTCGACCAGCCGGATGGCGCTGAATACGGGCCGTTCCGGACAGCCGGTACAGAACCCCGGCGGGCGCTTCGGGATCGGTACGCCCAGAAGTTCCGCGGCCCGCGCCTTGAGCGCCGCGACCCGGTCTGGCTCGGCCGTGATGCCGGCGACGTCCAATCCTGTCGGCAGGCTGCCCTCGACGAATTTCGCGAGCCCGCCGAGCAGCACGTCGGCGACATATTCGCCGGCCATCGGCAGCACGTCCTTGCCGACGACGGTGGTGCCGATCTCGGCCCGGCGCAGCACCGCGTTGATCGCCTGCTCCAGATAGTCGGGCTGTCCTTCCTCGACGACCAGGACCGCCCGCTTGTCGGCGCAGAACGCCTCCAGCTCGTCCGGCACCAGGGGATAGGTGACGTTCAGGACGTAGATGGGAATGCGCGCGTTGCCAAAGCTGTCGGCCAGCCCGAGCTGCTCCAGCGCCCGCAGCACCGAGTTGTAGAGGCCGCCCTGCAGGATGATGCCGACGTCCTTGAGGCCGCCGTCGAAAACCTCGTTGAGCCCGTTCTCGCGGATGAACGCCACCGCCGCCGGATAGCGGTGCTCGATCTTGTGCTTCTCCTGCGCATAGGTCGCGGGCGGCAGGCAGATGCGGTCGTAGTCGAAGTCGGGGTTCTCCAGAACCTGCTTGCGCGAGACCAGCGGCCGGCGATTGTCCTTGCAGGCGAAGTTGCCGTGCATGTGGCAGGCACGAATCCTGAACTCCACCATCACCGGCGTATTGCTGACCTCCGACAGCTCGAACCCCTTCTCCACCAGCTCGACGATCTTCGGCTGATGCGGCCGCGGGTCGAGGAGCCACATCTGCGACTTCATGGCGAAGGCGTGGGTGCGCTCTTGGATGATGCTGGCCCCCTCGCCATAGTCCTCGCCGAGGATCACCAGCGTGCCGCCCTTGACCCCCGCCGAAGCCAGATTGGACAAGGCGTCGGAGGCCACATTGGTGCCGACGGTAGACTTCCAGACCACGGCGCCGCGCATGGGATAGTTGATCGAGGCGGCGCACATGGCCGCAGCCGCGGCCTCGTTGGCGCAGGCCTCGAAGTGGATGCCCATGTCGTCGAGCACGTCGCGGGCGTCGGCCATCACGTCCATGAGATGGGAAACGGGCGCGCCCTGATAGCCGCCCACATAGCTCACGCCGGATTGCAGCAGCGCCTTGGTGATGGCGAGGATGCCCTCGCCGTGAAAGTCCTCGCCGGCGCCGAGCTGGAGCTTTGCCACTTCCTGCGCGAAGGACCGCTCCATGGCTGATCCCCTTCAAAAGCTAAATATGCAAATGCATATAATTCCCCAAAGCCGAGGCCCTGGCAAGCCGAGAATCCGTCACCGTGGGTCGAGCGGGCTGGGTTGCGATGTGGAGGACTCGAGCAGGCGCCGCCAGCTTCGGCCGGTCGGTTTCGAATGGGCGCCCTTGCGCCCTTGGCGGGGCAGCAGTATCGGCGGCGGACGTCGCGGTCGACCGATGGCTCTGGTTAGAGCCGTGTGGTGTTGTTCGGGGACTGAAAGACCTCCTCGGAGCTCATCGGTGCGCTGTTCAGGACAACCGCCGCCACAATGGCGATGGCCACGGCTGCAACCACACTTGCCAGAAATGCTTTCACGGTCTCCTCCGGGTCCTCTGCTGCGCCGATGGCGATCGGCCCGTCCCTGGGCGACGCGCAGGCGCATGTTCTAAACCATCACTCGGCGCCCGTCACCCGTCTCAGATAGGCGATCAGCGCCGCCCGGTCGTCCGGGTTGGGCATGCGTTGCAAGGGCATCTTCGATCCCGGCGTCGCCTCGTCGGGCCCGAGTTCGAACAGCCGGCTCACGGTCTCCGCCGTCCACACGAAATCGCTGTTCCGGAGCGCCTCCGAGTACTTGTAGCCGGGCGCGGTGCCGACCTTGCGGCCGAACAGCCCGTAAAGGTTGGGCCCGGCGCGGCGCTCGCCGTCGGGCGTCACGGCATGACAGACGCTGCACTTGCGAAACAGAACCTCGCCCCGGTCGGCGGGCTCGGGCGCGTCTCCCGCGACCACGATGGGCTTGCGCGACTTGCCGATCTCGCGGCCGGTCGGCAGGTCCCAGACGCGCACCACTTCGTCCGAGCCGGCACTGATCAAGAGCGTTCCGTCCGGCGAGAAGGTGACCGACCAGACCGGTCGCAAATGCCCGGTGAACCGGCGCACCACAACGCCTTCCTTGAGATCCCACAGGCGCACGATGCCGTCCGCCCCGCCCGAGGCGGCGTGCAGCCGGTCCGGCGACACCGCAACGGCGAAGACCGGACCGTCGTGATCTTCCAACCGTGCCGTCTCCTTGCCGGTCTCCAGGTTCCAGACCCTTACGGTCGCGTCGATCCCGCCCGAGACCGCATGCTCGCCATCCGCTGTGAACGCGACACCGGTCACCGGAAAGCCGTGCCCCTTTATGACGGCGAGCGGACCGCCGTCGGCGACCCGCCACACCCTGAGGGTCCCGTCCTGGCTGCCGCTCAGGAGCCGCGCGCCGTCTGGCGCGAAACGCACCGAATTCACGTTGCCACGGTGGCCGCGGAGAACGCGGGTTTCCGTGCGCCGCTCCAGGTCCCAGAGCCGAAGGGTCTGGTCCCAACCGGCGGAGGCCGCAGTCCGCCCGTCCGGCGAGACCGCCACGGCCGCGACCTTGCCGGTGTGGCCCTTGAAGACATGCAGCTGCGCACCGCTTTCCACATCCCAGAGCCGCACCGTGCCGTCGTCGGCGGCTGAGACGGCGCGCTTGCCGTCCGGCAGGAAAGCGACCGCGTTCGCCGCGCCTTCGTGCTCGTTGAAGGTGCGGATCTCGTCTTGCCCGCCCAGGTCCCAGAGCATGAGCGTGTAGTCGAAACTGGCAGACAGAACCCGGTTTCCGTCGGGCGAGACAGCCACGCCCTTGACGAAGCCGCCATGGCCCTCCATCCCGGCGAGGGCCGGGCCCGCCAGTGCCATCCAGACAGCCGTGTACAGAAGCCGACGCATGCCGCCGATCGAAGGGACCCGCCGTTACTTGCGGGGGGCCCTCGCCGCCTCCATCTCGGCGACCCACAGGTTGTGATGCTCCTTGGCCCAGTTCTCGTCGACCATCCCGGAGCCCATGGCGTCGAACGCCCCTTCCATGCCCAGGCTGCCGATGTAGATGTGCCCGATGATGATCACGATCAGGATCAGGCCGACGACCGTGTGCCATATCTGCGCCAGCTGCATCTCCTGCAACAGGGTCAGGTCGGTCTCGAGCCCGAACCCGAACACGTTGATGATGGCAAAGGTGGCGCCGAACATCTTCATCTCGAACGGGAACAGCAGCATGATCCCGGACAGGCTGATCGACACGCCGCCGATCACCACGGACCAGAAGATGAACTTCTGGCCGGCGTTGAACTTCTTCGCCGGTGGATGGACGTTTTTCGAGAACAGGCCGCCGGCCTTTGCGAGCCAGACGAAGTCGTGCTTGTTCGGGATGTTGTGCCGCACCCAGAGAACGAAGGCCATAACCACCCCGATCATGAAGGCGAAGGACAGGTAGTTGTGGGCGTACTTACCGGCCTGGGTAAGCAGCGCAAAGATGTCCGGGCCGAGCACGGGCAATAGCACGTAGCGCCCGTACAGCATGTTGAGACCGGTCAGCGCGAGAATGATGAAGCTCCCGGCCATGAGCCAGTGGGCAAAGCGCTCGACCCCGTTGAACCGTTCGATCTGTTTGTTGCTGGGCCCCGCGTCGATGCGGATCCGCCCGCGCAGCGCGTAGAACAGGCCGGTGATGACCAGGATCGCCAAAAGGCTCCAGCCGCCCCAGACAGAAATGGGGCCGTTGCGCCAAGACCGAAAAGCCTCGCCATCGGACTGCACCAGCTGACCAGCTTGCTTGTCCGGGATTGACACTGTCCCCACCACACCCCGGCGGATGTTGCGCCACATCAGCGCGTCGCTGGGTTGCGGCAACACAGTCGTCGGAACCTGGGCGGGGCCGCCCCACTGCTGGGCACCTTCGGGCGGACGCACATTCGGCTTGGACTGCGCCTGGACATCGGTTGCCAGAGCCAACATCACGGCCACCAACATGGCGGTCAAGACCGCGCTGAAACCGAACCGAGACTTTGCCGTCATGACATCTTCTCCCTGGACTGGCCGAGCTAGAAACCTTGACGCGTGGCGCGCTGGTTGAGCGCACCACGGCCGGCCGCCGGCGCGGGTGGCGCGGATGAGGCGGGCAAGCTGACGCCGCCGCCCGGAACGCGTGCGCGGAGGCCGGTGCCAAATGCGCCCGACTGAGTGAGCCCGTGCCCGCGGATCGCGGCACGCGCTTCCTCGCTCAACGGCGTGTCGGGCTTGCCCTTGTAAACGCCCGGCTCGAACTTCGTAAGCCGGCCCTGTTCTTCGGCGCGGCAACCCGCCAGCAGCGGAATAGCCGTGCACAGAACGATCGCCATTAGCTGCCTGCACGTCATCGAATTACCCTTCTCACATTGTGACAGGCGCAATTCTTCCCGCCCGCGCTAAACAGGTATGGTTAACATTCCGCAAATCGATTGGGGCGGAGGGGGGCGGCAACGACCTGCCGCCCCCGACCGTCTGTCAAGCAGAGCACGGGATCAGGATGGTCCCTTCCGCTGATAAGCGGTTCCCCAACCCCACGCACCGGCGCCGAAGCCACGGGCCACGACCCGCTCGCGATAGATGTTGGCGACCACGTCGCCATCGCCCGCGAGCAACGCCTTGGTCGAGCAGAACTCCGCACAAAGCGGGAGTTTGCCCTCGGCCAGACGATTGCGGCCGTACTTCTGGAATTCGGCGTCGCTGCCGTCTGCCTCGGGACCGCCGGCGCAGAAGGTACACTTGTCCATCTTGCCCCGGCTGCCGAAGTTTCCGGCCTGCGGATATTGCGGCGCCCCGAAGGGACACGCGTAGAAGCAATAGCCGCACCCGATGCACAGGTCTTTGGAGTGGAGGACCACCCCCTCCTCGGTCTCGTAGAAGCAATCCACCGGGCAGACCGCCATACATGGCGCATCCGAACAGTGCATGCAGGCCACCGAGATGGATCGCTCGCCGGGTTTGCCGTCGTTAATGGTGACGACGCGACGGCGGTTGATCCCCCAAGGCACCTCGTGCTCGTTCTTGCACGCCGTGACGCAGGCATTGCACTCGTTGCAACGCTCCGTGTCACAGAGGAACTTCATTCGTGCCATGTCTTACTCTCCCTACGCTCTCTCGATCCGGCACAAGGTGGCCTTCGTTTCCTGCATCTGGGTCACCGAGTCATATCCGTAAGTCTGGGCCGTGTTGCACGCTTCGCCCAGGACATACGGATCAGCGCCCGCAGGATACTTGCTCCGAAGGTCCTTACCTTGGAACCAGCCGCCGAAGTGGAACGGCATGAACGCCACGCCGCGCCCGACACGCTCGGTCACCATCGCCATGACCTTGACCTTCGCGCCCTCAGGACCGACCACCCAGACCATCTGCCCGTTGCGGATGCCAAGGTTGTTGGCATCGAACGGGTTGATCTCGACGAACATGTCCTGCTGGAGCTCGGCCAGCCACGGATTCGACCGGCTCTCCTCGCCGCCACCCTCGTATTCGACCAGGCGGCCGGAGGTGAGGATGATCGGGAAGTCCTTCGAGAAGTCGTTCTTCTGGATGGACTCGTACTTGGTCGGCAGACGATACGCCTTGCGATCCGAATAGGTCGGATAGTCGCCCACCAAGTCCCGCCGCGACGTGTACAGCGGCTCCCGATGCAACGGGATGGGATCCGGGAAGTTCCAGACCTCGCACCTTGCCTTGGCGTTGCCGAACGGGGCACAGCCATGCGCGATCGCGACCCGCTGGATGCCGCCCGACAGGTCGGTCTTCCAGTTGGTCTTGTCGCCGGCGATCTTGTCGATCGTCGCCCGTTCCGCGTCGGTGAGATCCTTGTCCCAGCCGAGCTTCTTGAGCATGGCCATGGTGAACTCGGGATAGCCGTCCTGCAACTCCGACCCCACCGAATAGGAGCCCTCGGCCAGGAGGTTCTCGCCGTCCCGCTCGACGCCGAAGCGTGCGCGGAAGGTGAGGCCGCCCTCGGCCACCGGCTTGGAGGTGTCGTACAGGTTCGGTGTCCCGGTGTGCTTCATCTCCGCGGTGCCCCAGCACGGCCATGGCAGACCGTAGAACTCGCCGTCGACCGGGCCACCCGTGGCTTTTAGGGTGGTCCTGTCGAAGGTGGCCTGGTTCGCCATGTGCGCCTTGAGACGTTCCGGTGATTGCCCGGTGTAGCCGATCGTCCACATGCCGCGATTGAACTCGCGGGTGATGTCTTCGATCACCGGCTCGGTTCCTTCGACCTTGATGTTCTTGAAGAACTGGTCGTCGAACCCGAACTTCTTGGCGAAGAGATACATGATCTCCTGGTCCGTCTTCGATTCGAAGAGCGGCTTCACCACCCGGTCACGCCACTGCAGCGAACGGTTCGACGCCGTGACCGAGCCATAGGTCTCGAACTGCGTCGCCGCCGGCAGCAGATAGGTGCCGTCGGTCCGGTCGCTCATCACCGCGATGTGGGTGGGATAGGGATCGATCACCACCAGGATATCGAGCTTCTCCGCTGCCTTCTTCATGTCGAGACCGCGGGTCTGCGAATTGGCCGCATGACCCCAGAAGACCATGGCCCGGAGGTTGTCCGGCTGATCCATGTTCTCCTTGGCCTCGAGCACGCCGTCGACCCAGCGGGACACAGGAATGCCCTTGCTCTCCATCAGCTTCTTCGAGGCGAAGCGCTTCAAGAGATAGTCGTAGTCGACATTCCAGACGCGGGCCCAGTGCTTCCACGACCCGGTCTTCAGGCCGTAGTAGCCCGGCAGCGTATGGCTGAGCACGCCGAGGTCGGTCGCACCCTGCACGTTGTCGTGGCCGCGGAAGATGTTCGTGCCGCCGCCCGTCGCGCCCATGTTGCCCAATGCGAGCTGCAGCACGCAGTAGGCCCGGGTGTTGTTGTTGCCGTTGGTGTGCTGGGTGCCGCCCATGCACCAGATCACGGTGCCGGGGCGGTTGTTGGCGAGCGTCCGCGCGACCCGCTGAAGCTGCGAGCCAGGCACGCCGGTTACACGCTCGGTCTCCTCGGGCGTCCACTTGGCGACCTCGGTCCGGATCCTGTCCATGCCCCAGACGCGCCGGCGGATGAACTCCTTGTCCTCCCAACCGTTCTGGAAGACATGCCAGAGGATGCCCCAGATCAGCCCGACGTCCGTGCCCGGACGGAACCGGACATACTCGTCGGCATGGGCTGCGGTCCGGGTGAACCGCGGATCACAGACGATGAGCGGCGCGTTGTTCTGCTCCTTGGCCTTGAGCATATGGAGCATCGACACCGGGTGCGCTTCAGCCGGATTGCCGCCGATCAGGAAGATCGCCCGGCTGTTGTGGATGTCGTTGTAGCTGTTGGTCATCGCGCCATAGCCCCAGGTGTTCGCCACACCTGCGACCGTGGTCGAATGACAAATACGCGCCTGGTGATCGCCGTTGTTCGAGCCCCAGAAGGCATAGAACTTGCGGAACAGATAGGCCTGCTCGTTGTTGTGCTTCGCCGAGCCCAGCCAGTAGACCGAGTCGGGACCGGACTTCTCGCGGATCTCGAGCATCTTGTCGCCGATCTCGTTGATCGCCTGATCCCAGCTGATCTTCTGCCATTTGCCGCCGGACAGCTTCATCGGGCTCTTCAGCCGCCGTTCGCCATGGGCATGCTCACGCACCGATGCGCCCTTGGCGCAGTGCGCACCCAAGTTGAACGGGCTGTCGAAGCCCGGCTCCTGCCCGATCCAGACACCGTTCTGCACCTCGGCCATGACCGTACAGCCGACGGAGCAGTGGGTGCACACGGACTTGATCACCTCGATCTTTCCGCCCTGCGCGGCAGTCGCCGCCTTGGCCTTTTTCACCATACTTTGCGAGACGGTCGCGGCCGCGGCAATTCCGCCGGCAGCCAGGCCCGACCGTTTCAGAAAGGTACGGCGGTCAATCGCGCCGCCGGTCGCTCCGGCAAGCGCGCGTGACAAACGGGGGCCGTTCGCTACCCCGTTGGTCTTTTTGGTCAGCATAGACCTCTCCTGCTACCTCTCGAGATTAGAATTTGGCCAGCGTGTAATACGTCTTCACGTGGTCGGTTTCCCGATACCCGGCGCCGTCTGCGCCGGCCTCGGTGACAGCCTGTGCCTCATGGGTCGCCCCGGCTACGGCAACCGCCCCGGCAACCGTGCCGAGCCCTGCCAGCCTGAACAACTCGCGACGCGCAAGCCGTTGGTCTTCCTCTCTTTCACGCATCAACTGTCCCCTTCACAGTGGACCTATCGCGGCGGACTTGATGGTCTCAGTGGGGCCGCCGCACCCCCTCATCAGACAGCATCCCGAAGGCCGCTGCCTCGATCTCCATGAACAACCTGCCAACCCGACCCACGGGCACATAGAAGGCGGCCGACTTGGCCTCTTCCAGATCCTGGAAGAAGCGGGCCGCCCACTGCCCGAGGTGCTTGTCGAAAAAGCTGCGCTGCGCGGCGAGATCCGCCGGCGCGCCAAAACTGCCGTTGATCAGCCCGGCCATGATTTCGCAGAGGGACGCGATGTGGTCCTCGGGCTCGGTCACCTCGTCGGCGCGCGCAATGCCCAACTGCGCCATATCGCCGCGCAGCTTGGCCAGGGGCTTCTCGTTTAGGAATCCGGTCAGATAATAGGACGCATATGGGAGCAGTTCGCCGGAGCCGACGCCGACGAAAAGGTTCAAATACTCGTCGTCCAGCGCCTCGGCGGATGCGGACGCGGCCGCTTTCGCCAGCTCGTCGAGCGCGCGACCAAACGGCGTGTCGTCGCCTTCGATCCCGGCAATCGTGCGCAACAGCTCGGCTTCGGGCGTGGCCCTCAAGAGCCGCGCCAGCAAGCCGTAGCAATCTGCCCGGAGCTTTTCTTCTTCCGCGATCCGCTCGGCCTGTCCCGATGCGGCGCCAACCCTGCTCGCAGACTCCTGGTCTTCCGCTGCCACCCTGCTCAAACGCCTCGTCCCTGATCGTTCTTCTTTATCGTTTTTCGTTGGTGGTTGGTATGCCACATCCGACGATACACCTTTTTCTCAAGAGGGAACAGCCTAATTCAGAATCATTCTCTTTTGTCGGCGCGGGCGAATGCGCGGCTGGTCTGTGAGCCGGCCTGTTCGACCGTGAGCTCGTCATCAGAGGGCGCCACGCCGCTGTCGTCCGTCGCTGCTTCGGCCTCCGGAGCCGGCGCCTCGCGGTCCTTGCCAGGCTCCGACTCCTCGGTTTCCGCCTCTGCATCGGCCCGGTCCGCATCCCCGTCCGAATCCTGCTCCGCAGCTTCCGGGTCTTTCGCGTCGGCCGCGGTCTCGGCGGCGTCTTCCGCTTCGGCCTCCGCCTCCGCGGCGGCGCGCTCGTCTTCCTCGGTGATGTATCCCTTGCCCACCTGGTAGGCGCTCTTCATGCCCGCGATCACCGTCGCCGCGTCGGTAAAGTCCTCGCCGTAATCGACAAGCCCGTCCAAATTGGCGAACACCGGGTCGGACAGCCACAGCTTGCGCAACGCCATGTTGCGGAGAGCCTGGGGCACATTTTCCCGCAGGAACACCGTGTAGTCGGAATCCTTGTCCAGGCTCTCGACATCGGGCAGGTCCTCGGGCGGGATCTCTTCCGGTGTCTCGGGGGGCGCAGCCGGCGGATCGGCTTCGCGCAGCGCGCCCGGAGCGATTTCGGGTGCCGCGTCCACGGACACTCCTTCCGCGAGCTCGGTTTCCGTGCCCACGGCCGCCTTGCGCCGGGCCCAGCGTTGCAGCCGTCCCTCTTGCTCAGCCATGACCGCCGCCCCCGCCATTGATGCGGCCGAGCGGGATCCGCCCGGGCGTAAAGGGCTCCTTCTGGGCGTCATGCCGCTTCCGCTTGCGCTTCACGAAGGGCTCGTCGACATGATGCCGCGTTACGAACTCTTGGACCCAGGCAATCACGCCCTCTGGCATGGGCACGCCCTCGACGATGTCCTCGCCGCAATCGAGGAAATCCTGCGCGTCATAGGCCGATGCGGTCACCACAAAAGGCGCGATCTCAGCCTCATCCTCCTCGTCGCCTTCGCGCAGAACGACATAGATCACGGGCGGTTCGTCGGACAGGTTGATACGGTAGGCCTCGGTTTCCTTGCGGTGCAATTCGAGGGGCAAGGTGCCCGCATGATACTGTACCCAGCCCGGCCCTTCGTTGAGCACGCGCCAGGCCTCGGTTTCAGCGGCGCCCGGAATTACCGCGACCGCGCGCCAGACATGGTCCTGCCACGGATTGTCGACCTCGCGGCGTTCGACCACGATCCCCAAGGGCATGGATTTCGACCGCTCCATGACGCTGTGGCGCGCCTCCCGTTACCCGAACCGCTTGTGGGGAGAATTGGTACCAACACCGGCCCGGTCAATCGTTCGGACAGGGTTTTTCCGCTGTCCAGTTTAAAATGATTCTGTGGAATAATTCATGCCAGACGCTACCCATGGAAGGCAACAGGTATTATGTTGCCGGCCTGGGGCGCGAGGCACACGATATATTACCACAGATGCGACGGGCGCACCGGCCGGCGAAGGGAGGACGGATCGGCGGCATGAAGCTCAATGACAAGCGAATACTGGTCTGCGACTGCGAGGGGACGATGCCGCTCGACGGCAAATCGCTGGCCAAGGCGCTTGGCGGCGCGGATGTCCCGCGCGTAAGCACGCAACTCTGCCGGTCCCAGATTGAGACCTTCGAGGGGGCGCTCAAGGAGGGCGGGCCGGTCCTGGTCGCCTGTACCCAGGAAGCCCGCCTGTTTCAAGAGACGGCCGAGGACGCCGGCGCCGATGTGGCGCTGTCCTTCACCAATGTTCGGGAGCGCGCCGGCTGGTCCGAGGCCGGCGGCAAGGCCGGCGCCAAGATCGCGGCGCTGCTCGCCGAAGCCGCGTTGGATATCCCGCCGGCGCATACCGTCTCGATGCGCTCGGAGGGGAGCTGCCTGGTCTACGGGCGCGACCAGACGGCTCTGGAGGCGGCGCAACAGCTCGCAGGCCGCCTCGACGTAACGCTGTTGCTCGCTCAGCCCGAGGATATCGTACCGCCCCAGACCATCGAGATCCCGATCTTTCGCGGCACCGTGACCGCTGCACGCGGCCATCTCGGCGCCTTCGAGATCGAGATCGACGACCATGCCCCCATGGCCGTCTCGTCACGCGCGCGGATCGGCTTCGCCGCGCCACAGGACAGGGTCCGCTCGCGCTGCGACCTGATCCTCGATTTGACCGGGGGAACGGCACTTTTTCCGGCTCCGGAGAAGCGCGACGGCTATTTCAATCCGGATCCGCGCAACCCGGCTGCGGTCCAGAAGGCGCTGTTCGAGCTCGCGGATCTGGTGGGCGAGTTCGAGAAGCCCCGCTATGTCGCCTACGATCCGGGCATCTGCGCCCATTCCCGCAGCAAACTCATGGGCTGCACCCGTTGTCTGGACGCCTGCCCGGCCTCGGCCATCACCTCGGCCGGGGATATCGTCGAGATCGACCCCTATGCGTGCGGCGGATGCGGCGCCTGCCACAGCGTGTGCCCCACCGGCGCCGCCGCCTACACCATGCCGTCGGCGAACAGCTTGCTGGAGCGGCTGCGCAGCCTGCTCGGCACCTATGCGGAGGCGGGCGGCACAAATCCGGTGCTGCTGGTCCACGATCAGGCGCGCGGCACGGAGATGATCTCCATGATGGCGCGGTTCGGGCGCGGTCTGCCGGCCAACGTCCTGCCCTTCACCGTGAACGAGGCGACCCAGGCGGGGCTCGATCTGTTCGCGGGCGCGTTCGCCTACGGCGCGAGCCAGGTGCTGGTTCTGGTCCCGCCGCAGCGGCGCGACGAGATGGCCGGCCTCGAGGAACAGACCGCCCTCGCCAACGAGATCCTAGTCGGGATCGGTTACGGCGATGGACGGGCCACGTTGATCACCGACGACGATCCGGACGCGGTCGAGGCCAAGCTGTACGATCTTCCGCTGCTAACGCCGCCGAGCGCCGCGACCTTCCTGCCCATGGGCAACAAGCGGACGCTCATGATGCTGGCGCTTGCCCATCTGCACAAAGCGGCGCCGGCGCCCGTCGAGCTGCTGCCCTTGACCGACGGCGCACCCTTCGGCGCGGTCACGGTCGACGCATCGGGCTGCACGCTCTGCCTCGCCTGTGTCGGTTCCTGTCCCACCGGCGCCCTGTCCGACAACCCGGATACGCCGCGTCTGAGCTTTACCGAGTCGGCCTGCGTGCAGTGCGGACTGTGCCAGGCGACCTGCCCGGAAAAGGTGATCACGCTGGAACCGCGGCTGAACTTCACCGATGCCGCGCGCGGGCCGGTGGTCAAGCACGAGGAAGAGCCGTTTGAGTGCATCCGCTGCGGCAAGCCCTTCGGCACGAAGAGCGCGATCGAGCGCATCGTCGAACAGCTGGCCGGCAAGCACGACATGTTCCAGGACGGCGCGATGGTTGACACCATCAAGATGTGCGAGGACTGCCGGGTCATTGCGCGGACCGAAGTCAAGGACGAGATCATGGCCGGCCCCCAACGCCCGCGCGTGCGAACGACCGAGGATTACCTGCGCGAGCGGGAAGAGGAGCAGAAGCAGGGCGGCGATGCAGAGGCAAAGGGTCGTTCGGCAAACCGGCGTCACAACGGAGCCGGCGGCGGAACCAGCTAGAGCATTGTCCGACCATATGGACCCATTCTGCCGGAGGCATTTTTCGCCATGACTAGGAAGACGCCGCAGAGCGTATCCGTCATACGGTCTAGGCGTTTGACGACGTCATGGCGAAAAAGGCCCCGGCCCTTGAGCGTTCCGTTGAAGCGGCGGCACCGGCCCACACCCCCACCCGGCCACCCACAAGGATACTGGCGTCGGGTGGTCGGGTGGGGGTGTGGGCCGGCGCGACCGCATGCCCTAGCGGACAGACGGGTTGCGTTTCTGCGGGCAGCCGCGGCGTTGCCGCGCCTGCCCGATGCTCCGGCATCGCGTTGCGGACGGCGCCTGGCGGGCTGCCGCGCCCAAACCGCAACAGAATCGAGTCCATATGGTCGGAAAGTGCTCTAACGGCACCCCTTGAGCGTGGCGTGGGCACGGTATCCCGTCGGCATCACCAGGATTG
>JAAUXY010056606.1_pt1 | contig 23629 bp, 18 predicted proteins | sample 7278121 | NCBI WGS metagenome assembly JAAUXY01 (sample SAMN14350117, study PRJNA611818) | marine sediment metagenome | isolation source: surface marine sediment (1.8m) | place: French Polynesia: Moorea | collected 2018-08 | reverse complement strand
GCGATCGACATTTTCCTGGAGCGCAATGTCCTCTTTGCGCCGGGAAAAGCAGCCAACGCCGGCGGTGTGGCGGTTTCCGGTCTGGAACTGGTGCAAAACAGCATGCGCCTCAACTGGCTCGGAGAAGAAGTGGATGAGCGTCTTAAAATTATTATGAAGGGTATCCACAGCACCTGTTTGCAGGCCGCTGAACAGTACGGCACACCGGGAAATTTTCTCATCGGTGCCAATATTGCCGGTTTTGTTAAGGTGGTCGACGCGATGCTGGATCAGGGCCTCGTCTAATTTCCGCTCTGTAAACGGCCCTTTTTCGCAATCTCTGTGTCAAACAGCGGGATTGTATTGTGCAGCGTACTTCAAGTACGCTTCCGCCCAATCCCGCTGTTTTCCTTGACCTTGCAAAAAATTGCTCGCTTACAAAGCGGAAATAGTCGTTTTATTAATTAAAAAAGGGAAGGATGGTAAACATTCTTCCCTTTACTATTTTTACATTGTCTGGGTTGCTAGAGGGAGCGAATCTCCTGGCGCATGAATACGACGTAAGAAATTGCGAAACAGACAACAGTGATGGCGATGAGCGAGATGATATAGGGCACGACGATCAGAACGCTCTGGCTTAAAGGCAGCGGCCCGGCAAAGCGGGACATGGACAGCGTTTCTAACGGCCCCACGCTCACCATCGACCGCGGCGTTGATTTGCGGGTGGGGTCGATGATTGTGGCGGTGGCTTCACGATAAAGCTCCATGGGGGAGGTGAGGATAAAAGCCTTTACGATATTGGCGCGTCGCATGACCACCTCAGGGTCATCGCCGGCCGTGTCGGAGGCCAGTGCATTGGCGATGACATTGGCGCCCAGTGAAATGAAAAATGAGAAAAAGATCCAGACCGCCAATGCCGCAAGGGCCGATGTTGCTGTGCTGCGAAACAAAATCGAAAATAAAATGGCCACCCCCAGCCAGAAAGAAATATATATGATACTGATAATTAAATAGATCATAATTCGCCAGATTTCTTCCAGACCCGGAATGATTCCCAGAACGATCAGCCCCAAACCGGTAATGACCAGGACAATGGATACCATCATAACGCTAATCATTACCACACCGGCCAGAAATTTTCCGTTAATCACAACGTCCCGATAAATAGGCTGAGACAGCAATTTGCTAAGGGTGCCCTGGCTGCGCTCGCGATTGATCGTATCAAATCCCAAAACAAGCCCCACCAGCGGTCCAAAAAAGGCCACAAACTGCACCAATGAAAACAGCGCACCCGATGATGTAAACAGCATCAGAAAAATAAATCGGGGCTTCGCTATACCGGCGAGCTCGTTTCTGATATTCATCCCAACCATGTAGGCGGTAATCAGACTGAGCATGGCAATCAATGCAAAAATAATCGTAAACCGATAACTGCTGAAGTGATCGGCCAACTCTTTTTTAATAATGGTCTTAATTCCCCGCACGGTTATGCCTCCTGAAAATATTTCATATAGATTTCCTCCAAGGTGTACTGCTCCTTGCCCACACCGAATTTTTCTTTTGCTAAATGATCCATGTCCCCCTGGGCCACCATGCGTCCCTTGATCATGATGCCGATTCGGTGACAGATTTTCTGAACCTGATGCAGCATATGACTGGAAAGCAAAATGGTCATCTTTTTATCCTGGCAAAGACTCTGTATAAGTTCGATCATGCGGTTGGTCGCATCGGGGTCTAAGCCCAGGGTCGGTTCGTCTAAAAAGGCCACCTTTGAATCTTTGATGAGAAGCTCGGCGATGCCCAGCCGCTGACGCATGCCGCGTGAGTAGGCACCAATTTTCTTTTGCATCTCTTCTGCGAGGCCAACCGTCTGGAGCGCTGTCGTGATGCGCTCATCAATGATGTCTTTCGGTAAGGCATTTAGTTCGGCCACAAATTGAAGCATCTGGCGGGCATTTAAATCACTGTAGAATCCCATATTCTCCTGAAGGTAGCCGATCATCGATTTGACTTTGATCGGCTCCCTGGTGGGATCGACACCCAACACCCTGGCCGTGCCGCTGGTCGGCTCCGTTAAACCCAGCAACATGAGGAGTGTGGTGGTTTTGCCGGCGCCATTGGGGCCCAGGAAGCCGAAAATTTCGCCCTCGTTGACGCTAAACGAAAGCTTTTCCACCGCAGCCTGGCCGTTGTAGATCTTGGTCAACTCACGGGTTTCAATGATTGCTTCTGAGCCCATTTTAGCGCCTTCCCAACCAGCGGAATAAACCGAACAGTCCGACGATCACCACTACAATAATTGCAATGCCAATCCAGCCCCACACCGCTGAAGCTCTAACCGTCGTCCGAAATTCGAGACTTTGCGATGCTTTTTCGCCTTCCACATTCACCCCCACCGAGTAATCGCCCACCAGGGCATCTTCATAGGGGGTTATAATAACCTCAACCTGTTTGAGATCATTGGGCTCGATGACATCGATTTTCTCGGGTTTAAATTCAACCTTCCAGTTTTCCGGCTTGAAGCTCATAAACTTGATGTCGCTGTTTTTAGCGGAGCCGGTATTCTTCACATAAAAGGACATATTCGCGGGTCGGCCCTGTCTGGCATCCAGGGACAACAGGCCCGAAGGTGTCCCCACTTCAAGTCCGTAGGTGCCGGTCAAAACGACCATCAACTGGGCTTCGGCATTCGCATCACCGGAGCTGACGCGTACGTTTATTGGAAATTCGCCGGCCTGCGTTCCCATTGCTGGCTTTACTTCCACGGCGACGCTGGTACTCTGTTTGGATTTAATCCTAAGGCTGGTGATATACTTGGTCTCATAGGCCGGTTTAAAATTCACCTCCCACCCCTGGGGCGCCTGGGCGAACAGATCAAACACCGCATCTTCATCCAGCTTGCTGTCGACTTCAACGGAAAATTCAAAGGTGGCATCCGAGGGCCCCCGGATGACCGGATATGAGGTTGTCAGTTTTACACCCTTGGGTTCTTTTGGTTTTCCATCATCAGCCCTGACTTTTACGGTGACGGTTTGCGACATTTTAAATTTACTATCCGGCGTTCGGGCATTGATACGAAATTTGTATACGCCCGGTTTTACGCTTTCTTGCGGGTCGGCTTCGAATGTGAGGGTTCTGTCATCGCCGGAAGGCACATGGACCCCGGTGACGGTGTATCGATAGGTCTTTATTTTCGCCTGCCAGCCTTCCGGTTTTGCGGCAATCCATACTGAGACATCTTCATCACTGCGTCCCTTGTTATGGAAAATAATATCCATGCTGACATCTTCATCCTTTGAGATCTCGACCCCCGGGTATTGCGCTGCCATCGAGATGGCTCTTGCGGGCCGCTTTTCTTTTTCCGTTTCTGCAAATGAACTGGCTGAAATGATCATCAAGGTGACCATGACCAGAGAACTGATCAGAAAGAATCTGTCTCGCTTTCCACTTTTCATATACAAGCCTCCCTTAATGTTTATTTTCATAAATATCGTTGCCGCCAGTCTCCAAATCATTGACGATCGCCCGCTTTCTAACCTGAGCATTTGGAAAAGTCAACGCCTGTGCGGTAACCTGGTATGATGCTTAATATGCTTCTGATAGTCGAAATGATCAAGCTGCACAATAGATAGGGATTGTAGTGTATCACTTTGTTATTGTTCCCAGTTCAAAAATAAACTTAAAAAAAGTAAATTTTTTGTATGGTTTCAGATAGATACCGATAGTTCTCATTCATTTTTTTTAAAATTTAATCAATAAATAAATAATGTCAAGTAGATCAAAAACTGATTTGAATGATGCTTGTCGACGTGCTAATAAGTTATGTTTCCAATGGGCGTATTTAATTTAGATCACATTCAATCTATTCTGCACCAATCCCCGCAGCTGATAAAGCATATCCTGCAGCGACTTTATGAGCGCAGCAATCAGCGCCCTGTATTCCCCGTCAACGGTGTTGACTGGCGAACTGCATCAGCAGTCCTGTTGTTGATGGGTCGTTACCCGGCAATAGCGACGCGATCTGAAGAGCCGTGTTTGATTTTAAATAAGCGATCGGCGAAGGTGCGCCAACCGGGAGATCTTTGCTACCCCGGCGGAAGAGTGAGCCCCCGGCTGGATGGCGGTTTGGCGAAGCTACTCAGGTGGCCGATATTGCCCTTGGCCCGCTGGCGCTATTGGCCCGAGTGGCGTAAAAAAAGGCCGCAGGAGGCGTTGCGATTGAAGCTGCTGCTTGCAACCGGTTTGCGTGAAAGCGTTGAGGAAATGCGCTTAAATCCTTTCGGCCTGAAATTTTTAGGCCCGCTACCGCCCCAGCCGCTGATCATGTTTAAACGGGTCATCTACCCGATGGTGTTCTGGGTCTCGGGACAGACCCGATTTTATCCCAACTGGGAAGTTGAAAAAGTAGTGCACATCCCCGTGCGTGATTTTTTTAATCCGTCTATGTATGCGCGATATCAATTGCGCATCGAAACACCGGAAGGCGCAGAAAATGAAAGTACGTTTCCCTGTTTCCGCCATACAAACAACGAGGAAACAGAGATCTTGTGGGGAGCGACATTTCGGATCACCATGGATTTTTTAAAATGGGTCTTTGGTTTTTTACCCCCGGATATACAATCCCTGCCCGAGATCAGGGGACGCTTGAGCAGGGCTTATCTGAATAACGGCTGATTTGAGCGAACACGCGATACAGTTGCGATTCAGGCTCAAACAGGAAAGGAACACAGATGAATGCAAACACATTATCACCGGCATTTACCACCAATCGTGTGGCCGAAACCAGGGATTTTTATGTGCGGTATTTTAAAGCCAAGGTGACTTTTGATTGCGGATGGTATGTGAATTTAGAATTCGGCAGCCCATCCTGTACGCTACAATTCATGTCCCCGCAACAGCCCGAGCATAAGCTGTCAAGCGGGGCCGGTCTGATCTATAATTTTGCAGTGAAAAAGGTGGATGAAGAATACAAGAAATTAACAGAAGCCGGACTATCGGTTATTGTTCCGCTTGAAGATCATCCCTGGGGAGACAGAGGTTTTGCCGTGCAGGATCCAAATGGTATATCTCTTTACTTATATTCTGAACGCGAGCCCGCTGAAGAATTTAAACCGTTTTTCAAGTAGGCCTGCTAGAAGAGAATTACATTCAAGCAATCTCAATAGGCATTTGGCGCTATTGTCTGCCGCCGTTGATCTACGGCATCTATTTGGATTTATCTTCTAAAAGGGTAGATATCAGTACTTTTAATCCCCCAGTCATTCTAATTTTTGCACAATTGACCGATAACCAAAAAAATTTGTTGATTCCGGGTTGAGTTCCATGTAATCAGAACTTATCTTCAAAAAGTCCCGCATTTAGATCATTTGAACCTTGTTTATAAATTTGATACTGGTAGATATCTGATCTTAAAAAAAAGCACCAAGAGATGAAGTGTTTATCTGCACTTTAATGAAAGGAGGAATTATGCCCGGAAAATTCGAGTTGAAGAAAGGCAGAAGCGGAAAGTTCTCGTTTAACCTGAAAGCCGCCAATGGACAGGTAATTCTGACGAGTCAAACCTACAAAACAAAAGCGGCTGCCAAAAATGGGATCAAGTCTGTTTGCACGAACTGCAAGAAGGCTTCGTTCTTTGATCAAAAAAAATCAAAAAAGGGGGAGCCTTACTTTGTTTTACTGGCCGCCAACAAGCAGGTTATTGGCAAAAGTCAGATGTATGCCAGCAGAAAGTCGATGCTGAATGGAATTGCATCCGTTAAGAAAAATGCCTCTAAATCCAAAATTCAGGATTTAACAGTGTAGTATTTCTTTTTGCTGGGAATCCCTGGACGCGTGGATGATGTTCAGGTGCGCCACAGTAATCAAGTTCTATCAAGGCAGGGTCTGTTGGTCCTGCCTTCTTGTTCTTTTTTAAGCGATATGATAGCAAATCATATGAAAAGGGCTATGGTGGAAACCATAGCCCCATTTATTTTATGGTAGGCGGTACTGGATTTGAACCAGTGACTTCTACCGTGTGAAGGTAGCACTCTCCCACTGAGTTAACCGCCCGAGTGAGTCTGTAGAATTAATGAACTGATTACGGGATTTCTAACCTATAAGTCAAGTCTTTTTAGTCTGAATTATGCATGAAAGTGAATGCGAACAGAAAAGCCGCTGACGCATTCAAAAATTTGGTTACGTATCTTGATCAGGTTTGGCCTCTTCCACCTCCGTTGCGGTCTGCGGGTTTTCGCCCTCAACATCCGATTCCACTATTTCTGCCGGTGTTTCCGTTTCTGCATCTTCTATTTCGGTTGAAACTTCTGATTCGTTTTGATCTTCATCGGCAGTGGCATTCACATCTTCGGATAAAGCGCTGCCGAATTCTTCAATTTCTTTGGGCGTTGGAAGATCTTTGAGGTTTTTGAGATCAAACACCTCCAAAAAGCGTTTGGTCGTGGCATAAATCAGCGGGCGCCCGGCGATTTCCTTACGACCCAGCACCCGAATAAATTTTCGCTCCAACAGCACACGCAGCACACCGCCGCAATCTACCCCGCGAATATGCTCCACATCACTGCGGATGACCGGCTGTTTATAGGCGATGATCGCCAGCGTCTCCAGTGCGGCCTTGCTAAGACGCATCGGTTTGGGCTGCAGCAGGCGCTTGATCCACTCCATATACTCGGGTCGGGTGCGGATTTGATAACCGCCGGCCACCTGATTGAGGAAAAAACCACCCTGACGCGTTTCATAATCCGCCTTCAGTTCTTCGAGTGCCTCACGGACCTCTTTGGTTTCCGCGCCGGAAATAATCTTTTTGAAGCGCTCAATTGTTAAAGGCTCTTCAGCTACAAACAGCAAACTTTCGATTATATTTTTGATATCATCCATTATACATAAAAGAGTCGCAGTACACCGGTTTGAACGTGTTGAACAAGACGCACCAATGCCAGTTTAACCATTTCTAAAATTGCCAGAAAGGTCACGATGACCTCCCCTTTATCCGGATTTTTTGAAAAAAGTTCGGCAAAGGTCGTGGAGCCCTTGTCTTCCAGTATATCGGTAATCTGGGTGATTCTATCTTTAACAGATATTTTATCTGCCGTAAATTCCATCCGGTCATCACCGGGAATTTTTTCAAGAATTTTTTGAAAGGCATCGATGAGCTCAAACAGGCCGACCTGAATGTACTCCTCTTCCCGGATGGACACAAATTCCTGATGATCGCGGCCTCTGAGAAAGGTTTCCTGGCCCAGAAGATGTCTTTCAGATAATTTCTCTGCGGCGGATTTCATTTGCAGATATTCCAGAAGAGGTTTGATAATTTCCTGGCGCGGATCGTCTTCATCATCTTCTTCCTCCGATGCCGGCAGCAGCATGCGAGATTTGATCTGAGCCAGGGTCGAAGCCATTACGATAAAGTCACCGGCAAAGTCGATGTTCATGACCTTCATCCATTCGAGATATTGAAGGTATTGTTCGGTGACCATTGCGATGGGGATGTCATAGATATCCAATTCATTTTTTTTAATGAGATGCACCAGAAGATCCATGGGGCCTTCAAAAATGTTTTCCAGCTGAACTTTGTAGATTTCTTCCTGCATAAAGAACCGTTTCTATATTTTTATGGCGGCTCGAACGGATTCCATCGTCTGCCGGGCGGTCTTGCGGGCCCTGTCACAACCGTCAACAATAATATCATCAACCTGTTCAGGATGGGTCTCATAATGGGCACGTTTTTCGCGAATCGGTTCCAGCGCATTACTTAAGTTCTGCGCCATTATCTTTTTGCATTCCACGCAGCCGATTTGCGCTTTGCGGCAATCCTCGTCAATCTGTTTGACTTCAGCTGCCGGGGTATACAGTTTATGAAAATCAAAAACATTGCATACATCCGGGTTGCCGGGATCACTGCGTCGAGCGCGCTGGGGATCGGTGATCATCTGAGAAACCCGGGTGCTGATCTGTTCGGGGGGATCGGACATAAAAATGGCATTGTCGTAGCTTTTGCTCATTTTACGCCGATCAGTGCCCAGAATTTTGGGTGTCTCGGTTAAGATCACTTTGGGCTCGGGAAAGACGTTGCCATAAAAATGATTAAATCTTCGGGCGATTTCGCGGGTGATTTCAACATGGGGCGCTTGATCCACACCCACCGGCACACCATACGGCTTGTACATGATAATATCCGCGGCCTGTAGAATCGGATATCCCAGAAATCCGAAATTAGACAAATCTTTGTTGCTCATTTGACTGATCTGTTCCTTGTAAGTCGGGTTGCGCTCCAGCCAGGGCACCGGTGTTATCATTCCTAAAATCAGAAATAGCTCCGCATGCTCCTTGATTTGCGATTGCACAAAAAGGGTGCTTTTATCCGGTGTCAAACCGGCGCTGAGCCAGTCAATCATAATTTCTTTGGTATAGTCCTGAACCATGGCGGTGTTTTCATAATCACTGGTTAAGGCATGCCAATCGGCGATAAAATAGAAACATTCGTATTCATCCTGCAGTTTCACCCAGTTTGCCAGAGCACCGAGCAAATTGCCCATATGTAAAGGCCCTGTTGGACGCATGCCGCTTAAGATTCGTTTTTTCCGGCTCATGAAGTATTCCTTAATAAAGTCTTTAGGTTTTTGTCTGGCTATCAGCCCAGTAAAAAGTCGAGCACCGGGTTTAAGAAAAAGGACATCAACCGCCAAAGGGGTCCGGTAATCAGCAACACCAGAATAATAATCATCCCAAAGCGTTCTAATCGTGCAAAATGCACTCTTAGCGGCGCCGGCAGCAGCATCGCAAAGATACGGCTGCCATCCAGCGGCGGTATGGGAATCAAGTTAAACAGGGCTAAAATACAGTTGATGATCACACTGTAATACAGCAACAGAGAAAAAAACTCTAACAGCAACCCAATCGACGATTGATCCCAGGAGGCCATTGTGGCGGCCAGGATTTTAAAAAGCGCAGCGGATATGAGCGCCAATATCACATTCGCCAGCACACCCGCGGCAGATACCCAGAGTGTGCCTTTGCGATACTCACGGAAATTGCGAGGATTAACCGGCACAGGTTTGGCATAACCAAAGATAAACGGTGATCCCGATAGCTTTAGAATTAATGGCAGCAGAAGCGATCCAAATAAATCCAGATGCTTGATGGGATTCAACGTCAAGCGACCGGCCAGCCTGGCGGTGTGGTCACCCATTTTTAGGGCGGCATATCCGTGGGCCACCTCGTGAAGCGTAACGGCCACTATGAGCGGCAGGATGAGTAAAACAAATTGAATTAAGGAAAAATTACCGAACATAGTCTCGTGCAAAATCAAGTTCGTCTTTGCGCGTTTTAAGCTCACCGTTTAATTTTGCGTCCAGCGCCGCCTGGAGAATGTCCCGATAAATGGGACCTGGCTCAACCCCCATTTGCTGAAGGTCTTTACCCTTTAAAGAAACCGTTACCCTTCGCAGTCTCGTAAAATAATGAGATATCACCTTTTTGATCCGATCGCGTTTGGTGATCGCCATCATATACAGGATAAGCTCCGTGCGAAAACCGGAAAGCTCCCGATAAAGCTTGCTGTTAGGGATCGGTAGCTCACGGTTCAGCTTCAATACGCTATTTTCAGCCGCAAAACGTTCGCTGCAAAAAATTTTTTTATATCGCGGTGCCAATTCAAAACGATCGCATATCTCCTCTGACTTTTTTTGATTGCAGGTGTGAATCAGCACCAAAAAATAAACGACCCACTTCATATAGGATTCGTCTAAAAAAAGCAAATCATGCCATGCCAGAACCTTTCTGACCGAGTTCAAAATGGCAATGAGTTGTTTGTCGAACTGGATCGACGGATGTATATATTTCAGCAATTCAAAGTCGTTGAGTCGAATAATGGCCGGTACCGGATTGTCCTCTTCAAGAATTTGTTTCAACTCGGTAAGCACGCGGCGACCGCTGAGGCCCCGGAAAAAGTTCATGCTCACCGCATTGTCGATGAGTCCGCTGGTTAATTTGCCGATGGTGAAACCAAATCGTTGCTCAAAGCGGATGGCGCGAAATACGCGGGTTGGGTCTTCCACAAAGCTTAAGTTGTGCAGTACCCGTATGATCTTTTCTTTGATATCTTTGCGGGCCGAAAAAAAGTCGATTAGCGTGCCGAATTTATCAGGATTAAGCTGGACGGCCAGCGTGTTGATTGTAAAATCTCGTCGGAAAAGATCCAGTTTAATGGAGCTCATTTCAACGATCGGAAGTGCGGCCGGAAACTTATAGTACTCCAATCTGGCTGAAGCGATATCGATTTTATACCCGTCCGGAAAAATGATGACCGCCGTCCCGAATTTATCATATGTATGGATACGCGCCCCTTCCAATTTGGCATATTTTTTGGCAAAGGCAATTCCGTCACCTTCTATAACAATATCAACATCCTCATCGGATCGGTAGAGAAACAGGTCGCGAACAAATCCGCCAACCACATAAGCCCCGTAGCCGGACTCATCAGCCACTTCGCCGATGGTTTTCAGTATACTCAACAAGCGCTTCGAAAGCCGCTCTTTGAGAAATTTAATAACATTTCGTGTGCGCGCATGTACGGGTTCTTTGAGCGGATCCGGAAAATCATCCGGAACCTTTTCAGACTGCCGAACCAAAATGTTCAGCAGGTCGGTTCGGGTGATGACACCGGCGATTTCTTGGCGGTCAATTACGGGCAAAATGCGTTGTTTGTTTTCAATAATTTTTTCCTGAATTTCGGCCAGGTCAGCTTCGGGTCCGACCGTAACCAATTCGGTGGTCATATAATCTTTTACCGGCACATATTCGAGTTTGTGGTATAGCGCTTTTTCGATAACCTGCCGGGTGATATAGCCGCTAAGCTGCTCTTCACCGTTTTGTCTTTCGGTTACCAGAAGCGCATTGATATTGTATTGCGTCAGCAAATCGTTGGCATTCTTGCATGACACATCCGTTGGAACAGTGATCGCCGGTGAAGACATCAGGTTTTTTGCCTGTCGTTGGGCTTTAATTTTGCTATAGAGGAGCTCTACTAAATTGTTTTCGACCTGCGCCAGGGTTTTGCCCTTGATCGATGCAGAAGCGGCAAATGCATGACCGCCACCGCCCATGGGTGTTACAATCTCGCCAACATCGACATCGTTTATCCGACTGCGTGCCACCACATAAATTTTGTTTTCCATACGGGCAATGGCAAAAAGCGCATCCAGATTTTCCATTTTCACCATTTTCTGCACAAGAAACGCAAAATCAGGCATGTATTTTTCAGTGGTCACCGAGGCCACGACCACTTCGATGCCACTCACATTGTAGCGGCTTGCGGATTGGATCAAATCGTTTAACAGGCTGACCTGCTCGGGGCTGAGTTCCCTCGCAATCAGATCTGAAACCACATTCAGATTGGCGCCTCTGGACAGAAGAAATGCGGCGGCCTTAAAATCCTTGTCGGTTGTGGACGGAAACGTAAATGAGCCGGTATCCTCATATATTCCCAGACACATGATGGTTGCTTCATCTGCTGAGATTTCAATTCCTTTTTGAGAAATAATTTCAATGAGCAGGGTGACATTCGCACCGCTCATCCGATGAACTTCCAGGTCTCCTTTGATATCGTTATCCGTGGCTGGGTGATGGTCGTAAATATGGATTTCAATATCCTTGCGCTTTAAAAGCTTGGCCAGTTTGCCAATGCGACGCGGCTGGCGCGTATCCACCAAGACCAGTCGTTTAACTTTTGCAAAATCGATATCACTGATATCCGCCATATTAAACAGGTATACCATGGAGTTAATGAAAAAATTCTTTAAATTCTTTTCCTGGGAACCCGGGAATACAACAAGCGCATCCGGATAAAGCTTTTGCGCCGCCAGCATAGACGCCAATGCATCAAAATCAGCGTTCACGTGGGTCGTAATAATGGTCAGATTTTTGGCTTCCTTTTTTTGTTCTTGGAGCATAATTTGCTGATCTTAAAATTTTGGAAACGCGCTAAGTTCTGATCATGTTTCCAATATGTTTTTTGGGTGTGCGATTTTTGCCCTGCAAGAAATGCGATGCATCGCGATGATTTTTATATCCTGTATGGGTTGCGCGATCCATTATCAATTGTGTTCTTGAATCATCCGCAGGTGGCTGAGATGAATGCTGCAGCCTCTTGAAAATAAATCATATTTTTTTATGCGAACACGGTATCATAATTAAGTTAATATTTCCAATGAGATCTATTTTGGTCTGTGGACGATTATTGACAACTATTTGAAATCGTTGTAATATTAACAATCAGTAAACCGAAACAATAAACCCGTTGCGATGCAGCGGTTTTGCTAGGATTTCGAGATCTGATCGCTATACCGTTTAGATTTGAAAGAAACTCGGTTCGCTAGCATGCGATTCAAAAGAATGTTTTAATTGGACGCAGCGGCAATTTTTAAATCCATATTAATATCAATAGCTTATAATAATAAACAATCTGTGTTTCTGCGAACACGCTTTTTTAGAATGATCCCACGGAAAGGGATTTATTACCGGGCCCAAGACCGAATAAATTGCTTAAGTTTATGGGGTTACGCGCCGATATATACTCTACTACGTGGGACGCAGAGACTTCATATTCATCCAACTGCGCTGCCAGCAAGGCGAGCTTATGTTAGATGAATCATTCAATAATTTTCGCAACCAGAAACCAATTCTGTGGTTCTGGGCTGTTAAATATGGTAATAAATGCACAAGTAAGGCGTTATTGAACGCATAAGGGTTAGACAATAGACTGTCAACTCGGCTTGTTCCAATTTACTGTGGAGGATTGATCATGCCAGTTTATCAATGGGTAGGTACCAACCGGAAGAATGAAACCCGCAAGGGGGAGATGGAAGCTGCAAATGAAGCGGCAGTTCGATCCAATTTAATGCGGTTAAGAATTACCCCCAGTAAAATAAAAAAGAAACCCAAAGATCTATTTGAAAATGTTTCTTGGCTCCAGCCTGTCGTCAAGGAAAAAGATATCATTCTTTTTGCCAGGCAATTTTCCACCATGATCGATGCAGGCCTTCCCATTATTCAATGTTTGGAGATACTTTACACCCAGCAGGGCAATAAAACCTTTAAACGAATGATAAAGGAAATTAAAGAACAAGTTGAGGGTGGTGCTACCTTAGCCGAAGCGTTAAAGCGGTTTCCGAAGCATTTTGATGATCTGTTCGTCAATATGATTGCAGCAGGTGAGGCCGGTGGTATTCTTGATGCCATTTTGAGGCGCCTGGCTGCGTATATGGAAAAAGCCGCCAAACTAAAAGCCCAGGTAAAAGGCGCGATGACCTATCCGCTCGTAACCCTGGCTATTGCTGTTGTCGTATTGGGCATCATCTTGGTTTTTGTTATACCTGTTTTTGAGGAAATGTTCGCCGATTTTGGAGGCGAATTGCCCGTCCCAACCAAGATAGTTGTAGCAGCCAGTGAAATGGTAAAAAGCAAAATTTTATATATCATTATCGCTATTATTATTCTTGGATTTACGGCTAAAAAATTATATGCTACCCAAAAAGGCAAGGACCTAGCGGATAATTTCGTATTGAAAATTCCGGTTTTTGGTGAACTACTACGCAAGGTCGCTGTGGCGAAATTTACGCGTACTATGGGGACCATGCTTGCCAGTGGTGTCGCCATTTTAGAGGCGCTTGATATCGTTGCCAAGACAGCCGGCAACCGGACGGTTGAAAAGGCGATTTACGATGTCCGCTCAGGTATCGCTGAAGGTCGTACCATGGCGGATCCGTTGCAGGAAAGTGGCGTTTTCCCGGCGATGGTGTGCCAGATGATCTCCGTCGGCGAATCCACCGGTGCGCTGGACGCCATGCTCGAAAAAATAGCCGACTTTTATGACGAGGAAGTTGATCAGGCAGTCGATAACCTTACCTCTTTGATAGAACCGTTTATGCTTGTGTTTTTAGGGGTAACCATCGGCGGTCTGGTGGTCGCCATGTATTTGCCGATATTCAAGATGGCCGGTGCGTTGTAATAGTTGTACCATATTTCCGATAATTTATATCAGCGTTAAATTTAGAACCGCTAATTTAAGACCACTATCTCCTTAACGGAAACCGGAGTTCGATTATCCAGCTGGACCCTGAGCCCTTCCCTGATTAGGAATCATCTTGATTTTTAACGCACTAAGTTTCAATAGCTACCAGCGGTCTGTTATTAGACGATATTTTTAAGTTATCCCGAACATCGCTTTGCTACTTATGAGCACTCCTTTGCCTAAACCCGAAAAAGATTACAAAGCCGAACTCAAATGGTTGGTGTTTTTCCGGATTTTATTTTCGGTTTTGTTGCTCGGCTCCACCATTGTGTTGCAGCTTGGGGAAAGCGCAACTCCCATTGAGCCTTCTCTTCTGGTTCTGTATGGATTTATCATTACGATATTTTTTATATCTCTGGTTTACAGCCTGCTTTTGAAGCGAGTTAAGCAAACGATTTCGTTTGCCTTTATCCAGATTGGTATCGATACTTTTTTTGTCACGCTGATTATCTTCGGGACGGGCGGTTTTATAAGTGTATTTTCCTTTTTGTATCTGGTGGTCATCATTTATTCGAGTATGTTGCTGCCCATGCGGGGCACCATGGTTATTGCTGCCCTTTGCAGCATCCAATTCGGTTTTTTGGTTGAACTCGAATATTTTGGAATCCTGAATCCATTTGGCGCCGATGCGAATTTATTGGCGACTGCCTATGGCTGGAATCAGGTTTTTTTCAAACTGTTGATTACCATGATCGCCTGTTTTGCGGTTGCTTTCCTGAGCAGTCTTTTGGCAGAGCAGACGCGCATGACGAAAAAAGAATTGCGAACCATGGAAAATCACGTCAAGCGGGTTGAAAAGATGGCCGCCATCGGGGAAATGGCAGCCGGTTTAGCGCATGAAATAAAAAATCCCTTAGCCTCCCTGTCAGGTTCCATTCAGCTATTAAAAGAGGATATGCGTTATGATCCTGATCATGACCGCCTGATGCAGATTATTCTTCGAGAAGCGGATCGCTTAAGTTCTCTGACAAACAATTTCCTATTATATGCCCGGCCGCCCGCCGGCAAAGTTGAACCCGTGAAACTCGACCTGGCCGTGATGGAAGCTGCTGAACTCTTTGAAAAAGATGGTTCAAACAACGGCCGCATCACCACCTCAAAAAAGGTGTCTACCGACGTATGGATCAGCATGGATCGCGGTCATCTTCAACAGGTTTTATGGAACCTGCTATTGAATGCTGCAGAGGCCATTGAGGATGAAGGTCATATTGGACTGGAAATGTTTCCTTTAAAGAATAAACATGCCTGCGTGATTATTACGGATAATGGATGTGGCATATCCAAAGAGACGCTCACCTCAATTTTCGATCCATTTTATACCACCAAAGCAAACGGAACTGGTTTGGGCCTGTCGATCGTTCACCGTATCCTTGAGGCTTACGATGCCTGGCTAAACGTAGAGAGCGAGCCAGATAAAGGAACAGCGGTCACGGTGAATTTCAGACAAATCCCCCCTCCCGCCTAATCCCTTCGAAGCAGCGCCAACTTAGTCTTGACAGTTACACGCAAAATGAGTTACCAAAATCAGCTTAAATCAATTATTTGTGCCGATTTGCGCATAATAGCAAGGACAATTGTATAGTTTAACCAACAAAGGTATTCCCCGAATATCTACCTTCCTTTTCTAACAGGGGCCGACCATGAAAATCCCTTGCTATTGCTAAGATGCCTTTTGGTGGTTTATAATGTCGCAGTCCTTGTAAAATGAAGCAACCGGAGAGAGCAAATGCCGTTTCTGGCCGTTGCGCAGCGCTTCAACTGATAGGGGCATAAAAACAGCAACAAACAGCTTTTTAAAAGCTCGGCGGCTTGTCAGACGGGTGCGGATGAAGTCAGGGCAAGATCATATTGAATGGGCTAAACCTGAGTCACTGACGACCTGCTGAGCGGAGAGTGTGGATTTTTCCACCACCAGCGGGAAAGGACAATGACACGGCAGTGCCTCAATATGTGGTGGTGTAACCGAGTGCAAAGCAACCGGTTTGAATACATCCACTGAATCGCTCTGCATGAGATATTTGCCGAACGAATTAACATGAGACGGGAATGAATATGGAAAAGGGCAGCGAACTGATTCAGAAACGCAGAGATAAATTTGATCAGTTAAAAAATAGCAATATTAAGCTTTTCCCTAACGATTTCAACGTATCCCATACCGTTGCTCAAATTAACGGTTACATTGAAACTGACCTGAAAGTGATTAAAGATGATGCGCCGAATTTTGCCGTGGCCGGCCGCGTGATGGCAATTAACCGTTTCGGCAAAGCAGCGTTTATTCGTTTCAGGGATCGAACCGGTCAACTTCAAGCTTATATCCGCAAGGATAAAATCGGTGATGAAGCATTTCAACTTTTCAAACAACTGGACGTAGGCGACTTTGTGGGTCTTTACGGAGGCGTTTTTAAAACCAAAACTGGCGAGTGGACGCTTTTAGCCAGCGAGTTCAGGCTTATCTGTAAAGCCATTCGCCCACTGCCTGAGAAGTTTCACGGCCTTAAAGATCCGGAGAAGCGGTATCGACAGCGGTATCTTGACCTGATTATGAATGCCGATATCAGGGAACTCTTTATTAAGCGTAGCCGTATTATTCAGGAAATCAGACGCTTTTTCCTGGAACACGATTTTCTCGAAGTTGAAACACCCATGATGCAACCCATTCCGGGGGGCGCCGAGGCAGAACCCTTTCAGACACATCACAACGCCCTGGGGATGGACCTTTTTTTACGTATCGCCCCGGAACTTTACTTAAAGCGCCTTGTTGTCGGTGGATTCGAAAGGGTATTTGAAATAAACCGAAATTTTAGAAATGAAGGTATTTCAACCCAGCATAATCCAGAGTTTACGATGCTTGAATTTTATCAAGCCTATGCCACTTTCACCGATCTGATGCAGTTCACCGAGCAATTGTTTTCGGCTGTTGCGCAAGCGGTTAACGGTACGACCGCGATTACCTATCAGGGTAATACAATTGAATTGGCCGGTCCCTGGCAGCGAATCACTCTTAAATCCGCTTTAGTGGATATCGGCGGGATTGATCCGGCCTTGCTAAACGATAAACGAGGTCTGCTAGAATTTGCTTCCCGGAATGGAATAAAAGTTACCAAAACAGGAAAGCTGGGAAAAGTGATTACCAAGCTTTTTGATGCGGTTGTCGAACCCAAATTGATACAGCCAACCTTCATTACGGCCTATCCAGCGGAAGTTTCACCGCTTTCACGGCGCAGCGATCAAGAACCTGAATTAACCGATCGTTTTGAGCTTTTTATTGCGGGGCGTGAGATCGCCAATGGGTTTTCTGAGTTAAATGATCCGATTGATCAAAAGGAACGATTTGTCCAGCAGGTAAAAAGCCGCCAGGCCGGTGACGAAAAAGCCCACCAAATGGATGAAGACTATATCGAGGCCTTAGAGTACGGTATGCCGCCCACTGCAGGCGAAGGCATTGGCATTGACAGGATGGTAATGCTGCTAACGGATGCGGCTTCAATTCGTGAGGTTATTCTCTTTCCTCATATGAAGCCAAAGGAATAAATCTTGGCAAGGTTTGAAACGCAAACATCTAATTAAATGGTCATGTCATCTGGAAAAATATCGCAGTCATGTAAACCTTTTTTAGGCAAAAGGGTCCTTCAAGTATAAGGAATGCGGTATTCCTAAATGACAACTCAATAACCTGTAACCCATATCGAATAACCGATAATCGACATCTAATTTATGTCATTTGAATACTTCATTGGCGCCCGCTACCTGCGGGCCAAGCAAAAACAGGCGTTTGTCTCACTCATTACCATACTTTCTATTGCGGGTGTGATGGTTGGGGTGATGGCGTTGATTGTGGTTATTGCCGTTATGAACGGTTTTGACGCCGATCTCAAAGCGCGAATTTTAGGCGGCCAATCTCACATTGTGCTGATGCGTCATGGCAGCGCGTTTAATCAGTATCACCTCGTTCTGGAAAAAATCGCAGGTACACCGGGTGTGGAGGCTGCGACACCCTATATTATCACCCAGGGAATGCTGCGCTCAAAATCCGGTGCTGTCGGCGCTGTCGTCAGGGGAATTGATCCCCAAACCGCCGGTCAGGTGATGAAAACGCTTGAACAGGTGGCTTTAACAGATGTATCCGCAAAGTTAAAAACTGAAGTGCCCGGTATTGTTTTAGGCAAAGAACTGGCCCGTAATTTAGGTGTGATCGAAGGCGACATGATCCATCTGATGTCTCCGCGTGGGATGCTATCTCCAATTGGACACATTCCTGCAATGAAGCAATTTAAGGTGACTGGTTTTTTCCAGTCTGGGATGTACGAATATGATCAAACTTTTGCATTTATTCATCTAAAAGACGCTCAGCGGATGCTGCGAATGGCCAATTCGGTCACCGGAATCGACATTCGAGTCGATGACATATACCAAGCCAGAGAGATTGCCGATCGGCTCGTCTCTAAATTGGGCTTTCCGTATTGGGCCCGGGACTGGATGCAGATGAACAAAAACCTGTTTCGGGCGCTGAAAATGGAAAGATGGGTGATGGCGATTATATTAATCCTCATTGTTCTGGTGGCCGCATTTAATATCGCCAGCAGTCTGATTATGCTGGTCATGGGAAAAACGCGAGATATCGCCATTCTAAAGGCAATGGGCGCTACCACCAAAAGTATCCGAAAAATATTTGTCTTTAGCGGCATGGTTATCGGCGCTGTCGGAACTGTTCTGGGGTTGATTCTGGGTTTGGTGCTCTGTACGCTGCTCAAGCATTACGATATTTATGAACTAACGGGCGATATTTATTATTTTACGACCACACTTCCGGTTAAAATCGAAATTTTCTGGGTTATTGGGATCGTTTCAGCTGCTTTGTTAATCTGCTTTCTGGCAACGCTTTATCCAGCGCATCAAGCCGCTAAACTCGATCCGGTGGAGGCGATCCGTTATGGATAAAACAGGTCCACCCGAAAATAGGATTCAAGCCGACGCCAGAGAACCGAATAATTCGTCGACTGAAAATCTAATAAGCGTGAAAGATCTGACAAAAAGTTTTAAAAACGGGGGCATCCGTATTGATGTTTTGCAAGGCGTTCGTGCCGATTTTCATATTGGAGAAACGGTGGCAATTGTCGGCCCTTCTGGCATCGGCAAATCGACGTTGCTGCATATTCTCGGGACGCTCGATCGACCTGACAATGGTGTGCTGATGTTTCAGGGCGAAAATGTCCTTCTTTATGATGACATTAAACTGGCCGAATTTCGCAACAGGACCGTCGGTTTTGTTTTTCAGTTTCATCATCTGTTGCCCGAGTTTAGCGCTCTTGAGAATGCCATGATGCCGGCGCTTGTGAATGGTTTCAGCAAGCCGGAGGCAAGCAAGGCAGCTGAAGAGATATTGGTCAGGGTCGGGCTGCAGGACCGATTACACCATCGTGTCGGCAAGCTTTCCGGCGGTGAACAGCAACGCGTGGCTCTTGCCAGAGCGCTGGTTCTAAAACCTGCAATCCTTCTTGCCGATGAGCCAACCGGAAATCTTGACCAAATGAACAGTGATCAGGTTCATCAACTGCTGATGGAATTAAATCGGGAACTTTTGATGACACTGGTGGTTGTCACCCATAATATGGAGCTTGCGTCTTATATGTCGCGCTGCGTAACCATTGCCGGTGGGCGATTGCAAGATGTAAGTTCAGGCGGTGCTTAACCAATACGCTTCTGCTTGAAGCAGGTTCGCAGAAACAGCAAGGAAAAGCCTGATTGATCAAACAGGCTGTCCCATAATATCAATCAGTGAATAACACTTCGGTTGCTTGTGTGGTGCGGAATTCATTAAATACGAATACGATGAAGACACTCTGCTTGATTATCACGGCAGTTCTGGGGCTGTCCCTGATAGCTGCAAACGCTCAGCAACCGGTTAACGTTGTTATCCTGCCTTTTGAAATCTTTGCCCAAAAAGATTTATCCTACTTGCAATCCGATATACCCACTGCCATAAAAACATCTCTCGAACAGGCTGGCGCAAGGGTACTGCTGTTGGATGCAGAATCAGCACCCGAGTGGAAGAAACAAACGGCAAATCTTGAGGAGACCAAAACGCTCAGCCTGCAGACCGGGGCGGACTATGTTATATGGGGCAGTTTAACCTGGATTGGGCAGCAGTTTAGTCTGGATGTAAAATTATTCGAATCGGCGACTGAAAAAGCACCCACCGCCTTTACAACAGAGGGACGGGGTATCGAAAATCTACCCTCAACTGTCGAAAATCTTGCCCAAAGTCTCGGGTTAAAAATATTCAAACGCAAACAAGTCTTTGCGGTTGATGTTTCCGGCAATCAGCGCATCGAGGTTGACGCCATAAAGAGAGTTATCAAAACCAAACCCGGTGACCTGTATAATTTAAAAAGTCTTTCGGAAGATCTTAAAGCCATTTACGCCTTGGGGTATTTTGATGATATTAAGATTGAAACCGAAGCGCTGCCTGAAGGAAATAAAATCACATTCAAGGTGAAGGAAAAACCGACGCTGCGCAGTGTCCGTATCAGCGGGAACCAGTGGGTATTTGAGAATGAAGAGATAAAAGAAGTCATTACCTCTAAACGGGGAGCGATTCTGAATATCAATGTGGTCCAAAACGACATCAGTAGAATAGAGGATTTATATAAGGAGAAAAACTATCACAATGTCCGTGTTGATTATAAGATCTTTGAGCGCAAAGACAATCAGGCCGACATTGAATACATCATTGAAGAAGGAGAAAAGTTTAAGATAAAAAAGATTGAATTTGAAGGCAATAAGGCTTTTTCAGACAAAAAATTAAGAAAGCAGATGGCGACATCGGAAGCTAGCTTTTTATCATGGTTTACCGAGGCGGGCGATTTAGATGAAGCAAATCTTGAACAAGATGCTGCCCGGCTCAAAGCCTTTTATCATAATTCAGGTTATATTCAAGCTCAGGTGGGTGAACCCCAGGTCGAATTTAAGGAAAGTGACATCATCATTACCATTAAAGTCGATGAGGGATCGCAATTCAAGGTCGGCAAGGTGACCTTTACCGGCGACTTGATTTTGACCGAAGAACAGTTTCTAGAAAGCCTCAAGATTACCGAAGAGGAATTTTATAATCGTGAAGTTTTAAGAACCGATGTCCTGGCCCTTACGGATCTATATGCAGATGAAGGATATGCCTATGCGGATATCGCTCCCAAAATTAAAAGAATTCCAGAGGAGCTGAGGGTTGACATCTCTTTTAATATCGTAAAGGGACAGCCGGTCTATTATGAAGAGATCATTATCACAGGCAATACCAAAACACGCGATAAAGTCATTCGCCGGCAATTGCGGATCTATGAACAAGAACTTAGCAGCGCAAGCCGGCTGAAGCGCAGCATAACGAATCTTCAGCGGTTGGATTATTTTGAAGATGTCAAAGTAGATAGCTCTAAGGGTAGCGCTGATGACAAGATGGTTTTAAAAATCGATGTTGCCGAAAAGTCAACCGGCGCATTTACTTTCGGTGCCGGTTACGGAAATGTTGAGAACCTGTTCGGTACGGCTCAAGTTTCTGAACGCAACCTGTTCGGCCGGGGTCAAACGCTTGCGCTGCAGGCTATACTGGGCAGCAAGACCCAAAAAGTACAGTTATCTTTCACCGAACCTTACATCTATGATATGCCGTTGTCCGGAACGATTAGGGGATATAACTGGATTTACGAATATGATGATTATCAAAAGGATAGCATCGGGGGAAGTCTCGGTTTCGGTTATCCCGTTTTTGATTATACCCGATTTTCTTTAACTTATATGTATGATTGGTCGGATATCCAAAATATCGATGAATCGGCTGCCAGGTCCATCAAGGAATTGGAGGGCAAAAATGTGAAAAGCGCCATCAGTTCACAGCTAAAGTATGATTCACGGAACAAGCGATTTCTTGCCACCCGGGGAGCCCTCAACAGCTTCTCGTTTGAGTTTGCCGGAATAGGCGGCGATATCGGGTTTACAAAATACATTGGCGAAACGGGATGGTACATCCCGCTGTTCTGGGATGTGGTTGGGGTTGCCCATGCAAAGGCCGGCTATGTTGCTGATATCAAGGAAAAAAAGTTGCCCGATTATGAGAAATTTTATCTGGGTGGTATCGGGTCTTTGAGGGGATTTGAGCGCGACGACCTGGCGCCTAAGGATGATGATGGTGCCAGTGTGGGGGGGGACGCGTTTGTGCAATTTAATTTTGAACTGGTTTTTCCAATAATAAAAGATGTGGGCATCCACGGGGTTACCTTTTTTGATACCGGCCAAGTTTATAGAAACCTAGACGATATCGAATATAATCCCAGTGATCTACGGCAGAGTGCCGGCGGCGGAATTCGCTGGGTTTCTCCTGTGGGGCCCATCGACATCGAATACGGTTATATTCTCGATCAAAAAGACAGCGATCACGGGCCCGGCCAATTTGAGTTTTCAATGGCATCATCTTTTTAATAAGATCAATACCATCATAAACATATGCGTCTCTTCGCTCATTGCCGGAATATAGAAATAGGGAAAGATGGAATAGCAGGACTGGCTAATTAAGCGATGGCCAAAATGACTGAATTTGATTCTTATGCTTTCATCTGGTTGAAAAATAATACGGTTCATGGGATAAACAAGCTATAGAAGCCATCCGTTTTTAACAAATCATTCCATTTGTCCAGCAATGCTGATGGATGGTTCGAACGTGTGCGGTTTTAAACAGAATAATTTTAATGGATCATAGAACTTCAGAAATGAATTAACTTAAATAACGTGATAGGGGGCAAAGAATGCAACTACGCAATTTTAGATTAATAATTTTTGTGATCTCTTTTGCATTCATGTGGGTTGGTTCTGCGACTGCAGCCGATGTAGCCAAAATCGGCATCGTAGATTTGCAGCGAGCTGTGACCACATCAGATTATGGAAAATCTGCACAGGCTGAAATAAAAAAAGAAAGAGATATAATGCTGCAGGAACTGAAGACAAAAGGTGCTGAAATAGAAGCGCTCGGAAAGCAGCTTGAGCGAGAATCCATGGTTATGAGTAAAGAGAAACGGGAAGAAAAGGAAAGGGAATTCAGGATAAAGCAAAATGATTTTAGATTGCTAAACAAGAAAAATAATCAAAAAATGCAAGATCTCCAGAAAGAATTTTTTAACAGAGTCGTCAAAGACGTTTTTAGCCTTGCTGAGGAAATCGGAAAAAAAGAAGGCTATCTGCTAATCATGCGGAGTGAAGGCGTAATGTATTCGCCGAGCACGATTGACATTACCGACCAGATTATCAAGCAGCTAAATGACAAACACGCGAAGAAGTCCGGGAATTGATTCTGATCGTAAAACTTCGGCAATCTCCGGTCCCACATTTCAGGAGAAAAAATGGGAAAAAAAACATATGACATTCAGGCAATCATGGAGTTCTTGCCACATCGCTATCCGTTCATTCTGGTTGATAGAATCCTGGATTTGGTTCCGGGTGAAAAGATCACTGCCCTGAAAAATGTCACGATGAATGAACCCTTCTTTCAGGGGCATTTTCCTACATTTCCGGTAATGCCAGGGGTCTTAATCGTTGAAG
>JAAUXY010024970.1_pt1 | contig 23633 bp, 26 predicted proteins | sample 7278121 | NCBI WGS metagenome assembly JAAUXY01 (sample SAMN14350117, study PRJNA611818) | marine sediment metagenome | isolation source: surface marine sediment (1.8m) | place: French Polynesia: Moorea | collected 2018-08 | reverse complement strand
TCTCGATATCGGTTCGCCGTTCTGAGCTCATCGCTTCGTGCCCGGTTGCCGGCCAATAGGCCGGCCGCTTCGAGAACCGTCGTCACGATCACCGCAGTGAGCCGCAAGCTCTCGCCAGCGCTGGTGTTTGCTGCAAGCAAATCATGTCCCGTGATCGAGGCCAATTGTCTGGTGACGGAGCTCGTTCTTCTCAGGACATTGCGATGGGCTCTAAAGCACGCCCGAGCCGCTACTTATACTTCGGCCATCATCGAAACGTAGGCCGCCAGTCGGAGGATAAGGTTGGCGGCACAGGCCCGCCCATTGCCGATAGAGGTCGCGAATGCGCGATCGTCCCAAGCTCGGACCCGAACTGCTGGTCCTCGCGCTTCTCTCATTGCTTTGGGGGTCGTCCTATCTGTTCATCAAGGTGGCGGTTGCCGACGTTCCCCCGCTGACGTTGATTGCGCTGCGGGTGGCGGGAGCAGCGCTGTTCTTGACGGCCGTAATGACGCTGCGAGGTGACGCCCTGCCACGAGATGCGCGCACTTGGCGCATGCTGTTCGTCCAGTCCGTTCTCAACAGCATAGGGGCGTGGACGGTGCTGGCCTGGGGTCAGCAATTTGTCGATGCTGGATTGGCGAGCGTGCTCAACTCGACCTCTCCGATCTTCGTCTTTCTGTTCACCGCCCTGGTCACGCGGCACGAGCGCCTCGGGGGGCGCAAGCTGCTCGGCACGCTCGTGGGCGCGTTCGGGGTGCTGCTGATCGTGGGGCTGGACGTGCTTCAAGGGCTTGGTTCGCAGGTTCTCGGGCAACTGGCCTGTCTGGCTGGGGCCGGGCTGTATGCTGGCGCGGCGATCTACGGAAAGCGCTTCGGACATATCTCTGCGGTCGCGACCGCAACGGGCACGATGATCTGGGCGACGATCGTGCTGGTTCCGGCTGCGTTGATCCTCGACCAGCCATGGTCGCTTGCGCCGTCAGGGCAAAGCCTGGTTGCAACCGCGATCTTGTCGATCCTGTGTACCGGCGTTGCTCTGCTGATCTACTTCCGGCTGGTGCGCACCCTTGGATCGATGGGCGTCGCGAGCCAAAGCTACCTCCGAGCCGGGACTGGTGTGGTGCTTGGGATGATATTTCTGGGTGAGAGCCTGACACTTTCCGTCGCCTGCGGGCTTTTCGCGGCGATTCTAGGTGTGGCTCTGATCAACTTGCCGTCGCGCCGAACTCCAAAGGTCGAATCAACGCCAAGATATGTGCTTCGATAAGGGTCGATGCGGTGCCCGGCCAGTTTTCGATGCAATCAGAAGCTGACCGGCCGTTTGGATGGGAGGCCGACATGTACACGGTGCTTTACCACCTGCTGTGCTTCTTGTGCGCGGTGTTCCGAGTGGACGCAGAAACCATACGGCGCCAAAAGTCGGAATACCGGGTGATAACGCCGGGGGTGTTCGGACACTGAGCACGCAGGTCTAAGCTGCCTCCAGGATCGCCATCGCCATGGCGGCGGCGGCCTGCTCGACCTGCGCGCGGCTGACGTCCAGATGAGTGACGGCGCGCAGGCGCATCGGACCGACCTCGCTGAGGCAGACCCCATGGGTGGCAAGCCGGCGGTTGAATTCGGCGGCGGACGGCGCGCCCTGGTCCAGCTCGATGAACACCATGTTGCTCTCGACCAGATCGGGATCGACCCGCAGCTTGGGTACTTCGACCAGCCGCTCGGCAAGGTACTTCGCGTTGGCGTGATCGTCGGCCAGGCGGTCCACATGGTAGTCGAGCGCATAGAGCCCGGCCGCGGCCAGGATTCCGGCCTGACGCATGGCGCCGCCCATGCGCTGTTTCCACCGCCAGGCTTCCGCTATGAAGTCGGCCGGCCCGGCGAGCACACCGCCGACCGGGCAGCCAAGCCCTTTGCTGAGATCAATCCAGGCGGAATCGAACGGGCCGGCAAACGCCTCGGCGGGCGTCTCGGAGGCAACGACCGCATTCATCAGGCGGGCTCCGTCCATGTGCAAGGCGAGATCGTGATTGCGCGCAGTCTCGACGACCGCGCGCACGGCCTCCAACCGCCACACCGTGCCGCCGGCCATGTTGGCGGTCTGCTCGACCGAAACCAGGCGGGTGCGCGGAGCGTAGCGGGACTGCGGGCGCGCAGCAGCGGCCACCTGCGCGGCAGAAAAGACTCCCCGCGTGCCGTCCAGAGGCTGTACCGCAGCGCCGGCCAGGGCGGCCGGTCCGCCGCCTTCGGAGTTGATGATGTGCGAGGTCTTGTCGGCCAGGATCTCGTCGCCCGGCCGGCAATGCACCAGGATTGCGATTTCGTTGCACATGGTGCCGGACGGCAGGAACACGGCGGCCTCCTGGCCCAACAGCTCCGCCACCCGCTCGCACAGGCGGTTGACGCTGGGGTCGTCGCCGCGCTGCTCATCGCCTACCGGGGCGTCCGCCATCGCCTTGCGCATCGCCGGCGTCGGCCGGGTCTGGGTGTCGCTGTACAGGTTGATCTCGATCTCGGTCATGGTCGGTCACTGTCTGGTGGAGCCACAGGGAGGACATACAAGGTCTGCCATTTGCCGCCAAAGGTCATTGATGGTTGACTGCGAAAAATCACCTTCTGCCGTGGACGCGTCCCGCCTGCGATGAACCCTTCAGTGCTGCTTGCTATCGCCCTCGGCGGCGCGTTGGGCGCGCTCGGCCGGCATTTCGTCGGAAGTCTGATGCTGCACTGGCTTGGCGCCAGCTTTCCGTGGGGCACGCTGGTAGTGAACGTGGTCGGGTCGTTCGCGATGGGTGCGCTGGTCGAGACGATGGCGCTGGTCTGGTCTCCATCGCAAGAGCTGCGCGCCCTTTTGACCGTGGGATTCCTGGGCGCCTTCACCACCTTTTCAACGTTCTCGCTGGACTTCTACGTGGTGCTGCAGCGTGGCGAGATCGGGCTGGCTTCGATCTATCTGCTCGCGTCCGTCAGCCTGGCGATCGGCGGGCTGCTTGCCGGGCTTGCAGTGATGCGGGTGATCCTGACATGAGCGCGGTGCAGACCCTGACCGTGGCCGCCGAGGAAGCGGACATGCGGCTGGACCGCTGGTTCAAGCGGCGGTTCCCGGCGCTCGGCCATGGCAGGCTGGAGAAGCTGCTGCGGACCGGCCAAGTGCGGGTCGACGGCGGCCGCGCCAAGTCAAACACCCGGCTGGCGCCGGGCCAGACCGTGCGGGTGCCACCGCTGCCGGAGCCGGCTGAACGGCCCGCGCCGCGGGCAGAGACGCCGCCAAGCACAGCGGATGTGGAAGCCTTGCAAGGCCGGGTTCTGCATCGCGACGCGTCGGTGATCGCGCTGAACAAGCCACCCGGCATGGCGGTGCAGGGGGGCAGCAAGGTGCAGCGCCATCTGGACGGCATGCTTGACGCGCTGCGCTTCGGTGCGCCCGAACGGCCGCGGCTGGTGCATCGCCTGGACAAGGAAACCAGCGGGGTCCTGCTGCTGGCGCGGACAGCGCCGGCCGCGCGCAAGCTGACCGAAGCCTTTCGCCGCCGCGATACCCGCAAGATCTATTGGGCCGTCACCGTCCGGGTGCCGAAACCGCGTGACGGCACGATCGACCTGGCGCTCGGCAAGCGGGGTGGGCCGGGCGGCGAGAAAATGGCGGTCGGCGGCGGCCTGGACCCCAAGCGCGCGCTGACCCGCTATGCCGTCATCGAGCGCGCGCAGCGCAAGGCGGCCTGGGTCGCGCTGTGGCCCTTGACCGGGCGCACGCATCAGCTTCGCGTGCACATGGCGGCGATCGGCACGCCGATCCTGGGGGACGGGAAGTACGGCGGCGCCGACGCGTTCCTGTCCGCCGACGGGTTGTCCAAGCGGCTGCACCTGCACGCCCGCCGGATCTGTCTGCCGCACCCCGACGGCGGCGAGCTGGACGTCACCGCCCCACTGCCGCCGCACATGGCCGAGACTTGGCGGTTCTTCGGGTTCTCCCCCGACACCGAGGGCGATCCGTTCGACGACGCGGTCAGCGGCTGAGCCGCCCCCGATCGAGCCATTCGCGGCTGCGGATCGGAACCGGCAACGGCGTCGGCTCGGCCGTTACCGCGTGTGCGGCGGCGCACAGCTCGGTCGCCGCGGTCAGGACGTTGCCGAGCGCTTCCATGACGCGGTAGCGCTGAAGCTTGATATCGGTATTCCTCATTGGACCACTCCACCCGGAATTTGATTGCACTGAAGGTGGGTCGCGGGCCGCGGCGGAAAGGTTTCACCCCAGGCTGGGTTGGCCATTTTACGTTCCCTGCCGCACCGGCTATGCTGTCATCATCGCTAGGTGAGGCCTTAGGCATGAGACTTACTCCGATCGCTCTCAGCGCCGCTTTGATGCTGGCGACGGTGCCGGTCGCGGCGGACGACAGCATCCACGAGAGCGCGATCGTCGGCGGGGTGAACGGTGCGGCGATGGGCGCTTTTGCCGGCGTCGGATCGTCCATCGGCACGGGCGCGGGCGCCGGAATCGGGCTGGCGCTTGGCTTGGGTATCGGAGCAATCGCTGCCTGGCAGAGGTCACTGCTGCGCGGCAAATACCCGCCCGAGGCCCATATCACGGGGCCGGAAGATGGCGGCTACGGCGCCTACTGGGGGACCAGCCAGGGCGGCTATGCCAAGTTGGCGCCCCCGAACTGGGCCTACCCGAGGCCGTAGGCGCAGCCCTGAGCCAGGCCGCCGGTCCAGGCGGCGAGCCAAGCAGGACAGCACAAGAACCGGGTGGCCAACCGATGCGCAATCGGGCTTGGCTGTGCGCCGACCTTCGCGCAGGAGGATGGCCCATGTTGCTTGAACATGACGCGGCGCGCCCGAGTGTGCATCCCACGGCACGGATCGCCCCAACCGCCGTGCTGTGCGGCGATGTGACGGTTGGCCCGGACAGCTCGGTCGGCTTCGGGGCCGTGCTGACCGCTGAGACCGGCCCGATCGAGGTCGGGGCGCAATGCGTGATCATGGAGAATGCGGTCCTGCGCGGCACAAGCCGGCATCCGCTCAGGATCGGCGACAACGTGCTGATCGGGCCCAACGCTTATCTGAGCGGTGCTTCGGTCGGCGATAACAGCTTCATCGCGACCGGCGTCAGCGTGTTCAATGCGGCCCGGATCGGCGCTCGTGCGATGGTGCGCATCGGCGCGGTGGTGCACATCAAGACGGTGCTGGCCGACGATGCGATTGTCCCGATCGGATGGGTGGCGGTGGGCGATCCGGCCCGGATCCTCCCGCCCGACCGGCACGAGGAGATCTGGGAGATCCAGAAAACGTTGGATTTCCCAGGCACCGTGTTCGGGGTCGGGCGGGCCGACGTCGGTGAAAGCTACATGCCGGAAGCGATGCGCCGCTACACCAAGGCTTTAGCGCGACACCGGGGCGATCGGGTGCTGGAGAACGGCACGAGCCGGCCGGATGGTTCATGAGCGCTTGTCAGCTGTCACTCGACTGGACGCGGATGAAGGCGGACCTGGATGAGAACGGGTTCGCGACCACTGGCCGGGTCCTGCAGGCCGAGCAATGCGCGCAGCTCGTCCGACTGTACGAAGACGATCGGCTGTTTCGCAGCCGCGTGGTGATGGCACGGCACAACTTCGGCCAAGGGGAGTACAAGTACTTTGGCTATCCGTTGCCGGACCTGATTGCCGGCTTGCGTGAGACGGCCTATCCGCCGCTGGCGGAGGTGGCAAATGGCTGGGCCAATGTCCTCGGCCAGGCGGAGCGCTTTCCGCCCGCGCTGGAGGACTTTCTGGCGCGCTGCCATGCCGCGGGCCAGACGCGGCCGACCCCGCTGCTGCTGAAGTACCAGGCGGACGACTACAACTGCCTGCACCAGGATCTGTACGGTGATCTCGCCTTTCCGCTTCAGTTCGCCGTCCTGCTGAGCGAGCCGGGGCGGGACTTCGAAGGCGGCGAGTTCGTTCTGGTGGAGCAGCGCCCGCGCATGCAGTCCAAGGTGGAGGTGGTGCCGATGCGTCAAGGCGAGGGCGTGGTGTTCGCGGTCAGTCAGCGGCCGCGCCGGGGTGCTCGCGGGTTCCACCGTACAGTGTTGCGCCACGGGGTCAGCCGGGTGCGATCGGGTCACCGGTTCACCCTCGGCGTGATCTTCCACGACGCGCGGTAGCGGATGATGGGCAAATCTCGGTACGCTGGACCCGCACTGCTGGCAGCCATTTTGACGCTGTTGGGCGGTCATGCGATGGCGGATCAATCGGCGGGAGATGCTCCCGCGGGTACCATCGAGCGGGGCGAGAAGACGGGTAAGGAACGGCTGAGCGGCAAGGCGGCCGACGAGCAGCGGGTCAACGACTGCAAGGTGCCGGCCGAAAAGCGCGGCGCCAGCAAACGGCCGAGCGCCTGCGCGCGCGCCGAATCCGCGCAATGAGATCCCAGGCGAGCAGTTTTTTGTTGGCTGCCGCGGGACAGTGCCTATCTAGATTCTATCGTGTCGGATCGTCCCCTACAGCTCGTCATCTTCGATTGCGACGGCACGCTGGTCGACAGCCAGCATGGCATCGTCTCGGCGATGCGCACTGCCTTCGCGGCCCTCGGCGTTGCGGCGCCGGAGCCGTCTGATGTGCGGCGCGTGGTCGGCCTGCCGCTGGAGCATGCGATTGCGCGCTTGGATGTGTCCGGTGATGAGGCCCGGCACGCCGAGCTGACCCGGCTCTACCGCCTGAGCGAGTTCGAGCAACGGGCCAAGGGGGAGCACGAGGAGGTTCTGTTTCCCGGCATTACCGAGGTGATCCGCGAACTCGAAGCGGTCGGCCTGCTGCTGGCGGTCGCGACCATGAAGTCGCGCCGCGGCCTGCTCGCCACGTTGCACCAACTTGATCTGGCCGAGCGGTTCGTCTCGCTGCAGACCGCCGACAGCGCGGCAGCCGGCAAACCGGCGCCGGACCTGGCCCTGCAGGCGATGGCAGAGGCCGGGGTAATGCCACAGCACGCGGTGGTGGTTGGCGATACGGTCTACGATATGGAGATGGCCCGCGCGGCCGGCGCGGCGGCGGTCGGCGTCGGCTGGGGATATCACGACGCGCTGGAGCTAGAGACGGCCGGAGCCGACGCTATTGTGCACGACAGCGCTGAATTGCCGGCCACGGTGGTGGAACTTCTGGGGTAGTGATGACGACAGGTGCCAACACCCTGCGACGATTCTATAAAGCGGTTCATGTTCGGCCGACCGAGCCGGCGGAGGACGGTTATTTGGTGCTGCTGGACAGCCGACCGGTGCGCACGCCACTCAGCCCGCAGTTGACGTTGCCGACCCGCGCTCTGGCCGAAGCGGTGGCCGAGGAGTGGGACCAGCAGTCCGAGCAAGTCGAGCTGAGGGAGATGCCGCTGACCCAGTTGGCCGGCACCGCGCAGGATCGGTTGGACGACGAACGAGAAAAGGTCGTCGAGGAGCTGGCCGCCTATGGCGAAACCGACCTGGTGTGTCACCGGGCCGGCTACCCGGCAGCTCTGGTCGAACGGCAGCACAACGTTTGGCAGCCGTTGATGGATTGGATCGAATTGCGCCACGGGGTCAGGTTGGTGGCGACTGAAGGCGTCATGCCGACCGAGCAGGATCCGGACGCGCTGGCCAGCCTGCGCTCGGCCATTGCCGCCCACGACAACTTTCATCTGGCGGCTTTGTCTTGTGCGTGCCATGCGGCCGGCTCGATCGTGATTGGTCTGGCCCTACTTGGTCGGGTGCTGGATGCAGAGGCCGCGTTCACGGCCAGCCAGGTGGATGAAGATCACCAAATCTCCGAATGGGGTGAAGAGCCTGAGCTGATGGTGCGCCGGGCCACACTGTTGACGGAGCTGCGTGCGGCCGAGCGGATGCGAGATCTATTGGCCGCCTGACGCTGGCCTTGGTCGCGAATTGCATTACCCTTTTTGCAAAGCACTGGTGTGGGAGTTGCCGTCATGAAAGCGATGAAAGAGCCGACCCCGGATCACCCGATTATCATTTCGCCGTCCACCGAACGCGTGGTGGTCAAGTTGGCGGGTGAGGTGATCGCCGAGACCCGCCGGTCCCTCAAAATGCAGGAATCGAGCTATCCGCCCGTCTACTACATTCCGCGCGAGGATGCCGCGATGGACAAGCTCGCGCGCACCGATCACCTGACCTTCTGCCCGTACAAGGGCGATGCGGGCTATTTCTCCATCGCGGCCAACGGGACGACCGCGGACAATGCGGTGTGGACCTACGAGGCCCCGTTCCCCGCGGTGGCCGAGATCAAGGGCTATCTCGCCTTCTATCCGTCCAAGGTGGACGCGATCGAGGTCACGCCGGCTTAGCCGGCATTTCTCACCAGGGACCGGGCCGTCATCGCGGTGGGCGGTTCCCGACCCGCTAGGAGACGGCCGCAGAGCATAGCAGCGCTATGGTCAAGGCCTTCGACGCCGCGGGCGGCCCGCCCGGCGCGACCCTGCGGGCGACCGAGAGCTGCCGACAGTCCGCGTCAAAGCGCTTGCCCGATGCGCTGCATCGGGCTTCGCACGTTTCCTAACCTGTCGGCGGCTGTCGGCCGTGACGACCCGGTCCCTGGTGAGAAATGCGGGCTAGGCTTTCCTCGCTTAGGCGCTGAGTTGCCGGGCCGCCCGGGGGTCTCCCTCAGGCGGCATGCTGTGCTACATCCGCGGTCGGGAGGATTTCGAGCCATGCATGACATTCTGCAGGAACTGGAAGACCGGCGCGCCGGCGCCCGCGCGGGAGGCGGCCAGCGCCGGGTGGATGCGCAGCACGCAAAGGGAAAACTGACCGCGCGCGAGCGCATCGAGTTGCTGGTTGATGCCGACTCCTTCGAGGAGCTCGACATGTTCGTGCAGCATCGCTGCGGCGATTTCGGCATGGCGGACCAGAAGATCCCCGGCGACGGCGTGGTGACCGGCCACGGGACCATCAACGGCCGTCTGGTGTTCGTGTTCAGTCAGGACTTCACCGTGTTCGGCGGCTCGCTGTCCGAAGCGCACGCGGAGAAGGTCTGCAAGATCATGGATCAGGCGATGAAGGTGGGCGCACCGGTGATCGGCCTGAACGATTCCGGCGGTGCGCGGATCCAAGAGGGGGTCGCCTCGCTCGCCGGCTATGCCGACGTATTCCAAGCCAATGTGATGGCCTCGGGCGTGGTGCCGCAGATCGCCATGATCATGGGGCCGTGCGCCGGCGGGGCAGTCTATAGCCCGGCCATGACCGACTTCATCTTCATGGTGAAGGACTCCTCGTACATGTTTGTAACCGGCCCCGATGTCGTCAAAACAGTTACGCACGAGGTGGTGACGGCCGAAGAACTCGGCGGAGCGATCACCCACACCACCAAATCCGGCGTTGCCGACATGGCGTTCCACGACGATGTTGACGCGTTGATTCAACTGCGCCGCTTCTTCGATTTTCTGCCGCTCAACAACCGGGAAAAGCCGCCGGCATGGCCGACCTTCGACCGGCCGGAACGGGCTGAAGCATCGCTCGACACGCTGGTGCCGGACAATCCGAACAAGCCCTACGACATGCGCGAGCTGGTCGAGAAGGTGGTCGACGAGGGCGACTTCTTCGAGCTGCAGCCGAATTTCGCGGGCAACATCCTGATCGGCTTTGCCCGCATGCAGGGGCGCACGGTGGGCATTGTGGCCAACCAGCCAATGGTACTGGCCGGCTGTCTGGATATCGATTCAGCCAAGAAGGGCGCGCGTTTCGTCCGCTTCTGCGACTGTTTCAACATCCCGATTCTGACCTTCGTCGACGTGCCCGGGTTCCTGCCCGGGACCGCGCAGGAATATGGCGGCATCATCAAACACGGCGCAAAGCTGCTGTTCGCGTACGCCGAGGCGACCGTGCCGAAGGTCACGGTGATCACGCGCAAGGCCTATGGCGGGGCCTATGACGTCATGGCCTCAAAGCACCTGCGCGGCGACATGAACTACGCCTGGCCGTCGGCCGAGATCGCGGTCATGGGGCCGAAAGGCGCGGTGGAGATCATCTTCCGCGGCGATATCGGCGATGAGAGCAAGATCGCCGAACGGACCGAAGAGTATCGGCACAAATTCGCCAATCCATTCGTGGCCGCCGAGCGCGGGTTCATCGACGATGTGATACGCCCGCGCAACACCCGCCGCCGGATCTGCCGAGCGCTTGAGATTCTGCAAAATAAGCGCTTGGAGAATCCGTGGAAGAAGCACGACAATATTCCCTTGTAAGCTCGTAACTTGTGTAAACTGGGAACTTGCCGAACGCTGGACTGGTCGGTGCGGGCTGGCGGTGTGCGACGGGCTGGCACGACGAGGCGTCGATGAAGGTGATCATGGGGGATAAGGTGGACCGTCCGGGCGCGGGCGCGAGACCCGGTGCGGGCGGTGGGCCGCGCAAAGGACCACGCGCGCAAGGCGATCTGCCGCCGGGCGTGCGGGTAGAGGAACGCCGCAAGGTGCCGGGCGCCGGCGCCGAGCCGGTGGCGCTGCACCCCGGCGCCGGCGCGCGCGAGGCGGCGCGCGAAGTGGAGACGGAGCAATGGGCGTGGCGGCGGGTCCGCGCGCTGCGCACGTTCTACAGCCATCTGACCATCTATGCCGCGGCCAATTTCGGCTTGATGGCGGTCGATTTCTTCACTCCGGGTGGGCCCTGGTTCTTCTGGCCTTTGCTCGGCTGGGGCCTGGTGATCGGCATGCATGCCGCGCAGACATACGAGCGCTTGCCTTGGTTCACCCAGGACTGGGAACAGCGCAAGGTCCGCGAGCTGATGATCAAGGCCCGGCGCAACCGACGGAACTGAGCCGCAGCTGTCCGGCGCACTACCGCAACGCGAACCGACGGCCAGGTCCTTGGTGAGAAATACGGGCTCGGACAGCCCTGTCCTTGACGAAACATCCAGGCTAAAAGCTTCAGGAAGCGTGGCGGCCGGTGCGGACGTACGCGCCCGTTAGCGTGGCCTGACGGCGGAAGCAGGGAGAGAGGCCGGGTGTTTGACAAGATCCTGATCGCCAACCGGGGTGAGATTGCGTGCCGGGTCATGCGCACCGCAAAGCGCATGGGAATCGGCACGGTGGCGGTCTATTCGGACGCAGACATCGATGCGCTGCACGTGTTGACCGCGGACGAGGCGGTGCACGTGGGGGCCAGCCCGTCGGCTGAAAGCTACTTGGTGATCGACCGGATCGTGGCCGCAGCGAAGGACAGCGGGGCGGACGCGGTGCACCCGGGTTACGGCTTCCTGGCCGAGAACGCCGCCTTCTGCGAGGCGCTGGAGGCGGCCGGCATCACCTTCATCGGGCCGGGGATCAAGGCGATCGGCGCCATGGGCGACAAGATCCGGTCCAAGCAACTGGCCCACGACGCCAAGGTTTCCACCGTGCCCGGCCATCTGGAGCCGGTCGAGGATGAGAAAGTGGCGGTCAAGATCGCCAAGGACATCGGGTTCCCGGTGATGCTGAAGGCGTCGGCCGGCGGCGGCGGCAAAGGCATGCGGATCGCGCGCAGCGTGGATGAGGTTCGCGACGGCCTGCGCTCGGCGCAGTCGGAGGCTCGGTCGAGCTTCGGAGACGACCGCGTGTTCATCGAGAAGTACATCGACCAGCCGCGGCATATCGAGATCCAGGTGCTGGCCGATACGCACGGCAACACGATCCATCTCAACGAGCGCGAGTGCTCGATCCAGCGCCGCCACCAGAAAGTGATCGAAGAGGCGCCCTCGCCGTTCGTTACGCCCGAGATGCGCGCCGCCATGGGCGCCGAGGCGGTGGCGCTGGCCAAAGCGGTGGAGTACCGGTCGGCCGGCACGGTGGAGTTCATCGTCGACGCTGACCGCAACTTCTATTTCCTGGAAATGAACACCCGGCTGCAGGTCGAGCACCCGATCACCGAGCTGGTGACGGGCCTGGACCTAGTCGAGCTGATGATCCGGGTGGCCGCCGGTGAGCCGCTGCCGATTTCGCAAGATGACGTGAAGCTGGAGGGCTGGGCGATCGAGGCGCGGGTCTATGCGGAGGATCCGCGCCGCGGCTTCCTGCCGTCGATCGGCCGGCTGACGCGCTATTCGGCGCCGGAAGGCATGGACGGCATTCGGATCGACACCGGGGTCTACGAAGGCGCCGAGATCAGCATGTTCTACGATCCGATGATCGCCAAGCTGGTCAGCTACGGCGCCGACCGGGAAAACGCGACCACGCGGATGCGCGACGCGCTGGACGCTTACGTGATCCGCGGGGTGCAGCACAATGTGGCGTTCCTGTCGGTGCTGTTGGGCATGGACCGGTTCGCCGAGGGCCGGCTGACCACGGACTTCATCGCCGAGGAGTTTCCGGACGGCTTCCATGAGGTCCCGGCGGAGCCGATGACGGTCAGCGTGCTGGTCGCCGCCGGCGCGGTAGTTCACCGTCTGCTGGTCGAGCGGGCGGGACAAATCGAAGGCCGATTGGGGGAGCCGCCGCCGGTTGCGAGCGAGTGGGTGGCGGTCATCGAGGACGGGGCCGGGCGGGACGAAGCGCCGGTCATGGTCAGCCGCATGGACGATGAATTCGTGGTCCAGCACCGGGCCGAAACCTTGCGGATCGCCACCGATTGGGCCCCGGGCGACGAAATGCTGGTCGGCTCGGTCAACGGCATCGCGGTCTGCGTGCAGGTCGACATGCTGCGGCCGGCCGACGGGCTCGGCATGGTGCTGACCTACCGCGGTGTGGTCCGCCAGATGAAGGTGCTGAGCAAGCGGGCGGCGGAGCTGGCCGCCAAGATGCCGATCAAGGAGCCGCCGGACCTGTCGCGCTTCCTGCTGTCGCCGATGCCTGGCCTGCTGATCAGGCTGATCGTCGAGGAAGGACAGGAAGTCAAGGCGGGCGAGGAATTGGCCGTGGTCGAGGCGATGAAGATGGAGAACGTGCTGCGGGCCGAACGCGACGGCGTGGTCGCCAAGCTGCACGCCGGGCCAGGGGACAGCCTGGCGGTCGATCAGGCGATCCTGGAATTCGGTTGAGCCACCATGCCCGCCTATCGGTACAGCGTGACCGGACGGGTGCAGGGCGTGTGGTTCCGCAGCTGGACCGTGAGCACGGCGTCCGGCCTCGGCCTTGACGGATGGGTCCGTAACCGCCTGGACGGCAGCGTGGAGGCCGTTGCGGTCGGGCCGGAAGACAAGCTGGAGCAGTTTCGCCTGGCCCTGCACGAGGGCCCGCCCATGGCCGAGGTCACCGGCGTGGCCGTCGAACCGACCGATCCGCCGGCTATCACGGGATTCCACCAGGCGCGGACGGCTTAGGGCCGCTCTAAGCTTTGAGATCCGCCAGCACCTGTTCGATGCCGGCCGCTGCCTGGAACAGGGCTGCATCGCCTCCGTTCTCGCCCATCAGCATCAGCCCGACCGGCGGGTCGCCGGGGCGATGGCAGGGGATCGAGATGGCACACCGGTCGAGAAAGTTCACCAGCAGCGGATTTCGCAGGACCAGCTTGTTGTTGTGGAAATAGGCGTAGTCGTCGGCCAGTTCTGCGATGGTGGGCGCCACGATCGGGCAGGTGGGCATGACGACGGCGTCGAACGGAGCGGTGGTGATGTCCGCTTCGGAAATCAGACGGGTGCGCTCGCCCTGCAAATCGATGTAGTCGGCGGCCGAGATCTCGCGGCCGGGCAAGATGCGCTGGCCGACCCGCGGATCGTAGCGGTCGATCGCGGTCTCCAAGAGTGGGCGGTGATGGGCATAGGCCTCTGCGCTTGCAAATCCGCCCTTGGCATTGGCGCGCGGGATCGCGCCCAAGGCCTCGAACGGGATCTCTTCGATCGCGACGCCGGCGGCGCGCAAGCCGGTAAGCGTGCGCTCGAAAGTGGCGGTCACCGGGTCGTCCAGCTCCTCCAGGACCAGGGTCTGCGGCAGCGCCAGGCGCAGTGTGGCGGCGGGGCGCGCGGTTGGATTTACGGGCGCCGCGCCGGACAACACGGCGTCGAGCAGGACGCAGCAGGACACGCTGGCGCCGAGTGGCCCGATCGAGTCCAGGCTAAACGACAGCGGGTAGCAACCGTCCAAGGGGACCCGGTGCTGGGTCGGCTTGTAGCCGACGATCCCGCAGAGCGCGGCCGGAATCCGGCACGAACCGCCGGTATCGGTGCCGACTGCGATCGCGGCCATGCCGTCGGTCACCGACACCGCCGCGCCGGAGGACGAGCCGCCGGGAGTCCGTCCGGTCGCCCGGTCCCACGGGTTGCGCGGCGTGTCGAAATGCGGGTTCAGGCCGAGGCCGGAATAGGCGAATTCGGTCATGTTGGTGCGCCCGACGATGATCATCCCGGCGCCGCGCAGGCGGCGGACGGTGGGGGCGTCGTCGGTTGCCGGCGGGGCGTCCGACAGCACCACCGAACCGGCGCGGGTGACCTGGCCGCGGATGTCGAACAGATCCTTGACGGCGATCGGGATCCCGGCCAGCGGGGAGGGGTGCGCCCCGCGACGGCGCAGGCGGTCCATGGCGTCGGCGGCCTCGCGCACCGCATCGGCATCGACATGAACGAACGCGCGGCTCCCTTCACCCGCCGGGTCTGCGATGCGCGCCAAGCAGGCGTCGGCCAGCGCACGGCTGGATGTGTGTCCTTGTTCCAGCGCGCCGATCAGGTCGACCAGCGGCGTCATCGGTTCCATCGCGGCATTTCCCCTAAGTCCCAAAGACCTCGGAAAAGGCGGCGGTGAGGGCCAGGTCGACGTCCTCCATGGTCACGGTCAGGCCGAGGTCGACCAGCGAGGTCACGCCAAGCTGCAGGCCGCCCATTTCCGGGCCGATGCCGCACGGCACGATGCCGCCGAAATGGCCGAGATCGGGTTCAACGTTGAGCGCGATGCCGTGATAGCTGACCCAGCGCCGGACCCGCACGCCGATCGCCGCGATCTTGTCCTCGCGGTCGGGAATTCGGTCGTGCTTGGCGCGGTCGACCCAGATGCCGACCCGGCCCGGCCGGCGCTCGCCGGTGACGTTGAAGCGCGCCAATGTGCGGATGATCCACTCCTCGAGATCGTGCACGTAGCGGCGCACGTCCGGGCCGCGAGACTTCAGGTCCAGCATCACATAGGCCACGCGCTGGCCGGGGCCGTGATAGGTGAACTGGCCACCACGGCCGGTGCGATGGACCGGAAACCGGTTTGACCACAGCAGATCCTCGTCGCGCGCGCTGGTGCCGGCGGTGTAGAGCGGGGGGTGCTCCAGCAGCCAGACGCATTCGGGCGCGCCGTCGTCGCGGATTGCCGCGGCGCGCGCCTCCATCCAGCCGACCGCCTGGTCATAGTCGACGAGCCCGTCCGAGGTGCGCCATTCCACCGCGCCGAGGGCGGACGGTTTCGCTTTGGTAATCATTGCCATGATAGGATCATGCCCGTCCGTCGCTCACTTGATAAGCTCTTGGTGTTTTGCTAGGTCACCCGGCGTCACAGTGCGGTCGTGGCGGAATTGGTAGACGCGCAGCGTTGAGGTCGCTGTGGGGGAGACCCCGTGGAAGTTCGAGTCTTCTCGACCGCACCATCCCGTGCCTTTGCAATCGTGGTACAAGAGCCCGTCCGATCGCGGGCTCTTTTTGTGTCCAACCCTGAGTGCTGGAGGCCGGAATGGCCGACGACCTGCGCAACGCCGCGCTCGACTACCACCGCGCCGGGCGTCCCGGCAAGATCGAGGTCGCCCCGACCAAGCCGCTGGCCACCCAGCGTGACTTGGCGCTGGCTTACTCACCGGGTGTGGCAGCTGCGTGCGAGGCGATCGTCGAGGATCCGCAGGCCGCAGCCGAGGTCACCGCGCGCGGCAACCTGGTCGCCGTGGTGACCAACGGGTCGGCGGTGCTCGGGCTGGGCGCAATCGGCCCACTGGCCTCGAAGCCCGTCATGGAAGGCAAGGGAGTCCTGTTCAAGAAGTTCGCCGGGATCGATGTGTTCGATATCGAGATCGACGCCGACGACCCCGAGAAGCTGGTCGATATCGTGGCCGCGCTGGAGCCCACCTTCGGCGCGATCAACTTGGAGGACATCAAGGCGCCGGACTGCTTCGTGGTCGAGGACAAGCTGCGCGCGCGGATGAACATCCCGGTGCTCCACGACGACCAGCACGGCACCGCGATCATCGTGGCGGCCGCGATGCTGAACGGACTGCGCGTGGTGGCCAAACCGCTGGACTCGGTGCGGTTGGTCGCGTCGGGCGCCGGTGCGGCGGCGCTCGCCTGCCTGAACCTTCTGGTGAAGCTCGGCCTGCCCAAGGAGAACATCACCGTCACCGACATCGCCGGCGTGGTCTATCAGGGCCGCACCGAGCAAATGGACGAGTGGAAGGCGGCCTACGCGATCGAGACTGAGGCGCGCACGCTGGCGGACGTGATCGCGGGCGCCGACGTTTTCCTCGGCCTGTCGGCGCCCAACGTGCTGAAGCCGGAGATGGTCAAGCAGATGGCGGACCGCCCGGTCATCCTGGCGCTGGCCAATCCGGTGCCGGAAATCATGCCGGACGTCGCGCGCGAAGCGCGCCCGGACGCGGTGATCGCCACCGGGCGGTCGGATTTCCCGAACCAGGTCAACAACGTGCTGTGCTTCCCGTTCATCTTTCGTGGGGCGCTCGACGTCGGAGCGACCACGATCAATGACGAGATGAAAATGGCCTGCGTCCACGCGCTGACCCAGCTCGCGATGGCCGAGGGCAGCGAGATCGTGGCCCGCGCCTATGGCGGGAATGTGCCGCGTTTCGGGCCGGACTACCTGATCCCGCGGCCGTTCGACCCGCGGTTGATCTCGACGGTCGCGCCGGCGGTCGCCAAGGCGGCCATGGACTCCGGCGTCGCCACCCGTCCGCTCGAGGACCTGGAGGCCTATCGCAGCTCCTTGGAGCGCTACGTCTACCGCTCGGGGCTGGTGATGAAGCCGGTCTTCGACCAGGCCCGAACGGCGCCCAAGCGGCTGGTTTATGCCGAAGGCGAGGACGACCGCGTACTGCGCGCGGTGCAGATCATCACCGACGAGGGCTTCGCCAAGCCGATCCTGATCGGGCGTCCCCGGGTCGTGGAATCGCGGATCGAGCGGCTCGGGCTGCGGGTCCGGCCCGGCGAGCACTTCGAGCTGGTCAATCCGGAGGACGACCCTCGGTTCGACGAGTACTGGAAGCTCTATCACAGCCTGATGGAGCGTCGCGGCGTGACGCCAACCACGGCGCGCAAGATCGTGCGGACCCGCAATACGGTGATCGCCGCCCTGATGCTGAAGCGCGGCGAGACCGATGCGATGATTGCGGGTCCGTCGGGACCCTATCAGGAGAAGCTGGAGCACGTGATGGATATCATCGGCCTGGCGCCCGGCGTGCGCGACGCCTCGGCTCTGAACGGCTTGATCACCCGGGGCGGGATCGTGTTCCTGTGCGACACCTATGTGACCATCGATCCGGACGCACACGAACTGGCCGAAATGGCGGTGATGGCCGCTGAAGAAGTGCAGCGCTTCGGTATCGAGCCGAAAGTCGCGCTGCTCTCGCATTCCACCTTCGGGACCCAGGACGATGCCTGGGCCAACAAGGTGCGCGAGGCGTTACGCCTGCTGCGGGAACGTGCGCCGGGCTTGGAGGCGGAGGGCGAAATACAGGCCGATGCCGCGATGGACGAAGAGCTGCGGATGCGTCTGTTCCCGAATTCGCGGCTGAAAGGCGCGGCAAACCTGTTGGTGATGCCGAACATCGATGCCGCCAATATCAGCTTCAACCTGCTGAAGACGGTGGGCGAGGGGCTATCGATCGGCCCAATGCTGCTGGGCGTCGCGCAGCCGGCCCATGTTCTGACGCCGTCGGTGACGGCGCGGGGGGTGCTGAACATGAGCGCGCTGGCCGTGGTGGACGCGCAGAAGCGTTCCGGAAGCTTGTTGTAAAGGTAGACCATTGAGCAGCGAGGCCGAAGCCCCGACGGTCGCCGAGGACGCGGCCCTGTACGGTGTCAGCGACGAGCTGATACGGGACGCCGTGGCCGCGCTGGACGAGGAAGACCTCGAGCGCATTAGGGCGATCACCGAGCCGTTGCACGCCGCCGACGTGGCCGATCTCCTGGAGCACCTCGACCCCGGCCATCGCAACGATCTGATCGACATCCTGAAGGTGGACCTCGATGCCGAGGTGCTGACCTACCTCGACGAGCACCTGCGCGAGGATGTGATCGAGCGGATCGGCACGGCCGACCTCGCCGCCGCCATCACCGAGCTCGATTCCGACGATGCCCTCGACCTGATCGAGAACCTGGACGAACCGGAGCGCCAGGAAGTGCTCGACGCGGTGCCGGCGGGCGAGCGCATCGTGCTGCAGCAGGCGCTGACCTACCCGGAGAAGTCAGCCGGCCGGTTGATGCAACGCGAAACCGTGGCCGCGCCGGAGAACTGGACGGTCGGCGATACCATCGATTTCGCGCGCAATGCCGAACAGCTACCGGATGATTTCTACGACCTCGTGGTCGTCGACCCGGCCTATCGCCCGGTGGGCACAGTGCCGCTCAGCCGGCTGATGCGCACCAAGCGGCCGACCAGCCTGTCCAACCTGATGGACAAGTCGCCTCACCTGATACCGATCACCATGGACGAGGAGGAGGTGGCGCGTCTGTTCCAGCAATACGGGCTGGTGTCCGCGCCGGTCATCGATAGCTCGGGCCGCCTGCAGGGCGTCATCACGGTCGACGACGTGGTCGACGTGCTGGATGAGGCGCATGAGGACGACCTGCTGAAGCTCGGTGGCGTCAGCGAGGACGATCTCTACAGCGCAGTGTCCGTGACCACCCGAGCGCGGTTCCCCTGGCTCAGCATGAACCTGCTGACCGCGGTCGCCGCGTCGCTGGTGATCGGCCTGTTCGAGGGCACCATCGCCAAGATCACCTCGCTGGCGGTGTTGATGCCGATCGTCGCCAGCATGGGCGGCAACGCCGGCACGCAGACCCTGACCGTCACAGTGCGCGCGCTGGCAACCCGAGAGGTCACCGGCGCCAACGCATACCGGTTGTTGGGCAAGGAGTTGCTGGTCGGGTTCTGGAACGGGCTTCTGTTCTCGGTGATCATCGCCGGCATCGCCTATTTCTGGTTCGGCAATCTGGGCATTTCCGCCGTGATTGCCGGGTCGACCATTATGACCCTGCTGGTCGCCGGCTTGTCGGGGGCGTTTATTCCACTGCTGCTGGAGCGGCTGAAGGTCGATCCGGCTGTGGCTTCCGGCGTGTTTCTGACGACGGTGACCGATGTGATCGGATTCTTCACTTTCCTGGGATTGGCCGCATTCTTCCTGGTCTAGCGGTGCGCAGGCCTGCCTGTCCCGGAGGCTTAGGCCGCGAAAGTCAACAGGTTTGGCGCGCGCTCGATGATTTCCTTCAAAATGTCCTGGGCTACGCTTAGGCGCTTTTTCTGCTCTTCGGTGAACTGCCCCTCGTACCTCGGGTCGGCCAGCCGCTGCTCGGTCCGCTGCAGCCGCTGCAGCTCGGTCAGAAACACGTGCTTCGCGCCGAGCGGCAGATCTTGCAGTTCGCTCAAGATCTTGAGGAACATGACGCTGGCTTCGACCATGTCGTTGAGGATCTGGAACTGCTGATCCTCGAAGTGCTCGCGCAAATCGGCGTTCGCCGCCCGCTCGGCATTCTCAAAGCGGTCGTTGATGATCAGAGCGAAAGTATCGAACTCGCGCACCTTCACCCGGAACTTGTTGTATTTATTGTAACTTTTAAGGAGTGACTCGGCTTCCGCCTGGTCCGCCAAGTGCCTCAGCTCATCGGCGTGGTGATCCAGGGCATGGACCAGGGTCTCTATTTCCCTGCGCGAATAGCTTCGAGCGACCATTTCTCCGGCGTGCGGATTGGCATTAACCTCAACAGCGCGGTCTGCGTGTGCCCACTGTCCCCCCGGTGCCGTCAACTGGCCCTAGCGCGAGCCAGGGCACCGGCAACTGGTCTGATGTTTGCTTGTTGGTTGCAAAGAATTGGTTAAGCTGAAGCTGCTACCCAGTAGCCGGAACGAAAAGGTTCCATAGGCTGGACCCTGACGGCTTTCCCCGTTTCCGAGAGATCGCACTTATGACCCTGGCCGCCAATACTTACACCCGTGAGAACCCGAGCCCGCGCTATGTCGAGCTGCTGGGGCTTTACAGTCAGATGCACGTCGAGGGCGCCAAGAACGAGGCGATCCCGCCGGAGCAAACCTTCGCCGGCCAGAGCCTGATGCGCCAGGCCGCCCGGGTGCGGCATATCCTGGACGTTCTGCAATGCGAGACGCTGCTCGACTATGGCTCTGGCAAGGGCCAGCAATACGAGCCGCGGCCAATTCGGGATCCCCACGGCAACACCTACACCGGGGGAGTGCCGGAATTCCTGGGCGTTAAACGGGAGAACATCACCTGTTTCGATCCCGGCTACGCACCCTACAGCTCGCTGCCGAGCGGGACTTTCGATGGGGTGGTGTGCACCGACGTGCTGGAGCACGTGCCGGAAGAGGACATGTCCTGGGTGGTCGGCGAGATCTTCAGTTTCGCGCGCGAATTCGTCTATCTGAACGTCGCCTGTTACCCGGCCAAGAAGACCCTGCCCAACGGTGAAAACGCCCACTGCACCATTCAGCCGCCGGTCTGGTGGCAGCGGCTGTTCGACGAGTGGGTGCAGAAGACTCCCGGCCTGCGCTACTTTGCGGTGGTGGAGACCAAAGAGGGCGGCCGCCTTGTCGAGACCATCATCAAGGGACGGCATCGGGACTAAGCGGGTCCGCGCTGCGCAGTGCGTGGACACGTGAACTTCTCACCCCGAACGGCGGACTTTGCCGAGCGCGTCCGCGACAGCTTTGCCCGGCAGGGCATCATGTCCACGCTCGGCGCCGAAATCACCCACATCGCGCCTGGAGAGGTCGATATCGCGGTCGGTTACGCTCCGAGCCTGACCCAGCAGCACGGATTCTTCCACGCCGGTGTCACCGCGACCATCGCGGATAGCGCCGGCGGCTATGCTTCGCAGACCCTGGTCGATGCCGATGCAACCGTGCTGACGGTCGAGTTCAAGATCAACCTGCTGGCGCCGGCCGACGGCGAGCAAATGATTGCCCGGGGCCGGGTGATCCGGCCCGGCCGCTCCCTGATCATCACCCGGGCGGATGTGGTCGTCGTCAAGGCCGGGGTCGAGAAGCCCTGTGCGGCCATGCAGCAGACGATCATGCCGATGGCCGGGCTCAATGAAAGCCGCTAGGTGCGGACTACCAGGGCAACTCGCTTCCGTCGTAATTGAAGAAACGTCCGTTGTCGGCCGGGGTGAGGCCTTCGATCACCTTGCGCATCCCGGAAATGCTCTCGGTCGGCGTGATCGCCGCGCTCGCGCCGCCCATGTCGGTCTGGACCCAGCCCGGATGGAATGCGATCACCGTGATGCCGCGCGGGGCTAGGTCGATCGACAGGCTCTTGACCACCGCGTTCAGGCACGCCTTGGAGGACCGGTAGATGTACTCGCCGCCGCCGCTGTTCTCGGCGATCGAGCCCATGCGGGAGCTGATGAAGGCGATCACCTTGCGGTCCGATCTGGCGACGCTGTCAACGAAGGCCTCGGTCACCCGGAGTTGGCCGAGCACATTGGTCTCCAGCACCTGCCTCCAAGCATCGTAGTTGATGCCGCCAAGCGAGACGCTGCGCGGGCCGTAGATGCCCGCGTTGTTGATCAGCACGTCATAGGCGTGCTCGCCGATCGCATCGCTGAGCGCGGCCACCTGGTCCGGAGCGCCGATGTCCATGCCGTAGGTCGCGATGTTTCCGTGCAGCCCCCGAAGCTCCGCGGCCTGGTCTGGTTTACGGCAGGTGCAGGTGACTTGCCAGTCGGCGGCCAGGTACTGCTTGGCGAATTCCAGACCGAGCCCGCGGCTCGCTCCGGTGATCAGGACGCTGGGCATGGGGACAGTGGCTCCTTTCAGACTTTGCGCTTGCGCGCGGTGGCCTCGATCTCGACCTTCATGCGCGGGTCGACCAGGTCGCAGACGATGGCGGTGTTGGGCGGAGTGATGCCGGCCAGCGTCTCGGCCAGCACCGGCTGCATGGCCGGCCATTCGGTCACGTCGGTGATGTAGATGCGGATGCGGACCAGGTCTTCCAGCGCGCTGCCGGCCGCCTCGAGCGCGGCGGCGATGTTGGTCAGGGTCTGACGGGTTTGCTCGGCCGGATCGTCGGAGATAGTGCCGGCGGCGTAGTCGAAGCCGGTGGTGCCGGCGACGAACACCCACTCGCCATCCACCAGGGCGCGGCTGTATCCAGCCTGAGCCTCGAACGGCGAGCCGGTAGAATACAACCGCCGCCCGGCCTTGTTGGTGCCGTTCGCGTGAACCATCGCGCAACCTCCTTGGCAATTGGAGGCAGCGTGTTAAGCACGGCACGGTGCTGAGGACAAGAAGGTAGACAGGACCAGAGTCTAGGCTAGGCTCGGATTAGGTTGTCAGGCGCCGGACGCCGCTCGTTGGACTGGCAGGTAGGGTCAAACGTAGACCGTCGACCATCTCGCAATGGGGCTGATGCCTGTCGTCATCGTGGTCGCACATCCGCTCTCGCTCACGCCTGACGAGCTCGATGCCGATTTTTCCTTGTAGACCGTATGTGAGATTCGCCACGGCCGTGCATGCCAGAACGAGTCAGAATTGCGCTACGGAAACCAGAATGACGGCAGCGGGCTGACTACGAAGCCACGCTCTTTGGGGGGACAGCGATATGCGAAAGACCAGAACCGCATCTGACAAGCTCATACCGTTTGCATTTGCCCTTGTCGGCATACTTACACCGATCGCAGCAAGCGCACAGGGGCCCTGTGTAGTGTTTTACGAAGGTAACAACTGTTCACAGAACCGCTCGTCCTGCTGCACACATAGCGGCCGAATCCGGGGCTGCTTTTCAAACGATGAAGCGAGATCGATGAAGATCGTTGGTCCAGCCGGGACAGTGGTCTCTGTCTTCGATAGCCCGAGTGGACGAACATCAGATGACTGGTTCGTCGTTCAGAAAGGTGACAGCAACAACATCTGTATAACGTCCTTCGAATCTCCGCGCGTTGTCGGCGGAACTCACAATGGATGGTTCTATTCTGGCGGAAATGGCCTGGACGGAAAGGTTTCGTACTGGGGATGGCACGACCCTCGATAGCGAGTTCAGATGGTGCGTTGTCAATCACAGTGAACCGAGAAGCGCCTTTGCTACGCTCTGTCGAGACTTTGCCACACACAGGATAGTACTACTCCAGTTTTTCGCACTCTGGTGACGTTCAGTTGCTTCGCTCGAACATCGAGAGAGCACTTCGCCTGTGGCTTAGTTGCTTCTCTTGAAGGCCCATTTGCTGCGAGTCTTTCGAAGTGGTTATGTAATCGCGGTGGGATTAGCGATGGTTTGGGGCCGGTTCTCAGCGGAGATAAAGATTGGGGCCATCGACGGAGACCAGCGTTATGCATTACCCCATGCTGGGGTATGCTGGTTCTCGGATCGACCGCTGAAATCGCAACTGGTGCGGTATGATCTGGATGAGATCAATGTCAATTCGACCTAGTGCACGCGTTCGATGGCGACCGCGGTGGCCTCGCCGCCGCCGATGCACAGGCTGGCGACCCCGCGGCTCAGGTCGTACTTGTCCAGCGCGTTCATCAGGGTGACCAGGATGCGGGCGCCTGACGCGCCGATCGGGTGGCCGAGCGCGCAGGCCCCGCCG
>JAAUXY010044364.1_pt1 | contig 23687 bp, 25 predicted proteins | sample 7278121 | NCBI WGS metagenome assembly JAAUXY01 (sample SAMN14350117, study PRJNA611818) | marine sediment metagenome | isolation source: surface marine sediment (1.8m) | place: French Polynesia: Moorea | collected 2018-08 | reverse complement strand
CTTCTTTGATTTATACGGAACCTTGCTGGTTTACGGCAATATGAAGCAGGCCTGGTCTGATTGGCTGTCGGCATTTTACGATTTACTCAGGGAGCGGGGGCTGAAACTGCCAAAGGACGCCTTTGCGCTTGCATGCGATGGATTTTTCAGTAAAGATGCTCCTTTCGAAGATGATAACAATTTGACCGAACTCGAACAGCGAATAAAAACGCAGGCCAAAAGACTGAATCTTGAATTGAATGACAATCATCTGAGGCCCATTGCCGATACGATTGCCGGTGCATGGCAAACGCATATCTCCATTGATCCGGATACGGTTCCGCTTCTAAAGACCTTAAGGCAAAATAAAAAAATCGGCTTGGTGAGCAATTTTGATCACCCGCAACATGTCCGCAATGTGCTGGTCCAGTATGGCCTTGACGGTTTTTTTGACACGGTTGTTATATCCAGCGAGGTGGGTGCTAAAAAACCGGATCCCGCCATTTTTTCTTTTGCGCTTGAGCAGACCGGGCTTTTAAATAATGAAGTCATTTATGTAGGGGATACCGATGATGATGTGGCCGGGGCCATCGCTGCCGGAATCCAGCCGATATTCATTGCCAGACCGATGAATAGCACTGACAGGGCCGCGTTGGATTACCAGGCCAATATTCATGATAAGGAACCCCCGGATCATTTTTCACTAAAAAATGAGGCTACAGTGATAAAGAGCCTGCAGGAGATTTTAATCATTACCAACCCTTAAATTTATAAGCGAACAACCCATGGCATTTGATATTCGAAGAGCAAAATCGACTGACTTAGAAAGCCTGGTTTCATTTGCAGTTGAGGAGGCAAAAGAAGCAGAAGGCATTAAAAAAGATATCGATCGCGTGCGCCAGGGCGTTTCCACTGGCCTGGCGGATGACGCCATTGCCATGTATTGGGTCCTGGAAAAAGATGACACCGACGTCGTTGGCAGCGTTTCGATCGTCAAAGAATGGAGCGACTGGAATTCAGGCTATTACTGGTGGATTCAAAACATGTATATTTTACCCGGGTTTCGCGGTAAAGGATTGATGGAAAAGCTTATTCAGGCCCTGAAAGATGCCGCCCGGCAGGAAGGCGCCCTGGAGTTAAGACTCTATGTGCATAAAAACAATGCCCAGGCCGTCACTGCATACCAGAAAGCAGGCTTTTTTGATTCAGATTACCGCGTCATGACCATGAGTCTGTGAGGCCTGCGCGACCAACCGCTACACCGGCCCGCAAATCAGAGCGGCTGCAAAAAACAACGCAAGGAAATCCCGATGAATTCAACAAAGCATAACGATTTTAAAGCCAAAAGAGTAAGCCGAAGTTATATTCAAACCATTAACGCCGCACCTGACAAGGTTCATTCCTTAATCTGCCCGGTCAAAGAAGCCGAATGGCTGGATGGCTGGGATTATGATCTGATTTTTTCAAATTCCGGCTTTGCAGAGAAAGGCTGCGTGTTTACCTCCACAAGTGCCGGTGAGCACACCATCTGGCTGATCACCAAAAGAGATGATGCCGCTTTTCAGACGGTTTTTGTCCGCATCACACCGGAGTCCAGGGTGGCCGAAGTGACGGTTCGGATCGAGGACGGTGGTGAAAAGGCCTCTCGGGTTCATATTAATTATACCATCACTGCACTGACCGAGGCGGGAAATCGGTTCATCGAAAGTTTTTCCGAAGAAAATTTTGTAAAAGACATGAAATTTTGGGAAGCAACCATGAATCACTATCTTGCGACCGGCCGCGCACTGCCCATATCTGACCCCGAGCACTGGCTTAAATATGAATCCGGCCTGAGCGACTAGAAGCCATCTCAAAAATACATCTGATAGGAAAACCAAATGTCCTCACTGCCGTTTTCGTATTATCGCACACCGCTGATTCTTCTGATTATCGTAGTCCTGGTATGTATTGCAACGGTCATTGATCCGCCGGCAGGGCAATTAAGCTGGCTGCTGGAAGTCGGCCCCGGGCTGGCCGGCATCGCGGTTCTGATTGGCGTCTATCGACGCTTTCCCATGTCGCACATGGTTTACTGGTGTGTCTTTTTCCATATATTTATTTTGATTTACGGCGGCTATTACACCTATGCCAAAACGCCGCTGGGGAACTGGGCCATGGACGTTTTCGGATTCAGCCGCAATCACTATGACCGGGTGGGGCATGTGGCTCTGGGCGTGTTTCCGGTTTTTATCATCCGGGAAATCCTTTTACGCGTCACCCCACTGCAAAGGGGCGGCTGGTTTTATTTTATTGTCTTCAGCATCGTGCTTGCCATAGCCGCCTTCTGGGAACTTCTGGAGTGGTGGGTCGCACTGATTGTGGCATCCGATGTGGGTACGGCTTTTTTGGGTTCACAGGGTGACATCTGGGATGCCCAGTGGGATATGTTCCTTGCCCTGGTGGGTGCCATGGTGGCCGTGCCTTTATTTTACCGTCTGCATGACCGCTCGATGGCACATTTGGAAAGCCAGGGTGCATTTCTTGATTAACGCAGATATCAATATCCGCAAAGCCGATCCGGCTGATCATCATCGAGTAATCGGCGCTTTGCAGGATTGGTGGGGTGGCCGCGACCTTACGGCCATGCTTCCGAAACTGTTTTTGAGTCAACGACCAACCGCACAAAGGAGGTCTAAAACGCCAAAGTATTTTGCTCATGCATCCTATATCGTGGAGGGTTTGAAGGGACTTCTCAAAGATGGCGGTTCAAAGCGACAGGAAGTAGTGGAACAATTAACTAAGGGACTTGGGGGTACATTAGAAGCTTTTTACTATGCCTTTGGTAACGACGATGTTTTCGCCATATTTGATTTGCCGGACATTGTTAGCGCTACGGCTGTATCTATGGCACTCAACGGCGCCGGAGGAGCCACATCGAAGATAACTGTTCTTCTTACCCCCGAAGAAGTTGATCAAGCTACTAAGAAAACCGTTGACTATCGTCCACCTGGACAGTAACTGTCCCTGTTAGGCTAAATCCAATTGTTTTAGGTTTAATTCAGAATGTAATCGATATAGATAGGGTCATAATTGGCTCTGCTTTTTCTCTTGTGGTATGGATTTCTACCTTGTAACATTGTTTTCTTAGCAGTTCTAAAACATTTGATACCTCTCCAACATACTGCGCCATGAGTAAAGCTGAAATTAACCAAGACAGACCACTACTCTAACAGTAACGGAGTTCAAATTCTTATTAAATTTCATTTACTAAAATTTGTTTATATTCTTGACAACTTTTATGCTCTTGGATAGTTTGCTATAGATCAATGGGGGGTTACGCATAGCCTTTCTTATCCATTCCCGCTATATGACAAGAAAAAACGCGATAAGCGTGTGAAGCACAGAAGAGAAAAGTAATGATCGTATTTATTGACGTAACTGGCCAATTGACCTTGAAACGCTAATTTTCAAAATTAAGGAGGTTCAAATGAAAAAAACAATCGTCATCAGCATGGCCCTGTTTTTTGGATTGGTCATTTTCATGAGCGCACCACCGGCGCATGCGGCGGATCAACAATTCGTCACCATCGGTACCGGCGGTGTGACCGGAGTTTATTATCCCACCGGTGGGTCTATCTGCCGACTGGTGAACAAGGGCAGGAAAGAACACGGCATCCGCTGCTCGGTTGAAAGCACCGCCGGATCCGTCTATAACCTGAACACCATTGCCGCCGGCGAGCTGGATATGGGGGTTGTCCAGTCCGACTGGCAGTACCACGCCTATAATGGGACCAGCAGGTTCAAAGACAAAGGGCCAAACAAAGATCTGCGCGCTGTATTTTCGGTTCATCCCGAGCCGTTTACAGTGGTCGCCCGGGCCGATTCGGGCATCAAGAAGTTCGAAGACCTCAAGGGCAAACGGGTCAACATCGGCAATCCCGGCTCCGGTCAGCGCGGCACGATGGAAGTGGTTATGGCGGCCTATGGCTGGAACAAAGGTACTTTTAAACTGGCATCCGAGCTGAAATCCGCCGAGCAGTCCAAGGCACTGTGCGACAACAAGATCGACGCTATCGTGTTTACGGTGGGTCACCCCAGCGGCTCCATCAAAGAGGCGACCACCTCCTGCGATTCTGTAATGGTCTCGGTAACCGGTCCAAAGATTGACGGCCTGGTAAAAAAGAACGACTACTACCGAACCGCTGTCATACCCGGTGGCATGTACCGCGGTACAGACACTGACACCCAAACTTTTGGTGTCGGCGCCACGTTTGTCACCTCGGCCAAAGTCCCTGAAAACGTCATCTATAATGTCGTCAAAGCGGTGTTCGAAAATTTCGATAGTTTCAAAAAGCTTCATCCGGCCTTTAAGGTTCTGAAAAAAGAAGAGATGATCAAGGATGGGCTTTCGGCTCCCCTGCACCCCGGAGCTGCGAAATATTATAAAGAAGCGGGCTTGATGTAGCCACCGACAACAAAAGTGCGCCGGTTGACCGGCGCACTTTTTCCAATGGTGCCGATTTCTGCGGCATGCCTGCTTTACATGCTCGAGAAGATGATTTTGAACCGGCAATATCAGGGGAACATAGAGACGAAAAGCGATCAATAGAATTCCTGCCGAGACGATCCCCTGCCGCACCATACGCGGGACTGCGGGATATTTTTTTTCTCTTTCCTGAGCTAACCCGCCGCAAACACATAGATCAATAATTCTCACAGAAGGAATCATCGCCATGACCGAATCGACAGATAGCCTGAAATCTGAAGAAGAACTTGAGGAGATGGTTGCCGAGACGGAAACGGGAGCTCGTAATCCCACCGGAGCAATTTCTAGAAACATTCTTTTTTACGTACCGCTGGTCTGGACCCTATTCCAGCTCTGGTATGCATCTCCCTTACCTTTTATCTTTAATTTTTTTGTATTAAACGATACCGAGGCTCGATCGATTCACCTGGCTTTTGCGGTTTTTTTGGCCTATACGGCCTATCCGACTTTAAAAACATCGCCCCGAAACTACATCCCGATTCAGGATTGGGTGGTTGCTCTGGTGGCGGCGTTTTGCGCGGCCTATCTGTTTCTATTTTATGACGGATTGGCAGAGCGCTCGGGCGATCCGACCACACTGGATCTGGTTGTCGCAGTTGTGGGGCTGGTGGTACTGCTGGAGGCGACGCGCCGTGCACTGGGCCCGCCGCTGATGGTCGTCGCCGGGGTGTTTATTCTCTATACCTTTGGCGGTCCGTATATGCCCGATGTCATTGCCCATAAGGGCGCCAGTCTGGTCAAGGGGATGTCCCATTACTGGCTGTCGACCGAGGGTGTTTTTGGGGTTGCGCTGGGGGTTTCGACCGGAATGGTATTTATGTTCGTGTTGTTCGGTGCGCTGCTCGAAAAGGCCGGTGCCGGCAACTACTTTATTCGCGTTGCGTTTGCCGCCCTCGGCCACCTTCGGGGAGGACCGGCCAAAGCCGCGGTGGTATCTTCCGGGATGACCGGCCTGGTGTCTGGATCCTCGATTGCCAATGTCGTCACCACCGGTACCTTCACGATCCCGTTGATGAAAAAAGTTGGTTTTAAACCCGAAAAAGCCGGGGCGGTCGAGGTGGCATGTTCGACCAATGGTCAGTTGATGCCGCCGGTAATGGGGGCAGCGGCTTTTTTGATGGTCGAATATGTGGGCATCACCTATATCGAGGTAATCAAGCACGCATTCCTGCCGGCGATCATTTCTTATATCGCGCTTGTCTATATCGTCCACCTTGAAGCCGGCAAATTGGGTCTCAAGGGTCTGGAAAAACCGGTAACCAAAACCCTGTCTCAAAAGGTGCTTGCTGCGGTCATGACCTTCGGGTTCTTGATTATCATGGGCGGCATCACTTACTATGGGTTGGGTTGGATAAAAACCGTTGCCGGTGGGGCAACCATTTACATTGTCTGTGTATTGCTTTTCGTGGCCTATCTTTTGCTGATCGCTTTTGCATGTAAAGTGCCGGAACTGGATACCAGTACTGAAATTAAAGAGTTGCCGCAACTGGGTCCCACCGCCCAGGCCGGATATTATTTTTTGCTACCCATTGTGGTGCTGATGTGGTGTCTGGTGGTGGAACGATTGTCACCGTCACTTTCGGCTTTCTGGGCGACGGTGCTGCTGATGTTTATTGTCATCACCCAGAGGCCTTTAAAGGGCATTTTCCGCAAGATGAAGGGCGATGAGTTCACTTTTAAAAACGGCTTTATCGATTTGATTGAAGGTATGGTCGCCGGTGCTAAAAATATGATCGGCATCGGTGTGGCCACATCCGCGGCCGGGATTGTCGTCGGAACCGTCACCATCACCGGTATCGGGCTGGTCATGACTGAATTCGTCGAGTTCATCTCGGGCGGAAACCTGATGTTGATCCTGATTTTTACCGCCGTCATCAGCTTGCTCCTGGGGATGGGACTGCCGACAACGGCCAACTATATCGTGGTGTCGACCCTGATGGCACCGGTGATTGTCAGCCTGGGCGCCAAAGCCGGCCTGATCGTGCCCTTGATTGCGGTGCATTTGTTTGTCTTCTATTTCGGCATCCTGGCCGACGACACGCCACCGGTCGGGCTGGCCGCTTTTGCGGCGGCGGGCATATCCGGCGGTGATCCGATCCGCACCGGTATCCAGGGCTTTACCTACGACATCCGCACAGCCGTTTTGCCGTTTATCTTCATCTTCAATACCGAGCTTTTGATCATCGGCGTGGCCAACTGGTTCCATTTGATAGTCATAATTGTGGCCTCTATTATTGCCATGCTGGCATTTGCCGCCGGCACCCAGGGGTACTTTCTGACCAAAAACCGCATCTGGGAAACCGCTGCGCTGCTGCTCGTTGCATTCACCCTCTTTCGCCCCGGTTTCTGGTGGGATATGATTTTCCCGCCTCTGACAGAGGAGCCGCCCGCCAAACTCGAACAAATGGTGGCAGGCATGGAACCCGGCTCCCAATTAATCATCGAGGTGGCAGGGGAGGATTTGAAAGGCAATGCCTATAAAAAAACCGTCATGCTGGCGGTGGGAGGTGAAGATAGCGGTGCAGCCAGACTGGAAGGCATCGGGCTCGAAACACGCAATGAGGCGGATAAAATCCTGATTGACAATGTGGTCTTCTCGAGCGCTGCGGAAAAGGCCGGTATCGACTTTGACCAGGAGATCCTGAACATTAAGTTGCCGACTCGGCGGCTGCCGAAACAGCTCATGTTCATACCGGCGCTGGGGCTGCTGGTGCTGATCTGGTTTATGCAGCGCAGCCGCAAGCGCAAACTTGAAGCTGCTGCCGCCTGATTGATGATTCCAGACTTAACTGGCGCCAACCTGTTGCTCTTGAAATAAGAGACGGCCAGTGTTTGTTAGCACGGATTGCCGCCATTTTACCTTGCGGGGAGAAGATTATGTTTAAAAAAATTCTTGTGCCCATCGATGTTGATTATCCCAAGACAGCCGCCACGGTTTATCAAAAAGCCGCCGCGCTTGGGAAACCCGGTGGTGCCGAGATTCGGCTGGTGAGCGTGATGCCGGGCTTCGGCATGCCGATCGTTGCCGCCCATATTCCTGATGAACTGCACAAACAAACCGCTCAAAAATTTAAGGACGCCCTGGAGGCGTTTGTCAAAGCCAATTGTGATGAATCCGTATCCTATAAGGTGGCAAGCGGAAAAAACTGGGAAGAAATCATAAAAGTCGCCGACGATTGGGGCGCAGATCTGATTGTGGTCTATCACAATCGTCGTGACGCGATTAATGAAGCTTTCAGCCGCTCCTGCTCACAGAGGGTTGCGGACAGGGCCAATTGCTCTGTGTTACGGCTGCGCAATATAAGAAGTTAGACGCGTTTGAATAAACCTGCGGATTGGGCCCAAAGCAGGCGAGGTGGCATCATCCGGCATAGGGCCCAACTGTGGTTTTAATAGCCCTCGATTTCGTCATTCTGGTATCCGAATCAGTTGTAAATCTCGAGGAGGAAAACATGAGCGCCCAGAAATGTAAAAATTACATTTGTTTCAAACGGTTTTTCAGGCGAGCTCTGATAATTTTGTTGTTTCTAATCATCGCAATATTCCCGTTTTCCGCCAGTGCCTTTGATATTCTTATAGGGACTGGAGAGACCGAAACCTTCTCACACTTTGCCGGTCGAATGCTTTGCCGGGTGATTAACAAACACTCAAATGATCTCAATTGCCGAACCGTTCCAGGGCCCGGGGATGTGCACAATCTCACAAACCTTCAAGGCGGATCCCTGGATATCGGTCTGATCGATTCGCGCATGCTGCATGATGCGATCAATAAAAGCGGCTATTTTGAGTTTTTCGATATCAGTTACGATAATCTACGCGCGCTAATCCCGCTTTATGATGATCCCATAACACTAATTGTGCGTAATGATGCCAAAATCGATTCGCTGGAGGCGCTGAAAGGAAAACGGATCAATGCCGGCGCACCGCGATCGCTTGAGCATCTTGCGGTTGATACCATCATGAATACCAAAAAATGGACCAAAGCTGATTTTAGTCTTGTCGGAGAAATATCGGCCTCTCTGTCACAGGACACGATGGCATTTTGTCACGGCACGGTCCAGGCGATGGTGCACATCGGCGTGCACCCGGATTCGTCCTTGCAGCAGTTGTTCAAGCTCTGTAAGGCCAATCTGCTCGGCATGTACGACGGCGATATTGAAAAACTGGTCAACGATCATCCCGCTTTTTTTAAAATCAACATTGCGGCCGATACCTATCCATCAGTCCCAACGGGGGTTAGCACGTTCGGGACCCGAGCGCTGCTGGTCGTCACACAAGATCTCGATGCCCAAACGGTCTACAATATCCTGGATGCGATTTACAGCAATCGTAAACGCCTCCAGAATGCGCATCCGGCCCTGTCCTCATTTACGCAGGAAGCATATCGCAAAAGTTTTATCGGAATTCAAATGCATCCGGGTGCTGAGAAATATTTTTCAGAGCATGGAATGTAGCCACCTTTGGACGGTTTTTGGTTAGGCATTCAACTTACGCCGGGGTTCTCTGAATTGTTTCATTAATACGCTGTGCGCTGGGCTTACATACGCGCTCAAGGCTTCAAATAAACCAAAAGGCGGCACAAGCCGCCTTTTGGTTTATGAATTCAGTGCCAGGCAATTATCAGCGTGCTTATAAGTCAATCGTCAATTGTCTGTTGTCCATAGACAAATACTTGTCAATTCAAGCACAAAAAAAATATAGCGGAATAATAGATTTCGTAGCCATATCCAGACAATTTGCAGCCTGTTGATTTATTAGAATCCGTGCCTGAGGTTACAATTTGGGAGGGCTGGAAATTCGTTAGGTGTTGTTATGAAATATATACTTTGGGGTTTTGTAGATTGGGTTTAATAAGCTGAAATTTAACTGTTGGAATACTTGGGATATCACAACAGAAACCAAATATCAGCCAAGTACCGATATATTGAGATTATCTATACTTTGGCAATTTTACAGATATGAAACGGATATATGAAATTGACCACGCAATCCACCGTCTTTTCTAATTTTGGGGACCTGTGATTTAAATTGAATATCGCAGGAATTTTCAGATGTGAACAAAAGCGCGCTCACATTGTCTGCAGCAAGCAGGCGGACCGAAACGATGTCAATCTTTTATCATTCGGTTTTTGTATCCGCGTAGATTTGATAAGTCGTTTTTACGCCGGGAATTTCATCTATTTTGGATTGAATTTCCCGCCGTTCTTCACTTTCATACCAGTTCTGCCAATCTTCTGAAGAATCCCAAGTGCTGATGGCAACGATATCTTTTGGGTGATCGGTTTTCTTAACATATTTGCTTGAGAGATAGCCGGGTTGCTGGGGAACAAGGCTTCGAAGTTTTCGAACCAGACTAAAAAGCTCCTTTTCTTTGCTGGGATCTTCGCATATTCGTTTAATAAAAACTCTAATAGCCATTTTGACCCTCCTTTCATGGTCTGCATGATAACGGGCCGCGAGATGAACCGCTTAATTGAGAAAAGTATCTTAATAATAATTAGCTTTTTTTTGAAGTTACCGTCTGAAAGGATGAAATTTGTTGCTTTAATTTTTTACCCATACACTTTGGACAACTGTATTTTTTCTCTTCATATTCGGCAATAGAAAGAATTACGATAAAAGGCTTTTTGCATTTTTCACAATAGAGCTCATAGGTGGGCATCATACACCTCCTTTTGTTAGGGTTACAAGCAGATGTATTCAGTATGGGGATTATTTGAAAGTGTGCAAAAACCAGATTGGAGCCGGATCCGATTCTGATAATAGAGAACCGCATCAGATCAGATGGAAAAGAGAAGCAACGATTGCTTAGATGCGTATATATCCAAATCGATGAGTTTTTTCAATTAAAATTAAGGATACTTGAGACTAAGGTTAATTAAAGGTTTACCGCAAAAATTCCGATAAAAATTATAATATCACGTCCTCTGTTAATAAAATAAAACTTGCCAATAAAATGAAAATTTTACCTTCGAAAAAAATCAGTCGTCGATCTTTCCTCAAAAACGGTGTTCGCTTATCTGTGTTAGCCTTTTTGGGAATCGGTTTTGAGGGTAGAAACAATTTAAAAATCGAGCACGTTCGCCTGAGTTTCCCCAATCTCCCGCCTTCATTTCATGGATTTCGAATTGTACAAATATCAGACTTGCACGCCAGCTACTGGGTAAATAGAGACTATCTCATGAATGTGGTGAGGGAAATCAACAAACTGGAAAAGGACCTGGTGGTCATTAGTGGTGATATAATTACCGGCTCTGTTAACAACTTCTGGAAGCGATGGATGCCCGCAATTAAAAGTGACTATCTTTCAATGGTTGTCGAGGTTTTAGGAAATTTGAACGTCGGCGACAAACTTGCAGTACTTGGAAATCACGACCAGTGGAACGGCAACAAGACCGAGCAGCGCCTGGTGACTGGGTTGGAAAAAGTTGGCATACGGGTTTTACGCAATAGCTCAAAAAAACTCATACGAAGCTCGTCAAGACTGCATGTTGCGGGAACAGATGACTATTGGTTTTCCTGCGACCTTAATAAGGCTTTACGCCAAGTGCCACGAAACGAATTCAAAATACTTCTCTGTCACAGCCCCGATGTAAGGCAAGACATTAAAAACAATACAAAGATAGACCTGACAATTTGCGGCCATACGCATGGTGGTCAGGTGGCTATTCCATTCATTTCGCACCACTTTCTTCCGATTAAAGACCCGTTGCGTTATCAGGCAGGTCTGATTAAAGAGCCTTATGGATACACCTATGTCAATCGCGGCATTGGGACACTTGTGTTTCCATTTCGGCTCGCGGCCTCGCCGGAGATAACCTATTTTACATTGCTAAATACGGGTCAAAGCCTCGTTAAGAATTTCCAGGCGTGTTGATGGAGCCGTCGTTCAAACCTTCAGAAAGCGGTTTGGAACACCGAAACAGCTGTAAATATCTTCCTAAAAGACTTCCAGCGATCCCTTATATACCGCCAAAATTGGCTTTGATCTTCAATCATACCTGCCCGTCATTATTTTCCTGATGGTCAATCATCCTATTTTTATGTTATCAGAACAGCTGTTTTTTAATTCTATTCGACAATGAACGAAATACAGGTTATTGCGGTGACTGCCGCGGTAAAACATCTGAAAGTGAAGAAATGATTTTACAACTGGAGCCGATCATTAGATGAAACTTCAATTGTTAAAACAGGTGCGTGCCGCTTGCAAAGCGGTCGCAGCGCGCGCGTCTCACATTCAAATAAACACCGATTTTATCCCGGCTTATGCGGATGCATTACCCCTTGAAAGCGCATTCCAGCCCGAGCATGATTCTGAAAGCCATTATCTGGATCAAAACGAAGATACAGCCGCTTTCTTTTTAACACTGGACAGCATCAATTTTGGCTCGGGTTACTTTCCGCACCTTCAAAAACGTCCGGGTATGTCAGGCTATTTTACGATTGCCAGTTGTCTCAAAAACCGGTTTAAAACGAACGGACCGCTTTCCGCAGTGGAACTTACCCGGGTAACCCCGGAAGACTGCACGCAGATATTCGAACAGCATCCTGACAGCAAGCCCATTGCTGAGCTGATGCAGCTATTCGCCAGCGCATTAAACGACCTCGGCAGATACCTGCAGGCAGATTTTGGCGGCCGCTTCACCGAATTGATTAAAGCCGCTGACCACTCAGCCGAACGCTTGATGCAGCTGCTCGTTCGCATGCCCCTCTTTAACGATGTGCACCAGTATGGTCAAATCGAAGTTCCGTTTTATAAGCGTGCCCAGCTGGCCGCTGCGGATCTGGCTCTGGCATTTAAAGGCCAGGGTCTGGGGTGTTTTGGCGATCTGCAGAACCTCACTATATTCGCGGATAATCTGGTACCGCACGTGCTGCGGGTGGATCATATTTTAACCTACACAGACGCGTTAACCTCACGCATTGAGGCTGGAAAACGGATTGCGGCCGGCTCACCCGAGGAAATTGAGATCAGGGCAAGTGCGCTGCATGCGGTCGAGCTTATAAAGAATAGGCTGGTCTCAACAGGGCACGAAATTACATCCATGGAACTTGATTTTTTGCTCTGGAATCGTGGTCAACAACCGTCCTATAAATCCATCCCCCGTCACCGCAGCCGAACGGTTTTTTATTGAATAACAACTGTTTAAAACCGACATTGAATCTAACCGAAATAACTAATAATATTTCACAAGGACACCACACAGCCCGCCCCCGCAACAATCCAGGCCGAAAAGTAAGAAAAATTTGCTAAATCACACGATAATCTGTTAAAATTATCACATAGGCGCAAAAAGAAAAATCGTATCACCATCGGCCAGATAACAGCCATCCGCAAACAGCAGCCAATTCGCCGATTATTTCTTAAAAATCGGTAAAAATGGCGGACTGGCGCTTTGGTCACCAAGCGTTTTATCAAGCGATCCCGCCGCATAGCCGGCAAAAAAATAAAGATTTTCAGATAGATGCCGATATTTACATTAATACCATTTCGCTAATAACTCGCGAAGTTAAATAACGACCCCCAACAGACTAACCGGCACATTAAGGTACTTAATGAGCGCGCATTCCGGCACTCAGGCACGCATCGAAAGCGGATTATTTGCAGCCGTAATGGGGCCCTTGATGCAGAACCGATGGATCATCGTGCTGCTGGCCGCCCTGACGGCGATGCAAGCTGTGTTAACTGCAACGCTGAAGATCGCATGGCAATGCCCTGTAAAATCAACACTGGGGGTGATCTGCCCCGGGTGCGGTCTGACAAATGCGGTGGTTTTGTTTGCTAAAGGGCACTGGAAGGCCGCAATTGATTTGCATGCCTTTGCGCCCGTAGTGCTCGGTATCGGAATTTTTTTGGTCATCGGCAGCAGCCTGCCGGCCGGGCTGCGACATAAATTTTCCGAGCGGGTGGCGGCTTTTGAAAGACGCACTGCCATCGTTGCATTGCTTATGCTGAGTATCGTTGCCTACTGGATATTACGAATCATTCAAATGATTTAAAACACGAATAGAACATGGCACTAAATTAAAAAAACTATGAGGTAAATTATGTTAGAAATGGGTATCGGTATATTGCTTCCGGTGTTGTCACTTGTCGGTTTTATTGTTTTTATCATGGTCCTTATCAAGCAGTTTAAACATGGCGGTGCGCTGCAGGGCATCATCGGCATTATCACCTGTGGTTTCTGGACCTTTATCTGGGGTTGGATTAAGCACAAAAGCCTGGCCATGACCAAACTGATGATCATCTGGACGATCATTCAGGTAACGCCGTTGGTCCTGATCGGCGTCTTCGGCGCTGCGATGATGGGTGAAGTGTATAAATTGGTGGGGGATCTGGCAGGGGATCCGTCGCTGATAATGAAACAGGATAAAAAACAAAAGGCCAGACCCAAACTGAAAAGAAAAGGCGCGCCCATAAAACGTCAACGACAAAAAGCGATAAAGGCGCCGAGCCAAAAAGATAGGGATTGGACCGCCGAAGCCCTCGCACTCTGGAAAGAAGGAAAATACACCGATCCCAACAAGGCCAAAAGCTATTGGGACAGAGCGATTGCGGCCAATCCGAAGTTTGCCGAAGCCTATAACAATAGAGGACTGGCATTGTATAATTTAAACCTTTATCAGGAGGCCCTGCAGGACTTCAGCCAGTCCATTCGCATGAAACCGGATTATGCCGAGGCATTCAATAATCGCGGTAATGTTTACTATCAAATGGATCAGTATGAAAAAGCACAGGCTGATTTTGATCAAAGCCTTAAACTCAAACCGAAGTATTCCAAAGCCCAGATGAATCGCGGCCTGGTTTTCTTTCAGATGCAAAAGCTGGATCAGGCCTGCAATGATTTTCGAAAGGCATGTGATCTGGGTGAATGTGACGGATTGCAGTGGTCAATGCAAAGTGGCTTTTGCAAATAATTGGGGAAAAAATGATTAATACGCAATTTACTCAGTGAAATGTCGCTGAGAAGGAGCGATGAACAATACGGCCTGCAGGCCCCTCGTGATTGGGGCATGCAGGCCTTTTTAGTTTAAACTTTGTTGCCGATGTTAGGGATCGTAGCGGGGAATACAGGTAACGCTCCAGAGCGCCCAGTCACCGGTGGGTCTGGATACTGTTTTTAAAATTTTAGATTCGATTTTTTTTCGTTCTGCCGGTTTTAGCGGAAGGTGATCTAAGTTTTGATCGACATTTGCCCAGAACAGCCCTTGGTGGAATGCGCGCATATCAGCCGCATTGGAATTTAAAAACCGTTCTTTGATGCTACCGAGTTGCCGGATATCGCGTATCTTGGTTTGGGCCCCATCTTGATAATCTTCGACAAGCACGGCAACAAGATTTCGCCCTTTGCCATTTTTCCCGGCTTCAACGATTTGCTTTTCCCATTTAACATCCATCGCTTCTTCCATGAATGCTCTGGACAGAATCTTTGATATCTTGGATTGTTTTTACCGCAATTCGGTGAAGTGATACCTGTTTGTTAAATTAAAGAGAAAAAATCAGCTATAGCACCAGGTAGCGGTCACTTTTTTCAATTAGGTCCGCATTCTTGGCCTGGGTAGCAAAATCTTTAAACCCAAGGCCTGGAACATCACCCTCGAGTTTTAACGCTCTGAAGCTCACATCACACAGCGTCATCTTGGCTTTGCCAACCAGTTTTTTGAAATCCGGAGACTGTGTCAGCAGTACGCCTTGGCCGGTAAAAAATATTTCCACCTCTTTGCCCTTTTTATTCGCAGCCTTGGTTAGATTGATGATATAGTCGAGATGTTTATCCGAGCTAACCAGGATTCCTAATTTTTCAGCCATAAGAACTTGCCTTTCGTTTCGTTAGATCAACAGTCGATGGGTATCGAAAGCAAGCGCATTACCACCAGCTAATCACCTTGTCGTTTTCAAAAATTTCATCCACCAGTCTTGACCAATCACTGTCGTTCTGGAACTCATAAAGCTCGGTCACTTTTGATTGGTCACCGTTGGTCACCGATTGCATGAATTTTTCCACTGTGACATCCGGCCGGGTTCTAAGAATATGAAGTATTTTCATATTAGATGCCTCCTTAAAAGGGAATGACGAGATCGGCTTTTCGCAGCATATCGCCGATCTCTTCAATCGATGCATATTTAAAACCGTGTTTTTCGACGTTGGCCTTGTTATTTGAAAACCGTTCGCCCTCCATCTCATCGAGAAACGCCATATTATCTTGATAGGCTTCATCCATATTGGCGATTTCTTCATTGACCACAAACATCTGCACCCAGGTATTGTAAAGTAGCATACCCAGGCTCGAACGCAGCCCTTCATACTGCTGCTCTGTATTGTTGATCAGTACAGCGACTGTTTTCATATTTCGAATCCCCTTTGATTGAAGTTGGTTTTTTTAATTCATCCACAAAAAATATATCTAGCTTGACAATAGGTATTTATACCACTTTGTGCAAGTATTTTATCCCACGTTGTAGTACATATTGTCAATAAAAAACCCCTGAGAATAAGATGCAGGATTAAAAATCCGCACACCTTATCCACATGGATTCGTCCAAATATCGGTCAGGACTTTACAGCAGGTCTAAATGGTTAACAATCGTATCAACGGGTAAGATTTAAGATCCACGGCATCAATACAAGATGGTAACGTCGTGGATAAATAGAAGTACTTCCTTCCAGGTTGAATGCCGGCAGAGGTATTGGCAATATCTGTCATATTTCAACAACGGGTTAAACACGAATAAAGCCGTTGACGATATAAATTCGATTTTCATATGTGGGCTAAAGCGGCCCCGGTCGCCGAATTTGAGCGCTTTAGGCGGCGGGGGCGTTCGGCACCAGTGCATCGGCAATCATGGAGCTTAAAAACTTCACCTCAACACCCATTTTGTAATGCGCATTTAAATTATCCAGCTGAGCGTGGCAGTTCTCACAGGCGGTGGCCAGAATGTTCGCACCGGTAGCCTTGACCTGATCGACCTTGACGCTGGAAGATTTCATGCGAAAATCAAGCGTGTCTTCACCCATGGCAACCAGGCCACCGCCGCCGCCACAGCACCAATTGTAACGCGGATCATCCGTAAGTTCGCGGTAGTCATTGGTTAGATGTTTCAGGATAAAGCGAGGTTCATCCATTACGCCGGCATTGCGGGCGATCTGGCAGGGGTCGTGGTAGGTGACGCCACCATCCAGTTTACTTTTATCCAGCTTGATACGCCCTTCCTGAATATAGCGTGCATGCACCTCGGTAATCGAGCTGACTTTGAAAGGCTGTTTGCCTGCAAGCTGCTTCATCACTCGAAACGCCGTTCCGCACTCGCAGATACAAACCTCTTTGACCTTGAGACGTTTGGCCTCATTCACAATTCGATCCAGGATCAGCTTGGTCTTGGTAGGATCGCCCACGAAGGCACCAAAATTGACGGCCTCAAAGAAGCTCAGGGTCCAGTTCTCGGCGGCGGCATTAAAAATGGCAGCTGCCGGTATGATCGAATGCGCTCCGGCCAGAGCCACATAAAGCAGGTCTGCACCCTCGACATCCACAGGAATCGCAGTTTCACCGGCTTCCATTTTCCATTTTGAAACCACTTCCGCCTCAAGCCGCTTGATACCGGCCATAAAATTTTCTTTGAACAAATCTATGGATTTTCCCTTTTCGATTGAAGTGTCGGCCAGCAGCGTCAGGATTTCGGGTTCACTTTCGGCGCCAACCAGCATCAGTTTGGCGATGGACATCAGCATCTGGGTGTCAATGCCGAACGGGCAATACACCATGCAGCGGCGACAACCCGTGCACGAATAGGCAGCGTCATACAGTTCATCGAGGGCCATCTCACTGAGCTCTTTGGCCTCACCCACCGACGGCCAGAATTTCCCGCGACCCTTGAAATACTTTTTATAAAGCCGTCGGACAATTTCAGCCCGGTAGGCCGCAATATATTTGACCTGCCCCATGGACGCATGGACATGGCAGGCCTCGGTGCACACGCCGCATCGGGTGCAGGTTTCCAGATAAAACCGCATGGCTTCATTTAACTTGCCCTGAAAAAGTTTGAGCAAATCATCACGTGTCTTTTGATCCATCATCTCAACCTCTAATAATGTAATTTAGTCGTTTAAAATAAAGACGTATATTCCTCGACTGTTTTTTCTATCCAGCTTGTTGGTTTCAGGTGTCAGTGTTCAGGTGTCAGCAAACAAATGATAGGAACTGATAGGGTGATTCTTATTCCAGTTTTTTTCATCTGTTTTCTGTCGTTCGACCTCTGTCCTCTGACACCTGACACCTGAACACTGACACCTTAGTTCTAGCCGCGGCGGAGCTTATTCATCGGCAACGACAAAAACGAATGCATCAATTGGCTGAACGGAAAAAACATTAAAAACAGATTGGCAAAAAATACATGCAACACCAGGATAAACGAATGACCCGTTTCGGTCACCTCGGCCGGCAAATAGGGTTTAAAATACAGCAGGCTGGAAAGGTATTCCCGATAGTGATCGACGGATAATTCCTCGTAAAAGTACCATCTGCGGGCCCAATCCATCTGGCTTCCAAAAAGAACCACCAGAAATAACAAGATTAAAAGGTAATAATCTTCCGGAACAGACAGCTCGCGCACCGGTGAGGTAAAACGGCGAAATAGAAAATAAAGCAATGCGATCGATGCGATCAACCCGACAAAGCCCTGCCCCAGGAATATTTCATGGGGAATGATTTGCAGGGTCTCTATTTCACCGAACAACTCCAGATGACCGAGAATCAGCAATAAAATGCAAATGTGAAAGGCCATCAAAAATACCCACAGCAAAGGCTTGTGCCTGCGAACAGTTGGAAACAAAAACGTGTCATGCAAAGCCCAAAGCCATTTGGATTTTTTTTCGGGATAGACCTGCAGCGTGGAGGGATGGCGGGGTTCCCGGAAGATCTTTATAAGCCGGACGGCGGTGCCGATAAAAAAGGTGGCAAAGGCCACATAGACCATCGGCACCAGGATGATATAATACAGCGTCTCCAAAACTACCTCCCGTTAAATGCAAATAAAATAGATTTTACAATTATCTTTTTAAGCGTTGCGTTTGATAAAAAACTTAATCACATCCTCTTCCTGTTCGGTTTTTAGAATTTCATTGCCGCTGGTCCTTGCCCAGGCCGGAAAATCGGTTAGTGAACCGGGGTCCGTCGAATGGGCTTCTATCACCTGTCCGATCTCTACTTCTTTGATGCCTTTGCTGACTTTTACAACCGGCATGGGGCACGGTAAACCTTTCAGATCAAATACCTTATCAACTTTAATATCATCACTCATTTTGTTCCTCCTATTCCGGATTCACCGGTTTGTTTGGGTGTTATTATCGTTTTACAATAACAGGTAAAATATTTTAAAACTGTACGGCTGCTATATAAAAAGTTGAACTTTGCTGTTGGCGGCTTCTTCTAAAAATTTTGCGACACCGCAGAACTCCAGATCCTTATAGTCGATCATTTCCTCGCGCTTGAATCCCATCAGGTCCATGGACATCTCACAGACGAAAATTCGCACGCCCAATTCCTCGGCCATCTCAAGCATCTGCTCAAGCGACGCCACATTCTTCTTTTTCATCAACGATTTCATCATGGCCGTGCCCATGCCGCCCATGTTCATCTTGGACAACTTGGTCTGGCTCGTACCTTTGGGCAACATGGTGCCAAACATCTTGCTCATAATGTCTTTACCACCGACGCTTTTGGCTTTATCCCTGAGCATGGGTGTGCCCCAGAAAGTAAAAAACATGACCGCATCCATCCCCATGGCGACCGCCCCCGTCGCAATGACAAATGACGCCAACACCTTGTCCAGATCACCGCTGAAAACAACCAAAGAACACCTGTCTTCCGGTGTTCTTTTATTCAGGGCATCTAATTGAGATTTGAATTCGGTAAATTCATTTTCAATATTTTGCATATCCATGATGTGCCTCCTTTGGTTGAGTAAATTTTCTTTTGGATAATTTAACCTGTTATAATCAGAATTAGTTTATATCGTGAACCTTTTGTCCAACAGCTAGTGTCTTTCGGCGGCGTTCAACTTGTTCCACAGGTGGAGAATTTCTTCAGACAGCAAAAACGAAATTATCAGACCATCATTTCTTTGACGGCCTCCATTGAAGCTTTGAGAATATCCAGATTGGTCAATACCGTTTTACGTTGATCAGGCGCCATCTGAAGCAGCACCTGATAATGTATATCTTGAAGAAAGTCATTGATATTATTTACTTTTTCTTGACCCTTAGCCGACAGGCTCAGCAGACTGATTCGGGAGTCTTCCGGATCTTTGATGCGTTGAATTAATTTTTTCTTAATCAGGCCATCGACAATTTTAGAAACCCGGCTTTTAACCACATTCATCTTTAGGGCGATGCCTTTGGCCGTCAGATAGCGTTCTTCGCCAAAGAGCATCAAACATCTGAATTCCGCATCCGGCAGTCCGAATCGCTCGCATTGATACTGCATGCGCTCCTGGCAACACTGGAACAATCTCATTATGAGTTCCTGAAATTGCTTTAATTGATAATCGGGGACTTCCAAGACCGTTTCAGTGACCTTTTTTGGGGCTATTTGGTTCATGGCGTGAACTATATCACATAAAAGGAGGCTGTCAAGAACTTTTTTTTATTTTTTTTTACAGCCAATATCGAGGTCAGAACCGCACCATTTTAAAGCGGTCGGGATAAATTAATATATTTTACTTTCATGCAATTATATACTATAATCTAAGTAATTTAAGGACATGACACAATCATAACCACTATGGCATGCTAACCTGCCATTCGATAACCGCCCCGTTTTTACAAGGAGAAAATCATGCACCCATCATTGCGATCCGGTTTGGTCCTTTTATTGCTAATTCCGAGCCTGCTGACCCTGCCGGCCTGCGCCAAGTACGCCAGTGTTGTCAAAAAAGAAACCAAAAGCGAAACAAATCAGGCCGAGATAGACCGCCAGAAGGAATTGGAGGCCGAGCGTCAAAGAAAAGAAGCCGAGCAACGCCGGTTTCGGGCAGCAAAAACTCAGTTTATCGGTGAAGATATCTATTTTAAAAAGGGAAGTTACCGACTGCAGCCGGAAGCGCGTACCGTTTTGTATCGTAAAGCCGATTTTTTAAGAAAATATCCGCAGGTTTCAGTCATCATCGAGGGGCACACCGATGAAAGTGGATCACGGGAGACCAATATTGCGTTTGGGGAACACCGTGCCGGTGCAGTAAAGTCTTTTTTAATCCGTGAAGGCATTCAGAGGGACCGACTCATTGCGGTCAGCTACGGCAAAGAGCGCCCGGTTGATACTGCCAAAACCGAAAAAGCACGGGCAAAAAACCGGCGGGTGCATTTTGTGATCAAAGAATAAGCCGCTCCATCTTTTTCTGAAGTTAGGCGCTGCGAGTTGCGTGTTTAATGGCTTGCAGCTTTTGACACGCAGCTCGGAACTCAAAACAGCCCGTTTGACCACGACCAACCATCTATTCCGAAGTTTCTACTGATTAATCCTTGATTTGACTCAAATCTTCAGATAATCCCTGTTTACCTTAAACCTCTATCCTATTTTTAGATTTGAACTAGATTGAAACGCCAACTGAAAATTGCGGTGCGGGAACTCGTCGAGTATGCCCTTCGGTCAGGGGATCTGGTATCTGAGTTCCTGGGATCCAGTCGTCCGGTCGAAGCCATACGGGCACATCAAAAAATTCAAAATGCACGTCCTGATACCTACCAACCCGAAGTCTCGATATCCCACCAGGTTGAAACCGACCATTTTCAACTCAGTATCAGCGGTCGAATTGACGGCGTTTATACAGAACCCGATCGCACCATCATTGAAGAAATAAAAACCACCACACGCAACCCCGCATATTTTGAAAAAAATGAAAATTCGGTCCACTGGGGGCAGGTCAAAACCTACGCCTATATTTATGGAAAGACACATGGCCTGGAAGAAATTATTATCCAGCTGACCTATTATCAGATCGATAGCGGTCAAATTCGCGAGATCAAACGTACCTATCGCATCGAAGAGCTGGCGGCATTTTTTAAAGAACTTGTCACCCGTTACCTGGAGTGGGCTGCAACCATTATCGCCTGGTCCGAGCAACGCGATGAATCCATTCGGGACCTGGAATTTCCTTTTGCGGATTATCGAGCCGGTCAGCGCGAAATGGCAATTGAAGCATACCGAACCATCCGCCATGACGGCCAGTTGCTCGTTCAGGCGGCAACCGGGATCGGCAAGACCATCGCCGTGCTCTACCCGGCGGTTAAATCGCTGGCCGAGGGGATCAGTCAAAAAATTTTTTATCTTACTGCCCGTACAACCGGACGGTTGGTAGCTGAAAAGACCCTGGATGAGTTGCGCAAAAATGGGCTTCGATTAAAATCGCTCACCCTGACAGCAAAGGACAAAATCTGCTTTTGCCCGGATCGTGCCTGCAATCCGGAAGAATGTGAATACGCCCGGGGGCATTATGATCGCATCAATGATGCCGTTAATGCTATCTTTGCCGAGGATGCTTTTACCCGGGAACGGATCGTGGATGTCGCCAGAGCCTTCCAGGTATGCCCATTTGAGTTTTCTCTGGAACTGTCTCTATGGGCAGATTGCATCATCTGTGATTACAACTATGTCTTTGACCCCCGGGTATATCTGCGCCGTTTTTTTCACGAGGAAAACGGCGACTACATCTTTTTGATTGATGAGGCCCACAATCTGGTCCATCGCTCACGGGAGATGTTTTCTGCTGAAATTTTCAAGCAGCCGGTGTTGGACATTCGTCGTCAGTTGAAAACGGAACTGCCCCATATCTTCAAAAGCCTCGGACGCATCAATGCCTGGTTGGTTAAGGCCCGAAAAAAATGTGAAGAATCTGGCAATCCAATGGCAGAAAAAAGCCTACCGGAAGAATTGATACCGCTATTGAGGGGCTTTCTTTTCATTACCGAGCGCTGGCTATCGCAGAATATTAAAACCGCTTTTCGCGAGGGATTGCTCGAATTTTATTTTACCGCATCCGGATTCGTCAGAGTGGCTGACCAATATGATGAATGCTACACGACCTGCTATGAAAAAATCGGCAAAGATCTGAAACTCAAACTGTTTTGTGTCGACCCTTCGGTTCATCTGGAAAACGTGTTGAGCCGGTGTCGGACAGCCATATTTTTTTCGGCCACCATGACGCCGATGGATTATTTTAAACAAATTCTGGGTTGTCATGAGAACGCGCATCATCTTATTCTGCATTCGCCGTTTCCCGGCGAAAATCTGGGGATTTTCATCTCCGATCAGATTTCGACGTATTATCGTCAACGCGATCAAACGGTTTCCCAGGTATCCCAGGCGATCACTTCCTTCGTTGATCAAAAAAAAGGAAACTATCTGCTGTATTTCCCTTCCTACGCCTATATGCTAAAAGTTTATCACACCTTTACGGCCGGTAATCCCCATACGGACACCATTCTACAAAAACCCGGCATGTCAGAGCCGGAAAGAGAAGCCTTTTTAAAAAAATTCTCACGGGATAAATTTAAAACACTGGTCGGTTTCGCGGTAATGGGTGGAATTTTTGGTGAGGGCATTGACCTGGTTGGCGATCGGCTTTTGGGGGTGGTTGTCGTTGGAGTCGGTTTGCCCGGAATCAACCTGGAACAGGAGTTAATCAAAGACTATTTCAACAATGCCCTGGGCGCAGGATTTGAATACGCTTATACGTATCCGGGCATAAATCGGGTGTTGCAAGCAGCCGGCCGCGTGATTCGAACAGAAAATGACCGTGGGGTGGTGCTGCTCATCGATCAACGCTATGCTCGCTTTCAATACAAGTCCCTGTTGCGCGAAGAGTGGGATCCGGTCTGGGCGCACGATACCCGGCAGCTGACCGATGGGCTGCAAAAATTCTGGAATCAATAGGGAGCGGCCCTTCGGCCTTGAGGAGCGTCCCTGCGGGACTTGAGGAGCGTACCTATGAAACTTAAGGCTGATGGCTAAAATATTTCACTGCTTAATAAGAATTACTATGAGTTTAAATCCTCAAGCGTAGCGCTACTAAAGTGCAACGCTCATCAAGTCCTGACGGCGGCAGGACGATCTACCAACGTTAGCGCTAGGGATGCGCTAACGTTGGTACTTGCCCATCAGCTGTCCTTCGGCCAAAATATGACCT
>JAAUXY010046278.1_pt1 | contig 23764 bp, 21 predicted proteins | sample 7278121 | NCBI WGS metagenome assembly JAAUXY01 (sample SAMN14350117, study PRJNA611818) | marine sediment metagenome | isolation source: surface marine sediment (1.8m) | place: French Polynesia: Moorea | collected 2018-08 | reverse complement strand
GTCTACGACTACCTGATGTTCGATGCCCGCCACGCGAAACGCTGGCGTGACAAGCTCGGCGTCTGGGTGCGCCGTACGGGCTGGCGACCCGCCGACGTCGAGGCGCGCTTCCCGAAAGCACGCGCGGACCTGGCCACGTTCGACAAGTTCGACCCGCCCGTCGACGCCGGCGTGAGGGCTTACGTGCTGCTGCAGTTCATGGTGGCAACGGTGATGACACTGGGTATCTCGGTGCTGTACGCGACGCACGGGATGGAGGCGGTCGTCGTGCCCTGCCTGATGTTGTGGGCGCTGTTGTACACACTCGGCCTCGTCAACGAAGGCAGAGCCTACGCCTGGCGTTTCGAACTCGTAAGACTGCTCGTGATCGTGCCGCTCGGCCTGGCAGCGATCGAGCCGCTGACTACCGCGTTACTCGCCGTTGCCGGAGGCTACACAGCGGTATCGCTCTTAGTTATTTTTTATATAGAAAACAATAAATAAGGATTGTTATTAAATGTCGTTTCGAGAAAATATATCGAGCGGAGCGCCGTGGGAATCGAGCGTCGGCTACGCGCGCGCGGTTCGCGCCGGAAGCGTGGTCGCCGTGTCCGGCACCGCGCCCGTGACCGATGACGGTCAACTGCATGCTCCCGGTGACGCTTACGCGCAGGCGGTGCGCTGCATCGAGATCCTGGAGCGGGCACTCAATGACGCGGGTTCCGGGTTGCGCGATGTCGTGAGGACGCGCATGTACGTCACCGACATCGAACGGTGGGAGGAATTCGGCCGTGCTCACGCCGAAGCCTTCGCGGACATTCGCCCGGCCACGTCGATGGTCGAGGTCGCCCGGCTCATCGATCCCGGCATGCTCATCGAGATCGAGGCGGACGCCGTCATCCCGGAGCAAAGCGACTGATGCTGCGCAGGCGATTCCTCGCGGGCCTGCTCGCGACGCTTTCGTTCGGTATCGTCGGCCCGCGCAAGTCACGGGCACAGCAATGGAGCGGCTACGCATTCCGCCACGGCGTGGCCAGCGGCGACCCGCTCGACGACGGAATGGTGCTGTGGACACGGGTCAGCGGTTCGCGAAGCGGGCCGCTGCGCGTCGGCTGGACGATTGCACGCGACCCCGAAATGCTGCGCGTCGTGCAGCGCGGCGAAGTCTGGACGAGCGAGGATCGCGACTACACGGTCAAAGCCTACATACATCGGCTGAAGCCGGGCACCCGCTACTACTACCGCTTCAACGTCTACGGCGCACTCTCGCCGGTCGGGCGGACACGGACGCTGCCCGACGGTCACGTCGAGCGAGCGAAATTTGCCGTCGTTTCCTGCTCCAACTTCCCCTACGGCTACTTTCACGCGTACCGGGAAATAGCCAATACAGACGACCTGGACGCCGTGCTACACCTGGGCGACTACCTCTACGAGTACGGAACAGGCGAGTACGCGACCGAGCACGCTGCTCGCCTGGACCGCGTGCCCAACCCGCCGCACGAGCTGCTGTCGCTCCAGGATTACCGCTTGCGGCACGCCCAGTACAAAACCGACCCGGATAGCCAGGCCATGCTCGGCGCGCATCCGTTGATCGCCGTCTGGGACGATCATGAGATCACGAACGATGCCTGGCGCAGCGGCGCACAGAATCACCAGGAGGAGGATGGCGACTACGCTGAGCGTGTGGAGGCCGCCGTTCAGGCGTATTTCGAGTGGATGCCGCTGCGTGGTCGCGGCAACGGTGCGGCTACAAGGATCTTCCGTTCCTTCGACTACGGCGACCTGCTATCGCTGACGATGCTGGATACGCGCCTCTACGGCCGCGACCGGCAGCCGGCGCGGCCGGATGAGGAGGATCCGGGGCGGCACCTGCTCGGCCCGTACCAGGAGCGTTGGTTGCGTCACACACTCGAGAAATCCGCAGCGACCTGGCAGCTGATCGGGCAGCAAGTACTCGTGGCGCCGCTGTTTTCGCCGGATCTCGAGCCGCTCGTCGACCGGTCCCGCCCGTCGCCGCTGCCGGCAGAGTTCCTGGATCACACCATCGCCATGTCGAGGCACAATCCACCGTTGCTACTCGATACCTGGGATGGCTACCCGGTGGCGCGCAAACGCTTCCTGCGCATGCTCGGCGATGTCACGAGCAACCCGGTGATCGTCAGTGGAGACCTGCACACGTCGATGGCGAACAACCTGGCGCTCGATAACGGCGACAGCCCCGTCGCCGTCGAGTTCATGACGACCTCCGTCACGTCACCCGGCTTCGCGCAGTATCTGCCCGAGCGCGAGCCCGGCGCAGTGCGCGATGCGACCATGGCTCTCAATCCGTGGGTGAAATACATGGAAACAGACCGGCGCGGCTGGTTGTGCTTAACTGTCGATCAGGAGGAGTGCCTCGGTGAGTGGCACTTGCTCGACACTGTTCATGAAACCGATTACGCGGCCAGCGTGGACCAGCGTTTCGCCGTCAGGGCAGGCGCTATCGGAAACGGGCTGGAGGCGAGGAGCTGACCCCATGTCGACGTCGATCGACCTTCTTATCGAGCCGCCGGAAAAGAGCCTCGGCGAATTCACGGTGCGCAGGTCGCTGCCTGACAAGCGCCGGCAGCGCGTCGGCCCGTTCATATTCTTCGATCACATGGGTCCCGCAGACTTCCCGCCGGGGACGGGCGTCAACGTGCGCTCGCATCCGCACATCGGGCTGGCAACGATCACCTACCTGTTCGCCGGCGAGATCCTCCATCGCGACAGCCTCGGATACGTGCAGGCGATCCAGCCGGGCGCGGTCAACTGGATGACGGCGGGGAAGGGCATTGTGCACTCGGAGAAAGTGACCGAGGAGGTTCTCGCGTCGGGCCAGCACCTGCACGGCATCCAGACCTGGATAGCGCTGCCCAGCGAGCTCGAGGAAACGGATCCCGGTTTCGACCACTACCCGGCAGACACGATTCCGCGGACGGAGTTGCCCGGCGCAGACGTCACGGTCATCGTCGGTTCGGCGTTCGGCCTGGAGTCGCCGGTGAAAACGCTCAGCGCAGTAATCTATGTCGAGGTCAATCTCGAAGCAGGAGCGAGTATCGTGCTGCCTCGAGCCGAGGAACTGGGTGTCTACGTGGTTTCGGGGCGCGTTGCGATCGGCGACAGCGAGGTCGGCGCCGGCAGGTTTGCGGTGCTGGCACCGAACGCAGCCGGCGACGTGACGGCCAGGGAAAACAGCAAGCTCATGCTGGCCGGCGGCGATGCACTCGCCGGCGAACGGACGATCTGGTGGAACTTCGTAAGCAGCGACCGCGAGCGCCTCGACGAAGCGAGGCGCCGCTGGCGGGATCGGGAGTTCCCGGAGGTGCCCGGAGAACCCGAATTCATTCCTTTACCCTGATTCGTCGGTCTGCGGCTGACGCTGCTGACGGTGTGCCTCGCGCATGGCTTTGCGTTGCTCGGGCGTCAGGTTTTCGCGATGCGCTTTCTGTCGTTCCTTGATCGCGGCACGTTCTTCGTCTGACATGCTTTCCCAGCGCTCCTTGCGCTTGGCGCGCTGCTCTTGCTTGCGCTCCTTCATCCTGGCTTTGGCCTCCGAGCGTTCCTCGTCGGACATCGCGTCCCAGCGCGCTTTTTTCTGAGCTTTCCATTCCTCGCGCTTGGCCTGGCGCTCTTCCTCGGACATCGATTCGATGTAGGCACGCCGATCTTCCGGCGTCATGGCCTCGAGATCCTCCAGCGATTGCGCCGACGCGCCGAGCGGCAGCAACAGTGCAAGACCGGCAGCGGTAATGAATAATGAACGTTTGATCATCGGGGATTCCTCGCAGGTGATACAGGTATCGTACGCTATTAACGCAGCGCGGCAACGTCGGTTGACAATAATCCTTGCCGCCGTACTCGCGGCATCGTGCGGCACGAAGATCGAGCTCGCGCGTATCGACGGTCCCGTGCCCGCAGCGACGGATCTGTCGGGCCAATGGCAGTTGCGCGACTCGCAGCGCAATTTGCAGACTCGCAGGGGTGCCGATTCGACGGCGCGCGTGTTTCTCGAGACGGGTCGCCGTCTCAAACTGACGCAGACGAAAGACGGGCTGTTCATCAGTTTCGACCGCGCAGTGGTCGAGGAGTATCGCTTCGGTGAAGATCGCAGGATCCGTATCGGCGCCGTCGAGGCGCAGCGCGTATCCGGTTGGCTCGGCGAGCGCTATGTCATCGAAACGCTCGACGACGATGGCGTCATATTGCGCGAGGAATACTGGCTCGAGGATGACGGCGGAACGCTAGCGCGACGCGTCACGATCAGGCGGGAAGAGCAGATGCTGGCGGATACCGCATTGCGTTTCGAACGCGTGGAACGCCAGGCGCGCTAGGAGTCCCTGGGAATGTACTTGTCGAGCGTCGCTCGCATCCGCAGCTTGCCCTTACGGTGCTGCTCGATGACGACCGGCAGGAAATCCAGTTCGGCAACGCACCAGAGTGTCGTCACGCGTGACGAGCCGACGCGCTGGTGCTGGATACCAATGGCATCGAACGTTCCTGCATCGACCTTGACCTGCTTCTCACCGATCATCTTGATGTTGAGCGTCTTCATTTCGTCGATGTCGAACAGCTGGTAGCTGTTGCTCGTGGCGTCGTACTTGAGATCGCGCATCAGCTGGTACTGGATCGACACGCGATCGTGCGCGAACTCGCCCATTTCGAACAGGAACTCCTGGTCATTGACGACCCCCTCGGCCGTGAACGTGTCCCAATCGAAGGTCAGGTCAGCCTTTACCTTGTCGCTCGTGATCTGGTCGTGCGAACGGTAGGTGTCGGGCACGATCGCGTCCCCGGTCACGCGGAATTCCGAATACTCGTCGATCTTGCCCCGTGTGACCATGCGCGACATGCCCGTGGGCCGGATGACGTGGTGCGCCGCGTAGCCCTGTTCGGTCGTCGCGAGCCGCGTGCTGAGCTTGCCGCCCAGCACGGATATTCGTACGTCATACTCGGCCGAATGCGGCGCGAATACGGTCTCCGCCATTGCCGCGACCGAGCCAAGCGCAAGGAGTGCGAGGGCTCCCGCACGCGCGAGCCAGGTTACTGATTTACCGATCATTGACGTCCCTGCGTTTCCAGAGCCTGCTGGCATTCTCTCATGAGAGACATGACTGCTTCCTGAACGTTCACGCGATGCGGCTCCAGTTCGTCGAGCGCGACGCCGCCGGACACGGGGTAAGGCTCGCCAATGGCAATTACGATACGGGCAAACGGCTTGGGCACCATGAACCGGTCCCAGCGATTCAGGTACCAGGCGCGGTCGGCCGCGCAAGCGACCGGCACGATCGGGACCCGCGCGACGCGGGCCATCAGTATCGTGCCTGCCTTGAACTCGTGCTGCGGGCCACGGGGTCCGTCCGCGGTCGTCACGATCGAATAGCCCTCTCTCATCATGCGTTGCTGGTCGCGCAGTGCCAGCGCGCCGCTCTGGTTGGCCGATCCTCGAATGACCTCGGCGCCCCAGGCGCGGGCGATACGCTCGGGGACGTCGCCGTCGACCGAGCCCGAAATCAGGAAACAGGCCTTGAAGCCGCGGCGAATCCACGAGCGCACCAGTTTCGAACAGACGATATGTTGCTGGTGCCAGTAGGACGGCGCGCAGACCTCGCCGGACTCGACGAACGGCCGGATGTGTTCCTCGCCGATGATTCGAGTCACGCGGTAGGTCGAGGTCAGCAGCCAGACTGCAAATCGCAGCACCGGCATGCCGACGAAATAGTACAGCCGCCGCGCCGGCGTCATGCGGCGCATCGACGAGCTGCTGCGGCGCGACTCTACGGAGTCGAAATCGACGGGTTTCCTGTCATCCACGGCGGCAGTTTGCAGTATTGTTTCGAGGCCGGTCAATGTAACATTGCGCCCCGTCATGAGCTCCTCTCCGCAGCCATTCCGGCGACCGCCCGGGCCGCAATCGGCAGTGACTCTAGGGATCGATGCCGAGACCCTCGCCACGCTACAGACGCTGCAGCGACAGCATGGCGACATGGTCAGCATGGAGCGAGACAACGGCCGGCTCGCGTATTTCATCAACGACGCTCAAGAGATTCGCCGCATACTCGCCCGGCGCCATGCAAAGTACGTCAAGGGACCCGGCTTCGAGCGCGTCAAGATGCTGCTCGGTAACGGCCTGATCGTCAGCGACGGCGATATCTGGCGGCGTTCGCGACGAATGATCCAGCCGGCGTTTACGCGCGGTAACGTGAACCGGCTGCTTGCGGTTATGGTGCAGTGCTGCGACACCCGCGCCGCGAGGTGGGCGTCGATCATTGAATCGGGCGGTGACGTCAACATCACCGAGGAGACCAGCGACTTCGCGCTGGAACTCATCATGCGCAGCATCTTCGGCGACGATTACGAGACGCATATTCTCGAAGAGGGTGAGGACCCGTTTGCGTTCCTGAGCCGCGACTCGACTCGCGACCTCGGCGTCGTCATGAAGGTTCGGCACCTGCGCGAGCTGTTGCTCGACGTCGTCAATGCGCGCCGTTCCCGCCGGGGCGACATGCCGTTCGACTTCCTGTCGATGTACATGCAGGCAACCGACAAAGACGGATCGCACTTCACCGATGCCGAATTGCTCGACGAGCTCATGACGCTGATCGTCGCCGGCTTCGAGACGTCTGCCAACACGCTCAACTGGGTCTGGTACCTCATTGCCGGCCATCCGGCCGTCGAAGCGCGTATCCTCGATGAGGCTGCGACGCATGTGCCTACCGTGTCAGCGGTCAGTGCCGAGTCCGTCAACGCCATGCAATACACGCAGCAGGTGCTCGAGGAGACGCTGCGACTTTACCCGCCGGTCTGGTTGTTCACGCGTCGCTCCTGCGACGACGACGAGCTCGACGACTTTGACGTGCCAAACGACACCGATATCTACCTGTCTCCCTATATCCTGCACCGGACAGAGCACTACTGGGCAGACCCGGACGCGTTCCGGCCCGAGCGCTTCGCACCCGAGGTGCAGGCCAGGAAGGACCGGCCGTATTTTCCGTTTTCTCTCGGCCCGAGACGCTGCCTCGGCGAGTATTTCTCGTTTCTCGAGATGAAGCTGCACATGGGATTGCTCCTGCCGCGGTTCCGCATGCAGCGGACCAGCGACGAGCCGCCGGCGCTGGAGCTCGGTATCAACCTGAGGACGGCAAACGATATTTTCCTGAGACCTGCGATACGATAAGGACTGCATGGAACTCTACGACACGATGACGGAGCTGCTCGCCGACGCGCGCAGCAGAGACCGGCACATTCGATTCATCGACGGCGAGCGCGACGAGACGGACCTGGCGTTTTCGGGTTTGTGGGATCGTGCGCTCGCCTTGCTCGGTTCGCTGCAGGCGAAAGGCATGCAACCCGGCGACGAGCTGATCATCTTCTCCCGCTCCAACGAGAGCTTCGTGATCGCCTACTGGGCCGCAATACTCGGCGGCATCGTGCCGGTGCCGGTGGCCGTCGGCATCAGCGACGAACACCGTTTCAAACTGTTCCGTATCCTGACGCAACTGCATCGCGCAACGCTTTTCACTGAGCAGGAGCTGCTCGACCGGCTCGTCGAGTTTGCTGCAAAACGGGAGCTCGGGGACATCGGCGAGCTGCTGCAGACGCGCAGCGCGCTGATTGGAGAGGCGGATGGAGGCAGTGCCGGTGAGATCCACCGCGCGTCCCCTGACGATGTCGCTTTCATCCAGTATTCCTCAGGCTCGACGAGCGATCCGAAAGGCGTGTGCCTGACGCACCGCAATCTCTGCACCAACGTTCGTGCCATTGTCGAAGGCTTGCACTGGCGCGACGACGACCAGGCTTTGAGCTGGATGCCGCTTACCCATGACATGGGGCTGATCGGCTATCACCTGAGCGTCCTGGCGGCCGGTATGAATCATGCCGTCATGGACACGAACCTGTTCGTGCGGCGGCCGTTGCTTTGGATGAGCAAGGCAAACGAACTGCGGGCGACGCAGCTGTGCTCGCCGAATTTCGGGTACAAGCACTTTCTCAAGCTGTTCGAGCGCAAGGGGCTTCCCGATCTCGACCTGTCGAGCGTCAAGCTGATCCTGAACGGCGCGGAGCCGATTTCCTGGGAGCTTTGCGAGGCGTTTCTCGGCGCCCTCGAACCGCATCGCCTGCAGCGATCCGCGATGTTCCCGGTCTACGGTCTCGCGGAAGCGACGGTGGGCGTATCGATGGGAGCGCCGGGCAGCGAGTATTCGCGGATCCTCGTGCACCGTCACAGTTTGCGCATAGGTGAACCGTACGAGGTTGCCGCGGCCGGTGATGCGGATGCCGTGAGTTTCGTCAAGGTCGGTAGCGCGATACGCGATGTTGAAATCCGCATTGCCGGCGACGACGACCGGGTTTTGCCCGACGGTCGCGTCGGGCACATCCAGCTGCGGGGCGGCAGCGTCACGGAACGGATCTATGGCGACGGCGAGGCAACTGCCGCCCTGTTCACGGCGGATAACTGGCTGCGCACGGGCGACGTCGGCGTCATGGTTGACGGGCAGCTGGTCATCACGGGCCGACAGAAAGACATCATCATCGTCAATGGCCAGAACTATTATCCCCATGACATCGAGGAGATCGCCGCAGGCCTCGACGAGCTCGACCTGAACAAGGTCGTCGTGGTGGGCGCAACGCCGTCGGAGTCGCAAACCGAAGAGCTGCTGGCATTCATCCTGCACCGATCCGACATCGGATCGTTCGTCGAGCTCGCAGACCGGGTGCGATCGATCATCGGTGAGCACACCGGGCTCGAAGTCGACCACGTCATCCCCGTGGCGCGAATTCCGAAGACGACGAGCGGCAAAGTTCAGCGTGCCGCGTTACTGAACGCCTACCTCGACGGCGAGTACGCCGCGGTGCTTGCGGAAATGGCGCCGGTCGAGGACGAAGCGCTCGAGACCGACGACGATCCCCTGGTTGCCGAACTCGAGATCATTGCGCACGCATACTCCAAAGAGCGTCGAATCGGCGCCGACGACAACCTGTTCGAGGCCGGGCTCAGCTCGCTGACCCTCACCGAGATCGTGTTGGCCGTCGACGAGCGATACCCGGGAAGACTGGACATCAGCGACCTGTTCGATTATCCAACCCTGCGAGAAGTGGCTGCTTTCCTGCGCACCAGGGCGTAGCGGGCTGCTAGACTCCCCCGACTGCCTGGGAGCCCGACCATGACTTACGCGAGAATTATCGGTACCGGAAGCTATCTGCCCGAGAAGGTACTTTCGAACAAGGACCTCGAGGGGATGATGGACACGTCCGACGAGTGGATTCGCGAGCGTACCGGCATAAAGCGCCGCCACGTCGCGGCCGAGGGTCAGACGGCCGGCGACATGGGCCTGAATGCGGCCCGCGCGGCCATCGCGATGGCCGGCATCTCGGCCGAGGAGATCGACCTGATCATCGTGGGCACGACGACGCCCGACAAGGTCTTCCCGAGCACCGCCTGCATCATCCAGCGGCAGCTGGGTGTCGGCGGATGCCCGGCGTTCGACGTGCAGGCCGCCTGCAGCGGTTTCGTGTATGCACTGGATCTCGCCGATCGCCAGATTCGAACGGGTGCAGCGACGACCGCGCTTGTCATCGGCTCGGAAAAACTCACGAGCTTCATCGACTGGCAGGACCGCGGCACCGCGGTGCTGTTCGGCGACGGTGCCGGGGCCGTCGTGCTGCGGGAATCGGACGAGCCGGGCATCCTGTCGACGTTCATTCACGCGGACGGCGAGTACGAGGAGCTGCTGCACGTTCCGGCGGAGAGCAATTTCATCAACATGAACGGTAATGCGGTGTTCCGGAAAGCCGTGTCGATGCTCGATTCGATGGCGCGCGAGACGATCGAGAACAACGACCTGTTCGACGGCGAGCTCACCTGGCTGGTGCCGCACCAGGCGAATATGCGCATCATCGCCGCGGCGGCGAAAAAAGCGAAGATGCCGATGGATCGCGTCATCGTGACGGTCGACGAGCACGCCAATACCTCTGCCGCTTCGATTCCGCTGGCGCTAGACGTCGCGGTTCGTGACGGGCGCATCAAGCCCGGCGACACGCTGCTGTTCGAAGCCTTCGGGGCCGGGTTCACGTGGGGTTCGACCTTGCTAACTTATTGAAAAATATGTTGATATTGACATAATACCCTTGCCGGCGATTCGCAACTGTCGCTATACTGCGACAGCATGAACTGTCGCCAAACGGAGACAGGCAAGGGACGGACGCCGTTATGGACAAGGAATTCAAAGACGTACCGCTATCAGAATCGAACGTGTCGCTGAAACTCGCCGACATCCAGAAACGTTGCTCGGAGCTTCTCGAGCAGCCGGACGCGCTCGAACTGACGCTCGAGGAGCCCGGCCTCGAGCTCGATTTCAACAATCCCTACACCCGCGGTTAGCTCAGTCTTTCTTTTCGCTGGCCTCGACGGCGTCGAGGTGCAGCGCGTGCATGAGTTGCAGGCGCCACAGCCAGATCGCGCCGATCATGAGAGCTGCAATCAGTAGCGAAAACCGGGGCTGCAGCAGCACCACGAAATCGTAGATCCCGTGCGCCGCGGCCGCAATGGAGAAACCGACCACAGCCGCCCGGGCGATCGAGCTGCCATCGAGGCGCGCCTGCATGATCCAGTGCCCCCAGATCGAAGCAAACAGGATGTGCACGACCGGGCTTGCGAACCCGCGTGCGGCGGCCTCGACGGGCGTCAGGAATTGCGCGTAATGGACGTTCTCCGCCGCGGCGTAGCCTAAGGCGATGAACGATGCGTAAATGATGCCGTCCAGTGGCTCGTCGAATTCGCGGAAGTGAATGACGACCAGCAAGAACGGCAGCATCTTCGCGATTTCCTCGAGCGGACCGATCACTAGCAACGCGTAGGCGAGCAGGCCGAGCGTATTGTTGCCGGCAAGCTCGACGGCGTCGTAGCGCAGCCCGAACGGCTCCAGCGCCATGTAGAACCAGGTCGAGGCGATCGACGCCAGGACCCCGAGGACCAGGCACAACAGCAGATTCCCGGGTGGCTCCGGCAGGTGCCGGTCCTTGTGATAGTGGTAAGCCGCCCAGAACAGGACGGGCACGATCACGGGCAGCGTCAACAATCCCTGCAGCATTGACCGATTATCCATTCGTGCAGCCGGACGGTGCTACTATTCACGTCACGATAATCAAGCTCGATTCGAGGGGGTTTCAATGGCAGTAGAACTCACGATCAATGGCGAGACGCGCTCGCTGGACGTCGATCCGGCAATGCCGCTCTTGTGGGCGTTGCGCGATGCCGCAGGACTGACGGGTACGAAATACGCCTGCGGCAAGGCGCTGTGCGGCAGTTGCACGGTGCATGTCGATGGCCAGCCGGTGCGCTCCTGCGTGCTGCCGGTATCGGCCGCCGTCGGCACAACCATCACGACGATCGAGGGTTTGCCCGAGGATGGCAGCCACCCCATACAGGTCGCCTGGCGCGAGCTCAACGTGCCGCAGTGCGGATTCTGCCAGTCGGGCCAGATCATGAGCGCAGTGGCGTTGCTCGAGCGGGTCCCCAATCCCACGGATGACGATATCGATGCGGCGATGAGCGGCAATATCTGCCGTTGCGGCACGTATACCCGTATTCGCGCAGCCATTCACAAAGCATCGGGGGGCGAGTCATGAGCGAGCTCAAGCGCATCAGCCGGCGCGAATTCCTCAAGCGCACGGGACAGGCCGGCGGCCTCGTCTTCGCGGTGACGTTCAGCGCGTCCTGCTCGCGGGAGACGGGCCCCCCGGTTGCGACCGCACCTGCGGCAAGCAGCAACGTGATGCCTAACGTCTACGTCAATATTCGCAACGATGGCATCGTCGATATCTATTGTCACCGCTCTGAGATGGGGCAGGGTATCCGTACGGGCCTGCCGCAGGTGATTGCCGACGAGCTCGAGGCCGACTGGGAGAAGATCAACCTGGTCCAGGCGCTCGGCGACGACAAATACGCCAGCCAGAATACCGATGGTTCGACGAGCATTCGAAACCAGTTCGATATTCTCAGGAATGCCGGCGCGACGGCGCGCGACACCCTGATCGCGGCGGCAGCCGCGACCTGGGGCGTGCCGGCGAGCGAGTGTTTCGCGCGCGATCACGCCGTGCACCACGAGGCCAGCGGCAACGTGGCGGGTTTCGGCGCCCTGGTCGACGCCGCGCAGGACGTCGAGCCTCCCGAGAATGCCAGCTTCAAGAACCCCGACGACTACCGGTACATCGGCAAGCCGATGGACACGATTGACGGCCTCGACATGGCGACAGGAAAAGCGATGTACGCAGCCGATGTCGTGTTGCCCGATATGCAGTACGCGTCCGTCCTGCGCAGCCCGGTCCTTCACGGCAAAGTCAAATCGGTGGACGACACGGCAGCACGCGCTGTCGCCGGCGTAGTCGACGTATTGCGCCTGCCCGAGGCCACGACACCCGTGGGCTTCAATCCGCAGGGCGGCGTTGCCGTCATTGCAACCAGCACCTGGGCGGCGATGCAGGGCCGCAACGCGCTCGAGATCGAGTGGGAGCCGGGGGACAACGCGACGCACGATTCGGCTGAATACCGCAAGACGCTCGAGGCTGCGGTCGGGGTCGAGGGTGCGGTCAGGCTGGATCGTGGCGACGTCAACGCGGCGTTTGCCGATGCGGCAATGACACACGATGCACTGTACTACGCACCGTACCTGGCGCACGTGCCCATGGAACCGCCGTGTGCCGTTGCCCGCACTACTGACGACGGCGGCTTCGAAATCTGGTCGTGCACGCAAAACCCGCAGGCTGTCCAGGAGACGATCGCCGGCTTGTTCGAGATCGACAAACAACTCGTCAGGGCGCACGTCACGCTGCTGGGTGGCGGCTTCGGCCGCAAGTCGAAAGCCGACTTCCAGGCCGAGGCCTGCTGGCTCGCTCGCGAGACGGGACGCCCCGTGCAGGTGCTCTGGACGCGCGAGGACGACGTTCGCAACGGCTACCTGCACTCGGTCAGCGCCCAGTACTTCAAAGCCGGCTTCGACGGCGACGGCAACTCGACGGGCCTGCTGCACCGCACGGCTTTCCCGCCGATCGCCTCGACGTTCGCGCCCAACGCGGACGAGCCGTTGCCCTTCGAGCTGGATCTCGGCGTGCACGACAATCCCTACGGTTTCGAAAACCTGCGGGCAGAGTCCGGCAAGGCCGCCGCGCACTTCCGCATCGGCTGGCTGCGCTCGGTCTGCAACGTGTTCCACGCATTCGGCGTCTGCGGCTTCATGGACGAGCTTGCGTACCTGGCGAATGAAGATCCGAAAGACTACTTATTGAAGATGCTACTGCCCGCGCGCACGATTGATCCTGCGGACGATGGTGCAACCTATGGCAACTACGGCCACGGGCTTGACGACCATCCGATCGATACCGGTCGCCTCGCGGCAGTCATCGAAAAAGCTGCCGACATGGCCGACTGGGGAAGAGGCCTGCCCGAGGGTCGCGGTCTTGGCATAGCGGTGCATCGCTCGTTCGCGAGTTACGTCGCCACGGTCGCAGAGGTGAGCGTTGACGAACGCGGCAAACTCGCTGTGCACGAAATGTGGTTCGCCGTCGACGCCGGCCTCGTAGTCAACCCCGATCGTGTCGTCTCGCAAATGGAAGGTGCGGGCATATTTGGGATGAGCCTTGCGCTGCATGGTGAGATTACCGCGAAGGACGGTGCCGTCGTGCAGGGCAATTACGATACCTACCCCGTCGTACGCATGAGTGAGGCACCAGCGGCGATCCACGTGCACATCATGGAGTCGGATGCGCTTCCGGGTGGCGTGGGTGAGCCCGGCGTTCCGCCGGTCGCACCTGCGATCGTCAATGCATACTACGCGGCTACCGGCAAGCGTATCCGGGAATTACCACTGAGGAATGCCGGATTGACGTAAATGGAAACCTTCAAACTCGAACGTTCGCCGTCGGGCGATCGTCTGTTCGTGAACAAGAGCGGACCGGAACTGCTTCGCTATCCACTGTGCAACAAGGGCATGGGGTTCACACCCGAGGAGAGACGCACGTTCGGCATTGAGGGTCTGTTACCGTCCGGATTCGACAGCATCGAGAAGCAGGCCGAGCGCCTGCACGCGTCGATCATCTACAACAAGGACCCGGTGGGTCGTTACATCGACCTGTCGCAATTGCAAAACCGCAATGAGGTGCTGTTCTACAAGATCCTGAGCATGCACCTCCAGGAACTCATGCCGGTCGTGTACACGCCGACGGTTGGTGCCGCGTCGCACTTTTTCTCACACGTGTATCGTCGCGGACGGGGCGTCTTCATCTCGCCACTGCACAAGGGGCGCATAGAGGAGGTCCTTCGCGAGTCGGCGCCGTACGAGGACGTGAGGCTCATGGTCGTCACCGACAACGAGGCGATTCTCGGCATCGGCGACCAGGGCGTCGGCGGTATGGCGATCAGTATCGGCAAGCTCGCGCTGTATACGGTGGGCGCCGGGATCCATCCGTCGCAGACGTTGCCGGTGAGTCTTGACGTCGGCACGAACAACCAGGGCCTGATATCGGATCCGTGGTACCTGGGCTACCGGCATCCGCGTCTTCGCGGCGATGAGTACCTCGAACTCATCGACGAGTTCGTCGAGGCCGTAAAGAACGTGTTTCCGAACGCGCTCGTCCAGTGGGAAGACTTTCGCAAAGACAATGCGTTGAACATCCTGGCGCGCCATCACAAGTCGCTGCCATCGTTCAACGACGACATCCAGGGGACCGGGGCAGTCACCGCTGCTGCGGTCTATGCGGCTTGCCGTATCAGCAACACCCACTTCCGCGACCACAGGTTCATCGTGCACGGCGCGGGGGCCGCAGGGATGGGCATCGCCAAGCGTATCCGTGACCACCTGCGTGACGAAGGCCTGAACGACGAAGAAGTGCGCTGCTCCGTACTTGCGACCGACAGCCGCGGCGTCATCTTCGACGGTCGGGGGCACATGGAGGACTACAAGCAGAAGCTCGCACTCCCGGCCGACCTTGTCGCCGAGTGGGGCCTGCAGCCCGAGGAGCTCAAGGACCTCGAGAAAGTCGTCAAGGCATTCCGCGCGACGGTGCTCATCGGCACCTCCGGCCAGCCCGGCTGTTTCACCGAAGAAGTGGTTCGATCGATGGCGGCGAATACCGACATGCCGGTCATCCTGCCGATGTCCAATCCCACGACCAAATGCGAAGCGATCCCCGAGAACATCCTCAAGTGGACAGATGGCAAGGCACTGGTGTCGACGGGCAGCCCGTTCAAGCCGGTGAAGATCGAGGGCCGCAAGCAGCGCATCGGCCAGGCGAACAACGTCTTCATCTTCCCGGGTCTCGGCCTCGGCGCCATCGTCAGCGGCGCCAGCCGGGTAACGGACAACATGATCGGCGTTTCGGCCACGGCGCTGGCGGAGACACTCAGTCTCGGCGATCTCGACCACAACTGCCTGATGCCGGAGGTCTCGCACCTGTGGGATATCTGCGGTCACGTCGGTCTCGAGGTCGCGCGACAGGCGGTTGCAGACGGCGTGTCGGACGCGGACGAGGACGAGCTCGAGGGGATGATCGAGGCGTATCGCTGGAAACCGAGGTACCCGGAAATCGTGGGTGAGTAACGGGGCGCTCTACCTTATATCGGTTTTGATATGGGGTTCGACCTGGTTTGCGATTGAATTCCAGCTCGGCGTGGTGGCGCCGGAGGTCTCCATCGTCTATCGCTACGCGATTGCCGCGGCGATGATGTTTGCGTGGTGCAGGATTCAAGGAATCAGCCTGCGATTCGGGCTCCGTGATCACCTGCGTTTCGTGCTGTTCGGCCTGCTTCAGTTCTGCCTGAATTACATCCTCGCGTATCGAGCCCAGATTTACATCACGTCGGCGCTTGCCGCGATCACGTTCGCGTCGATGTTGTGGATGAACATCGCCTTCGCGCGCCTGTTCTTCGGCGCCAGGGCCGGGTGGCCCGTGCTCGTCGGCGCCGTGCTGGGGATGTCCGGGATCATCGTGTTGTTCGGGCCGCAGGTCGGCGACCTGTCACTCTCGGATGCCGCGGTGCTCGGCTGCACGCTCGCGTTTCTCGGCGCGCTGTCGGCGTCGCTGGGCAACATGGTGTCGCAGCGCGCCCAGCTCGACGGCATTCCCGTGGCTCCAGCCAACGCCTGGGGCATGTTGTACAGCGTTGCGTGGACAGCTATCGCGGTGCTGGTCAGCGGCCATCCGGTGACGTTCGACTGGTCGGCAGGCTACGTACTGTCGCTGCTGTACCTGGCCGTGTTCGGCTCGGTCGTCGCGTTCTGGTCGTACCTGACGCTGGTCGGGCGGATTGGCGCACATCGCGCCGGCTACACGTCGGTGATGTTCCCGGTCGTCGCGCTGCTGCTGTCGACACTGTTCGAGGGCTTCAACGTCAGCCTGACCGTCGTTGCCGGCTTCGGACTGGTACTGCTCGGCAATGTGTTCGTGCTACGTACCCGACCTCGAGATAATAAATAGCTTTAGATAAACCTTCTAATTTATTGTTATTAAACTAGTTGTTATCTTCATCCGGTGTATCAACGGGCGGCCGGCGGCGTTTCGAGAGATCGGCCGGCAGGATGCCGCGCTCGCGCGCCGCCTGGATCGACGCCCGGTTGGGGTTGAGTCGCTCACGCTCGCCACGCTTGTTCGCGTGGTCGACGACGCAGAATCGACTGGTCTTTTTGTCCGCCATAATGATCACATGCGGCCGTTTTTCGGCCTTTCATCATGTACAGCGGAAAGAGCGTGAGGATTCCCTCACGCTCTCGAGGATTTCTGGACGTTGCGCTTAGCGTTCCTGCCGCTGCTCCGCGACCATGACTTCCTCCTGCTGCTGCGGTTCCGCGGGCTGCACGGCGCCGTTGCCGGGGTTGTCTTTCGCCGCGTCGCCCATTAGCGATGTCGCGGCGACGGCGCCGACGATAGCCCCGCCGAATCCGCCTGCGGCGGCTGCGAGAAAGGTCTTGCCCGGAGGCGGTTCACTTGGTTTGGCCATTGTCGTTCTCCTGTTGTTTTTTGCGAATTGACCACGCTGACAGTCTACTGCATATCATTGCGGTCCCTCCGGCGATTTGCTATCCAGTCCCGATGAAGTCCGCGGTTACAGTCACGCGCCTGCTACAGGACTGGCGTTCGGGAGATCCGGCAGCGATGGAGCAGCTTGCACCGCTCGTGTACGACGACCTGCGCGCGATCGCGGCTCGCCGGCTGCGATCGGAGCGTCCGGGGCACACTCTGCAGGCCACGGCGCTCGTCAACGAAGCCTATGCCCGGCTGGCCGAAGGTGACATAACGTTTGAGGATCGGGCGCATTTTTTCGCGCTGGCGGCGCGCATGATGCGCCGGATACTGACGGACCACGCGAGGGCGCGAAACAGCCAGAAACGCGGCGGCGGGGCGGCGGCGCTGACGCTGGACGAGGGCCGGGTCTCAGCCGGGATCGATAGCTCGATCCCGGACCTGGACGATGCAATCGAACGGCTTTCAAAGCTCGATGCACGCAAAGGTGACGTGCTCGTGTTGCACTATTTCGGTGGCATGACCTACGACGAGATTGCCGCCGCACTCGACGTTTCGGCGGCAACGGTCGATCGCGATCTTCGACTCGCCAAGGCCTGGCTGGCGCATGAACTCCGCAACGATTGAGCTGAGTCCGGAGCGCTGGGCCCGCGTCGAGACGCTGTTTCATGAGGCTAGCGCGCTTCCGGAACAGGAGCGCGACGCGTTTCTCTCGACCAACTGCGCAGACGACCGGCCGCTTCTGGACTATGTGCGTTCCCTGCTGACCGGCAGTGCCGACATGGATGCGACGATCGAGCGTACGATCGCTGACACGATGCTGCAGGCATTCGAGCGGACGCCGGAATCGGGCATTCACGGCGAGATGATCGGTCCGTACCGCGTCGAGAGACTCGTCGGCTCCGGCGGCATGGGCATGGTCTACCTGGCCGAGCGCGCCGACAGACACTTCGAGCAACAGGTCGCCATCAAACTCGGGCGCCACCGCCTCGTCGACCCCCAGGCCGAGAGCCGGTTCCGGAATGAACGCCAGATTCTCGCCGACCTCGATCACCCCAATATTGCGAGACTCCTCGACGGCGGTACGACCGACGACGGCATTCCCTACCTGGTCATGGAGTACATCGACGGGGTGCGCATCGATACCTACTGCGATACGCAGGGCCTCGGGCTGGTTGAACGCCTGAGCTTGTTCATGACGATCTGTACCGCCGTTCATCACGCCCACCAGAACCTCATCATCCACCGCGACATCAAGGCGTCGAACATCCTGGTGACCGATGACGGGACGCCCAAGCTGCTCGACTTCGGTATCGCAAAGCTGACCGACACCCAGGGTGCCGCTACGGCAGGTCTGACGCGCGAGGGGGCCGTAATCCTGACACCCGAAAACGCGGCACCCGAGCAGGTCCTGGGCAATACGGTGACGACGGCAACCGACACGTATGCACTGGGCCTGCTGCTCTACGCATTGCTGACCGGACTGCGAGCCTATTCGATATCCGACGATACGACGCCGCGGGATTTCGCTCGTATCGTTTGCGAAGAGGAGCTGCCGTTGCCGAGCCAGCGGGTCAGCAGCGAGCTCGGCGACGAGAAGCTGGCAAGGCGCCTGCGCGGCGACCTCGACACGATCATCCTGAATGCGTTGCGCAAGGACCCGGCACGCCGCTACCGGTCCGTTACCGCGCTTTCGCACGACATCGAGCTGCATCTCCGCTCGATGCCGATACTTGCGCGGGCGGATTCATGGGGATATCGCACCGGCCGCTTCCTGAGGCGACACTACGCGGCTGTCGGCGTGGCAGCGGCGACGATCGTCATGCTGGCGAGCTTTACCGTCGCGCTGATGGTCCAGAACCAGCGCATTGCGGAAGAACGAGACACGGCGCGCGAAGTGTCGCAGTTCCTCGAGGACATCTTCATGTCCCAGGATCCGTCGCGTGCGAGGGGCGCCGACGTCACAGCTGAGGAGATCCTTGCAGCGGGCGCGAAGCGAATTCAGGCCGATCTACAGGGGCGGCCGGAGATCCAGGCGGCGCTGATGGGTACGATCGGGCGCGTGTATCACAGTCTCGGTTCCTATGAGCCGTCGATCGCGATGCTGGAAGAGGCGCTGAGGCTTCGCGAGCAGCGCTACGGTCGAGGCCATCCGATGGTGGCTGCGGCGCGCAATGATCTGGCGGAACCGCTGATCTGGCGCGCTGAGTACAGTCGTGCAGCGGAATTGCTGCGGGAGGCGCTCGAGATCAATCGTCGCAACGACGACACGAGCCCGGCCGTCGCGAAAAACCTGTTCAATCTCGCCGAGGTCTACCTTGCGACCGGTGAACTTGCGGATGCCGAGGCCTACGCCAACGACAGCATCGGCCTGTTCGAGACGCTCGGCACCGACTACGGCCTGGAACTGGCGGAGGCAAAAAGCCTGTTGGCGCGCACGCTGCAGATTCGTGGCGACCTCGACACGACTGAAACGCTGTTGCTCGAGGCCATCGCCCTGGTCGAATCGATCGAGGGATCGGATCATCCTCTCGTTGCGTACTACCTGCAGAACCTCGGCGTCCTGCAGCGGAGCAAGGGGGACCTGGACGTTGCAGCCGTCACCCTTCAGCGTGCCGTCGAGTCGACGCGTCGAATCCTCGGCGACAGGCACGACCTGCTCGCCGCAATCCTCGTGGACCAGGGCATGCTGCAGCTCATGGACGGCCGGCACGCGAGTGCGGAACAGGTCATTCGTGAGGCACTCGCGATCAGCACGGAAAATCACGGCAGCGTGCATCCGCGGGTGGGCTACCAAAGGACGATACTCGCCATGGTGCTGCACGACATGCGGCAGTACGGTGCCGCCGAAGCGGAGTTGCGCGAGGCGCTGGATGTCTACTCACAGGCATTGGGGCCCGGGTCGCAGTACACCGCATCGGTGCTGACGGAACTGGGAGCGGTCCTGAACTCGGCAGGACGCCCGGACGACGCGGTCGAGATGCTTCAGGAAGCGCTCGATATTCGCGTGCGGGACTACCCGCTCGATCACGAACTCGTGGCCAAGACTAAAGCGGAGCTGGCCAACGTATACCTGGCGCTCGGCAGGTTGAACGAGGCCGAAGGAATGTTGCTGGAGAGCATCCAGGTCCTGCGCAATTACCCGGGCCGGCGGCAACAGCGCGCGGATGCCGCGCTGAAGCGCTACTACGAGATCGCCGATCAGGAATTTTGAGACATAATTCCTTAATTTTGCTGGTATTTCGTGCGTTGATGGCGGACTGCGAAATGATGTTCGCAATAGCCAGAAACGACAATGAAGTCAGCCACTGCAAAACTCGCAGCGATCGTGTGTGCGATCGCAATCCTGCCTGCGGCCGGGCAGGCTGCCACGGTGCGCGACGACTTCTCGACGCGGGCCTGGAGCAATAACGACGGCAGCGATAACTGGTCCGGCAACTGGATCGAGGTGGACGGCAGCTCATTGGGCCCGACCAGCGGCAATGTCTGGATCACCAACGGCGGCGAGCTTCGCCTCGAGGACCGCCCCAACACCGGCGGGCAGCCGAGTGCGGCGCGCGAGGTCAATCTCACGGGAGCCACGACCGCGACGCTCAATTTCGACTGGCGCACGACCGGCGGCGTCGACGCCAGCGATTCCGTCATACTCGAAGTCTCGGCCAATGGCGGCGGCAGCTGGTCGACGCTCGAGAACTTTACGGGTCTGGTCGGCAGCAACAGCGGTTCCCGCAGCATCGACATTTCATCATTCGCCAGCGCGAACACGCGCATACGATTCCGTGTCGCTAACCTCTACGGCGGGCCCAACGAGTCCTTTCGCCTCGACTTCGTCGAAATCGACTACCAGGTGATCCTGACGGGCACGGACCTTTCACTGACCCAGACCGACAACCCGGATCCCGTCAACGTCGCGAACGGGCTCAGCTACACGCTGACCGCGACGAACACAGGTCCGGACGACGCAACCGGCGTCACCGTGACCGATACGCTGCCGGCAGGCGTCGTCTATCAGTCCGCATCGGCGACACAGGGCTTGTGCTCCGAGGTGTCGGGCGTCGTTACCTGTACGCTCGGGGATATGGTCGCCGGCAGCAGCGCGACGATCAACATCGCGGTCACTGCGCCGTTCGTAACCGGCACGATCACGAACAACGCGACCATCAGCGGCAACGAAACAGATCCGATCGGTGGCAACAACGCGAGCGCCGAATCGACGACCGTGCAGAATCTCAACGTCAACCAACTCTGCTACCTGGTTGCCGACGCGGGTGGCGGCAACGGCGGCAATGACCTGTTCACGCGGGTGGACACCGCAGATTTCAATCCTGCCACGAACGAGACCAGCATCGGCACCGGTACGGGCACGAGCACGATCGAGGCCATCGCGTTCAATTCGGCGACCGGCGTCGTGTATGCGGCGAACGCCAACAGGCTCGGTACCCTCAACCTGAGCAGCGGCGTATTCCAGCCGTCGCCCCAGCCATTCGGCTCAAGTGGCGGGATCACGTTCAGCGATGTCGACGGCCTCACGTACGACGCGACGACGGGTGTTCTCTACGGATCGCACCGGCGTAGCGGCACCAATTTGCTGATCCAGATCGACATGACGACCGGCGCGCACGTGCCCAATGCTTTCGGCGCCGGCGTCGACTACGTGCCGATCCAACCTGTCCTCGGTCACACGATTGTCGACGACATTGCGGTCGATCCGACGACCGGCATCATGTACGCGACAATGAACAGTGGCGGCAGTACGGATCGACTCGTGACCGTCAACAAATCGACGGGAGCGACGACCGACGTCGCATTGATCACCGTGCCTGACATCGAGGGCCTCGGCACGGATCCGAGCGGCCAGCTCTGGGGCACGAGCGGCAGCCAGGGGATTCTCTACGAAATCGACAAAGCCACCGGTATTGGCAGCAACGGACGGACCATCAACAATGGCAGCGACTATGAGGCCGTCGACTGCTTCGCGTTTTCGCCATCGATCGTCGCCGATCTTGCACTCGCCAAGTCGGTGGACGATGCGACGCCGGCTGAAGGCGGCATCGTCAATTTCACGGTCACCCTGAGCAACACGGGACCGGGGCCGGCAACGGTCGTGCAGGTTACCGACCTGCTGCCGGCCGGACTCACGTTCGTCACGGCACTGCCGGGGCAGGGCACCTACGATCCGACGACCGGAAGCTGGTTTGTCGGAAACGTCGCTGCGAGTGCGTCCGCCACGTTGACACTCGTTGCGAGTATCGACGCGGGTACCGGGGGCAGCACGATCACCAACACGGCGACCGTCGCATACCTGAGCCAGATCGATCCGAACGTGACGAACGACACCGCATCCGTGGCGGTCAATCCCCGCGGCACGCCGAGCCTCTTGTTGTTGAAGAGCGCTGCGACGCTCGATGACCCGATTGGCGGCACGAGCAATCCAATGTCGATCCCGGGCGCGACGGTCAGGTACCAGATCGTTATTTCCAACTCGGGCACCGGCACCGTCGACAACGACTCGATCGTGCTGACGGATCCGCTGCCGGCGAACATGGCATTCGTGGTGGTCGACTTCGACGGCTCGACCGCGGGTCCCGTACGCTTCGACGACGGATCTCCGACAAGCGGTCTCAGCTACAGTTTCGTAACGCTGGACGACACCGGCGACGACATCGCGTTCTCGGACGATGGGGGCCTGACGTGGGACTACGAGCCGTCAGCCAACGCGGAAGGCGTCGACCCTGCCGTTACGAACATTCGCGTCAATCCCAAAGGCGTGTTCGCCGCAAACTCCGGCGGCAGCGATCCCTCCGCCACGTTCTCGTTCAAGCTGGTCGTGCAGTAGGACCTAGTCGTCGTTGTCCGGAATCTCGATCCCTTCGGTGTAGTACACGCCGGCGGAAACCGGCACCGTAGGCTCGTCCTGCCCGTCGCCACCGTGCAGCGTGGCATAAGCGTCGAGGAGCTCGGCGATGTTGGTGGTGGCGGCCCTCAGCCGGCCGGAGACGATTTGCCGGACACGGCGCACATCGGAGCGACGTATCGATCTCTCGAGCACGGCCTCGATCGGCCAGTCGTCCTGCGGGTTCTCATTCATGAAGTTTTCGGCGATGGCCGCGAGCAGCGGATAAGGCCCGGACTGCAGCTGGGCTGCGAGTCGACCTTCTTCCAGTCGAATCGCAGGACTGGGGTCGAGCAGCCGCATCGAGTCGTCGACCGGCTCGACGGCGGAGATCCGCTCGAGCTCCTTCCGCATGGCGCCCTCCGGGATGTCGCCGGCGTAGCGTTTGATCAGCGCCCGGAACGACCCCGACCGGCCGTCCAGCGGCAGCAGGGCAGGGCGCCCGTCATCGTCGAGAAACTCCGGATCCGAGTGCCAGCCGTCGAGAACGTCGCTGACGGGCGTACCGAGCTCGGTCGTGGCGGCTTCGTTCCTCGCGATCTTCGCGCGAATACGCCGAACCTCGCGCCGGGTAATACCGGTCATCGCGGCGATGCGTGACGCGTTCGTAGGGCGACCACCCACTCCGTAGTCCTCGGACGCAACGAGGACGAATGCCGTCTTCGATAGCTCGAAATACTCTTTCGTGCCTCGACCGTAGCGTAGAAACAGCCGCGCTATCGGGCGTAGCAGAAGAAGAAAAGCCCGGTTGAGTTTGTTGTTGTTATGGTGCTCCATGCGCGACGGAATATAAGCGCAAACAAGAGCTTGCACCATGATAAAAGCCGCATTGGGAAAAAGTGACCAACATCGAAACTTCAT
>JAAUXY010086632.1_pt1 | contig 23772 bp, 22 predicted proteins | sample 7278121 | NCBI WGS metagenome assembly JAAUXY01 (sample SAMN14350117, study PRJNA611818) | marine sediment metagenome | isolation source: surface marine sediment (1.8m) | place: French Polynesia: Moorea | collected 2018-08 | reverse complement strand
TCCGACCACCCGCCGAGGAACAGGTACGGCCGGCGGTGCACGATCGGGAGCGCCCGGGCGAGCGGCCCGAGCACGTCGGCGAAGTACGCCTCGCGCCCGGCGAGCAGCCCGATCGGTGCCGGCCCGTGGAACTCGACGTCGGGCGCCAGCCCGTCGGTGTCGCCGGTTCGGAACGGACCCGGGCGCTCCTCGATCGGCGCCCACAGCCGGGCGACGACGCCCTTCGCCACCCGGATCGACTCGGCCGTCGACGCCGGTGCGCTCACCACAGTCGCGACGACGCCAGCTCGGCGCCCTTGGCCATCGACGCCAACTTCTCGTACGCGATGTCGGGGTCGATGCCGGCGTACCCGGCGAACGTCGAGAACCCGCAGTCGGTCCCGGCGATCACCCGCTCGCGGCCGACGATCCCGGCGAACGTCTCGATGCGCTGGGCGATCAGCTCGGGGTGCTCGACGAAGTGGGTCGTCGTGTCGAGCACGCCGGGGACGAGGACCTTGTCGTCGGGGATGTCGGCCTCGGCGAATGTCGTCCACTCGTGGGCGTGGCGGGGGTTCGACGCCTCGAACAGCAGCGCCTGCGGCTTGGCCCGCAGCGCGATCGGCAGCACCATCGACATCGGGGCGTCGTGCGTGTGCGGGCCCTCGTAGTTGCCCCAGCACACGTGGAGGCGCATCCGGTCGGCGGGGATGTTCGCCACCGCGTGGTTGAGCGCGTCGACATGCTGGTTGGCGAGGCGCTCGTACTCCTCGTCGGGTTGCCCCTTGAACATCATGTGCCGGCCGAGCCCGAGGTCCGGCGAGTCGAGCTGGAGGACGAACCCGGCGCCGACGATCGCCTCGTACTCGTGACGCATCGCCTCGGCCAGGGCGTTCAGGTAGGACTCGTGGTCCGGGTAGTACGAGTTCGGCTGGAACAGGGCGATGACGCCCGGCGACGCGGCGTTCATGAACGCGTCGATCGGGTGGTGTGCGTCGACGGCAGCCCGGAAGTTGTCGACGTCCATCTGGCAGGGCCCCGGATCGGTGGCCTCGATCGGACCGACGCATTGCGGCCGGCGGTAGGTCGGCGTCCCGCCGGTGCGGGCCTGACGTTCGAGGAACGACGGGTGCTCCTCCAGGTCGGCCGGCGGGCGGCGAGGGCTGTCGCCCTCGAAGCCGCTGATCCGGTCCTTGATGTAGGTCGCGTAGCTGAGCTTGCTCATCTCGCCGTCGCTGACCACGTCGACGCCCACGGCCACCTGGCGGGCGACGACGTCGACCACCGCAGCGGCGACCTCGCGGCAGTGCGCGTCGAGGTCGACGTCCTCCTCGCGCTCGATGGCGAAGATCCCGTCGGTCACCACCTGCGAGCGAGGCAGCGACCCGACGTGGGTCGTCAGGATCCGATCGGTGCTGGTCTTCACGAGCGGATCGCGGCGTGGGTCGAACGGTCGAAGAAGTGCATGCGATCGGTCGCCACGTTGATGCGCACGTCGTCGCCGACGTGGGCGGTGGTCAGCGGGCTGAAGCGGGCGGTGCACCGGCTGACCGACTCGTCACCGAGCTCGTCGAGGGCGTCGGGGTCGCCGCTGTCGACGTGCGGCGCGGCGATGCCGAAGTGCATCAGCGTCTCGGCGCCGAGCGCCTCGCGCACGTCGATCGTCGTCGAGAGCCGCTGGTCGTCCGGGAAGTCGGTGACCACGGCAGCGTCCTCCATGTCCTCCGGCCGGATGCCGACCACCAGCGTCTTGTCGACGTAGCCGGCGAGCGCCGGGCGCTGCTCGATCGTCGCCGCGGGCAGGGCGAGCGTCTGGTCGCCGAGCTGCACCGACCACGAGTCCCCGGAGGACTGCAGCGTCGCCTCGAACAGGTTCATCGACGGCGAGCCGATGAACGCCGCGACGAACACGTTGTCGGGATGGGCGTAGAGCGCCTCGGGCTCGTCGACCTGCTGGAGCAAACCGTCCTTGATGACCGCCACGCGATCGCCCATCGTCATCGCCTCGACCTGGTCGTGGGTGACGTAGAACGTCGTCACGCCCATCTCCCGCTGGATCGACGCGATCTCCGCCCGCATCTGTACCCGCAGCTTGGCGTCGAGGTTCGACAGCGGCTCGTCCATCAGGAACACCGACGGCCGGCGCACGAGCGCCCGGCCCATGGCGACCCGCTGACGTTGCCCGCCGGAGAGCGTCGCCGGCTTCTTCTCGAGCTGCTCCATCAGCTCGAGGATCCGGGCGGCGTTCTCGACCTGGTCGTTGCGCTCCTGCTTCTTCACCTTCCGGAGGCGAAGCGGGAACCCGATGTTGTCCTCGACGGTCATCTGCGGGTACAGCGCGTAGTTCTGGAAGACCATCGCGATGTCGCGATCCTTCGGCTGCACGTCGTTCACCCGCCGGTCGCCGACGAACAGATCGCCGCTGCTGATGTCCTCCAGCCCGGCGATCATCCGCATCGCGGTCGACTTGCCGCACCCGGACGGCCCGACGAGCACCATGAACTCGCCGTCGGTGAGCTCGAGGCTCAGGTCGGTCACCGCCTGGAACCCGTTCGGGTAGATCTTCGTGATGTTGTCGAGTCGCACGTCGGCCACGTCAACCCTCTCTCTCGTGCGTTGATGAATCGTCGGTCGATGATGGTCGGAGGTGGTCGGGGACGGGTGGGACACGGTCGCCGCGGTCGAAGGCCTCCCACCCCTCGCCGTCGAACACGTCGACGCCGAGCTGGGCGAGCACGCCGGGGAAGTCGACCATCACCCAGTTGTCGACGATCTTGCCGTCGACGACCTTCCAGAAGTCCATGTAGCGGATCTCCACCCGCTTGCCGGTCGGCGCAACCCCCATGAACTCCCCGGCGTGGGTCGCCTCCTGCCGTCCGAAGGCCGCAGCCCACTCCCCCATGTAGAGGCGGGCCTCGTCGATGCACACCTTGTCCGCGAACGCGGCCTGGAACGGCTTCTGCCAGTTGTCCTGGAACTCGCGCAGGCCTTTTTTGGTGCCGCAGCCGGCGTTGCCCATCCACCGGAACGACTCGGCGAAGAACTCGCCGATGTCCTCGATGCGGTGGTCGTTGAGCCCGTCGACCATGCCCTCGATCACCCGCCGGGTGTCGTCGGTCTTGGACGGGTCGGTGTTGCGGGTCAGCACCGCCTGCTCGGGCTCGGTACCGGACGTCATGCGTCGCGCTCCGGGATCGTGTTCAGCTCGCGCAGCCGGCCCAACACGTCGAGGCCCTGCATGTTCAGGTAGTGGAGGATGTCGATGAACACCCAGTTCTCCGCCAGCTTGTGGCCCTCGCGGCGGTACACGTCGACGACCCGCATGTCGGCCGGTGTGTTGCTGGCGGTGATGCCGAGGAACCCGCCCCTGGAACGATTGGTCAGGTTGGGCCACCCGAAGAAGCAGGCGTAGTCACCCTCGGCGAACCGGGCGACGTGGCCGTTGAAGGTCTTCTCGGCGAGGTTGGCGCGGAACGGGAGCTGGTGCTGCTGCTGGTACCGGTCGATCGTGTACGTCGCACCGATTCCGGCCGGCCCGTACCAGATCATGTCGTCGTGCCACGTCCGCGCCAGCGTCTCGGGCGGGCACCAGTCCTCGCCGGTCCAGTTGGCCTCGACGTTCAGCTCGTGGAGTGCGTCGACCATCTCCTCGACGACCTGCATCGTCGTCTCCCCGGCGGACGGGTCCTGCGGTTCGTGGAGCAACCCGTCGTGCGTGCGGGGGCCGGGATGGACGAACGCGGCGCCGGTCTGGGGCGGCAGCGGGTCCTGCCCCGCCTGCTGCATCACGGCGATCACGTCGACGAACATCGCCTGCTCGGCGACGACATCTCCCAGGACTCGGCTGAACTCGGCGTACCGGTGGAACACCATCCGTCCGGTCGGCGGGATCCCCAGCCACGGCCGGTCGAACAGGCCCATCAGGTGCCCCATCTCGCACACCCACACGCCGGGCGCCTCGGGGTGGCCGCCCTCGCCGGTCTCGGTGACCGACTCCCCGGCGAGGAACACGTCGGGGCGACGCTGCAGCGACGTGAACGAGTGCCGCAACGGCAGCCAGTAGGCGGCTGCGACGTCGGCCGGCGTGTGCTGCTCACCGAACGGGTGCAGGCCGCGCCAGAAGACGTCGGGCGCGAGGTACTTGGCGAGCACGGCCTCGACCTCGCCGTCAGCGGCGCGGTCGAGCGCGTCGTGCAGGTCGCGCACGACGACCTTGGCGGCCTGGAGGTCGACGGAGGTCGCTGTCATCGGCCCGTCACCCCTTCACCGCACCGGCGCCGAGCCCCTTCACGAGGTGCTTCTGGAACAGGATGATGACGACGATGATCGGCAACGTGATCGACACCGATGCCGCAGCGGCCTCGGTGATCGTCCGCGAGCTCTCTCCGGCGGTGAGCGACACGATGGCGACCGGCAGCGTCCACTCGGTCGGGGCGAGCACCCGCACGAACAGGAACTCGTTGTAGGCGAGCAGGGTGGTGAACAGCGCCGTTGCGATGATGCCCGGCCACATGATCGGGATGACGACCCGGCGGAAGGCCTGGAAGCGCGTGGCGCCGTCCATCATCGCCGCCTCCTCCATCTCCTTGGGGACGTCCATGAAGAAGCTGCGCAGCATCCAGATCGTGAACGGCTGGTTGATCGCCACGAGGCTGAGCACGATGACGAACCGCGAGTCGAGGATCCCCAGCTCCTTGGCGGTGAAGAAGTACGGCAGGACGAACGCGCTGCGGGGCAGCGCGCGGAACGCGAGCGCGACGATCAGGATCACCGCACCCGAGATGCCGGTGTAGCGGGCCAGCCCGTAGCCGGCAAGGAGGCCGATGCTGATCGAGATCAGCACGGTCAGCACGGTCACGATCAGGCTGTTGATGAAGAACTCGTACTCGCGCGACGTCTCGAAGACCCGCGGGAACAGCCACAGTGCGAACCACAGGACGCCGATCACGCCGAGGTACCACGGCCACGCCGGCTTCTGCCGCCGGCCGACGAGGCCGATCGTGATGGCGATTGCCGCGAACCCGACGATGTAGAGGAGGATCCCCCACATGTTCGTGTCCTCGTTGTCCAGCCAGAACGCGTTGTAGGCGTTGGCCGTCGTGTCGTAGCCCCACAGCACCGGCTCGCGGGCGGCGACGTCGCGGGTGAACTTGATCGATGTCTGGAGCGCCCACAGGAACGGCACGATGCTCCACACGACGAGCACCGCGAGCATCCCGTAGATGAGCGGCTTCTGCCACCGCTGCTCTTGTGTTCCCACCGTCATGTCCGCTCCGCGATCTGGTCTTTGTAGCTCTTGTACAGGAACGGGATCAGCACGATGAAGATGCCGATGATGTTGAGGATCGCGATCGCATTGCCCTTGCCGACGCGTCCGATGTCGAAGTCGAGTGCGACCTCGAAGTTGTAGACCTGCAGCGACTTGGACTCGTCGAAGCGCGTGCCGGCGAAGATGAAGACGCTGTCGAACACGCGGTAGGCGTCCATGATCGCGATCAGCGCGACGAAGAGGATCAGGGTGCGCAGGTGGGGCAGCGTGACGTGCCACAACGTGCGGAAGAACCCTGCACCGTCGATCTGTGCCGCCTCGACGCGGTCTTGGGGGAGCGTCTGGAGGCCGGCGAAGAACGTGATCATCGCGAACGGCATCACGTACCAGACGGCGTGGATGATGATCAGCCAGTTGACGTTGCTGGAGGTGATCACGAACGGGTCGCCGGTGGCCTTCTCCCACAGCCAGGCGATCAGGCCTCCCCGCTCGAAGAGGTCCTTGAACATCAACGTACCGACGACCGGCGTCACGATGAAGGGGAGCAGCAGGGCGGCGAGGATCACGCCGCGGAATCCCTTGACCCGGTCGAGCAGGAGGGCGACCCCCAGCCCGATGATCATGATCGCCGGGACGGTGATCGCCACGAACAGCAACGTGAAGCGCACCGCCGACCAGAAGGCCGGGTCGTTGAGCGTGTCGCTGTAGTTCTCGAACCCGATCCACACCGGGTTGTCGAGGTCCCGCAACGTCAGCCGGTTGAAGCTCAACCAGATCGCCGACACCAGCGGGACGACCATCAGGACGGTCATCACGATCACACTCGGGATGACGAATGCCCAGAACGTCTTTCGATTCAACGAGTCCCCCTCAGTCTCGTTTCGGATTCGTCCCGTGCCGGCGGGGCGGGATCGTCATCGACGAACCCGCCCCGCTCGGTCGTGTTCACGGGATTGATACCACGTCGTGCGTGGTGTCAGATTCGAGCGCTCAGCCGAGCAGCCCCTGGTCGCCGGCCTCGGCGAGGTAGGCCTCCTCGGCGGACGCCAGGACCTCTTCGACGGGGGTGCCGTCGAGCAGGCCGAGCAGCGCGTCGCCGATCGCCGTGTTGGCGATGCCGATCGCCGGGTGGCTCACGTCGGCGCCACGGCCCTCGAGGTAGCTCGTCTGGGTCGCATCACCGTTGCGCGGACCGTCGGGGTTCGACACCCCGGCCCGGGTCACGGTGCCGAACTCGGCAGCGGCCGCCTGGCTCTGCTCATCGGCGGCGGCCATGATCGCCAGGAAGATCTGCTCGGGGTCGACCGATGTGCCGGCCGGGATGGCGTAGCCGTCGATGAACGCCGGTGCGGACAGCACGCCGGAGCCGGTGTCGAGCGCCGGAGCGAAGCTGATCTCGCCGACGACGGTCGACGCCTCGGGGTCGTCCATGGCGCCGGCGCGCGACGCCCAGGTCTGACCGAGCACGTACTCACCGGTCTGGAAGGCGGCCTGGATGTCGTCGGTGCTGTACGTGCCGGCGGTGGCGCCACCGCAGGTGTTCAGCATGTCGACGAGGGTGTTGGCGGCCTCGATGCCCTCGGGGCTGTTCCAGTTCGGCTGGCCGGTCTCCGCGTCGATCAGGTCGACGCCGAGCGAGCCCAGCACGTTGACGAACTCGATCTGCCACGACCAGTTGGCCGAGAACATCATCGCAAAGCCGGTGTCGTAGCCGGCGTCGTTCAGCGCCGGGCAGGCGGCGAGCGCCTCAGCGAACGTGGTCGGCACGTCGACACCGATGTCGGTCAACACGGGCTCGTTGTAGAACACGTGCATCGAGTTCGACACCATCGGGACGGCGTAGATGTTGCCGTCGACCGAGGCGAGGTCCCAGAAGCCGTCGGCGATCTGATCGAGACCGAACTCCTCGCTGTACTTGTCGACGAGGTCGTTCAGCGGCAGGAGGTTGCCGGTGCCGGCGAGCTCGACGATGAACGTGTTCGAGCCCTGGACGATCTCGAACGTCGGCTCGCCCGTCGCCAGGTCGAGGTTCACCGTGTCACGGGCCTCCTGGCTGTCGAGGAACTGGATGTTGAACGAGTAGTTGCCCTCCGAGCAGGCCTCGAGCTCTTCGGCGTACTGGCTGACGATCGGGAACTCCCAGCCCATGAAGTCGATCTCGACGTTGTCGGACGGGTTCGGGATCGGGCAGTCGTCGCTGATGACGCCGGCGGGCTCGGCGTCCGGCTCCGGCTCGGGCTCGGGCTCCGGCTCGGGCTCGGAGTCGGGCTCGGGCTCCGGCTCGGGCTCGGCGTCCGCTTCGGTGGACGCCGGCTGCGTGTCGCCGGAGGCATCGTCGTCATCGTCGCCGCACGCAGCGGCGACGAGCGACAGGCCGACGAGTGCTGCGGTCACCCGCCGCACTCGATGCTTCCTGGTGGTCATGGTTGTCTCCCCCTCTGGGTGGTGGTGATGGTGTGGCAACGTCGGAGCCAGGACTGCAGCGCGTCGTTGAGCGCAGCCGGTTGGTCGATCGTCGACAGGTGCCCTGCGCCGTCGACGAGGACCAGCTCTGCGTGCGCGGTGCGCGCGGCGAGGTCCTCGTGAAGGTGAGGCGGGCACATGCGGTCCTCACGCCCGGCGGCGACGAGGACGGGCACCGAGAGCGACGCGAGGTCGTCGCGCCGGTCGCGGCGTTGCAGCAGCGCCTCGTTCTGCCGCAAGAAGGTGGTGACGCCGGCCTCGAAGGCCATGTCGAAGATCAGGCCCCCGTGGGCAACGGCGTCGGCGGTCATCGGCTCCACGAACTCGTCGGCGATCAGCTGGGCGAACTCGCCCGACCGGGCCCGCTGCGCCCACGCCGTCCGGCGCTCGACCTGGAGCCCGTCGGGGATCGCGAGGTTGGTGTCGAGGACGGCGACCCCGGTCAGCCGTTCGGGCGCCCGGCTCGCCAGCTCCGTGGCGACGATGCCGCCGAGCGACAGGCCGGCGACGGCGAAGCGATCCGGCGCCCGGGCCAGCACGTCGTCGGCCATCGCTTCGATCGAGCTCGACCGGGTGAGGTCGCCGACGTGGACGTCGTGGTCGGCGCCGAGGGCATCGATCTGTGCGGTGAAGAGACGCTCGTCGCACAACGATCCGGGCAGCAGCACGACGTGGCTCACGGAGCACCTCCGACGAGCTCGACGGGCGCCAGGTAACCAGCGGCGTCGCGGGTCCACCCCGCGGACCGGGCCGCCTGCTCGATCTCGGCGGCCCACCGGACGGCGGTCGGGTGGTCGCCGCCGCACACGACGACGGCCAACACATCGTCGTCGCCGTCGTTGGCGAGGTCGCGCCAGGCGCCCGGCGGGATCGACACGACCGAACCTTCGCTCGGGCGGGCGTCGAGCCGCTCCGAACCGTCGTTCACCGTCAGCCGCAGATCGCCCGACACGGTCAGCAGGACCTGGGAATCGTCGTGGCGGTGGCGGCCGGTGCTCGAGCCGGGCGCAATCCTGATCCACTCGACCGAGAAGCCGTGGGGCATGAGCATCGGTGCCCGCTGGTGACGGTCCTCGCCGAGGCCGGCGCCGATCACCGGGGCGACGGCGACGTCGTGGCCGGGGAGCACGCTGCTCAGGAGCGCCCGCTCCGACCAGACCAGCGCGTCGGAGGTCACGGCCCGCGCCAGGAGATCGTCGTCGGACACGGTGTCGACGTGGCGGAGCTGTTCGTCGGTGAGCGGCCGCACAACGTCGCCGGGGTCGCCGCCGTTCGCCTCGACGACCGACCAGTCCGGGGCGAGGTACAAGCCGGTCTCGGCAGCCGAAACGAGCACGTGGGGGGCCCAGAGGATGCCGCCGGTGTCGTCGCCGCCGAGCACGGTGAACAACCATCCGTCGTCGCCGCCGAGGTTCTCGAATCCACGAAAGATCCAGGTCGGGACGGAGAAGATCGTCCCGGCACCGACCTCGAGCTGCTGGTCGCCGTGTTCGCCGACGGTGAAGAGGAAGCGTCCCCGGGTGCAGACGAAGACCTCGGCGGTGAAGTGCAGGTGGGCGTTGTTGACGACGCCGTGGGGCATGCTCGCTGCGCCGATGTTGAACCCGTGCGGCTCGACGAGGTTGACGACCTGGTCGGCGTTCTGCGAGACACCCGGCCCGATGAACGAGTACGACGCCTTGCCCGCCGAGCGGGGGAGTCGGACGTCGACGAAGGCCTGGGTGTCGGCGACGAAGTCGTCGGGTTCGATGACCCGCCGAGCGAGCTCGGCGGCGTCGACGACCGGGACGTCGGTGTGGCGGCCGGCGGTCATGCGACCCCCAGCGGGCGCCCGCCGTCGACGCTGATGATCGAACCGGTGGTGAACGGGAGATCGTCGACGACGGCGGCCACGGCGGCGGCGACGTCGTCGGCGAGGGCAAGGCGGCCGAGCGGGGTCGCCCGCTCCTGGGTCTCGATCAGCTCGGGCGGCATGCGGTCGGCGTACTCGCCACGCACCCAGCCCGGGGACACCGACACGACGCGACACCGGGGGCCGAGCGCCCGCGCCAGCGAGCGGGTCATCGAGTCGAGCGCCGCCTTCGAGGCGCAGTAGGCGACGTTCGAGCCCAGACCGGTGACGCCGGCGACCGAGGAGATGTTGACGATCACCGGGTCCGGGGCCTTCTCCAACAGCGGGCGCAGCGCCCGGATCGTCGCGAAGGGACCTCGCCAGTTGGTGGCGAAGATGCGGTCGATCAGCTCGTCGTCGAGACCGTCGAGGTCGTCGTGGGCGACCGGCTTGGTGACCCCGGCGCAGTTGACGAGCACGTCGAGGCGTGGCGCGGTCGCCTCTATCCGCGCTGCGAGCGTCGCCATCGAATCGTCGTCGAGCACCGAGATCTGCAGCGGGACGTGTCCGTCGCCGTCGAGCGACTCGGCGAGCGCGGCCGCCCGATCCGCGGACGAGTGGAAGCCGCACACGACCGTGAAGCCGTCCGACGCCAAGCGGCGGGCGATCGCCGACCCGATCCCCCCGCTGGCACCGGTGATGACGGCGTACCTCCTCACGCGGGCGCAGCTCCGTAGCGCTCGACGCGGATGTCGGCCTGGGCCTGGTGGCCGGCGAAGTTCTCGATCGCGCAGAGCCGCGAGCAGTACTCGCCGATCGTTGCGCTCGACGCCGGGTCGGTCACCCGCTGCCACGTGACGGTCTTGATGAACTTCCCGACCCAGAGGCCGCCGGTGTAGTTGGCCGCCCGCTGCGTGGGCAGCGTGTGGTTGGTTCCGATCACCTTGTCGCCGTAGCTGACGTTGGTCATCGGGCCGAGGAACAGCGCCCCGTAGTTCTGCATGTTCTCGAGGAAGTAGTCGTCGTCGTTCGTCATCACCTGGACGTGCTCGAAGGCGAGGTCGTCGGCGACGGCGAGCATCTCCTCGTTCGAGTCGCACACGATGACGCGGCCGTAGTCCTCCCAGGCGACACCGGCGATGTCGGCGGTGGGTAGCGTCTGGAGCTGTCGCTTGACCTCCTCGATCGTGGCGAGGCCGAGGTCGCGGGAGGTGGTCAGCAGCACCGCCGGCGACGTCGGGCCGTGCTCGGCCTGGCCGAGCAGGTCGGTGGCGCACATCTCCGCGTCGACGGTGTCGTCGGCGATGACGAGGGTTTCGGTCGGGCCGGCGGGGAGGTCGATGCCGACCCGACCGTAGAGCTGGCGCTTGGCCTCGGCGACGAACGCGTTGCCGGGGCCCACGAGCATGTCGACGGGGTCGACGAACTCGGTGCCGATCGCCAGCGAGGCGACTGCCTGCACTCCGCCCAGCAGGTAGATCTCGTCCGCCCCGGCGAGGTGCATCGCCGTGACGGTCTCAGCGGGGATCTCGCCGTTGATCGGTGGCGTCATCGCCGCGACGCGTGGAACGCCGGCGACCTTGGCGGTGAGGACGCTCATGTGCGCGGAGGCCACCATCGGGTAGCGACCGCCGGGCACGTTGGCTCCGACGGCCGACACCGGCAGGTTCTTGTGGCCGAGCGTGATGCCGGGGAGCGTCTCGATCTCGACGTCGGAGAGGCTGGCGAGCTGGGCCTCGGCGAACGTGCGGATCTGCGACTGCGCGAACCGGATGTCGTCGACGGTGTGCGGGTCGACGCCGGCGACGACCGCCTCGATCTCGTCGGCGGTGAGCTGGAAGCGCTCGGGTTCCCAGCCGTCGAAGTCGCGCGACATCTCCCGCACCGCGGCCTCGCCGCGGGACTCGATGTCGGCGATCAGGCCGCGAACTCGTTCGGCCAGTTCGAGGTCGGCGCCGTGGGCGCCCTTCTTCGTGGCGTCCTTCAGGATCTCAGGCATCGTGGATCGGTTCCTTTCTCGATCCGGGGTCGGGAATGGTCTCAGAGGCGGGTTGCGCCGGCGTTGTCGAGCGGCCGATTCGGAGGTGGCCCTCGATCACGACGTGCTCGCCGCCGGTCGTGCCGGCGAGCAGCTGGTCGAGGGCCCGCTCGACGAGCTCCTCGGTCGGCTGGACGAGCGTGGTCAGGTCGTAGCCCGACCATCCCGCCTGGGGCAGGCCGTCGAAGCCGACGACGAGGACGTCGTCGGGCACCCGCACGTCGCGGGTCGCCAGCCCGTCGATCAGGCCAAGGGCGAGCTCGTCGCCGGCGACCACGTAGGCGTCGGGCTGGCCGTCCTCGCCGAGCTGCTGCGCGGTCTTGTAGCCGGCGTCGTAGCTGAAGGCCCCCGCCTCGACGTAGGGGCAGGCGATGCCGCGTTCGCCGAGCTCCTGGGCCGCGCCGAGGTACCGCAGGCGATCGGTGGACACGGTCTGGACCCCGCCGACGAACTGGACGGTCTCCACGCCGATCTCGATCAGGTGGCGGGCGAGCATCCGCATGCCGCCTTCGTTGTCGACCGAGACCGACGGTGCGACGCCGACGGCGCTCGGCTGGTTGAACGCCACGACCGGGACACCGCCGCCGACGGCACGGGCGAGCTGGGCCGGCGTGATGTTCGCCGAGGCGAGGATCACACCGTCGACGCGGAACTGGCGGACCGACGAGAGGACGTCGTCGATGTCGCCGCCCTCGGGGAAGCTGAACAGGAGGAGCTGCTTGTGCCGTGCCGCGAGCTGGCGGGAGAAGTCGCTCACGACGTGCTGCCAATACTCGCCGTACGCCGGCACGACCGCGCCGACGATGTCGGTGCGCTGCTTCTTGAGGCTGCGGGCGATGGCGTTGGGGACGTAGCCGAGCTGATCGGCCGCCGCCTCGACACGCGCCCGCGTCGCCGGTGCGACCTTGGCGGGCTGGGCGAACACGCGGGCGACGGTCGCCTGCGACACCCCCGCCTCGCGGGCGACGTCGACCGAGGTGGCGCGGCCCGTGGTGCGCGTCCCACCGCGCGGGCTGGTCATCGGATCTCCCCCATGTGACCTTCGACTCTATGAATACGTAGTCATCGCTGTCAATGGGGAGTTCTCGCGAACTGCGGCGGACCTGGTCAGCCCGTGTGGAGGAGGACCTGCTTCCAGATCGCGGTCTCGTCGAAGAGGACGAACTCGCGTTGCAGGCCCCACGGCCCGAACTCGGCGTGGGAGATGCCCATGACGTGGACCGGCGCGCCGGTGGGGACGCCGAACGCGCCGTCCCCGTCGTGGGCGCCGGTGAGCGACCAGCGGATCGCAGCGCGCGACGGCCGCTGCGGGTCGGCGCGGCCGATGCGGTGGTGGATCTCGAAGTCGGCCGACGGGAACGCCCGCCGGAGCCCGACCCAGAAGTCGCGGGCGTCGGCCCATCCGTGGCCGGTCCGGTGCCCGGGCAGCTCGAGCTGGACGGCGCGGTCGTACTCGGCTTCGACCACCGCGCCGTCGCCGGCCATCAGCCGTGTCAGCACGTCCTCGTACCGTCCGCCCGGCGGGTCGTCGTTGCCCCGGCCCTGATACCGAGCGGCGACGTCGACGGACGGCGTGAACGGTGCGGTCGCTGACTCCGGGCCGCCTTCGGCGTCGATCCGGTCGGCAGCGTAACGCTTCGGGTCGAGCCCGAGCTGGCGGACGATGGCGCCCTGGTCGCGCACCAGCCACTCGTCGTAGATCTGGTTCTCCCGGGCCGCGCAGTCGGCGATGATCCGGTAGGTGAGCTTCGTCCCGGTCGCCGGGCCGTAGACCCCGTCGCCATCGTGGGTGGCGGTCGACACGATCCGGTGTGACGAGAGGAACCCGCCGGCGCCGTCGTCGCTCCAGATCACGTCCTCACCGAGCAATTGTCGGTCGGGGAACTCGGCGAGCGTGGCCCAGGTCGCGTCGATGACCGCCTCGTTGCCGACCACCACCCCGCTCGGAGAGCGGACCGGGATGTCCGGTGCGTAGTAGTGGTGCAGCGTCTCGACGCCCCGCTCCTCCCAGATCTCGTGCGTGATGCCCAGGATGTAGGCCGGCGGATCGGCGAACTTCGGATCGAACCCCTCCACGTGACTCCCTCCTGGTGGATCGGCGACGCAGTGTATGAATACGTAGTCAGCGCGGTCAACGCCGGCGGAGCGAGGGTTCGCGTCAGATGCGCTCGAAGTAGCGGTGGCGCTCCCAGTCGGTGACGGCGGCCTCGGCGGCTGCAGTCTCGGTGGCGAAGTAGTGGCCGTAGTGGTCGACGACCGCGTCGCCGAGCAGCCGGCGGGCGGCGGCGCTCGTGACGAATCGTTCGACGGCGGCGCGCAGCGTCGTCGGAACCGTCTCGACGTCGCCGGCCGAGTAGACGTCGCCGTCGAACTCGGGCGGCGGCTCCATCCGGTTGCGGATCCCGTCGAGGCCGCTGGCGATCGCAGCGGCGTAGGCGAGGTAGGGGTTGACGTCGCCGCCGGGGATCCGGCACTCGATGCGTAGGCTCGGCCCGGCTCCGACGACCCGGAAGCCGGCGGTGCGGTTGTCGGTCGACCACGCCAGCCCCGTCGGCGCCCACGACTGGGTCTGGTAACGCTTGTAGCTGTTGACCGTCGGGGCGTAGCAGACCATCAGATCGTGGGCGTGCGCCATCCAGCCGCCGAGGAACCAGCGGAAGACCTCGGACCGCCCGTCGCCGTCGGCCGATGCGAAGGCGTTGGTGTCACCGTCCCACACCGAGAGATGCAGGTGGCAGCTGTTCCCCGGCTGCGCGGCGTCGGGCTTCGCCATGAACGTGACGCTCATGCCGAGCGAGTCGGCGAGCTCCTTCATCGCTTGCTTCATCACGACGTGCCGGTCGGCCATCGCCAGCGCACCGGCGTGCCGAACGTTCAGCTCGTGTTGTCCGATCGCCGCCTCACCCTTGGAGTTCTCGACCGGGATCTCGCTCGCGGCGAGCGCCCGCCGCGCGGCCCCGACGTAGTCCTCGACCCGGCTCGCCTGCAGCAGGTGGTAGTCCTCGACGTACCAGCCGGCTGCGTCGAGGTCGGCGTAGCCCTTCTCGTGTGCGGTCCGGTAGGAGTCGCGGAAGATGAAGAACTCCAGCTCACTCGCCGCTTCGGCCCGGTAGCCGGCGTCGGCGAGCGCGTCGACCTGGGCTCGGAGGATCGACCGCGGTGCGACGTCGACGAGGTTCCCGGTGCCGTCGTCGACGACGTCGCACAACACGAACGCCGTCCGGTCGTCCCACGCGGCCGGTCGCAGCGTGCCGAGGTCGGGCACGAGGTGGACGTCGCCGTACCCTCGCTGCCAGTTGGCGAACGCATAGCCCTCCACCGGCTCCATCTCCATGTCGACGGTCAGGAGGTAGTCGCAGGCGTGGGTGCCGTCGTCCGCACAGTGGTCGAGGAAGAAGCCGGCGTCGAAGCGCTTCCCCATCGTCCGCCCGTAGTGGTCGGTGAAGCCGACGACGACGGTGTCGATCGTGCCGTCGGCGGCGGCGGTGCGGAGTTCGTCGAGCTGCATGAGGTGCTCCTTCAGCCGGCGGTGTCGTCCAGCGTGCCGGCGAACGCAGCATCGAAGATCGATGCGGCGAGTTCGGGCGTCAGCTCGATCGGGTTGGTGGCGGCGGTCGGGTCGACGACGGCATCGGCGGCGACGTCGTCCACGGCGCTGGCGTCGACGCCGAGTTCGCCCAGCGTGTTCGGGATACCGATGTCGGCCCGCAGCGCGACGACGTGGTCGACGAACCCGTCGAAGCCGCCGCGGATCCCGGCGTAGGTCGCGAGTGACTCGACGGTCGACTCGATCGCCGGCCGGTTGGCGAGGAGCACGTACGGCATCAGCACGGCGTTGGTCGTCCCGTGGTGCGTGCCGAACCGGACCCCGATCGGGTGCGAGAGCGAGTGCATCGCCCCGAGCCCCTTCTGGAAGGCGACCGCACCCATCGCCGCCACGGCCAGCATCCGGCCGCGGCTGACGAGGTCGGTCGGATCGGCGACGACCCGGGGCAGGTGCTCCAGTGCGAGGCGGCACCCCTCCATCCCGATGCCGTGGCTCATCGGATGGTCGGTCGGCGCACAGATCGCTTCGAGGGAGTGGGACAGCGCGTCCATTCCGGTCCCGGCGGTCACGGCCGACGGAAGGCCCACGGTCAGTTCGGCGTCGGCGATCACCTCGGCCGGCAGCATCCCGGGATGGAAGACGATGAACTTGCGGCCCTCGTCCTCCTTCACCACGACGCCCGCCCGACCGACCTCGCTGCCGGTGCCGGCCGTCGTCGGGACGGCCACGACCGGGGCGATCGCGTCGGCGTCGGCGGCGGTCCAGTTGTCGCCGACGTCCTCGAACGCCCACATCGGCTCGGTCTGGCCGGCCATGAAGGCGACGAGCTTGCCGACGTCGAGCGCCGAGCCTCCGCCGACGGCGACGACCCCGTCGTGGTCGCCGGCGCGGAACGCCAACACCCCGCGGTCGACGTCGGCACCGACCGGGTTCGGGTGCAGGTCGGAGAAGACCGAGTGCGCGATCACGGCGTCGTCGAGGACCGCGCGGGCCGTGGCGACCGGTGGGAGGTCGACGAGCCCGGGGTCGGTGACGACGAGCGGCCGGGCGATCCCCGCCGCCCGGCAGGCGTCGCCGAGCTGGGCGATCGTGCCCGGTCCGAACCGGATCGACGTCGGGTAGCTCCACCGTGACATCGGCCCGCACCCTATTGCGTGTGCGCCAGACCCTCCGTCGCGTAACGCTGAGTGTCAGACACTCGGCGTTACGTGCGACGCTGGAGCGATGACGACGATCGAGATCGCAGGGTCGGTCACGGCCGAACTCGGTGAGAGCCCCGTCTGGAACGGCGCCGAGCAGGTCCTGTACTGGGTCGACATCGAGGGGCGGGCCGTCCACCGGTACGACCCGTCGAGCGGCGAGACGGCGAGCACCTCGATGCCGGGGCGCCCCGGCTCGCTGGCCATGACGGGGACGGCCGGTCGGCTGCTCGTGGCCATGGAACATCAGCTCGTGTGGCTCGACGTCGAGTCGGGCACGACGGAGCCGTGGATCGACCTCGAGGAGTCCGGGACGGGCAACCGGCTGAACGACGGCCGCACCGATCCGGCGGGGCGGTTCGTCGTCGGCTCGATGTTCGCCGACACCGCCGCCGGCCGTACGACCGGCCGGCTGTACCAGGTCGAGGCCGACGGCGCGACGAGCGTCGTCCGCGACGGTGTCGGGATCAGCAACGGGCTCGCGTTCGACCCGCTGCACGGCCGGGCGTACTTCGCCGACACGCCGACCGAGCGGATCATCGTCTGGGACCACGACGTCGCGACCGGTCAGCGCAGCAACGAGCGGTTGTTCGTCGACTACTCGGCGCTGCCGGGTCTCCCCGACGGCGGGTGCGTCGACGCCGACGGGTGCTACTGGTCGGCGTCGGTCTACGGCTCGGCGGTGATCCGGGTGACCCCGGACGGCCGGATCGACCGTCGCATCGACGTGCCGGCCGAGAAGCCCTCGATGCCCGCGTTCGGCGGACCGGACCTGACGACACTCTTCGTCACGACGATCGGCGTCGGCGGCACCCTCGAAGCGGAGGCCCCGGCGAACGTCGACGGCGTGCCCGCCGGTTCGCTGCTGGCGATCGACGCCGGCGTCCAAGGGATTCCGGAGCCGGCGTTCGGCGGCCCGACGACCTGACGCCGGGCACCCATGGACGACGGCACGGCCGCCCAGCGACTCGCGGTGTACGGGACGCTCGCTCCGGGGAGACCGAACCACCACGTGCTGGACGGCCTCACGGGTCGGTGGATCACCGGCACGGTGCGGGGCCGGCTCCGGAGCCAGGGGTGGGGCGCCGCTCTGGGGTACCCCGGCGTCGACCTCGATCCCGAGGGTCCGCCGGTCGAGGTCGAGCTGTTCGAGTCGCCCGACCTGTCGGCACTCTGGCCGCACCTCGACGAGTTCGAGGGTGCCGGCTACCGCCGGGTGACGACTGCGGTCAGCACACCGGACGGTCCGCTCGCGGCGTCGATCTACGTCCTCGCCGACGACCCGTCGAGCGGGCCCTGATCGTCAGCGGCCCTCGACGACGACGACGGACTTGCCGCTGAGGCGGCCGGCCTCCATCATCCGGAGCGCTTCGGGGACCCCGTCGAGCTCGAAACGGTGGTTGATCGGCGGCACGACGTCGCCCGACGCGAGGTGGGTCGCGAGCCGCTCGATGAACGAGTGGTGCTCCTTGCTCATGAACGTGGTCAACCGCTGGCGCACGAACGGCGACAGGAGCAGCGCCCGGAGCTGGCGGCCGATGCCGCCGGTCAGCTTGTTGCCGCCCTCGCCGCCGACGATGACGAGCGTGCCGTTCCGCGTGAGCACGCTGCGCAGCCGGCGCACGCTGTTGCGGCCCCCGATGTCGAGGATCAGGTCGTACCGCTCGTCGGTGGCGGTGAAGTCGTCCGTGCGGTGGTCGACGACGTGGTCGGCACCGAGCCGGCGGACCAGGTCGAGGTTGTCGGTTCCCGCAACCCCGGTCACCTGCGCACCGAGCGCCTTCGCGAGCTGGACGGCGTACGAGCCGACACCGCCGGACGCACCGATGATCAGGACGTGCTGGCCGGGCTCCACCCCGCCGACGTCGGTCAGCGCCTGGAGCGCCGTGATGCCGGAGACGGCGGCGACGCCGGCCGCATCGAACGAGACGCTCGCCGGCTTCTGGACGAGCTTGTCCTCGTCGGCGGCTGCGTACTCGGCGAACGAGCCATCGGCGATGCCGAACACCTCGTCACCCACCGCGAAGCGGGTGACATCGGCCCCCACGGCGACGACCCGCCCGGCGACGTCGAGCCCCGGGGTCCGTTGCTTCGGCCTGGTCACGCCGTAGCCGGCGAGCCGGACGAGGTACGGCTGCCCGGTCACCAGATGCCACACGCCGCGGTCGATGCCGGCCGCATGGACCTCGATCAGCACCTGGTCGGCGCCGATCGCCGGCCGCTCGATCCGCTCGGCGCGGAGCACCTCGGCCGGGCCGTATCGATCCTGGACGACGGCCCGCATCGTCGCTGCGTCGTTGGTCGTCGTGCTGGTGGTGCTCGTGCTGTTCATCGGCGGTCTCCTTCGCGTCGGTTCCGGGCTTCGGTCGTACTTTGTACGATCACTGCTTGATCACCATAGCCGTACTAAGTACGATCGTCAACCGGGAACGAGGAGGGGCAGCCGATGACACCACCGACGCCGACCGACACCGCCGAGGAAACCCGGACGCCGCTCACGGCCGACCGGGTGCTGAACGGTGCACTCGACCTCGCCGACCGGATCGGGATCGAACCGTTCACGATCCGCAAGCTCGCCGCCGAGCTCGACAGCAAGCCGATGTCGATCTACCACCACGTCCCGAACAAGGAGGCGATCATCGACGGCATCGTCGACATGGTCTTCGCCGAGATCGATCTGCCGCCCGACGACCGGCCGTGGAAGGACGCGATCCGGGCCCGGTGCATCTCCGCTCGAGCGGTCCTCGCCCGCCATCCCTGGGCCCCGCCGCTGATGGAATCGCGCACCAACCCCGGGCCGGCAACGCTCCGGCACCACGACGCGGTGCTCGGATGCCTTCGCCGCGGCGGCCTGTCGCTGCCGATGACCGCCCACGCCTACGCCGTCATCGACAGCTTCGTCTACGGGTTCGCGATGCAGGAGGCGAACCTCCCCTTCCACGGCGAGGAGGAGATCGCCGAGCTGGCGGACGAGCTCGTCGCTTCGCTCCCTACGGGCGAACTCCCCCACCTCAGCGAGTTCACCGTCGAGCATGTGCTCCGCCCGGGCTACTGGTTCGGCAGCTCGTTCGATTTCGGCCTCGACCTCCTCCTCGACGGCATCGAGTCCGCCGCCGCGTGACGCCGGCGCAGAGAGCCGTGGCGTTACTCGATCGCGAGCGCGAAGCCGTGCCGGCGCCCGGACTGCTGAGATCGGATGCTGCGGCGGGTCAGCGCCGCCTCAGCCCTGGAGGTCGACGCCGCACGTCTCGCCGGCGTCGTTGAGCGCAGTCGCCAGTTCCTCGGTGAGCCGGAGGTCGTCGGGGACCACGCCGCCGGGGAACAGGGGTGCCAGCTCGGCACTCATGCACTCACGAGCTTCGTCGGTCACGAAGCTCGCGGGCAGGCCGAAGACCTTGGCCAGGATCTGCGTCGTGAGGTCGTCGTCGTCGGACACCTCTGGGACGATGAAGTCGCCTTCGTCGGCCGCGTCGTCGGTGGACGCGTCGTCACCCGACTCCGTCGCCGCCTCGTCGGCCGGCACCGCCGGGGACCCGTCGCTGTCGCCGTCGTCGTCGTCGCCACCGCATGCGCCGGCGACGATCGCCGCCGTCACCACGAGCACCAGGATTCGTCTCATCACGGTCTCCCGTCGGGGGTGGAGGGCACGATCTCGCAGCCCGGCTCAACCGCAACCTAGCCAAGCGACCAGGACTGCGCCCGCCAAGGGCTCGAAAGTCAGGCGAGGCGACGCATCGGCCCCGGCCATACTCGCGACGCATGAGCGAAGGACGCCCCGGGTTCGACACCACCCCGCTCGCCGACGCAGTCCTCGACGAGGCGGTCGCGTTCGTCAAGTCGGCCAATCCGTTCGCGCAACACACGTGGGGGTGGGACGCGGGGAGGTTCATCGACTTCCGCTGGGGAGGCAACATCAACCGCGATGCGGCCGAGCCGGGGTTCTTCGAGCGGAACGGCACGGTGGTGCGGCGCGGCGGGGAGATCGTCGCCCTGGTCCTCGCCGAGGACGGCGGCGACGACCACTGCATCCTGACCGCTCGCGAGGACCCGGAGCTGCTCGACTGGGCGCTGCGCAACCTGCTCGATCGGCGGCGGGGGGAGCGTCTCGTGCTGCTCCCCGCCGACGACGCGACCTGGGTGCACGAGGTGATCGCCCGCCACGGGTTCGTGAAGGGCGAGGTCGCCGGGCTGGAGTGGGGCTACGACCTCGACGACGTCCCCGAACCCATCGAGCCCGAGGGCTTCGTGGTCGACGCCATCCGGGGACCGGAGGACTACGCCGGCATCGGCCGCTGCCTGGAGGGAGCCTTCGGCGGGACGAGGGACCGCACCCCCGTCCTCGCGAGTCTCGCCACCAACCCGATGTACCAACGTAAGTTGTCGGTCGTCGCCCGGGCCGCCAACGGCGACATCGCGGCCTACTGCAAGGGCGAGGTCGACCCCGGCACCGGCGTCGCCGGCATCGACCCCGTCGCCACACGGCCCGACTACCAGCGGCGCAGTCTGGGCAAGGCCGTCGTGTTGCGGTGCTTCGCCGAGCAACGCCGGCTCGGCGGGACGACGAGCTTCATCGGCTCGGAGCCGGAGGGCTCCGCCGGCAGCCGGCTCTACCGGTCGCTGAACCCGGTGTCGACGATGGCGCACTCGGAGTGGGCGCGGCCGTGATGAGAAGACCTCAGGCGGGGGCGATCTCGACGGGGATGCCGTTGAGGACGGCGTTGCCCGACAGCCAGTCCATCGGGGCTTCGTCGGTGAGTGCGTTGGCGTTCACGCCCGGGCGGGAGGCGGCGACCTTCATCTCGATGCCGGGCTCGTCGTAGCCCCACCCGAACGGGAGCGAGACGACCCCCGGCATGATGTCGTCGGTGACCTCGACCGGCGCGACGACCGAGCCGACGCGCGACCGGACGTTCGCTGCGCCTCCGTCGCTGAGCCGGTACTGCTCGGCATCGATCGGATGGACCTGCAGCGTGCAGCGGTCCTTGCCCTTCACGAGCACGTCGACGTTGTGCATCCATGTGTTGCACGACCGAAGATGGCGGCGCCCGACGAGCGTGAGGCCGTCGTAACCGGGCGGCTCGGTCGCAAGGCGCTCCATGTCCTGCGCGATCGGCTCGGGCCACAGCTCGACCTTGCCCGACGTCGTCCTGATCGCCGACGGGAACCGCGGTTCCAGCGGGCCGAGGTCGAGGCCGTGGGGATGGTCGTCGACGAGCTCCCGCAGCGTGAGCCCGGCCGGGTTCGCGCCGTAGCCGTCGCCGAAGCGGCCGGTGCGGATCCGGAAGTCGACCACCTGCTCGGCCCAGTCCCACTCGCCCGAGGCGGCAACGATCTCGTCGACGTCTCGGCCGTGGATCGGCGAGTCGGGACGGTTCACCTCTCGCTCGACCTGCGTGCGCAACGTCGCGTCGTGCTCGGCCGTCGGGTCGGCGCCGGCGCCCTCGCCCTTGAGGGCCAGCGCGAGTCGGGCCAGGATCTCGGGCTCGTCGGGTGCCTCGGTCTCGAACACCGGCGGGGAGTACTTGGCGAACACCCGGATCATGTTCCGCTCGAACGCCAGGTCGTAGTGGCTGCGCTCGAGCGCCGATCGTGGGGGGAGGATGATGTCGGCGTGGCGGCTCGTCGCGGTGACGTACGGGTCGACGGCGACCATGAAGTCGAGGGCGTCGAACGCCTCGTCGAGCTGGCCGCTGTTGGGGAACGAACGGACCGGGTTGCAGGCGACGACGAACGCAGCCCGGATCCGGCCGTCGCCGGGAGTGAGGATCTCGGTCGCCAGCGTGCCGGCGGGGAGCTCGCCGTTGCGCTCGGGACGACCCGACGCCCGGCCGGTCCAGCGCCCGATCTGGTACCCCCGCCCTCCCGGTTCCCGGTCGCCGATGCGGATCGTCGGTGCGCAGTTGAACATGACCCCGCCCGGCTCGTCGAGGTTGCCCGTGAGCACGTTGAGGACGTCGACGGCCCACGACGAGAGCGTCCCGTACGCGACGGTGTGGGTGCCGATCCGTCCGTACACCGCGGCCCGCTCCGCAGCGGCCAGCTCGTGAGCGATGCGCCTCGTCGTCTCGGCGGGCACGCCGGTCACCTCAGCGGCGACCTCGGGCGTGAACCGCTCGACGGCCGCCCGCACCTCGTCGACGCCGTCGACGTGGGACGCCAGCCGACCGAGGTCGACCAGGTCGTCGGCGAACAGCACGTGGGCGATCGCCAGCACGAAGACCACGTCGGTGCCGGGCCGGATGAAGAGGTGCTCGTCGGCCTCCTGCGCCGTGCGGGACACACGGGGGTCGACCACGACGAACCGCCCGCCGCGGGCCTGGATGTCCTGCAGCTTCCCGGGGAAGTCGGGCACGGTCACGAGGCTGCCGTTGCTGACCCAGGGGTTGGCGCCGAGCATCAGCAGGTAGTCGGTGCGGTCGAGATCGGGGAGGGGGAACATCAGCGGGTCGCCCCACATCAGCCCCGCCGACACGTGCTTGGGCATCTGATCGACGGTCGACGCCGAGAAGATGTTCGTCGTCGCTGCCGCCTGCAGCACGTTGCGCAGGTAGATGCCTCCCCCGAGGTTGTGCACGTTCGGGTTGCCGATGACGACGCCGAGCGCCTGGCGGCCGTGCTCGGCGACGATCGCCGACGTCCGCTCGGCGATCTCGTCGAAGGCCTCGTCCCAGCCGATCTCGACCCAGCCGGCCTCGGTCCGCCGCACCGGGGTGCGCAGCCGGTCCTGGTCGTCGTGCAGCTGCTTGAGCGTCGACCCCTTCGGGCAGATGAACCCCTTGCTGACCGGGTCGTCCCGGTCACCCCGGATGCGGACGACCCGGTCGCCCTCCGTCGTGATCTCGAGGCCGCACGTCGCCTCGCACAGCGGGCAGGTCCGGTAGTGCGTGCGGCGCTCGTCGGTCGTCACAGCCATCCCCGAACGGTATTCGGCGCGGCACCTGGCCGTCGGTTCGGGAACCGGAGCCGGCGGTACGGGCCGACGGGCGAACCGGAGTCCGGTTCAGTCGCCGGTACCGGACCGCCGCCGGCGGACGAGCGCGACGATCACACCGGTCACGGCCAGCAGTGCGGCGCCGCCGAGCACGATCACCGGTCCGGCCCCGCTGCCGTCGTCGCCTCCATCGGTCCCGCCGTCGGACGAAGCCGCCGGTTCGGTCGTCGCCGGTTCCGTCGGCGCGGTGTCGGGCGGAGGCTCCGTCACCGGAGGTGGCTCGGTCACCGGTGCCGCGGTCGTGGTCGCCGGCGGGACCGTCGTCGACGCCTCGGTCGTGGTCGGTGCGGGCGCCGCCGGCTCCTCGATCGTCGTGGTGAAGACCTCGGTCTCGTAGAGGATCGTCGGGAGCCGGCCGAGGCCAGGGATCTCCTCGGACCCGAACCCGGTCTGGTTGCCGAACCAGACGACGCGGTGCCGCCCCGATGCGTCCGTGGCAACCACCGGCCGGTCGG
>JAAUXY010153293.1_pt1 | contig 23782 bp, 17 predicted proteins | sample 7278121 | NCBI WGS metagenome assembly JAAUXY01 (sample SAMN14350117, study PRJNA611818) | marine sediment metagenome | isolation source: surface marine sediment (1.8m) | place: French Polynesia: Moorea | collected 2018-08 | reverse complement strand
GCGATCTTGTGACGCAGCTCCGCGGCGCCTCTTTGTAATGCATCCCGCTGGTCGGCTTTCAATAATGCGAACTGCAGCTCGGCGGCCTCGAATTCGGCCTTCAGGCGATCGGCGAGCCGAACGAATCCCTCTATTTCATCGGCGATCCGGTCCTCGAGCTTGTCTTCCAGGCTATCGATCTTTTCCTCGGCAGCATGCAGTGCGTGCCGAAATTTCTTGCGCTGCGCTTCGAAGGCATCGCGGCTGTCCGCTTTGCCGAGCGCGAGCTGTACGCGCAATTCGTCCAGGTCGCCGCGCAGTTCGGCCGCCTCTTCCGCCGTCAGGTCGGCCGCGTCTTCCGCCGTCTCCTTGATACGATCCGCAGCCGCTGCCAGTTTCTGCTGACCCTGGTGGACGCGCTCCATGACCTCGTCTTCGCCATGCTCGATCTGGGCCTCCAGCGCATCGAGCCGCGCGTCCCAGCGGTCGAGCCGATTATCTATTGCCTCACGGATTTTCTTCAGTTTCGACATTTTCCTTCTCCTCAATCGGGGTGCCAGTTCTTTACCAGCTCATCCCAATTCGCATCCACCTGGTCGAATACCCCGGGCGCACCTTTCTCCAGTAATTCCCGATTGGTGGGCGGCCAGGTTTTCGGCCCACCTTCCTGCGGCCATTGCCGGGTCGCGTCAATCACGATCTTGCTCGACAACATCGGCACCGGGCGACTCGGGTCCGGCATCAACATCTGTGTCTGCGGGATCATGACGCTCGCAGTCGGCTGCCAACGCGCACCGATGGCTTTCATGACATCGCGCGGACTCATGATGTCGACGTCGTCATCGACAACGATCACGACTTTATTCAGGGCCGGATTGGCAGCCACGTGCTGGCCGGCGGAGATGCCTTGCCCCGGCAGTCGCTTGCGGATACTGATCACGATCACGCCATTCGCGCCGCCCGGCGAGTACAGGCCGGTGAGATCCGGAATCAGGCGCTTGTACAGGAAATAGTTGGACGCGACCTGTGGGGCCTTCGGCATGTCCCAGGTCAGACCCGTAAAGGAATTCAGCACCCACGGGTCACGCCGGTGTGTGACATGGGTGATGTTCATAAAAAAGTTATCCGGCTTCTTCGGTCCCTGGAAGCCATACATCTCGCCGTACGGGCCCTCATCCTCGAACTCGTCCAGCGGCACTTCGCCCTCGATTACGAATTCCGACTGGGCCGGCACGCAGATATCGCTGGATTCGCATTTCACAACCGGTAACGGGGACCCACGCAAGCCGCCGACGAACTCCAGTTCGTCGTCGAGATAACCCGCCATCTTGGTGCTGCTGGCACAGAACGTCATTGGATCCGGGCCAACAGCGACGGCCACTTTGGCGACCTTGTCGCCGCGGCGTTTCATCGCGTTCAGGATCAGCCAGCCGTGCTGGCCGGGTTCCGGGTTGATGCCGATCTTACGCGGCCCCTTGACCTGGCAGCGGTACGTGCCGACGTTGCGGCCAATTTCCGGATCCTGGATGAACACGGAGCCCATGTTGATGTAGCGACCTGCATCACCCGGATTGTTGCGCAGCCAGGCGAAGCTCTCGATATCGATTTCGTCGCCTTTCAAGACGACTTCCTTGCACGGCGCCGCAGCAGCCGCGATCTCCTCCGGCGCGATACGACGCCAGGTACCCGCCTCGTCGAGCCGGCTCATCAACTCGTCGATCACGGCCTCGTACATCGCGTGCTGGTCATTGTTGATATCAGGCACGCCGAACAGCAGGGCTTCGTCCGGCCAGCTGCCGTACAGGTTCGCGAGCACCGGCCCCGCGCGCCACTGCCCGTCGATGTGCACCCGTTCGACCAGGAACGCAGGTGCATCTTCCGGTCCGTAGCGATCCAGCAACCGGTAAGCAAATGCCGTAATCTCGAACTTGTCCTGGTCCATCTCCGCGACGCGCAACAGTCGCCCGCGCGCATCCAGCGCCGCGACATAGTCGCGCACCGATTCGCAGGCAGCAGGACTATCGCTGGATTGAAGCAAGGTAATCGACCAGACGACTCATGATGATTCGAACTTCGACTTCGGCGGCATCGTCCGCGCCGGCGTCGACCCAGAACTCGTAACCCCAGACCGGCATGTACCGGGTGCCGTGCGCCGTGATAACCGTGCGGCCGTCAATAATCGACATCAGCTGCTCGACATTGATCTGGCCACCTTGCCGCTCGGCGAGTGTTGTCAGGTCCGGCACGACCACGGCCAGGGCCTGGCCAACCCGACCGTCACCGCGACCGAAGTCACCGTGGCAGGTGGCGCAGAAACGCGTGTACAAGTCGCGTCCGCTGTAGTCCGCGAAGCCGTCTGCGGCGGCCGGCAATACTCCGGTGCACGCCAGTGCACACAAGAGGTATATCAGCTTCTTCATGGATTCCCTTCCTGTTTCAATATCAATTCGACGCGCAGTTCTGCCCGGGCCAGAACTGCCGGAGACCGGTTACACGCACATGCTCGCGTTCCGGCATGCCGGGCTCGGGCGCGCGCATCACAAATTCACCATCGAAGCTCAAGAAAATCGCCTCACCCGGTTTGGTACGCGCCTCGAGATAGGCCTGTTCCACTGCCAGGTGTTCCCCTTCGATCAGCACTGGATACTGCACACCGGTCAGGCATTCCTCGACGGTGGCAGCATCTGCGAGATAGCGATACATGCCGTCCAGCCACATCGGCCCGTTCACCCGGTCGATTTCGGGCTGCCGGACCAGCTCCGTATTCAGCGCGGTTTGAATCTCGTTGCCCTCGTTGTCCAGGCCGCGAATCCGATCCGCATCGACGAACCTGAACAGCTGCGCCGCCTCCTTGCCCCCGCTCAGCATCAGCACGTTCGATCCATCGCGCGACCAGCGGCCCAGGTCGTGGTAGATGTCGTCGCCGCCGTCCTGGCGCACGCCCACGAAGACAGTGCGCATGCGGAAGGTCTTGTCCGGAAACAGCGTCAGCGTATTGCGCTGGCCGGGACAACCCGCGCAGGTGATCTCACCCAGGAAAGTCTCCGGCTCTCCCGGCACCGGCCTGGCAGGAGCGCTGGTCGTCGCGGGCCGGGCCGGTTGCGCGATGGCTGCCGGCTGATCGGCGGAATCACCGCCACAGCTTGCCAACACCAGTGCCAGCGCTACCGTACCAAGGACTTTCATCGAACCCGTCTTAACCATCTTTGACCGCCCGCAGCTTCAATTTCAGTGGAATCCAGCCACCTTCATCGAGTTTGGCATCCTGCCGATCCACAAGCGTAATACGTTCCGCGGCAAGCTGCCCGTCGGCCGTCAACGCGGTCTGAATCGCCCCGGCCCGCGCCACGGCCAGCTCCTCCAGATCCTGCGCTGTCACGGCCTCGGCCGCTATCAGAAGTTCCCGCAATTGCGCCGTATACGCCAGCTCATCCAGGGTTTGCCTGCCGTCCGGCCTGGCCGGATCTACCGGCCGCTGGTAACTGTCTTTGAGGGCCCGCAGGTCGGTCTCGGGCAGGCGTTCCTGCATCAGGCTTTCCAGCGCGCGCCGCCGACGCTCCGTCAGCAACTGTTCGGCCTGCTTGCCTTCGTCCTGCCGCAGCAGCAAGTCGATCGCGGCATCGACGCGTGACGTCCGCAGTGCCAGCGCATCCGCATCCGGTGCGACCACCCCGGGAATCTCGAGCGCGAGTTGCGGCCGCTGCCCCAGCGCTTCGCCAAGTTTGAGCAGTTTTTCGCGTTCCGGTGGCGTCAGCTTGGCGGTGCCCGGCTCGAAGTCGATACGATCGAAATTCTCGGTCTCCGCACCAACCAGTCCTCCCAGTAGCCGAAACGGCGACGTGACCAGTTTCGTGATGAGATTGGCGAAGGCCCGCAGCACGATACCGCCGATGCTGAATTCGGGATCATTCACATCACCACTGACGGGCAGCTCAATATCGATCGTCCCGTCGGGCTTCTTCAACAGGGCAATTGCCAGGCCGAGTGGCAGATCCATGGCATCGGGATTGTCGACTGTCTCGCCGAGCTGCAGGCGGTCGATCACGACCTTGTTATCGCCCTGCATGCGACCCTGGTCCAGTTTGTAGCGCAGATCCACTTCCAGACGGCCGTCGGCGATCCGGCGGCCGGCGAACTTGACCGTGTAAGGCGACAGGTCGGGAAACTCGACATTCCGGAACAGGATCCGCATGTCCGTGCTGGCAATCGGGTCGGCCGGGTTCACCGAGCCTTCCACCTTGGCGAAACCGAATTCATCGACGCGACCCTCGAGATTCAGATTGGCCGGTTCGGTCGTGGCGGTGCCGAGGCCACTGGCATTGCCATTGAGTTCCGCAATGGCCACCTCGAATGGAAACGGCAAGGCGAGATCGGAAAAATCAGCCCGGCCGTCGGTAATCGAGATACTGCCGACGGTCAGGTTCAGCGGCTCGGCATCGCTAGCTAGCGCCGGCGTCTCCGGCGTAACGATCAGATCCTGCAGGTTGGTGGTGCCATCTTCATTGATGATCACGCGCAGGAATGGCGCGGCGAGCGCGACGGTGGATACATCCAGCGTGTTGTTCCCCAGCGACAGGCCGAGCTTGTCGACGTCGAGACTGTCCCAGCCGACCAGCCGCTCGTCGCCGACCGCGGTCCGAACTTCCAGACCAGCAACGGTGAGGGCGCCCGTTAATGCCAGCGCATCTTCGGTGGTACTGCTGATGTCCGCCTGCGCGTCGAGCACACCGTCGGTGACGCGGACCTGCGCAAACTCGCCGACATAAGGCGTCGCCGGATTGACTGCCAGCGTCTCGATGCTCGCCGTGCCCTGCAGGTTCAGCGCCGGCAGTACCGTAAGACGACCTTCAGCTGACAATGTCCCGCCGCTTTCCATCGTGACTACGGCATCGAACGGGAATTCCGCGCCGGCCGTGTTGGTGATGTCACGCATGGACGCATTTACAGATTCGACCGCGATGCGGGCTGGTGTCGCCAGGGCGCGATCTTCGAACACCGTGGACAGGGCGTCGACTCGGAATTCGCCCAAACTCAGATTCCACGGCTCAGCGGACTCCGCTACTGCTTCCTCTTCGGGCGCCGGTGCCGGTTCGTCCGTTGCTTCATTGGCAGCCGGCTCCTCTGGTGAGTCGATAACGGGGGATGCCAACAGGCGCTGCAACTGCAGCCGGCCATCGGCATCCCGGTCGGTGTTGATATCGACGCCGATAAGAGTCAACGCATCAATGGCCAGGCTACGCTCGCCGAGATCGAACCGGCCACCGTCCACGCGCGCTTCCGGCACCTGCAGGAACGGCTCCGACTGGCCGTCTTCCAGCGCCACGGCATACCGGACGACCAGGGAGAAATCGTCGATGGTCAATTCCAGGTCAGCGGCGGGCGGCAACGCAAAGCGATAATCGAAATTCAGTTCCGCGAGTCCCTCGGTCACCTCGAAATTGACGTCGTCCTGCACATATTGATAGAGCAGCGGCAGGTACGGACCCTCGCCTTTGACAGAGCCGGCCGATTGCACCGGATTGAGACTGAGGTCTCCTGACCAGGTCAGCCGCGCACCGCGCGGCGTCGAGATAGCGACCTGTTGCTGGCCGATTTCCTCGGGCAGCGTGCTGAGATCGCTGATTTCGATGGTGATTGGCCCGAGCTGCTCGCTGATATCCGTCGCCGGGACTTCGTCCCGCACGTCGACCACACCGTCGCGCAAAGCGAGTTCATCAATGGCGAGTCGCAGCATGCCGCCTGGTTCCGCAGCCGCTGTTTCTTCTGCTGCAGCGGGCAGGAAGACGCCAAGATTAAGGTCGCCGTTTTCATCACGGACTACGTTCAGGTAGGGCTTGTCGAGCGAAACTTCGCGAAACACCAGCGCGCGCCGCCACAGGCTGCGTAGCTGCAGATTAGCGAACAGGCGCTTCAATGCGATGAATCGCGAGCCGTCCGGCGCCCGGAGTTCAACGCCGGTCGCCTCGGCACTGATCACGTAAGGATTGATGCGCAATTCCTGGATCGTCGCGTCCAGGCCATAGCTGGACTTGATCCACGCGAGGAGTTCGCGCTTCGCGACCCACGGCGCCAGAAAAAATCCGCCGAGCGTGTAGAGCAGCAGCAATACCAGCACCCAGAAACGCTTGTGTCTTGGGCTCCACCAGGCGTTTAGTGGTCCCAGAGTGCTGGCCAGGCGTGAGTCGGCTGCTCCCACGGTGTTCTCGTTATTGTTCGGCTTCAGGAGGAGTGCGGGACTACATGCTGACGCATCCGCACCGGAGGTGATAGTTTAGCCAGATTGCGGAGGACTGTAACGTGTATACCAATGTCTGGTACGTCGCCGGCCGCAGCGACACCCTGACGGAAGAGCCCGTCAAGGTCACAATGCTCGGCGCAGACCTGGTGCTGTTTCGTGATGCCGACGGCCAGGCACGTTGTATCAGTAATGTGTGCCCGCACCGCGGCTCGAACCTGGCTGCGGGCACGCTTTACAAGGACGGCACACTTGCCTGCCCGTTTCATGGCTGGCGCTTTAATGGCGACGGCGATTGCACGCTGGTGCCGTCACGCCGCGATCACGAAGTCCAGGTGGTCGCGCCACGGGCGCGGATCGATGCCTATGCCACGGTGGAGAAGTACGGGCTGATCTGGGTCTGCCTGGGCGACGAGCCGGATGCCGCGTCGCCGATTTTCGACATCCCGGAATGGGGCAACGATGCCTGGCGCTTCACCTACAACGAAGAGATCTGGGACGCGGATTACCACACGTCGAAGTTCACCAATCTCGACTATGTTCACCTGCCCGTCGTGCACGGCATCCTGTTCCAGGGCAACGAGAACCCGATCCAGGCGCCGGAGCATCATGTGACTGCGACCGAGCACGGCTACCAGTCGGTGATGCAAATCAACGCGAAGCCCAGCGAAGGCGTGTGGAGCACGCTGCGCGATGAAGGCACGAAAGTCGAATCGATCATGAAATTCTTCGTGCCCGGCTTTACGTTGCGCGGCCAAGTGGAGATCGGCGGCATCGGCTCGGGCATGTTCAACATCTTTTACGAGTTCACCACGCCGATCGACGAGTACCGTTGCGTGATGCGGCACTACTTCCTGCGTAACTACAAGATGGAAGCCGACTTTGACGCCGAGCACACGCGCCGCAACCTGCAAAACGTGCACCAGGACAAGCGCCTTGCGGAGTCACAGCGACCGCGCGGGGCGCCGACCGGTCCCAATCCGCACGGCATCTACACACATGATGAAGACAAGATCATGCTGACCTACTGGGGTTTGATGGAAAGAATGCGCAATAAGGGCTGGCAGATCGATCGGGATCGACTGGTCGAACTCGAACGCAAGCCCTATGTGCGGATCATCCCGTCACCGGTCCGCAAGGCGAATCCGGATGGCTGGACGCTACCCGCGATGCCGCGGGTTCCGGCGGGCCAGGCCACCGAGTGGCCGGTCAGTGAACTGAGCTTCGTCGACATCGATAGCATCGAACCGACGCGGCCGAAAAACTACGGCGAGTGCGAACCGGTCAAGCCGCACGATCCATTATCCAATGCGACGCTGGAGTGGGAAGCCGCGGCGCTGGAGCGCATTCAAAAGGCGCCCGAATTCGTGCAGCCGATGATCATCGAGAACGCCGAAAAAGCTGCCAAAGAGAATGGCAGCAATTTCGTCACCGTCGCGCTGCTCGAGGAGTTGCAGGCGAAACAGCAAGGGCGACGCTAACGTCTGCCCTCGCTGAAGGAACAGCGTTCTCTAGTTCTCTGCCGGCGTAAACCAGATTGGTGATGTGTAGGCGCGATCCTGAATCGTGGCCGGCACATTGTCGGGGCGCTTGGTGCCGGAGAAAGCCGCGTCGTAGGCTGATGGCGCGGGAATCAGGCGTTGCGCGTGAGGCCGGGCCTCGCTGCAATCCCGTTACTGCCGGGAAAGACTCTGGCGCTTAATTGCCGTTCCGCGATGCTGATATGGTCCCGTAACACGCCCTTAAAGATCTGACGCATGTCGATCGTCGGGCGCAGGTCGCGTCCCTGGTAAAGCTGCGACGGCGCGAGGCCCGGCCAGTCACTCAGCACTCGCCCGCCGTTCACGGCGCCACCAAGCAGAAAGGCCGCAGCGCCAGTGCCGTGGTCGGTGCCGCGCGTACCGTTGACAGCGACGGTGCGGCCAAACTCGGTCGCAACGATAACGACCGTGTTCTGCCAGATCGGGCCCAAGCTGTTCGCCAGTAATTCCAGGCTGCGATCAAGGTCCCACAGCCGGTTGGCCAGGCCGCCAGTCGCCACGCCCTGGTTCGCGTGCGTGTCCCAACCGGTGGCTTCGAGCATCGCGATACGCGGGCCCTTCTCGGCCGCGAGAAAATTCCCGGCCGCGCGTGCGAGCGGTTGCAGCGACTGCCGGCCGCCTCGACCTCGTGACATAGACATGCCGCCACTGTCCGCCAACGCATCAGCGGCGAGGCCTTGTTCCAAACGCGTCGATAGCAGTTCGTCGGATTCGTACAGCATCGCGATGCGTGCCAGCGTATCGCCATTAACGTTGGGCATGCCGGACGGTGCCCACGATGTGACGCTGGCGGAGCCCCGCAGCGCCAACGGTACGGTGCTGCCCAACGCAATGCCGAGTTGGCTGTCATCTGTGCGCGGCAGCTCGGCCAGCGCGCGATTCAACCAACCATCGCGGAAGGCGGCGGCATCCGTGCCACCATTTTCCAGGACGTCCTGTCCATCGAAATGCGACCGCTCGCGATACGGCGTGGCAACAGCATGCAGCACCAATAACTCATTTTGGTTAAACCGCGAATGCAAACCGGTCAGGCTCGGGTGCAACCCGAAAAAGCCATCCAGGTCCAGCGCGCCGTTCGCTGCACCCGGGGAACCGAGCGCGAGACTGCCGCGCTGACGCGCGTAGTTTGCATCGCCATACGGCGGCACTGCGGCCAGGCCGTCCAGGCCGCCGCGCAGAATCACGAACACCAGGCGCGCATCGGTTGCGACCCGGGCGAAACTCAAGCCCGGCAATGCCGAAAGCAAAAGCCCGCTGCCGGTTGCTTGCAGAAAACGTCGACGCTGCATGCTCATCTCCGTTGAAACTCCGGGCTGACCAGCAACAGGGTCAGCCCCTGGGCGCGTGTCTCGGCGCGTCGAATCCACGTACCGCTGTGTTCGCTGAGCGCCGAACCCAGCACATTTTCCGCGAGACGTGGCGGGTCGACGAAGTTGCCGGCACGGTAACCGACCGCGGTAGCCCACTCAATGCGCTTCATCAAGCCGTCGGCGCCATCCCAGTCGGCCGCGGTATCGCCCCAGCCTGCCGGTGAGCCGGGCCGGTAGCCGGGCTGACCCATCAACATCAGCGAACCAATCAGCTGCTGAGGTTGGTCCGGTGTGACGCTCAGTGCACGCAGACTCGATATCACAAAATCACTGGGGGTTTTGTACTTGGCCAAAATGTTATCCCAAGCCTCGGGGGACTCCACGAGTGCTGCATACACCGCGGGCAGGTAACCGTCTGACTTGAGGTAGGCGGACGCCAGTCGATCGACGGCAGTCGCCGGCGGCTCATCCGCAATGAAATGCCGCGCCAGCTTGGTCGCGAGATGCCGGGCGGTCGCGGGGTGACGGGCCAGGTCATGCAACACGGCTTCGCCCTGTCGGATGCCATTCTCTTTGTAAGCTTTGCCGAGAACAGTTTGCTTACCCGGCTCGTGGATGACCGAACGAAACACAAACTGTCCGGGTTGGCCCTGGCGCAATCGGCCCGGACCGCCACCGACCGACCAGCCGGTGAGCACTTTGGAAAAGTTCGTCACGTCGGCCTGGCTGTAACCGCCGTCGACGCCCAGCGTATGCAGCTCCAGGATTTCCCGGCCGAGATTCTCGTTGATGTCGGCCTTGCGCCGGCCGCGGCCGAAGCGCTGCATTCGTTGTGCCGCTTTCGAATTCGGACCGATGGATGCCTGGTTATCGAGATACAGCAACATCGCCGGATGCTGCTCGACCGCCAATAGCATGTCGGCAAAATAGCCGCTGACATGCGGGCGGATCGCTTCGTTTTCGAGTCCGCCGGCCAACGCGGTGACCGTTGGCTTGTCGGCGGATACCGCGAAATGGTTCGACCAGAAATGCACCAACCGTTCGCGGAACGGCTGCTCGGTCCCGGCTGCCACTGTGTAGCGCGCCATCAGCTGATCGCGGTAGGCCGGGCCGAGGATATTTCGCGCCTTGTTGACCACATCCGGTGATGGCTTGTCCGCAGCTGCCGCCGTTTGCCGCTGCTTCATCATGTCCTGGCGCATGGATTGAAACTCCGCCAGCACGTCGGCCGACGGCGGCAAGTCTGCAATGATCCGGGGCAAGGCGGCCGGTCCGTCGACCTGGGCCAGCAACCAGCCCTGGTAGTCATTGCCAATGGCTGGCAGGTCGCCGGGCCGGGCGCCGAGCCCAAAGCGGTTTGCAGCAATCACCGTTTCCATGCGCGTGCTCATGGGGGTCTAACGGCCCCGGGCGGCGTACGTTGACCCAGAGTTACCCACAGGGGGTCGAACCGAGGTTTTCTGGCAGGATTAGGTCAGGTTCAATGGCCATAATGGAAACTTCGGTTCGACGCCTTGTGAATGAGTTGGTGAGGATTATTCGCAGACTGTTGCTTGGCCTGGTCACGTTGCTGTTAGTGGCCTGGGTGGGGCTGGTGGTTTACGCCTATTGGCCGACCGGTATCGAGGAGGTTCCGGCGCGGGAACTGGCGGGCCCAAACGATCGCTTTGTCAGCGTGGACGGCCTGGAATTGCGCTACCAGGAATTCGGCACCGCGCGGCCGGGTGAACCGTCTTTCGTATTGATTCACGGTTTCGGGAATTCGCTGCAGTCGTTTCGCTTACTGGCGCCGTTGCTGGGCGAACGCTTCCGTACAGTGACTGTTGATATGCCAGGATTCGGCCTTTCAGCCAAGCCGGTAGACTGGGATTACAAGAACCCGAACCAGGCGCGCATGATGACGGAGTTCATGCGCGAGCTCGATCTCGAAAACGTCATCGTCGGCGGGCATTCGCTCGGCGGTGCGATCGCTCTGCGCGTTGCGTTGACCGAACCGCGCGTCCGCGGCCTGGTATTGATGAATCCCGGCATTATCGAAACCGGTGTGCCAAGAATCACGGAATACCAGTTCTTTCCACTGCAGCGCCTGTCCGCGAAACAATTCGGGAACCGCGAGTTTCGCGAACGCTTCCTGAAGACCTCGTTTGTCGACCCAGCGGTCGTGACCGACGAAGTCATGGACAACCTGATGCTGGTCGTGCGCAGTGAAGGTTACATGGCCGGCACTACATCCATGATGGGACAGTACGAGGCAGCTGCCGAAGCCACGTTACTGGGCGACGTGCACGTGCCGACGCTGATCGCCTGGGGCGAACAGGATCGTCGCAAGACGCCGCAGGAACTGGCGGACCTGCAAGCCGGGCTGAGCGGTAGTCCCGCCGTCGACACCATTCAAGTGGCCAGTGCCGGGCACTACGTGCATGAAGAAGCGCCGCAGATACTGGCCGCGGGCATGATCAGCGCCGCGGAAAAGTGGATACTGCAGTAATGGTCCGACCCAGCGAATACGGCGCCCGCGGCATCGTTGCTATCGGCACGCCGCAGGGCAATCCCACCGTCGAACAGGAGATGATCGCGCTCCGCCCCGATGGCGTGAGCCTGGTCACCGCCCGAATGTACAGCCCGTCGCCGGATCCAAAGAAGCGGCTTGCAGATTACCTGGACGATCTCGCCGAGACGCTGGAACATTTTGCGGAACTCGAGATCGACGTGTTCGGCTTCGCCTGCACCGGTTCGACTTACTTGCGCGGCTATACCTCCGAACGAGCCAAGGTCGCGGAAATCGAACACCGGCATGACTATCCCGTCATCACGGCCGCGGCCGCGATCGAAACCGAACTGCGTGCATTGAATGCGAAACGCATGGCGATTGTTGCTCCTTACCCATCCTGGCTGAACGAAATGGGCATCCGCTATTGGGAGGAGCGCGGCTTCAAGGTCGAGGTCTTCGGCCGGGTCGCGTTGCACTCATCGGACACCTACAATATTTACGGACTGAGCAGCAATGATGCGCTGCACGTGCTCGACGAGTTGAACATCCGCAACGCAGACGCCGTATTGTTCAGTGGCACCGGCATGCCGTCGTTGCGTGCTCTCGAGCCGGCGCAGGAATCAACAGGCTTACCCGTGCTGTCGTCGAATCTCTGCCTCGCGCGCCAACTGCTTCGCACGATTGGCATCGAGCCCTCAGAATCACGGGCAGAGCTGCAGCAAGCCCTCGATCGACTTTAGCCGGCTAGTCGCGCGGTTCGGGGATTGTGACGAACCAGAAATAGACGCCGAGTATTGCAACCAGCCCACCGCCGAGCAGCATCGGCAGGCTCTCAGCAATGTTGTACAAAATGCCGCCGAGGGCCGGGCCGAAAATCATGCCGAAGGCTGGCGCCGCAGCCAACAATCCAGCGACCGCGCCCTGCTCCTGCGGCCCAACCGCCAGGCTGGCAGCGGCATTCAGGCCCGGCGTCGCCAGCGCCACGGCGAGGCCCATGGCCGCGTAAATCAGGTACATCTGCGTCGTGCTGCCCGCATTCGCCAGCAGGAACAGCACGACTGCAAAGATGAGGAACGAGTAGCGCAGCAGGAACTTCGGCGACAGCTTCCAGACCTGCATCACGACGATCTGGATTAACAGCGTTACCAGGCCCATCGATAGCAACGCGAACATCGCCACGCGAGTCACCGCTTCGCGTCCGACCACGCCAAAGCGATCCTCGATCAGAAACGGCGTCACGACCTGGATTCCGGTGAACACCATGAACACGATGAACCAGCCCAGCAAATAGGGAAACACGCGCTCGTCGCTGAATTTCATCCTGGCAGCGGCAGTGGTATCGACATGTCGCTGCGGTTCCACTAGCCGCAGCATCGTTACCGCCACCGCCACCAGCGCGAGGCCTGCCGCCGCGTACATCGGGACGACCGCGCCAAGCCCGGCCAGCAGGCCGCCGAAGGCCGGACCAATAATCGTGCCGATGCCACCGGATGCGGCGATCAACGCCATGCCCTGACCGCGGGACGCTTCGTCGGTGGTATCGGCCACATAGGCCGTTGCGGCGGGCTGAATCGCGGCGGCGAGTATGCCGTAGACCAGCCGCGCGCCAAGCAAAATCAGGAACAACGGCAACGGGGCAAACCAGCCCCACAATCCGGCCTGGATACCCAGCGCCAGGCCCGCGTAGCCGACCGCGTAGCCCACGAGTCCCACGAGATAAATCGTTTTGCGGCCAGCGGTTTCGCTGGCCCGGCCCCAGATCGGTGAGAAGATCACGATTGCGACGTTGGATGCAGCAATCAGTACGCCAAACTGCCATTCGGCCAGCCCGATCTCGCGCGCCACCGGGCCGAAAATGACATACAGCAACGACTGGCCCATGCCATAGGTCACGAGACCGAACAGCAGAATCAATTTATCGCGGGATGAATTCGGCATCGCGCGCATGATACGTTAACGCGCTCCGCTCGAAGGAAGAAAAAGGTTCCGCAGATGATTTTCCGGAAGCACAGACAAAGCATGCTGATTGGTGCTGCATTCGCCGCAGTCGTTTTCGCCGGTTCGGCCAGCGCCCAACGCGCCGGGCAGTCGATCACGCAGCAAATCGGCATCGTCGATGCCTCGTCGAACATCCTGGCCCGGGAGGGCGTCGCGCAGGGCCGGCTGCGGGACACGACTTTCACTCAGGAACAGATCGACACAGTTGTCGGTCAGGTGATGGAGCAATTCACCTTCAGCGCGGCGCACTAGTCAAGTCAGCTCGACGTATCGACAGCGCTTGCCAGGCGGTCGAGTCGTAGGCTCTATCAAGACCGAATGACAGCCGAAACCTGGTATCAACTGCTCGCTGACGGGATCCTCGTGGTCCATTTCAGCGTTGTGCTGTTTGTCGGGCTGGGACTGATCGCCGGCATCCTGTTTCTGAGCATCGGCTGGCCGGCCTGGGCCGGTAATCACCTTTTCATCCTGGTACACATCGTGGTGGTCGCCATTGTTGTCATCCAGTCCTGGATTGGGGTGCTTTGCCCCCTGACCACGATCGAAGGCGATTTGCGCAGGCTTGCCGGCCAATCACCCTACGACCAGAGCTTCGTGCAGTACTGGCTGCAGCGACTGCTCTACTACCAGGCGGAACCCTGGGTCTTCACCGCCTTTTATACGGCCTTTGCGGTGATCGCCCTGCTTGTCTGGACGGCCATCCTGCGGCGCCGCAGCCAGGCGCTAGGCCGTTAAAATCCAGCCCATGTCAGTCACCCGCGTCGCTTTCGCCTTCGATGCCGGCACCTATGCGGTGCTGAAGGCCATGCTGGAAAGTGAAGGCATCGAGGTACTCGACATGGCGCGGGGCAGCCATGTAGCAATCGCCGGCGTCGACCAGGGCTATTACCTGCATGTGATTGCAGCAGACCGGCCGCGCGCCGAACGGCTGCTGCGAGAGCGGGATTTCGAGAAATACCTGGTACCTGAGAAGAACAAATGATGGCGAGGACGCTCGTCACGCATACCGGCGGCTGTCATTGCGGCGCGGTGCGATTGGAGGTCGATGCACCGCGCGACCTGACGGTGCAGGAATGCAACTGCAGTATTTGCAGCAGGTCTGGCTATCTGCACCTGCTCGTCGAGACCGAGCAGTTTCGACTCCTGCAAGGGAAGGAATCGCTAAGCACGTATACCTTTAACACCGGGGTCGCGCAGCATCATTTTTGCCGCCATTGCGGTATCAAGTCGTTTTACGTGCCGCGGTCGCACCCGAACGGATACAGCGTGAACCTGCGCTGTATCGACAGTGACAGCTTGGGCAAAATTACGGTACAGACATTTGACGGCCGCAACTGGGAGGCGAACGTCGCCGAGTTGCGCCGCGCTCGGACAGGACAGAACAATGAGTAACCTGGTCAAACGTTATCTGGATGCGGAGCTGTCGCGCCGCGATTTTGCGAATGCGTTGCTGACGGCCGGCCTGTCCAGCAGCGCCGTCGGCAGCCTGGTCGCGATGGTGTCAGAAGCCCGCGCTGACGCTCATGCCCAACCTCGCGGCACCAGATTCACGGGAATGGGCGCGGAAGTTATCGTCGAAACGCTGCTGGCGGCCGACGTCGAGTACCTGTTTGCCACCACGGCCACGGGGATGACCTCGCTGTTCGACGCGCTCGCATTGCGCACTGGGCCGGAATTTATCCTGGCCCTGCATGAAGGCCAGGCGACCAGCATGGCGCACGGTTACGAGCTGGCCTCGGGCAAGACCGCGGCGCTGTTCCTGCCTGGCGTTGCCGTGCCGAATGCCTTGAACAACTTGTACAACGCCTGGAAGGATAGGTCCGCCATCGCCGTATTCTCAGACGGCCCGCGCAACAATTTGCGCGGCCGCGAACAGTTCCAGCAAATCGATGACTGGCTGGCGCCGACGGCGCAATTCACCAAGTGGCGCTGGGAAGTGCAAAACGCCAAGATGCTCGGCGAAATGACGCGCCGGGCGCTCAAGATGGCCGGCACCCCGCCGGGGGGGCCAGTGCATATCCGGTTTCCGCAGAACCTGCTGGCCCAGGCGAAGGTGTCGGACACGATCTATCCGCAGTCGCTGTTCCGCGTGAATGTGAACCTGCCGCCGCGCGCTGACGTCATCGAACAAGCCGCACGGCTGTTGATCGAGGCCGAAAGACCCATGATCAATGTCGGTCACGAAGTCACCCGTGCCGGCGCGAATGCGGAAGTGCTGCAGCTTGCCGAGATGCTCGGCGCGACCGTGTACCAGGGATTCAGCGTGTACGGTGACATGGATTTCAATCACCCGCTCTTCGGCGGCTTCTACGGCATGGGCTTCCCGCCGGGCGTTGGCAAGATGGACACGTTTCTGAACATCGGCAGCCCGATGCCGTCGCCGGCGGCGATCACCACGCCGGTGCCGCGCAAGGCCAAGGTCATTCACGCCCGCATGGAATATGAGGACATTGGTCGTTTTCATCCCACCGACGTCGGGATTGCCGGCGGTATCAAGGAAACCACGACCGCGTTGATCGATGCGATCAATTCCATGGCCACGCAGAAACGCTTGAAGCAGATCAGCGAACCGCGCATGGCCGCGGCACGCGAGAACTTTGCGAAGCTGCGCGAAACGCGGCGCGAGGCTGCGGAACCCAACTGGAACGCGTCGCCGATGAGCTGGGAGCGGATCGGTTATGAACTGGACCAGGAGCTGGCCGACGACGCGGTCGTGGTGTCGGAGCTGGATTCCCGCATTCCGTACCAGTGGCTGAATTTCAAACAGGGCCACAAGCGCCTGATCGGCCAGACTACGGGTTTCGCCTTGGGCTGGGGCGTCGGTGCTTCTTTTGGCGTCAAGACCGCCCTCCCGGATCGCCAGGTCGTGTGCCTGGTCGGCGATGGCGCGTTTTTGTTCGGCCAGGCCGAGGCGCTGTGGACCGCGGCGCGTTGCGAGATTCCGGTCACCGTCGTGATCTTCAATAATGAGTCCTACGACGGCGAGCGCGAGCGCATCTACATGCTGTCGCCGCTGGCCCGCGACAAGGAACGCAAACACCTCTGGAAGGACATGACCTGCTACTTGGGCAACCCACTGGTGGACTTTGTCGGGCTGGCGAAAAGCTTTGGCATCGACGGCCGCAAGGCCGAGAAGGCAGACGAATTCAAGGATGCGCTACGGCGCGCGCGACGGGCCAACGAAGCCGGCGAGCCGTACCTGGTCGACCTGAAGATCATGCAGAAGGGTCACGGTGCGAATGAGAACTGGCACCCGCCCATCTCTATTGCCGACAAACGCTCGATCAAGATCTGAGCGTCAGTCGGAATCGACGAATAGCGCCTGCGCTTCGGACAACTCGGCAGCCGCGTCGGTTCGGACCGAGTCGATCACGTCGACGCTCAAGCCGGTCGTTTGCCAGGCCGCTGCCTGTATTGGCAGGTCCACCTCGCCCCCCGCCTCGGCAGCAACGGTGATGTGATGCGCGATGTGCACAATCGCGGCTTCCAGCGGACTTGCCTGCGTCTGGCCGGGCTCCACGTGATAGCGGGCAACTTCACCAAAGCTTGGCGGTAACTGCCACAATGTCATGAGCTGCTGGCCGACTTCGCCGTAATGGCAGCCGATCAGCTCCCATTCTAACTGGTACAGCTGGCGACCCGTAGCGCGAGCCTGCTGTCGCGCGTCGGCAAGCTGTTCCGGCACCTGTTTGACCATTACGAGGTGTCCGATATCGCGCAACAGGCCCTCGAGAAAGATACGCTCACTGTCCAGCACATTGCAGCGCTCCGCCAACTGCCGTGCCAGCACCGCGCAGTACGCGCTGTTCGACCAGAACGTGCGCAGGTCGACGCTGTCGGCCACAACCGCACAGGAATCGACCACCGACGTGGCCAGGACCACGTCATGTACGACCTGGGTGCCGAGAACCGTGACTGCCCGGCTGACCGTATCGACCTGGCGGGATTGGCCGAAGAATGCGCTGTTGGCGAATTTCAGCAGACGTGCCGCAATCGCGGGATCGCCGGAAATCAGGTCGGCCACATCGGCGATGGATGTTTCCGGGTCTTCAATTAACGCCTTGACGCGCATGTACAGGGCCGGGAGCGTGAACAGCTCCTCCACGCCTGCGACCAGGTCCGTAGGCGATTCGATCACCGCCGCCATTAGCTTCCACGCCCCTTGGCCTGCACGGGCCATTCACCCGAAATTGAAACCACATTACCGCTGGCTGCGTCAGCGCCGGTTATCTCATGTAACGGATTCTGCTCCTGCGCCGTGGCGAGCCACTTGTCGGCCTCATGGACCGGCATCGGTTGCGAAAACAGGTAGCCCTGGACCTCGTCACACTCCAGGCTCTGTAAATACGCCAGCTGTGCCTCGGTCTCGACGCCTTCCGCCACGACTTCGATTCCCAGCCGATGCGACATGGCAACGATGGCGGCTACCACCGCGACATCCTCACCGCTCAAGGCCAGCTCTCTGACGAAAGACCGATCGATCTTGAGGGTATCGAGCTTGAAGCGTTTGAGATAACTCAGCGACGAATAGCCCGTACCGAAGTCGTCCATTGCGATATGAATACCCTGGCCGTGAAGCTTGTCCAGGGCAGACGACGATAGCTCGATATCCTGCATAAGAGCGGTCTCGGTGATCTCGAGTTCCAGCTGATGCGGTTTCAGGCCCGCGGCTGTCAGGGCCGTCAACACCTTGTCGGTAAAGTCCGGCATGCGCAGCTGCAATGCCGATATATTCACCGCGACGCGGCGCGGCGCAATGCCGGCCTCGGACCATGCCACCATCTGATTACAAGCAGCGCGCAACGCCCAATCACCCATCGGCTTGATCAACCCGGTGCGTTCGGCAATCGGGATAAAGAGATCTGGCGGCACCAGGCCCAGCTCCGGATTCTCCCAGCGAATCAGCGCTTCCATGGCAACGACGTCACCCGTCTGATTCGACAGTATCGGCTGGTAATACAGCACGAATTCGTTCAGTTCGATCGCCCGACGCATCTGCGATTCGAGCATGAGCTGCCGATATGACTGGTCATTCATGTTCTCGCTATAGAACACGTAGGCATCATTGCCAAGTTTCTGTCGGGCGTGTTGCCGGGCGATGCGCGCATTGCCAATTAGCGTCTCCGCATCATCACCATCCGACGGATGGACACTAATGCCCATGCTGGTGGTTACGTAGATCTCGTGCCCGTCGATCTTTATTGGCTCGACGAGCTTCGACAAAATCCGTTGAACAATCCAGATTACCGAGTCGACGTTTTCAAGGTCAGGCAATTCAATCGCAAATTCGTCGTTACTCAGACGTGAAACAGTGGATCCCTTATTGTTTTCTCCCAGCAGTGCTACCGTGTCACTTGACCGTAATACCGAGGCGATTCGGTCCGCAACTGTGCGCAGCAACTGGTCTCCAACATCCGGGCCAAAGGCATCATTGACCCGGCGGAACAGATCAATATCGATATACAGGATTGCAAGTACGGTATCATTGCGCTTACAGCGCTCAATTGATTGGGCAACGCGATCGAAGAAGATCAACCGGTTTGGCAGGCCGGTTAACCGGTCATAACCGAATTGCTTGTGCACGGTCATCTGCTGTTCTTCCAGCATGCCTTCGAGCGACACGATGCGTTGTTGCAGGCTTTCCACCAGCGAAGTGGCCCCGGCATCCAATCCGCCCGCTCTGAGCTGTGCCGTCATGGCAGGGCTCATAATGGTCGCACCCGAAACCGGATCTACTTCGGTAAGACTCGCGCAAACGACCCGGTTGCGTCCGGCTTCCTTGGCGGCATACAGCGCCATGTCGGCCTGGTTGACGAGATCCTTGGCCGTGCCGTTGCTCTGCGCGAAATCCGACACGCCGACGCTGATGGTGACACTCATGCTGGATGTGAACCGCGCGCGCGATGTTTCGCAGACCTTCTCGCGGATCCGCTCGGCCGTTTGCGCCGCGGTTTCCAGATCAACACCGGGTAGAATGACGCAGAATTCCTCGCCACCGTAACGACACACCAGATCGTCATCACGGCACGCTGTGGTAATCACCTCCGCGGTATAGCGGATCACTTTGTCGCCGGTCGCATGACCATATCGGTCATTGATCGACTTGAAGTGGTCGATATCGAGCATCAGGCAGCAAACCGGCTTACCGGTCTTCTGCGATCTTTCCAGCACACTCTCCACGCGCTCGAAGAATGAGCGTCGATTGAGACAGCCGGTCAGCGGATCTCGGGCTGCGAGGAATTCGAGTTCTTTGTTTTGCCGCTGGACCTCGGACTGGGACGTCTCCAGCTGTTTCAGTGCGACGCGCAATTCCGAGTTCTTCTTCTCCAGGTCGGTGACGTCATCGAAGGTGGCGAGCGCGCCGCGGACGTTGTTTTTGGCATCGGTGATCGGTGCACCATTGACCATAAAGGTGCGCATTTCACCCTCTGCGGTGCGGATACTAAGTGGCAAGCCGATCTGCTTTTTGCCCTCGCGAATCGCACGCTGCCACGGGAACTCATTTGAACCGTCACCCATCTGCAGGTTGCGCCAGTTGAGCGCCGAGGTCTTCTTGCCGGTCAGCGGAGTCGAGTCATTCTCGATGCAGCGGCCAAAAGCCTCGTTGGCCATTACGATGCGCTCATCTTCATCCATGATGAGCACGCCTTCGGCCAGCGAGTCGAACGCAACCTTCACCCGCTCCGGAATGACATTGGTGGGATCAAGCTCGCGCAGCGCGCGGCGCAGAAATACGAAGTAACCAAGGAATCCTGCCAACGCGACGAACCCGACCAGGCCGAGCAGGGAATTCTTAGCCGCGCCGAGCATGCCTGCCTCCCCGGACAGGGGTTCGAAGCTGATTTCGACCGTACCCCAGCGACGTGAGCCGCTAAAAATTGGCACCTGCACGTGGGTTGACGTCGACTGCCCGTCTTCGCGCGGAATCCAATGCTTGAGGTGATCGCCTTCGGAAGCGGTGATATTGCCGTTGCCGTCGCGTAGCGCAGCTGACAGCATGTCATCGTTACGCGTTACAACTGTGCGAAGCGTCTCACGAATCAATCGAATGTCACTATTGCCGGCCGCCGCCGACAGCTGCACTGCGAGGGCCTCACACAGCTTCTGGCGAGCTTCCAGGGCGGCAGCCTTCTCATCCGGAGCCAGACCGGCGAACTTGGCCATCAGAATCAGACTGATAGTCAAGGAGACCAACCCGAAGGTCAGTCGCAGAGTCGGGGAAATGCGGAACTTCTTCACGACGACTCTTTGGATCGGTGCAACAGCCCGGCCTTCGTCGCGGCCTCGAACAGGCGATCGACTTCCGACTCGCGCAAAATTTCTGCATCTTGCAGGTCTTTTTGCTGCGCTGCTTTCTTGCGCCGCTTGCGTGCCATCAAGATTGGCAGCGGGTCGAAGCCTTGCCACATCGGCAGCACCGACATCAACGCGCTGGCCAGCGCACCGCCGCGCAATATCCACGCAACGAAGCCGGCGCTGAGCGCGACACTGGTGCCGGTAGCCATCTGCAGAACCATCACGCCGCCGAATTCGTCGCCATCTGGATTGCGCATTTCGCGCTTCATCGCATCGAGCGCCTGCCAGATTGGCACGTACGTGGAGTTTGCCAGCGCAAAATCCGGGACCTCGATTTCAAATGTTCTGTCCATCAACTGCAGCGCGTCGTACAGATATTTCGCCGGGGTCGCCGATGCGATCACATTGCGGTCAGCTCCGTCGGGCCCATAGATCCCGAGGTACTCACTCCATATGCCAGGCTCGGCTGGTGAACCCGGATTCGCCTCGCGTGCTCCCCCGCCGCCGCCGTCCTCTGCGGGTGGCGCCTCTGGGTCATCGGTGTCTCCGGTCCCACCCGTCGAACCCTCGTCACCAGTATCGTTATCGGCCGGATCGTCGGAATCTTGATCGTCGTCCGTCGTCCCGCCGCCGTCATCCGGACCGGGGCCGGGATCCGGATCAGGGCCTGGATCGACGGGGGGCGTGACGTTAATCAAGACCATCACGGTGTCCTGAGCGCCGGAGGCATCGGCGACCGTGTAGCTGAAGCTGTCCACACCAGCGAAGCCGTTCGATGGGGTATAGGTGAAGCTGCCGTCGGGATTCTGGACGAGCGTTCCATCGGCCGGCTGCGTGAAGCCGACGATCGATAAGGCGTCACCATCAACGTCAGCATCATTGGCCAGCAGGCTGACATCACTAAATGACGTGGCCACGCCGCCCACTACAGACATCGCGTCACTACCGGCGATCGGCGCGTCGTTTACCGGGTTGACCGAGATGTTCACAATTGCCTGACTCGTGCCGCCGTTACCGTCTGTGATCTGGTATGCGAACGAATCGGCGCCATTGAAGTTCGCATTCGGCGTATAGGTAAAGGTACCGTCGCTGTTCAGCACCAGCGTGCCGTTAGCGGGACTCGTTACCGGCGTCGTACTGACGCTGAGCGGATCACCGTCGACATCGGTGTCGTTCAGCAGTAGATCATTCACGCCCGGCACGCCACTCAGAGCTGCGTCCTCGTCCACTGCCATGGCCTCACCGGCGGCCACCGGCAGGTCGTTGATGGGATTGATCGTGATATTGACGACCCCTTGCCCGGAGCCACCGTTACCGTCGGTGACTTCGTAGATGAAGCTATCGCTACCGTTGAAGTTCGCATTCGGCGTATAGGTGAAGGTACCGTCGCTATTGAGTAATACGCTGCCGTTGCCTGGTCCGGCCACGGGCGTCGTGTTGACGCTCAGCGCGTCGCCATCAACATCACTATCGTTCAGCAACAGGTCATCGACGCCCAGCATCGCGACAAACGAAACATCCTCGTCGACCGAGATGTTCTCGGCAGCGATTACCGGTGCGTCGTTAACCGGGTTGACCGTGACCGTGAAGGTCGCCTCCACCCAGGCGCCGTTGCTATCGGTGGCGCGGACGGTGAGGTCGGCTGTGCCGAAGGCGTCAGCCGCGTAATCGAGCGTCAGCGTGCCCGCGACATTGTCGACATTGGTGGAGCCAAAGAGCGCCGGATTCGTGTTCTGCATCACGGCGAAATTCAGGCCACCCGAACCGTCCTCTACGTCATCGAAGGACGCGACGAGATTGATAATCGTATCCAGCGCATCCTCATTCACAGTGACATCGGCGATGCCTGTCGTCGTCGGGGCATCATTGACGGGATTGACGACGATGGTGACGGTGGCCTGACTGGTACCACCATTGCCGTCGAGAACCTCGTAGATGAATGAATCCATGCCGCTGAAGTCGGGGTCAGGCGTGTAAGTGAACGTGCCGTCGTTGTTCAGAATCAATGAGCCATTGGTCGGTAAGGCAACCGGCGTGGTGTTGACCGTCAGCGGATCTCCCTCCGGATCGCTGTCGTTCATTAACAGGTCGTCGACGCCGAGCAGTGCGACCACTGACTGATCCTCGTTGGTGACATAGCTGTCGCCTACCGCAGTCGGCGGATCATTGATTGGATTGACGGTGAGGGTGACCGTAGCCTGGGCGGTGCCACCGTCACCATCGCTAATCTCATACACGAAGCTATCCGTGCCGTTGAAATTGGCATTCGGCGTATAAGTAAACGTGCCGTCACTATTCAGGATCAGCGCGCCATTGGTTGGCCCGGAGACCGGCGTGGTGTTGACCGTCAACGGATCGCCGTCCGGATCACTATCGTTCAGCAACAAGTCATCGACACCGAGCACGGCGGTGAAAGCGAGATCTTCATCGGTGGTATACGCGTCGTCGGTCGCGATCGGTGGCGAGTTCTGAATGACCAGTTCGTCGACGCTGGCGTCGGTGCCCACATTACCCACACCGTCGGTTGCCGTTACGGACACGTCGTAGGTCCCCTTCGCCAGCGCCGGGGCAATCGTGTCGTCAGCCAGCGTCCAGGTCCCATCACCGTTGTTGGTCGCGGCGTAGGTCGTGCCATTGACCGTGACCTGCACCGTCGCGGTCGGGTCGGAGACCGTGCCGGTGAGGGCTGGCGTGTTGTCGGCGGTTGTCAAACCCGTGACCGTGACAACTGGCGCGGTGGTATCGACAACCAGCTCATCGATGCTGGCATCCGTACCGACATTGCCGACGCCATCCGTCGCGGTGACAGAAACGTCATAGGCCCCGTCGGCTAACGCCGGTGCGATCGTGTCATCGGCGAGCGTCCAGGTGCCGTCACCATTGTTGGTGGCGGTGTAAGTTGTACCATTTACCGCGACCATCCAGGTCACGG